>Ga0209371_1002160_pt1 | contig 11540 bp, 10 predicted proteins | sample AgamicAtAmrz_FD_187165 | JGI IMG/M metagenome (GOLD analysis project Ga0209371, IMG submission 187165) | Agave microbial communities from Guanajuato, Mexico - At.Am.rz (SPAdes) (version 2) | ecosystem: Host-associated > Plants > Roots > Rhizosphere | place: Guanajato, Mexico | collected 2012-06-07
CAAAGTCGACCCGCAGACGGGCGAAGTGATAGATCAAAGCACGCTGGACCATCTCACCGGCCAGTTGACCGCCTTCGCCGACTATATCCAGCGGGTGCGCAACTAACAAAAAGGGCCAGCGATGCTGGCCCTTTTCTTTTAACGCTCAGGCTTTAGTGCGCGTCGATAAAGACAATCTTCAACACGAACAGCAGCGCGACAACCACGACGCAGAGGCTGAGGTCTTTAAAGCGACCGGTGAAGATCTTCATGATGCAATAAGAGATAAAGCCCAGCGCGATGCCTTCGGTAATCGAGAAGCTAAACGGCATCATCACGGCGGTGATAAATGCCGGCACCGCTTCCGTCAGGTCATCCCATTTCACGCGCGACAGGCTGGAGGTCATCAGCACCCCGACGTAAATCAGCGCGCCAGCGGCGGCGTACGGCGGCACCATGCCCGCCAGCGGCGAGAGGAAAATCACCACCAGGAACAGCAGGCCCACCACAATCGCCGTCAGGCCGGTGCGCCCGCCAACGGAGACGCCGGAAGAGGATTCGATATAGGCGGTTACCGAAGAGGTGCCGATAAACGACCCGGTTACGGAAGAGATACTGTCCACATACAGCGCCTGCTTCATGCGCGGGAACTTACCCTGCTCGTCGGTGAGACCCGCTTTATCCGTCACGCCAATCAGCGTACCGGAGGAGTCGAACAGGTTTACCAGCATAAAGGAGAAGATAACGCCCGCGAGACCAATATTCAGGGAGCCGGCGAGATCCACCTGGCCTACGACAGAGAGCACGCTCGGCGGCGCAGAAACAATGCCAGTGTAATGCACATCGCCCAGCATCCAGCCCAGCAGGGTGGTGACGATGATGGAAACCAGCACCGCCGCATGAATGTTACGCGACGCGAGAATGGCGATAATGAAGAAGCCGAGCGCCCCCAGCAGCGTGCTATGGGACGTAAGGTTGCCGATGCTGACCAGCGTTTCCGGGTTCGCGACAATCACGCCTGCGTTTTTCAGGCCCATCATGCCGATAAACAGGCCAATGCCGCTGGTGATGCCGACGCGCAGGCTCAGCGGAATATTGGCGATCATCCAGTAGCGCACGCGGAAAATCGTCAGCAGCAGCAGGCCAACGGCGCCCCAGAAAATCGCGCCCATGCCCACCTGCCAGGAGAGACCCATTGCGCCTACCACTACAAAAGCGAAAAAGGCGTTCAGCCCCATCGCCGGCGCCAGTGCGACCGGCAGGTTCGCGAACAGGCCCATCAGGATGCTGCCGAAGGCGGCAATCAGACAGGTGGTGACGAAGACCGCGTGGGTGTCCATCCCCGCCGCGCCCAGGATTTGCGGGTTAACGAAGACGATGTAAACCATCGTCAGGAAGGTGGTAAAACCGGCAATCACCTCGGTGCGCGCCGTCGTGCCGTGCGCGCGCAATTTAAACACGCGCTCAAGCAGCCCCTGGCCGGAGCCCTGGGCAGTGTGTTGTTGGCTCATTCTCAATTCCGTGCAAAAGGAGGGAAAATTCGCCGCTATCCTATACCAAAAAGCGGCGATGTTGACGCTCGTCACACACTTTTTTTCATTGATTTTGCTTATACGGCATCGATTGCGTGGCGTAAACCGCTTAGAGTAAACGTTCAACTTGCGATAACAGGAAACGGCATGTCCCGTATTGAAGCGATCTTTTTCGACTGCGATGGCACGCTGGTGGACAGCGAAGTCATCTGCTCACGCGCCTATGTTCATATGTTTGCGCAGTGGGGCATTCAGCTTGAGCTGGACGAGGTGTTCAAACGGTTCAAGGGCGTAAAGCTCTATGAAATCATCGATACCATCAACGGCGAATATGGCGTAAACCTGCAAAAGGCGGATCTGGAGCCGGTTTATCGCGCCGAAGTGGCGCGGCTCTTTGAGGCCGAACTGGTGGAGATCCCAGGGGCGGCGGCGCTGCTTGATAAGGTCACGGTGCCGATGTGCATCGTATCCAACGGGCCGGTGAGCAAGATGCAACAGTCACTTGGCAAAACCGGCATGTTGCGCCATTTTCCCGATAAGCTTTACAGCGGCTACGACATTCAGCGCTGGAAGCCCGACCCGGCGCTGATGTACTTTGCCGCTGACGCGATGCAGGTAGAGGTGAAAAACTGCATTCTGGTGGATGATTCCGCCGCGGGCGCCAGGGCAGGCATCGCCGCGGGCATGCAGGTGTTCTATTTTTGCGCCGACCCGCATAATCCGCCGCTCAATAATCCCAACGTCACGGTGTTTACTGACCTGGCTGAGTTGCCTGCGCTGTGGCGGGAACGCGGCTGGGAAGTCACGCTTTAAATGTTTCCCCCTCTCCCTTTCAGGGTGAGAGGGAAAGGCGCGCTTATCAACGTGCCGGGCGGCTCCCTCTTGCGTGAGCCGCTCGGGAGTTAGCGCAACAGCCAGCTTAAAAGATCTTCTGCACCCACGCGGCGTAGGCCGGACGCCAGACATCCATCTCATGACCCAGCCCTGGGTATTCGACGTAATCAAACTTCACTTTCTGGCGCTCAAGCTCGGTTTTAAGCCCGGCGATATCTTTCCCGGTCACGCTGTCTTTATCGCCCACCACCAGCGTGAAGTTACGCAACTGCTGGTTGATCTCGTCGGCGCGCGAAAGCTGTTTCGTTACCTCATCATTGGGCACCGTTGCGGTGGTGACGCCGCTGAAAGAGGCCAGCCAGCCGAAACTTTGCAGATGGCTTATGCCGGAGACCAGCGCCTGGTAACCGCCCTGGGACAGTCCGGCCAGCGCGCGGCCCTCGGCGTCTTTGCGCACGTTAAAACGCTGCCCGATCAGCGGAATGATATCGTTCATCAACTCTTTGTCCGCGGCCTGGGCGTTAATCGGGTAGAAATCCTTGCGCCGGTCGGCGGGCGGGAAGTTTTCCGGCACCGCTTCGCTGATGTCCGTTTCGGTATCCGGCACCACGACCAGCATTGGTTTGATTTTGCCCTCAGCCAGCAGGTTATCCATGATTTGTGGAATACGCCCCTGGGTAATCGCCGAAAGCCCGGTATCGCCGAAGCCGTGATAGAAGTAGAGCACCGGCAGCGGGTCGCTCTCCTGGCTGTAGCCCGGCGGCGTCCAGACATAAACCTTGCGCTCTGATTTCAGCGCGCCAGAGCGATAGCTTAGCGTGATGAGATCGCCGTGCGGCACCGCCCGGTCATCAATAATGCTGCCTGGCACCAGGATAAGCGACGTATTGGGCTGGCGCTGGGGCTTAACGTAGGGGTTGCCGGTATCGATAGAGCGGAAGCCGTCAACGTCGAAAAAGTATTCATAAAGGTTGGGCTTCATCGGCTCGCTTTTCCATGTCCAGGCGCCGTTCGCCTCTTTTTTCATCTCATGCGACACCTGGCTGTCCGCCGTTGAGCCAGTCACCACGGCGACGCGCTTCGCCGCAGGCGCGAACAGGCGGAACGTGATCGATTTGTCGTCATTGACCTGCGTAATGAACTGGTTTAGCGGCACCGCCTGGTCAGGCGCGGCGGGCAACGGCGACGCGTGCAGCGGCATAACGGCGGCTGCGATAAGCAAAGCAAGTGGGCTAATCAGACGTTTCACAAGCGTGTTCCTTTTCACAGGTAGCGGAGTGGCAGTAAAAGTATTGCGTAAAATCAGCCGCTTCGGGAAAAAGTTCAGCCTCATTTCCGCATAAGCAGACTGTATTCATGATAACAGTCGCCTTCCCGCTTCGTAGTGTCAGCTTTTCGCTTTCCTGTCGCTTCACTGTGCCAGGTTTCTGGTTTTTAGTGCCAACAAACCCATTTAACTATCTGATAAATAATGATTTAAATTTATGGCACAGCTTTTGCTCTTTTTAGCTTAGCCCAACACGCTAACCCAAAAAGAGGATGAACAGGTGAAACATGTTTATGTAGCCAGCCACGGTAATTTCGCCACCGGCGTGGTGGAGAGTCTGGCGCTGCTGATTGGCGAAGAGCATGGCGTAAAGCCTGTTTGCGCCTATCAGGGTGAGATAACGACCACGGAGCAACTCGAACGGGTGTTCGAAGAGCTGGTGGTTCAGGCAAAAGGTGAAGACGTGGTGATTTTCACCGATCTGCTGGGCGGCAGTGTCAATAACAGCGCAGCCAGAACGGTACTGCTCCACGACAACGTCTATGTCGTGGCGGGCGTTAACCTCACTCTGCTGCTGGAGTTTTTGCTCTGCGAAGCGCAGAGCGTTAAGGAAGCGATTAACTACGCCACGGCGACCGCCAGGGAATCCATCGTTTTTATCAATGCCGTATTGCAATCCCCCACTGAAATTGCCGGAGACCACCCATGATCAAACTCGTTCGTATTGATTACCGCCTGCTGCATGGTCAGGTTGTGTTCGCCTGGACGCGCGCGCTGGATATCGACTACATCATCGTCGCGGATAAAAAAGCCGCCAGCGATCCTTTTGTCACCATGTCTCTTAACCTCGCCAAACCTGCGGGCGTAACGCTGGATATCGCCACCGTCGACCAGGCGGCGGCAAAGCTCAACAGCGGCAAGCTGGACCACAAGAAAGTGATGATCGTACTGGGAAATACCCGCGAAACCCTGGAACTGGTGGAAAAGGTGCCGGGCATCGACGCGGTGAATTTCGGCGGCATCGCCCAGAAAGAGGGGGCGCAGCAGTTCGGCAAGGCCATTTACCTGACGTCGGATGAGATAGCGGACAGCCGGCAAATGAAAGAAAGAGGCATCCGCATGGAGATGCGCCAGGTTCCGGCGCACTCTGCGGAGCTGCTCAACGAGAAAGTGTGAGGAGAAGACCATGTTGCTGACAGCAACCCTGCTGGGGCTTATCGCCGCGCTGGGCATTCTCGAAGGGCGTCTGCTGGGGGTGACGATGATCGATCGCCCGCTGGTAATGTGCACCCTGACGGGCCTGGTCTGCGGCAATCTGACGGAAGGCATTCTCATCGGCGCCACGCTTGAGCTGATTTTCCTCGGCAACGTGGCGATTGGCGCGGCCCACCCGCCCGATATCGTCACCGGCGCGATTCTGGCGACCGCATTTTCGATTATGTCTGGCCGCGGGCCGGAAGCGGCGCTGGCTATCGCTATTCCGGTTTCCATGCTGGCCCAGACGCTGGGGATTCTGGTGCGCGTCGCCAATGCCCGCTTCGGCCATCTGGCAGACCGCTACGCAGAGCAAGGCAATACCCGCATGGTGGCCTTTATGCATCTTGGGGGACCGACGGCGCTCTATTTCCTGAGCGGCTTTCTGCCGGTTTTCTTCGCCATCCTGCTGGGTTCGTCTGCCGTCACCTGGTTTCTGGACGCTATCCCGCCAGTCATCACCAATGGGCTGGTCATCGCCAGTAAGATTTTGCCCGCGCTTGGCTTCGCCTTGCTTATCAACATGATGCTCAGCACCAAACTACTGCCCTACCTCGGTCTCGGCTTTCTTATCGCCGCCTATACCGGGCTGGATATTATCGCGATTGCGCTGTTCTCGGTGGTGCTGGCCTTCATCATCAGCCAGTTCCTCAATAACCAACAGCCGGAGGCATAACCATGAGTCAGTTAACGGAACATCTCGACGACAAGGCGACAGCAGAGACTCAGACACCGGCGGACACCGAAGGGAAAGTCACGGCGCGGGAGTTGCGCAGCGTCTTCTGGCGTTCATTTACCCTGCAGGGGTCATGGAACTACGAGCGTCAGCAGCATATGGGCTGCGCGTTTATCATGAGCCCGGCGCTGCGCCGCATTTATAACACGCGAGAAGCGCTAAGCCGGGCGCTCCAGCGCCATCTGGTGCTGTTCAATACCACGCCGCACCTCTCCACCTTTATCTTCGGGCTGGCGATTGCGATGGAGGAGGAGAACCGCCGTAATCCGGAGTTTAACGAAGAGTCGATTAACGCGGTGAAAACCAGCCTGATGGGGCCGCTGGCGGGTATCGGCGACTCTATCTTCTGGGGCTCGCTTAAGGTTATCGCCGCCGGGATGGGCATCTACTTCGCCCAGCAAGGCAGCATCCTGGGGCCTGTCGTGGCGCTACTGGTCTATAACCTGCCGCACCTTTTCTGCCGCTGGTACGGGCTGAAGCTTGGCTACCGCGCCGGCACCACCTGGCTTATGCGCATTTACCAGAGCGGGCTCATGGACAGGGTGACCTATATCGCCTCGATTGTGGGCCTGATGGTGGTCGGCGCCATGACCGCCAGCATGATTGATATTCACACGCCGCTGAGCTTCACCACCGGCAATACCACTATCAAAGTGCAGGATTTTCTCGACAAAATTCTGCCTTCGCTGCTGCCGCTGCTCTTCACGCTTGGGATGTACAAGCTCATCCGCAAGGGCGTCAGCATTAACTGGGTTCTGTCAGGCACCGTGGCGTTTGGTCTGCTGGCCAGCGCCCTGGGCATTCTTTAACTGAGGGTTTTGATAATGCAGATGGAAGATTACATGAACGAAGCGCCGCAGCGTCTGCTGGCGATGCTGGAACAACGCCGCGACGACCTGGCGCAGGCCGCACGCGCCGTATTAAACCAGGATGTGACGCGAATCATTCTTACCGGTTCCGGCACCTCTTACCACGGCGCGTTGACCGCGCGCCGCTTTATGCAGCAGTGGTGTCACGTGCCGGTAGAAGTCAGCTATCCGTTCTTGCTCGACAGCACCACGCTGGCCCAGGGCGGCAAGGCGTTGCTGATTGGCATCTCTCAGGGGGGCGGCAGCCTCTCTACGCTTGAAGCGATGACCCGCGCCAGGGAGGCGGGGCATATAACGGCGTCGATGGCGGGCGTCGAGAACGCGACGATTGACCGCGTCGCGGACCATGTGCTGACCGTGCCCTGCGGCGAAGAAAAAGCGGGAGCGAAAACCAAAGGCTATCTCTGCACCATGCTGAACCTGATGCAGCTGGCGCTCACCCTCGCCGAACAGCACAGCGCGATTACGCCGGCGCAACAGGAGGCGGTGAAAGCGCGCATGGCTAACACGTTCCGCCATCTGCCTGCGGTGATTGACGCCGCCGCCGCCTGGGCGCAGGGCCCGGCTCGCCCGCTTGCCGAAAGCCAGGATCTGCGGCTGGTGGCGCAGCCTGAGCTCTACGGCACGGTGCAGGAGGGCGCGCTGAAACTGCTGGAAACGCTGCGCTGCCCGGTTTCCGGCTATGAATTCGAAGAGTTTATCCACGGTATCTATAACGCTTTCAACAGCGGCTCAGCGCTTATCATGCTGGATAATCGTCCGGATGAGCGCAGCGAAAATCTGGTGGCGATTCTCTCGCAGTGGACAACCCATATTTACCGCATTGGCAGCCAGGTGGAAGAGAACGGGAAAAATATGCGTTTCCCCTTTATTAACGATAAAGACTTCAGCGTCTTTGAATACATTATTCCGCTGCAAATGCTGTGCGCGAAACTGGCGCCGGAAAAAGGCATTAACCCGGCCATTCCGAAAGATCCGCAATTTCATCAGAAAATGAAAAGCAAACAAGCCGCTTAATTAAATCAGAACGTTAACGCCATCCGCGCAGCGCGGAGGCCCCCCTACGCCCGAAGGAGAAGAAAATGTCACATCCTCATCAGCAGTCCCGTCAAATTATCAGCGCTATTTTGCAAAGCAGGCCTGCTATTGAACGCGTCTATTTTGTTGGTTGCGGCGGTTCGTTAACCGGTTTTTATCCGGCGAAATATTTCCTCGATTGCGAAGCGAAAAAGCTGGCGGTGGGGTATATCACCAGCAATGAATTTGTTCACGCCACGCCGCAGGCGCTCGGTGAAAATAGCCTGGTTATCCTGGCTTCCCAGCAGGGTAATACGCCGGAAACGGTGGAAGCGGCCCGGGTGGCGCGGGCAAAAGGCGCCGCCACGGTAGGCCTGACCTTCGCGCCGGCCTCGCCGCTTTGCGAGCACAGCGATGAAGTTATCGAATATCGCTGGGCGCGCTACCCGGAAACGGTCAACCCGGCGCAGCAAAAGGCGGCTTATGGCTTATGGCTGGCGCTTGAGTTGCTGCAACAGACAGAAGGCTATGCCCTTTACGAAGCCATGGTCAGCGCGTTTGAGCAGTTTGAAGAGGTCGTGCGCGAAGGGCAGCGCAAGGTGCAGGAAGACGCGCAGCGCTTCGCCCAGGCTTACAAAGATGACAAGGTAATTTATATGATGGGCAGCGGCCCGTCGTTCGGCGCCGCGCATCAGCAGTCTATCTGCATCCTGCTGGAAATGCAGTGGATCAACTCCGCCAGCGTGCACAGCGGCGAGTATTTTCATGGTCCGTTTGAAATCACCGAGGAGGGTACGCCGTTTGTGCTGCTGCAAAGCGAAGGCCGCACCCGCGCGCTGGATGACCGCGCCATCCGCTTCATTCGTCAGTATGGCGGCAAGCTGCAGCTGATTGACGCCAGAGAGCTTGGCATTAACGCCCTGCCGGAAACGGTGCGCGACTATTTCTGCGGCCTGTTCCACACCGCGTTGCTGGACGTTTATAACCTTGCGCTCTCGCAGGCGCGCCATCATCCGCTGACGACCCGCCGCTATATGTGGAAAGTTGAGTATTAAGGCTAACGGGGCGGTTCGTCCGCCCCGCTTTTACTGGCTGAACTCCGCCACCCGCAACTCAAAGATATCGTGGATATACCCTATTTCCGCCACCGGCAGGGCGATGTTATAGAGCGATTTAAAACGCTGGAAGGAGCGGTTCACCATCGCGATAAAATCGCCGTGCCGTTCGGTAAACCTGTCCAGATTGCGGTAATGGGTTATCTCATTACGCATTACCAGCCGCTCAATCATGCAGCTCAGATGCACGTAAAGGCCGATGATCAGGTTATTGGAGAAGGTGAACCCCAGCGCCTGCTGCCACTCCGCAATAATCTCTTCGATATAGCTCAGCGTCTTGCTGGCGTTGAGAATGGTCAGCGAGTTCACCACATTATGCAGTGAAAACTCGCGCACCATATTCTGGTTAATGGCGTTAATCTGTTTCTCGGTTAAATAGCCGCTCAGCAACTGCGTTAAATTGGCGTGCCCCTGCTCGCCGAGCAGCTCTTCAATGCCCATATAGGGCACGCCTTCTACCTGCGGGTCGAGCGTGCCGATAATGGCAATCACATCATATTGCGTGAAAAGCGCGTTAGGCTGATGCTTCAGACGGGTAAATTCGCAGGCGATGATATTGATGTTGAAATCGGCCAGCAGGCTTTTTTCCATCAAACTCTTAAACTTAAATGCCGTACCAATGCCAGTAATGCAGGTGACCAGCAGCGCTTTCTCTTTTTTATGGCGCGGATAGTGAATGTCCCAGCTTGAGCGGTTAAGCGGCACAATCTCTTCGGCTATCGACTCAATGCTTTTCGACAGGGCGATTTCGCTGGCGATATTCAAAGCGAGGCGCGTCGTGACGTTATCAATCACCACCAGCGGCCCGTAAATAGCGTCAAGCAGCGTGTCCGCTATTTCGCGGCTGTAGCCCATATCAATCAGGATCATCACCCCGGCGCTGGTGTCGGTGTGCTGTAAATAATCCAGAATGGCGCGGCTGACGTCGCTGAAGGCGACATCAACCGGCATATCTATCGCGTGATAAATTTTCTCGCCGATAAGCCGGTTCGCCACGCTTGCGATACTGCTGGCAGTAGAGTAGCCATGCGCCACAATCACCGCTTTGATTTTGCTGTTCACGGTGGCGTCGATGGCGTTGCTGACAATAGCGGTAATAGCCACGCGATCCAGCACAGTGATTAACAGATCGTATTTCGCCACAATTACTTCAATGAGCTTTTGTGCCACCCGGTGCGCGAGCCCCGCCTCCTGCGCAAGCCAGTTCGTCATTATCTGCTGTGAAGCTTCATCCGGCTCACGCAGCGTCAGCGGCAGGCTGGTGAGATAGCGCCCGGTAAGAAAAGCGAATTCGCCGCTTAGCGACAGATCATAATTGGCGGCGATAAGCTTGCCGGCGTCCTCAATAAAACGCAGCCGTTTTTCCTGCTGCGCCATTTCGCTTTCTTTGTTCATCAACGCGTCCAGGTACTGGGTGACGTTCTGATAAACCAGCTTGCCAAAAGCGCGCGAGCTGATGTTCTCACGCGTTAACTCAAGACACAGCCCGCAGACATTGCGGGTTAGCCGCTCATACTCCTGCTGCCTGCCCGGAAGCGCTGGCACGCCCTGGCTGTCGCGCAGGATAATGACTTTTTCCTGGTTGAGCAGCGGCAGCAGCGGACGGCCCGGCAGCAGTTTATCCGGTATATGTCCGGCCTTTACCTCAAGTATCCCTTCCCGACGCAGCCCGAACGCCCAGGCGTTAGCGCAGACGTTTTTAATCAGGTTCTCCAGCCCGCCTACGTTGCCCTCTACCGGCTCCTCCAGCAGCAATTGCATGATTTCGCCATCCACCGCGAGATCGTGTTTAAGCTGGCGCGCCTGGGTCTGGAAGAAGTGCCAGATAAACGCCATGCGTTCATACTGGCCGCGCTCCGCCACCGGCAGGATTTTCACTATCATGGGAATACGGCGGATAAAGGTGGCGAGGAAATGTTTATCCGGCGCTTCCGTGGTGGCGAAAATAAGCCGCACGCAGGCCCGCCGTTCCTGGCTGCTTTCGCCAAGCCGTCGCCAGGTGCCGTTATCCATAAAGTGGAACAGCTTTTCCTGGCCTTCCGGCGTAAGCCTGTGCACTTCATCGATAAACAACACGCCGCCGTCGCTGGCCTCAATTAACCCCTCGACGTTCCTGTCGGCGCCGGTAAACGCGCCTTTAACGTGACCAAAAAGCTTGGAGGTGAGTAACTCAGGGTTGTTGGCGTATTCCGCGCAGTTAAAAACCTGGAAGGGAGCGTCTGGCGCGAGGATATGTTGTTCAATAGCGTAGCGCCAGAGGCGCCCGGCCAGAAAGCTTTTACCGGTGCCCGTCGGCCCTTTCAGCAGAACCGGCAAGCCGCTGCCAGGGTAGCTGATAGCCGCTTTACACTGGCGAATGGCCTCCTGCAGGCTGCCCTGCGCGCCAATCAGCGTCTCCAGGCTGTCCTGTCGGTCCTCCAGCAGCCCGGCAAGCGAGGCGTATTCCATCTGACGCACCGCCAGGCCGTGCCGCTCCCGAAGCTGGTTTACCGGCAGAAAAAGCACGGGACGACTGTTTATTTTAACGACCCGCTGTTCGCGGTGCAGATTATTCAGATGATGGCTGACGATATTGCGCTTCTGACGAAAGTGGCTGGCAATCTGCATGGCGCTGAAATCGCTGGTATCCGCCGCTGTTAATTGTCGCTGGCCGCACTCCTTTTCAAGCCATTGAAAGATCAAATCCTTATTCATGGATCTGGACACTCCGTTCACTAACAGGGTTTCCTAAAATAGCCACATTAGTGCATGAAAAATAGCCTTCGCATGGTGAAAACGGGCGAGCGGTCAAAGGAAAAATGCATGCTTGCTGTAACGGCGAACTTTCCGGGCGAGCGGCGGATAAAAAAACGCCTCTGGCCCGACAGGCAAGAGGCGTTCAGGTTGTTAACGCAGGCCGCTGTTTTGCAGCCGCGCTTGATTACTCTTTCGGATCTT
>Ga0209371_1002161_pt1 | contig 11540 bp, 12 predicted proteins | sample AgamicAtAmrz_FD_187165 | JGI IMG/M metagenome (GOLD analysis project Ga0209371, IMG submission 187165) | Agave microbial communities from Guanajuato, Mexico - At.Am.rz (SPAdes) (version 2) | ecosystem: Host-associated > Plants > Roots > Rhizosphere | place: Guanajato, Mexico | collected 2012-06-07
CGGGAATTGCCGAGATTGTAGAGCGTCGCGGTAATGCCCGGATTGCCTGATATATCCATGCCGGCGATCGAGCGGTAGTCGTCGATCGACTTGCGGATCGAAGCGGCGACGAAGGCGAGCGACAGGTCCGGATCCATGATCGCCTTGTAGACGCCGCCGGCATCCTTCTCATTAAGCTTCGGGATGCCCGAGGTGCGGCTGACGAGATCCGAAAGCTCGAGAGCCGTCAGCGGATTGACCTGGCCGAGGCCGAAGGTCTGGCCGGCATAGAAGGGCTGGAAGAAGACGGCGCTGAAGCGATTGTCAGGATAGGACTTGCCGCCAACCGTCTTGCCGCGGAAATCGTCTTCCCAGACATCCTCGCGGCAGGTCCAGAGGCTGTAGGAATCTTGCCTGCCCTTGCAGGCATCGAATTGCGGCCTGGCCACGAAATCATCGACGTTTTCGCCGTTGTAGGCGAAACGGAAGCTCTGGCCGGCATAGGAGGCAGCCTTGACGTAGTAGGACTGCAGGCCGTCATAGGCGTCGACATTGTAGGTATGCTCGCCGACCAGCGCGCCGATGATGTGGATCGGATCGATGCCGTAGGCGCGTGCCGTCGACTTGATCTTTGCCATCAGCTTCGTATCGGTCGCCAGCAGTTCCCGCACCTTCTGGTACTTGCGTTCAAAGGTCGAATTCGTGCCGCGCGTACGCCGGACGGAGGCTCCGGGAACCGGCGGCTGCTCGACATTGCGGTTGCCCGGAGGCACCACGGTCGCCGCATCCGCATAGGCTGGTATCCAGGAGAAGCTGGCGACCGCCAAAAGAAGGGTGATCAATATGCGTCGCAAGATGGCTGTCCTGTCGAAGTTTCCACCGATGTTTCCATGCGGCTGCCTGACGGATAATCTTGGCCGAATAAAGCCACGCGACACAAAGAAACAGGCCCTAACTAAAAAGTTAAAGGCCCGCTGTCGAGTGTTTACTGTCTTAAATCGCCTTTGCCGGCGTGCTCACAGAATGAAGCGGGACAGGTCGGTGTTGCTGGCGAGATCACCGACATGCTCGCGGACATAGGCAGCATCGATGGTTACCGACACGCCGGCTCGATCCGAGGCGTTATAGGAGATCTCGTCGAGCACCCGCTCCATCACAGTCTGAAGGCGGCGGGCGCCGATATTCTCGACTGTGGAATTCAGATGCACGGCGACATCGGCGAGCGCGTCAATCGCGTCGTCCGTGAAGTCGAGCTTCAGGTCTTCCGTTTCCATCAGCGCCTTGTATTGGCGGATGAGGCTTGCCTGCGGCTCGGTGAGGATACGACGGAAATCCTCCTTGGTCAGCGGGCGGAGCTCGACGCGGATCGGCAGACGGCCCTGCAATTCGGGCAGAAGATCCGAAGGCTTCGACACATGGAACGCGCCGGACGCGATGAAGAGGATGTGGTCTGTCTTGACCGGACCATACTTCGTCGAAACCGTCGTACCTTCGACCAGCGGCAGCAAGTCGCGCTGCACGCCTTCGCGGGAGACACCGGCACCCATGCCGCCGTCGCGGGCGGCGATTTTGTCGATCTCGTCGAGGAAGACGATGCCGTCATTTTCGGCTGATTGCACGGCTTCGCGCTGGATCGCTTCGTTGTCGATCAGCTTGTCGGACTCGTCGCGGATCAGTTCCTTGTAGGAATCCTTGACCGTCGTGCGCACCTTCTTCGTGCGGCCGCCCATGGCCTTGCCGAACATTTCGGAGAGATTGAGCACGCCGATATTGGCGCCGGGCATGCCGGGGATTTCAAAGCCGCCGGGCATGCCGGAGCCGGTATCGGCCACTTCGATCTCGATTTCCTTGTCGTCGAGCTGGCCGTCACGCAGCTTCTTGCGGAAGCTGTCGCGCGTCGCCGGCGAGGCAGTAGCGCCAACCAGCGCATCGAGCACGCGCTCTTCCGCGCTCATATGCGCCTTGGCCTGTACCTCGGCGCGCTTCTTTTCGCGCACCAGGCCGATGCCGACTTCGACGAGGTCACGGATGATCTGCTCGACATCGCGGCCGACATAGCCGACCTCAGTGAACTTGGTGGCCTCGACCTTGATGAAGGGGGCGCCGGCGAGCTTGGCAAGGCGGCGGGAGATTTCCGTCTTACCGACACCGGTCGGGCCGATCATCAGGATGTTCTTGGGCATGACTTCGTCGCGCAGCTCGGGCTCGAGCTGCTGGCGGCGCCAGCGGTTGCGCAGTGCAATCGCCACGGCGCGCTTGGCCTCATGCTGGCCGACAATATAGCGATCGAGCTCGGAAACGATCTCGCGGGGGGAAAAAGTGGTCATTTCGTATGTTCCCTGTCAGGGCTGGAAACTATCAAGAGAGGAACTTAGGCTTCGGCATCGAGCGTTTCGACGACCACGTTATGGTTCGTGTAGACGCAGATGTCGGCAGCAATATCGAGGGCGCGGCGGGCGACGTCTTCAGCCGATTTGTCGCTGTCCATCAGCGCGCGTGCGGCGGCGAGCGCGAAATTGCCGCCGGAGCCGATCGCCATGGCGCCATGTTCGGGCTCAAGCACATCGCCGTTGCCGGTGATGGCGAGCGTTACTTGTTTGTCGGCAACCAGCATCATGGCTTCAAGGTTGCGCAGATATTTGTCGGTGCGCCAGTCCTTGGCAAGCTCGACGGCGGCGCGCATCAGCTGGCCGGGATATTGTTCGAGCTTCTTTTCGAGGCGTTCGAGGAGGGTGAAGGCATCGGCAGTCGCGCCGGCGAAACCGGCGATGACATCGCCCTTGCCGATGCGGCGAACCTTGCGCGCATTGCCTTTCATCACGGTCTGGCCAAGGCTCACCTGGCCATCACCAGCCATCACCACCTTGCCACCCTTGCGAATAGTCACGATTGTCGTCATTTAACACCTGTTTGCCCCCGTTGCGGCGGGCTTTCTGCCGGGCCGCGTATCGGCCCCGTCAGCACCTATGTAAGAGGGGTTTCTGCGATTGCAAATGGCAACCGCGTCCGAATAATGGCGGCAAGCCGGCTAAACGCGTAAGGCCCGCGCGTAACTTCTGGATATTTGCCGATACCCCTGATAAGGAACCCCCGTATTCCGATGGAGCAGCCCATGGCAGAGACCGCAGCGAGCCGCACGGCAAGCGTTTCCCGCAAGACCAACGAGACCTCGGTCTCCGTTTCCGTCAACATCGACGGCAGCGGCAAATCGACGATTTCGACCGGGGTGGGCTTCTTCGACCACATGCTGGAACAGCTGTCGCGCCATTCGCTGATCGACATGGAAATCGACACCAAGGGCGACCTGCATGTCGACGATCACCATGCCGTCGAGGATACCGGCATCGCCATCGGGCAGGCGATTGCCAAGGCGCTGGGCGACCGGCGCGGCATCACGCGCTATGCCTCGATCGACCTCGCCATGGACGAGACGATGACGAAGGCTGCCGTGGATCTTTCCGGTCGGCCCTTCCTCGTCTGGAACGTGTCGTTCAGCGCGCCGAAGATCGGCACCTTCGATACCGAACTGGTGCGCGAATTCTTCCAGGCCTTAGCGCAGAATGCCGGCATCACCTTGCATATTCTCAATCATTATGGCGCCAACAATCACCATATAGCCGAGACATGCTTCAAGGCCGTTGCGCGCGCATTGCGCACCGCAACCGAGATCGATCCGCGGCAGGCAGGCCGGGTGCCCTCGACGAAAGGCACGCTCGCCTGACCCCATTTTGGGGAATTGAGGAAATGGCAAGCTATCTGATTTTGTCTCCGCCCGGAGCATCGAACCGGTCCGAAGTAGCGGATCGGTATCACGATGACACGCGATTCATCCGCGACGGCTTTTCGTGGACGGCGTTTCTGTTTCCGACGCTTTGGATGCTCTTTCATCGGCTGTGGCTGCATGCGGTCGCCGCCGTTCTGCTGCAGGGCATTGCGTTGGAACTGATGCGTCAGTCGGGCTTTTTCGCTGCCGGAACTGCGCTTCTGCTAGGTATTCACGTCCTTGCGGCTCTTGAGGGCCGGCATGCAGTCAGCGATCACCTCGTCGGCCGCGGCTGGAAGGTTGAAAGCCTCGTCTCGGCACACGATCTGGCGACTGCAGAGGAAATCTACTTTTCACAGCTGGAACAGGCGCCAAACCCGAATATCCATTCGAAGAATTGGGATATCCCGGCCACCAACACGAATACCCGCCGCCCAGGCCAGAGCTTCGGCCTTCCCGGCTACGACGGAGGACGCTGACGATGCGCGTTGCGATTATAGACTATGGTTCCGGCAATCTGCGCTCGGCCACCAAGGCTTTCGAGCGGGCTGCCCGTGAAACGGGTATCGACGCCGAGATCGATCTGACCGATGACGCCGAGCGCGTCGCTACCGCGGATCGCATCGTGCTTCCCGGCGTCGGTGCTTATGCTGATTGCCGACGCGGACTCGATGCCGTTCCCGGCATAGCGGAAGCTGTGATCGACGTCGTGGAACACAAGGCCCGCCCCTTCCTCGGCATCTGCGTCGGCATGCAGCTGATGTCGTCACGCGGGCTGGAAAAGACGATCACGAAAGGCTTCGGCTGGATCAAGGGCGACGTCAAGGAAATGACGCCCAGCGACCCCGGCCTGAAAATCCCGCAAATCGGCTGGAACACGCTGGATATCCGCCACCCGCATGCGCTCTTCGACGGAATCGAGACCGGGCCTGGCGGCCTGCACGCCTATTTCGTCCATTCCTACCATCTGTCCGCCGACAATGGCGATGATGTCATCGCGACGACGAACTACGGCGGACCGATGACCGCTTTCGTCGGCCGGGACAACATCGCCGGCGCGCAATTCCATCCGGAAAAGAGCCAGAAACTCGGCCTTGCCCTGATCGCCAATTTCCTGCGCTGGAAGCCGTAACGCCTAGCGCTCCAAGGACAGACATCATGATTCTTTTTCCCGCAATCGACCTCAAGGACGGCCAATGCGTGCGCCTCAAGCTCGGCGACATGGAGCAGGCGACCGTCTACAACCCCGATCCCGGCGCCCAGGCAAAAGCCTTTGAAGACCAGGGCTTCGAATGGCTGCATGTCGTCGACCTCAACGGCGCCTTCGCCGGCGAGACCGTCAACGGCGCTGCCGTCGATGCCATTCTCAAGGCGACAAAGAACCCGGTGCAGCTCGGCGGCGGCATCCGCACGCTCGACCACATTGAAAACTGGTTGTCGCGCGGGCTCGCGCGCGTCATTCTCGGGACGGTGGCCGTGCGCGATCCGGCGCTTGTCGTCGAGGCTTGCAGGCGGTATCCGGGCCATATTGCTGTCGGCATCGATGCCAAGGGCGGCAAGGTAGCGGTCGAGGGCTGGGCCGAGGCTTCCGAACTCGGCGTCATCGAACTCGCCAAGAAATTCGAGGGCATCGGCGTTGCCGCGATCATCTATACCGATATCGACCGCGACGGCATTCTCACGGGGATCAACTGGGATTCGACCTTGGAACTGGCCAATGCCGTTTCCATCCCCGTCATCGCCTCCGGCGGCCTTGCCTCGCTCGACGATATCAAGCGCATGACCCAGCCGGACGCCCGTAAACTGGAAGGTGCGATTTCCGGCCGCGCGCTTTATGATGGCCGGATCGATCCGAAAGAGGCATTGGCCCTGATCAAGCAGGCCAAGGAGGCAGCGCAATGACCCTGAAAGCCCGCGTCATCCCCTGCCTCGACGTCAAGGACGGCCGCGTCGTCAAGGGCGTCAATTTCGTCAATCTCGTCGATGCCGGCGATCCGGTCGAGGCTGCCAAGGCCTATGACGCGGCCGGCGCCGACGAGCTCTGCTTCCTCGATATCACTGCCTCCTCCGAAAATCGCGACACCATTTTCGACGTGGTGGCCCGCACCGCCGAACAATGCTTCATGCCCGTCACCGTCGGCGGCGGCGTGCGCACCATTGCCGATATCCGCAAGCTTCTGCTCTGCGGCGCAGACAAGGTTTCGATCAATTCGGCGGCGGTCAACAATCCCGATTTCGTGGCCGAGGCGGCCGACAAGTTCGGCAATCAGTGCATCGTCGTTTCCATCGACGCCAAGCGGCGGCGGACCGAGGCGCTCGGCGGCGACAATCTGAGCGCCTGGGAGATCTACACCCATGGCGGCCGCAACGCGACGGGCATCGACGCCGTCGATTTCGCCCGCAAGATGGTCGAGCGCGGCGCCGGCGAGCTGCTCGTTACCTCCATGGACCGCGACGGTACCAAAGTCGGCTATGATTTGGAGCTGACACGGGCGATCGCCGATGCGGTGCGCGTTCCGGTCATCGCCTCCGGCGGTGTCGGCGATCTCGACGACCTCGTCGCCGGCGTGAAAGAAGGCCACGCGACGGCGGTGCTTGCCGCTTCGATCTTCCATTTCGGCACCTATTCGGTGGGCGAGGCGAAGCGCTACATGGCCGAGCGCGGCATTCCCATGCGGCTGGATTAGGAGACAGCGAGCGATGAGCGGATTTACCCTTTCCGACCTCGAACGAATCGTCGAGGAACGCTCCAAGGCCTCGCCGGACGAATCCTGGACGGCAAAGCTTTTTGCCGCCGGCCAGCCGAAAGCCGCCAAGAAGCTCGGCGAAGAGGCGATCGAGGCCGTGATGGCCGCGGTCACCAACGATCGCGACAATCTTACCTACGAGGCCGCCGATCTGCTATATCATCTTATGGTCGTATTGAAGATTGCCGGTATTCCGTTAGAGAATGTCATGGGTGAGCTCGAAAGGCGCACCGCCCAATCCGGCCTTCAAGAGAAGGCAAGCCGGTAAAAACGCAATGACGATAGCGACCAAGACCGAGCCAACACACGAGACGCTCGATATTTTCCAGGCGAAAGCCTATTCGCCCTATTATTTCTTCTCTTCCGAAGAATGGGCGAAATTTCGGGCCGACACACCGCTGACGCTGACCGCCGACGAGGTGACGCGGCTGCGCTCGATGGGCGATCCGATCGATCTCGACGAAGTTCGGCGCATCTATCTGTCGCTATCGCGGCTGCTGTCCTCGCATGTGGAATCCTCGCAGATCTTGTTCGAGCAGCGCAATCGCTTCCTCAGCCTTTCCGATATCGCCAAGACGCCGTTCGTCATCGGCATCGCCGGATCGGTCGCCGTCGGCAAATCCACCACGGCCCGCATCCTGAAGGAACTGCTGGGCCGCTGGCCATCGAGCCCGAAGGTCGATCTCGTCACCACGGACGGCTTTCTCTATCCGAACGCCGAGCTGCAGCGCCGCAACCTGATGCAGCGCAAAGGCTTTCCGGAAAGCTACGATACGGCGGCACTGCTGCGCTTCCTCTCGGCGATCAAGGCCGGCCAGCCGAATGTGCAGGCGCCCTCCTATTCGCACCTCGTCTATGACGTGCTGCCGAACGAATTCAAGACGGTCGACCGCCCGGATATCCTGATCTTCGAAGGCATCAACGTGCTGCAATCGCGGCATCTGCCCGCCGACGGCAAGATCGTGCCGATGGTCTCGGATTTCTTCGACTTCTCGATCTATATCGATGCCGACGAGGAACTGATCCACAACTGGTATGTCGCCCGTTTCATGCGGCTGCGCGAGACCGCCTTCCGCGACCCCAACTCCTTCTTCCACCGCTACGCCTCGATCAGCGAGGACGAGGCGCTGGCGATCGCCGAGGGGCTGTGGAAGAACATCAACCTGAAGAACCTGCGCCAGAACATTTTGCCGACGCGGCCGCGCGCGGACCTCATCCTGCAGAAGGGCAAGAATCACCTGATCGAGCAGGTAGCGTTGAGGAAACTCTGAGGCTCAGGGCTGGACGCGCCTGAGCGTCAGATTGATCCGCCCGCCGTTCTTCAGCAATGTCGAGGTTGCCGGATAGATGCGATCGACACCGTGAAAACACAATCTTCCCTCGCCGCCGAGAACGACGATATCGCCACTCGCGAGCTTGAAGGATAGCGTGCGATCATTGCGGCTGAGACCGCCGACCCGAAAGAGGCAGGTGTTCCCCAGCGAGATCGAGAGCACGGGCGCCTTGAGATCCTGCTCGTCACGATCCTGATGCAGGCCCATGCGGGCATCGTCGCCATAGAAATTGACGAGACAGGCTTCCGGCGGCTTTTCATAGCCTGCTATATCGCGCCACAAATCCAGCAATTGCGATGGCATGGCCGGCCAGAGGCGACCGGTAACCGGGTGCGTCGGCTGATAGCGATAGCCGCGCTGCTTGTCCGTCACCCAGCCGAGCGAACCGCAATTGGTCATGCGCACGGACATTTCCTTGCCGGTGCCCGGCATGACCGGTGTGTAGAGTGGCGCTTCGGCCACGACGTCGCGAATCGTCTCGGTGAGCACTTCCTGAGCGGGGCGGTCGAGATATCCGGGCAGATGACGAATTCCGTTGGGAAGCAGCATTTTGGTTTCCTACGATGATGCCGGTCAGGTGAGCATGTCATTGCCGAACTATTGTGCCTGGCCCCTCTCCCGGCAAGCGGGGCGAGGGGGTCCATCGTGTCCGACCAACTCGTCACGAGCAGAGAGCTTTCGTTGTTTAGCGCTGTCGTCCGTTCTCCCCGCATTGCGAGGAGAAGGTTAGAATGAGGGACCGGGCCCAGAGTTACGGCAACACCGAACTTGCCTGACAAACCTCATTTATCCAGCCAAATCAAAACTGCAGCCCGAAAACCAAACCTAGTCGCCGCCGACCTTGCCGCGCATCTTCTTGACCTCGGAACGCCCGGATTTCTCCTTCAGCCGGCGCTCGATCGACCCCTTCGTCGGCTTGGTCTTCCGGCGCGGCGGCGGCGGCGGAGCGGCGGCTTCGAAGATCAGTTCCTTCAGCCGCTCGCGCGCATCTTCGCGATTGCGATCCTGGCTGCGGAAGCGGCTGGCCTCGATCATCAGAACGCCATCTTTGGAAACTCGCCGGCCAGCGAGCCTGATCGCATTCGCCTTGACGCGATCCGTTAGCGATGGGGAGTTCTGGACGTTGAAGAAAAGCTGGACTGCGGTCGCGACCTTGTTGACGTTCTGACCGCCGGGACCGCCCGCCAGAACGAATTGTTCCGTCAGCTCCCAGCCGGCAATCGTGATCCGGTCGTTGATGTAAAGCGCTTCGCTGGCCATGATTTTCTCCGCGCCTGTCTATCCCACATTGATGCGCGGTTGAAAATATAGTTGTGGCGAGTTTGGCGGCCGTCTCGTCCTTCGAGGCTTTGCTCTTCGAGCTCCGCACCTCAGCATGAGGCGGAGCAAGCTATGCGACCGGGCACAGGAGGCTAACCCTCATGGTGAGGAGACCCAGAGGGCCGTCTCGAACCACGAGGGCGAGTGGGTTTCACGTGAGTCATGGCTCCCGTGAGAGATTATTTATTCCGCAGCGACCGGCATGCCCGGAGCCGCGTCACGAACATTGCCATCCACATGATCCTCGAACTTGGCGAAGTTGGTGACGAACATCTGAACCAGCTTTTTCGCCTGCGCATCATAGGCTTCGCCATCGGCCCAGGTGGAACGCGGATCGAGGATCGCGGTATCGACGCCGTCGACCGCGACCGGAACCGCAAAGCCGAAATTCTGATCGGTGCGGAACTCGACATTGTCGAGATCGCCCTTCAGGGCGGCGGCGAGCAATGCGCGCGTCGCCTTGATCGGCATGCGGCGACCCGTGCCGTAGGCACCCCCGGTCCAGCCGGTGTTGACCAGCCAGCAACGGGCGCCGTGGCGGGCGATCAGCTCCTTCAGGAGGTTGCCGTATTCGGCCGGATGGCGTGGCATGAAAGGAGCGCCGAAGCAGGTCGAGAAGGTGGCTTCCGGCTCGACGACGCCCTTTTCCGTGCCGGCGACCTTGGCGGTGTAGCCGGACAGGAAGTGGTACATCGCCTGATCCGGCGTCAACTTGGCGATCGGCGGCATAACGCCGAAAGCGTCTGCCGTCAGCATGATGATCGTCTCGGGATGACCGGTGATTCCGGATTCCGAAGCGTTCGGGATGAAATGCAGCGGGTAGGCGCTGCGGGTATTTTCCGTCAGCGAACCGTCGTCGAGATCCGGCCTACCGTGCTCGTCGAGTACGACATTTTCCAGGACGGTGCCGAAACGACGAGTCGTGGCGTAGATTTCAGGTTCGGCTTCGGCCGAGAGGCGGATGGTCTTGGCGTAGCAGCCACCTTCGAAGTTGAAGATACCGTTTTCGCCCCAGCCATGCTCGTCGTCGCCGATCAGCGTACGAGTCGGATCGGCCGAGAGGGTTGTCTTGCCGGTGCCCGACAGCCCGAAGAAGATCGCGGCATCGCCTTCGGGACCGACATTGGCCGAGCAATGCATCGGCATGACGCCGCGTTCCGGCAGCAGGTAATTCAGGACGGTGAAGACCGATTTCTTCATTTCGCCGGCATAGGAGGTGCCGCCGATCAGCACGATGCCATTGACGAGATCGCAGGCAATCACCGTTTCCGTGCGGCAGCCATGGCGCTCCGGATCGGCGCGGAAGCTCGGCAGGTCGATGATCGTCAGCTGCGGCACGAAGCTTTCGAGATCAGAGCGATCGGGGCGGATCAGCAGGTTGCGGATGAACAGCGAGTGCCAGGCGAATTCGGTGATGACGCGCGTCGGCAAAGCATAATCGACGTCGGCGCCGCCGATCAGATCCTGCACGAAGAGGTCTTTGCCGCGGGCATGGGCCAGCATATCCTCATGCAGGAGCTCGAAATGCTCCGGCGACATCGGCTTGTTGTTATCCCACCAGATCTGGTCTTCCGTTGTGGCATTGCGCACCACGAACTTGTCCTTCGGAGAACGGCCGGTGTGCTGGCCGGTTAAGGCCCTGAGCGCGCCATCGGCGGTTAGATCGGCTTCGCGACGGCGAATCGCCTCTTCGTAAAGATGAGCCTCCATGAGGTTGTAACGCACACTGGCGGCGGCTCCCAGGCCGATCGATCCCAGTTCAGTCGCGGGATTGCGGACGCCGAATTGCTCCATCACTTTTTCCTCTACAAAGGGGCTTGGCCGTTAGAACTAACTAAAGCGTAGAGGGCTCTTTTTAAAAGCACAAGAGCAGGAAGAGAAAAATATTTAATGATATCAGTTATTTAATCGATTTAAATAAATTTCCTCGATTTTAAATCGTTTGAATAGATGGTGGCGGGACGTCATGCCACACAACCCCTGCGCAAGGGTTTTTCCTCACAACAATCCTCCCCTTTATCTTTGCCACAATTTGTTCCACCTTTATCCCCATAAGCGCGCCAGGTTACCGCCGACCGAGCTGGCAGACCGCCTGGGCTGGATTCCAAATCCGGGAGACGCGCACTGATGACGGAGACGAACACCATGTTGACAATCGCGCTCGTTGACGACGACCGCAATATCCTGACTTCCGTATCGATTGCCTTGGAAGCAGAGGGATATAAGGTAGAAACCTATACGGACGGAGCTTCGGCGCTGGACGGCCTGCTTGCCCGGCCGCCGCAACTGGCGATCTTCGATATCAAGATGCCCCGCATGGACGGCATGGAGCTCCTGCGCCGCCTGCGGCAGAAGTCCGACCTGCCCGTGATCTTTCTCACCTCGAAGGACGAAGAG
>Ga0209371_1002162_pt1 | contig 11533 bp, 8 predicted proteins | sample AgamicAtAmrz_FD_187165 | JGI IMG/M metagenome (GOLD analysis project Ga0209371, IMG submission 187165) | Agave microbial communities from Guanajuato, Mexico - At.Am.rz (SPAdes) (version 2) | ecosystem: Host-associated > Plants > Roots > Rhizosphere | place: Guanajato, Mexico | collected 2012-06-07
CGCAGACGCCTGACCAGCGGCGCGGGTAGCACCATAAAACCGATACGCAGCGCGGGGAATAGCGTCTTGCTGAATGAGCCGAGATAGATAACCGGAGCATTATCGGTCATGCCCTGCATCGCCATTACAGGTTCGCCGTGGTAATGGAAGTCGCCATCATAATCATCTTCAATAATCCAGGCCTGGTGCTGCTGCGCAGCCGCAATCAGCGCCAGACGCCGGGCCGCGCTCATTACCGCTCCGGTGGGATACTGATGGGTAGGCGTTGTATAAATCAGACGGGGTGGAGCCTGTTTCCAGTGTTCCGGCTCGGGGGCCATTCCCTGGTCATCGGTGCGGATCGGGACAACGTTAAGTTCTCCGGCCTGCAGAGCCGATTTGGCATTACGATAACCCGGTTCTTCAATCCAGCCATAATCGCCCGGATTACTCAGCAGGGCGACGCACAGCGTTAACGCCTGCTGCACACCCTCAGTAATCACTATCTGTCCGGGGTCACAACGTACACCGCGCGTAATACGCAACTGTTGCGCCAGTACGGCCCGCAATTCTGCTTCACCAAAGGGATCGCCATAGCCGAGCAGCGACGGTGGCGGGTGACCCATTACCTGACTCAGCGCCCGGCGCCAGGCCGCCATCGGAAAATGGTTCAGAGCCGGTATGCCGGGTCGCAGAGGCAATGAGCCAGTGTCGATCCACTGGCTTTGGTGAAAAGCCTCAATCCGTTTTGCCAGCGGCCAGCTGGCTAGCGTGTCGTCATCCGCCTCCCCGGCAGGCAAAGCCAGTGAGCTGACGCGGCTGCCCTGTCGATCGCTCATCAGATAGCCCTCAGCCTGCAACTGGGTCCAGACGTTAAGCACGGTATTCCGCGATACCTGCAGCTCAACTGCCAGCTGCCGTGTAGCCGGTAACATCGCGCCAGCGGCAAGCTGACCCTGCAAAATGCCCTGCTTTATCCGCTGATAAAGTTGCTGCTGCAGCGTGGTCCCGGCGGCGGGTATCAATGGTGCCAGCAGCAAAGGGGAGATCTCTGGCTTCATTGTCTGCTCCCGTGGATCTATCATTTTTGCTGATTGTGGTACTTTTTAACCCACCATGATAGTGGCAATCTGCGGATATCATCTGCAGCCGGGAGGCGATATGTCACAACACCTGAATCAATTCGGTCAGCCAGTCGGCCAGCCTTTACCAGACTGGCAACCCCGTCCTTTGCCCCAGCATCAGGTTTTCAACGGCGAGTCGTGTCGGCTGGAGCCGTTCAGTGCAGCACGGCATGGTGATGCACTGTCTGAGGCCTGGGGGCTGGCTGAGGATGGACGCGACTGGACTTACATGTTTATGGGGCCGTTTGATGACCAGCAGGCGTGGCAGGATTATTTCAGCCAGATGGAGAGCAGTCGCGACCCGCTGCACTTTGCGGTGATCGATATCGCCACGGAGCAGGCGGTGGGCAGTCTGTCGTTAATGCGCATTCAGCCTGAACATGGCGTAGTGGAAGTCGGACACGTTGCTTTTTCGCCCAGGCTGAAGCAGACCCGTATGGCAACGGAAGCGCATTTTCTGCTGATGCGTTACGCGTTTGAGACGCTGGGTTATCGTCGTTATGAATGGAAATGTGACAGCTGTAATGCCCCGTCGCGTAAGGCAGCAGCACGGCTGGGCTTCCGGTATGAAGGTGAGTTCCGTCAGGCAATCGTCTACAAAGGGCGTTCGCGTGACACCAGCTGGTTTTCGATTATCGACAGCGAATGGCCGCAGGTGAAAAAGGGCCTGCAGCGCTGGCTGGCAGAGGGAAATTTTACTGCTGAGGGCCAGCAGCGCGAGAAGCTGGAAGCACTGCGCGACAGACCCTGACCGGGTAGTGAGCTCACAGTAGAATATCTTTCAGGACCGCTGCCAGCAGGGTGGTGGTCATGAGGATAGATAACCGTTTGATCCAGCGCATATCGGTGCTCAGGGGCACAACGTTATTTCTCATGCTGTCGACAGCGCCCGTTAATCGGAAATTCATTTCACTGAGCATCACTTCCATCTTATCCACTTTGATTTCCAGGTGATTAAAACGGATGGCCAGCTTGTCGGTTTTTCTTTCAACATGGCCAAGCCGCTCGTCGATCTGATTAACTTTTGTGGCGAGATGCCCAAGTCGCTCGTCGATCTGATTAACTTTTATGGTGAGATGCCCGAGCCGCTCGTCGATCTGATTAACCTTTGTGGTGAGATGCCCAAGCCGCTCGTCGATCTGATTAACCTTTGTGGTGAGATGCCCGAGCCGCTCGTCAATCTGATCTACTTTGGTCGTAAGCTTGCCGAGTCGATTGTCCATCTGGTCAACTTTCATCGTAAGCTTGCCGAGCCGATCGTCGGTCTGTTCAGCTTTTGTCTGAAGCTGGCCGATCCGGACGTCAATATGATTGGCTTTGGTCTGAATCTGACCAAGCTGCTTCCCGACCTGTGCGCCTGGCTGCCTCTGCTGCATATCGCTAAAAACCTCCACCATCGCCTCCGCTTGCTGATCGTTGATCCCCGCCTGTTGCAGCGCTTTAAAGGCTTTGTGGGTACTCATCATTGTGCTTGTCATCACGACACCTCCCTGTGTACTCCGGCGATAACCGCATCATGACAGGCAAAAAGCGCATCACCACTCAGTCGGTTATATTTTGCGCGCCTTGCCGAAAAATATCAATTAGTACAACAGGTAACGTGCAGCGAAGTGCGGGCTGGCTCGCAACATGTCGTGGGGGATAGGATGAGGCGCCTCTGCGGTAATCCGCAGAGGCGAGAGAAGAAAAAACGGCGTTATGGCCGTGGTACGATTTTAATTTCAACCATACCGATGCCCAGTTTGCGCGGATCCTGCCCGGTAATATTGCCGGTGTTACTCAGCTGCGGTTCAGGTGGGGCAATGACCAGTTGATGGCTGGCGCCTGGGTTGTCGAAATGCAGAGTATGCGTCGATACTTCTTCGCCCAGCGACAGCAGTTGCTGCTGATCGCCCACCCGAACCGGGATCGCGCGGTGTGCGTTGGGGCCATATGCGCGTGCGGTAATGACCAGATCAAACTTAGCCGGGAGCGCATCCACATAATCGATATGCACTTCTGGTGCGAGATTGGCGTTTGACCAGCGCCCCCAGCTCTCTGGCCGTGAGATGCCGCTGAAGCTTTTAACATTCTCCGGCGCACCAGGTACGTCGAGCCGGAAGCTGTCGGCGCTATAGCGAATGTTGTTATCTTCAATGCGGATCTGCGCCAGGTTCTGCTGGTAACGTGCCTCGCTGACAGCGCCGTCCGGGAACTGCACTTTGCCTTTCCACTGCGGTTTGTCGACATGCGTTACTGTTGGCGTGCCGCCGAGCTGCCCCATCGCCACACAGAGGTCGCCGGAGAGGGCCAGCGAAGGCTGCCAGAGTCGCGCCATTTTAAAACAGCGATCCACCCAGAGGAATTTATCGGCTGAAGCGAAATCGGCCAGCTGATAGCGCAGCGGGGCCGAATATTCTCCTTCCGGCATCGGCTCAACATGCTTATCGCTGATGCGGAAAAGAATCGGCAGTTTAAAGGTGGTGCCTGAGAAGCTGAACGTATTCTTCGCCTGATCCACCGTGAAGCTGTCTATCTTCTTCGGGAAGTTCCAGAGCTGGATGATGTCGGGTTTCCAGCTCGCCACCTTACTCTTCATATCGTCGAACTGGGTGGAGAGTGAAAGAGAAGAAAGGCTGCTGCGGCCCAGGCCAATCGCGTTATCGCCGCCGAGAATATCCAGCAGCGTCGCGCCATTATCCAGCGTGCTGCGCTTCGCCTCCATCAGCTCCGCCTGGGGTTTATCGCCCCGGATCACCATGAACAGATTGCGACGTGGCTGTTTGACCAGCCACGGATGCGCCGTGTTGTTCATGGCCAGATGATCGGAGCTCACCACAATCACGGTGTTTTTAAACCACGGCGATGCTTTGATGCGTGTGATCAGCCGCGCCACATGTTCCTGCGAGCAGGCGACCGCGCTAAAGGACTGATTCGGTTTGCCATCAATGCTGTAGCTCCTGCGATCGCAGCTGCGTGAGATAAACCCGTCCGGGTGATGCGTATCCACGGTCAGCGTAAACAGCGCGAAGGGTTTACCGGCCTGCGAGAGTTCCTGATACTTCTCAAAGACTTCATCCAGCACCGTATCGTCGTAATAACCCCAGTTATTGCGATAAGCAGGATCGGCAACGCGGCTTTTCAGCTCCTGCGAACCATAAAGATTTTCGGGGTCGAAACCGTGCGATTTCAGGAAGACATCTTTACCGGCAAAACGCAGATCGGCACCCTGAATAAACCAGTTCTGGTAGCCGGAGTTTTTCAGGATGTCGCCCAGACAGACGTTTTGCGGATAGAAGCTGGAGAGCGACGCCGACGCATTACCGTCAAACGGTGCAAACAGCGGAATGCCGCACTGTGAGGCAACCATGCCTGCAATGGTGTAGTCGGTGCCGGGTAACTGTTCGGTTTCGCTGAAGTCGATACTCTGCTCTTTCTGCCGGCTCAGCTCAGGCGCCAGGCCAGGAAAGGCGATGGGGTCGAAATAGGTGCGCTCTAAGCTTTCACCATAGATGTAAACCACGTTGAGGCGCGGCTGTTCAATGCGATTACGCGGCACTTTATAGAAGTTGTCGAAGTCAGAATCGGCCATCTGGGTATGCGACACGATGAGCGTTGCGACCTGGCGAAAGGCCGGGGTGGTCTGTACTGAGCCGAGCGCGCAGGCGGCCGCCAGCAGTGACCAGCCCATGTGATGCGGACGCTTACGCCGACGCAGAATCCACGACAGCAGGCAGAACAGCAGAAACAGCACAATAATCAGCCCAATCGCGGGCACCACATATTTACTGACACCCGCGCCGGTCAGGCTGTTAGTCAGCGTATAGAGCACCGCATCGTTGATGCCGTCACCGGTAAAATAGTTGCTGGCATAGAGGGTGGCGTTCAGGACAACGAAAAGCACCAGCAGGATAAGAACAAGAATAAACCAGAATTTGTTACGCCCGGCTTTACAGGAATAGATTGCAATAGCGGCCAGAAACAGCACGACGGAGACCAATTCGGACAACGGTAAATCCTCTCTCTACAGGGTTGCACGAGGCTTCACGCAACCGGCCACCTTCGGGGGATGGTTTTTCGACAATCTATATTGGCTGTCATCCGGCTGCAACATATCCAGCCCGATTTGTGCGGTGGAGAGCAGATTGGTTCAGAAGAGAGGTTTTCAGGCGTGACGGTGGCTGGCGCACCGTCAGCAGAGCAGAAGTCAGGACGTTTTTCAGAGTTTGCCGGTGAGGTATTGCGCTTCGCCGTCGGCAAAACTCCAGTCACCTTTGTCATTGGTGATAAAGCTGATCATTAAATCGTTGCCCTGCACGCCACAGTGCTCACGCAGCTCACGCGCCAGCTCCGCCATAAAATGCTGCTTCTGTTCACGGCTGCGTGGGCTGGTATAAACCCGCACCATCACCAGATTATCGCTGCGGCTGAATCCCAGCCCGGTATCCTGAAACACCATCTGATAGCGCTTGTTTTCCTGAACAATCTGATAACGATCCCGTTCAGGCACCTTAAAGGCTGTCAGCACGGCACGGTGCGCCGCATCCAGCAGTGTACGCAGCTCTGATTCTGAACGACCCTGAATAACATCGAATTGCAGCAGTGGCATAGTGAATTCCTCATTGTGATTAATGAGCCTATGGTGACCCCTTTATCCGGCGGGAAAAAGCGCGTAGCCTGAAATGATTATTCACTATAATGAACAATCGCAATGAAAGAGATGAAAACGGATACGCTGTGGGATCATCTTCACTGGCTGACCGTACTGGCTGAGCAGGGCAGCTTTACCCGCGCGGCGGAGCGGCTGGACGTCAGCAAGGCTGCGATGAGTCAGAAAATCAAAGAACTGGAACAGATAGCCGGTGTACTGCTGGTACAGCGCACCACGCGCAGCGTACGACTGACATCAGCAGGTGAGAAGCTGGTGGAGGAGTTGCGCGAGCCTTTTGCCCGCATCGAACAGAGTTTTTTCAGCGTGCGTGATACCGCCGGGCCAGTGCGTGGTCTGGTGCGTATTACCGCGCCGGTGGCGTTTGCCCGGCAGCAGCTGGTGCCGATTATTGGTGAGTTTCTGCGTGACTATCCGCAGGTGCGTCTGCAGCTGGATGTGACGGACCGAATTGTGTCGCTGAGCAGCGAGGGATTTGATCTGGCCATCCGGCACAGTGACACGCTGCCGGAAACCCATGTGGCGCTGCCGCTGTGTGATACGCAGACAGTGCTGGTGGCCTCACCCGCCTATCTTAACCAACAGGGTATACCGAACACGCCGCAGGATCTGGTGCAGCATAACTGCCTTTACTATCCGCGTGGTGTTGAATCACCGCGCTGGCGGTTTATTACCGCAGCGGATGGCGAAGAGGTGCAGGTGCGGATTCAGGGCAGCTTTGCCACTAACAACAGTGAGTCGATACGCGATGCCGCCCTGCAGGGACTGGGGATCGCGATGCTGCCCGACTTCAGCGCCCGTGAAGCGCTGGCCGCGGGCTTATTGCAGCAGGTGTTACCTGAGTGGCAGCCGGTTGAAGCCTTTGCCGCCCGTCTGTGGATCGTCCGACCCTGGGCGGCGCAGGTGCCCCGCGCGGTCACCACTTTTACGCAGTGGCTACGCGCGCGCTTTGACCGTTGATGGCAATGCCAGCGCTGATGATGAGGTATGCATCATCTCGCCAATCAGGCTGCTGCGGTTATACAAACCCAGCCGCAGATTGAAGTCGAGATGCAGTCGCTCGTTGCCGGTTAATTTGATAATCGGTGGTGGCGTCTCTGGCCGCTGCTGAAACATCACAGACTGCGCAAACGCGGTGCTGCTGTCGGCATGCAGGCGCTGATAGTACCAGGCGCTGGCTTCACCTTTACGCAGATAAAGATTAGCCCGCCGGTATTCGCGCATCGCCACCTGCTGCGCCAGCGACAGGAGCTGACGTGACGGATTATCTACATTCTGCACAATCAGCGGAAAATCATCACGCTTCTTCAGCTCATGGAAATAGTTGCGGATACCGACGTTTTTAACCGGTGCCAGCTGTTTCAGCCATTCTCGAATAAAGGCATTCTGCGGCGGCGCGGCAATGAACCAGCTCTCGGTAACCGGCGCAAGCAGGTTCAGCGTTGATTGCTCGCGATAGTAGCCGATGAGATCCATTGGCCGCGCATGGTGAACGCGATGCACCCAGGCAAGATTTTCAAATAACAGGGTGCTGCAGTCGATGCCGATACCGCCATAGCGGTGAATCAGCTCAAGCCGGATGATTTCACTTTTATGTGCCAGCGTCAGATCGGAAGAGATAAAGCTGAGTTCGGGCAGCCACTGCGCCAGAGTGCGCTGCGTGACCAGATAAACCTGGTGATCGGGGTTATCCCGCCGGATTTTACTGATATTCAGCGCCATTGACGTCGGCAGCTGATCGTTATGCCAGACCATCCAGACAATCTTTGGAATCTCGGGCAAATCTTTCTGCTGAGCAATCAATACGACATTATCTTCCTGTCCCGGATCATATTCCGGTGCCTGACAGAGGCTCTGCTGTTTCTTATTCCATAACATCTGGCTACTGAACGATATTCTTTTCCAGTTACGCCAGAGTTTATGCGCTGGACGTTGGCGATGTGAAGTCATGGTACACCTGTTATTTTTATTTTCCCGCTATAGTTCAGGCTCTGCCCGTTGCGCCTGAGGCGTGAACGGGCGGCATTGCATGCTCGCTGCAATACAAGTGAGTGCGGGAATTAATGAATAGTTTTCCCTGGTGGCGACGCAGTGCGGGCGCGCGCGGTAGTTTCCTCACGGCTTTTTAATTGCACTGCACCTTTTTAATAAAACATTATTTACACATTAGCTATGTCTTTTTTTGACTTTAGGATAATACGGAAATAATCCGGTCACTTTACTGGAATAATAATATCTCCACGGTTAATCAGTTATTTAAATGTGGCGGAACGCATAACTAAGGAATGTCTGAATATTATGCTACGCCTTTGGGTTCTCTCAGGGCCTGGACCTCAGAAACAGGGAATATTGCGCTTAACGTGTGTCGTAAGCCCGGCTCAACAATTTGCGGAATCGGACAGCCTGAAGAGGATTGTCTACGCTTAAGAAGAACTTACTGAGAAAGGAGCGCGCATGCAGAGTGAAGCTTACGGTTTACTGGCGGTTGATAAGCAGGGCAACCGCGTCCTGTTTCTTAATCCGGAAACCTTCGCGGTCGAGCGCGAGCTGAACGCTTTTCCACCGCGGCCGCATGAACTCCTGATGCTGGCACCCTGGGGTAAAGCGTATGTGCCCATCTATGGCGACGGCGTTCATGGCAATAACCCGCATCCGGGTCATAAAGTGGCGATCATTGATTTGCAGCGTCGGGAGATCAGCGGCTTTATCGATCTGTTGCCGTTGCGGGCACCACACAGCGGGCAACTGGGCCGCGATGGCAAAGTCTATCTCTGCTGTGAGCAGAGCGCCGCTGTAGCCGTGATCGATCCGCAGACCGACAAAATGGAAAAAATCATCCCGATTCCTTCTCACAACGCGCATCGCCTGACGCTGTCACCCAGCGGCCGCAAACTGTTCACCGATAACGAAGAGGATGCGACCATCACTGTCGTGGATCTCTGTGAAGCAGAGGGACGGGTGATTGATACGATTCTGCTGCCGGGTCCGATTGCGGGTATCGCCGCCTCACCAAAACACCCTTATCTGGTCGCCAGCGCAGCAGATGCGCCGTTGCTCTATGTGATCGACCGACAGAGCCACCGTATTCGCCAGCGCATTACGCTGCCGGGTCATCAGCAGCCCTGCCAGGTGGTTCGCTTCAGCGCCGATGGCGAACAGCTGGTGGCGATTGGCGATCAGGAACCGCTGGTAACGCTGTTTGACGACCTGCTGAATCCGCTGGGCGATATCAGCGTGGGCAACATGCCGATGGATGGCTGTTTCACGCCAGACAGGCAACAGCTGCTGATTGCGAATCAGGATGACGGCACGCTGAGCGTGATCGATCTGACGCAGCGTAAAGTGATTGCCACACCGCGTGTCGGAACGGGCTGTGAGGTGCTGGGCTATTTTCCGATGGGTCAGATAAACGGACGATGATAGATCGCGGAACTCCAGTGGCGGCTGCTGGCATGTTTCTCTGCCTGCCAGCCGCGTTTACGTAATTCGCGCGCAATCATCTTGTTCATGATGCCGTGGCCCAGCAGCAGCACCGTGCCACGCTGTGAGTGCTCAATCAGCTTCTCTGCCGCCGCCGAAGCGCGACTGCGCGCATGTTGCAGCGACTCTGCTTCACCCGCATAACCGCAGAACCACAACAGCCGCAGTAAGGCCAGCCAGCAGGTTGTCGGCAGCTGAAAGGCACCCGTTCGCAGCAGCGGTAAGGCGACTTCGCTGTAGAGCGCATCAATCTCATGAGGCTGCAGGCCAAGCTGGCTCAGAGAAGATTGCGCGCGGGGCAGGGGACTGCAGACAATAATTGCGGCCTGACGGGCAATCTTAATACTGCGCGGTGGCGGCCCGTCACTGACTCCGGACTGATCGTAAGCTTCGCACCAGTCTGCCAGAGCCTGCACGCTCTGGCGACCCGCTGCCTGGTGGTCAGGTTTACCGTGTCGCATCAGAATAATGGTCATAACACCTCTGTCAGGCTTTTTTTCAGGGTAACGCATTGTCTGCGCTTGCAGCGATTTTTCAGAATAAAGATGAAGTGTCATCTGCAGGTAATCCGGGTGTGCGACAACAGAACCCGATGAAAGGATTTTAGCCCCGCTTATAACGCTTAATCATTAGAGAAAATGCTAACTTACCGCGCAGAGTGATTTTTTATTGTGCGATATAGTGGAGTTAACTGGCTGAATTTGCGCTGAAAATGTGTGATGACGCAATGTGATAGTGAAGTTTTACTAACAATTTGCGCCGGGATCTCTTGATTTATCTACGCGCGTAGATACACTAGCTCCCCAGTGATTGCTCACGGTGCGATACACAGTAGGCTCCATTGATTGTTAAGTTACATTCGCTCAGTTTAAGCGACCGGTGAAAAATACATCAGCGGAACGGGGCGAAGAGCAAGATTCCAACACCAGGGAATCCTTTAACCTTTCATCATGGTTAGTCAACTGAACGTCGCCACCGGGGGAATTCCGCTTTCATCAGGGAATCGACCCATGGACGGGCGTTTATCATTCTGCATACTCATTCAGGGATAGGGTTATGACGGCACACAATTCCGTTAAGCAGCAGGCATCACTGTCTTCCACCTCAGCCGCCGACGAGCGGTTTAACACTTCCTCAGGCCGCAAAGATTTCTGGCGCGCCACTTTCTCATGCTGGCTCGGAACGGCAATGGAGTACGCGGATTTCGCGCTCTACGGCCTGGCTGCCGGTATCATCTTTGGCGACGTTTTCTTTCCGGAATCGACTCCCGCGATGGCACTGCTCTCCAGCTTTGCGACCTGGTCAGTCGGCTTTGTTGCCCGGCCTATCGGCGCACTCTTTTTCGGCTGGCTGGGCGACCGCAAAGGCCGAAAGGTTGTGATGATCTCCACCATCATTCTGATGGGCGCTTCCACCACCTTTATCGGCTTAATACCGAGCTATGCCGCAATTGGTGTCTGGGCTCCGGCCTGTCTGGTGCTGCTGCGCTTTACCCAGGGTTTCGGCGCGGGTGCAGAGTTATCGGGCGGCACGGTGATGCTGGGTGAATATGCGCCCGTTAAGCGTCGTGGCCTGGTTTCATCCGTTATTGCTCTGGGGTCTAACAGCGGTACGTTGCTGGCCTCGCTGGTCTGGCTGCTGGTAGTGCAGATGGATCAGCAGAGCCTGCTGGAGTGGGGCTGGCGTATTCCCTTCCTCAGCAGTGCGCTGATTGCCCTTGTTGCGCTGTGGATTCGACGTCATCTGCGTGAAACGCCAGTATTTGAGCGCAGGAAAGCGGAGATGGAAGCGGAACGTGCAGGCGTACTGGCCGCGCCAGTCGTGGACTCGCGTCCTTTCTTCCAGCGTACCCGCGCATTCTGGACCATGATAGGTTTGCGCATCGGCGAAAATGGCCCTTCTTATCTGGCTCAGGGCTTCATGGTGGGTTATGTCGCGAAGGTATTGATGGTGGATAAGTCCGTACCGACGACGGCGGTATTCCTTGCCTCACTGCTGGGCTTCCTGATTATTCCGTTTGCGGGCTGGCTCTCTGACCGTTTTGGTCGCCGGATCGTTTATCGCGTCTTCTGCCTGTTACTGATGATCTACGCCTGGCCCGCCTTTACGCTGCTGGACACGCGTGAACCGATGCTGGTGATCCCGGTTATCGTGGTCGGTATGGCGCTGGCGTCACTGGGTATTTATGGGGTGCAGGCGGCATGGGGCGTGGAAATGTTCGGCGTTCAACATCGCTACACCAAAATGGCGGTGGCCAAAGAGCTTGGCTCGATTTTATCCGGCGGCACGGCGCCGCTTATTG
>Ga0209371_1002166_pt1 | contig 11497 bp, 9 predicted proteins | sample AgamicAtAmrz_FD_187165 | JGI IMG/M metagenome (GOLD analysis project Ga0209371, IMG submission 187165) | Agave microbial communities from Guanajuato, Mexico - At.Am.rz (SPAdes) (version 2) | ecosystem: Host-associated > Plants > Roots > Rhizosphere | place: Guanajato, Mexico | collected 2012-06-07
CCACGCGCCGTGCAGGTCCTCGCGCTGCCAGTGCGCGTAACCGTGCGGCAGCGCGGACAACGCGCCGAGCCACGCGATCGTGCCGGTTTCGTCGACGGCGATCGCCGCGTCGTCGATCGTCTCGTCAGGATGGCCGTGCGGACACAGCCTCAGGTGATGCCAGACAGTCGGTTTCATGCGTTCAGTCTCGTTCGCCGACGGCAAGCGAGACGGCCAGCAGCGCGCCGCCTCCGCTCACGACGACGTCAAACGCACGCCGCGGCCCGTCGAGCCGCAACGTGTCCATGTCTTCCAGCGCGTAGTGCGTGCCGTCGAGGTCGACGCCCACCGCACCGGCCGCGCAAAACAGCAGCACGGTATCGGCCGGCGCGACGCGGTGCATGCCCGCGCGCCACACGTCGAGCGCGCCACGCGCGGCCGAACGGCGCGTCATCAGATTGAAGTCGCGCGTCGCGCCGTCGTGCAGCGTCGCGTCGATCGCCGTCTCGCCCGCGAAATCCGCACGGGCCATCGGTGCGTCGAGCACGTGCCGCGGGCCGCCCGCCTCGGCGAGCGTCATGCCCGCGCCGGACAGCAGCACGAGCGTGCGGTCGATGCCGTCGAAACGCGAGAACGGCCCGGCCGTGCCCACGTCGGCGACGCTCACGCGCCACGCGAACGTATCGAGTGCCGCGCCGGGCGGGAACGCGCCGATTTCACGCGTCACGCCGCCGCCGTTCTTCCACGGCGACGCGACGAGATCCGCCGCGCGGATCAGCGCGACGGCCAGCGTCGCATTCCCCGGCGCGTGGTCGAGCGCCGTCATGCTCAGCGGCCGAGCATCGGCAGCTTCAGGCCGGCTTCGCGGGCCGTCTGCTGCGCGAGTTCGTAGCCGGCATCCGCATGGCGCATCACGCCTGTGGCCGGATCGTTCAGCAGCACGCGACCGAGACGCTCGTGCGCGTCAGCCGTGCCGTCGGCGACGATCACGACGCCCGAGTGCTGCGAGAAGCCCATGCCGACGCCGCCGCCATGATGCAGCGACACCCACGATGCACCGCCCGCGGTATTCAGCAGCGCGTTCAACAGCGGCCAGTCGCTCACGGCGTCCGAGCCGTCCTTCATCGATTCCGTCTCGCGGTTCGGGCTCGCGACCGAACCCGTGTCGAGGTGATCGCGACCGATCACGATCGGCGCCTTCAGCTCGCCGTTCTTCACCATCTCGTTGAACGCCTGGCCGAGGCGATAGCGGTCCTTCACGCCGACCCAGCAGATCCGCGCCGGCAGGCCCTGGAACGCGATACGCTCACGCGCCATGTCGAGCCAGTTGTGCAGGTGCGGATCGTCGGGGATCAGCTCCTTCACCTTCTGGTCGGTCTTGTAGATGTCTTCCGGATCGCCGGACAGCGCGACCCAGCGGAACGGGCCCTTGCCTTCGCAGAACAGCGGGCGGATGTACGCCGGCACGAAGCCCGGGAAGTCGAACGCGTTCTCGACGCCCATTTCCAGCGCCATCTGGCGGATGTTGTTGCCGTAGTCGAGCGTCGCCGCGCCGCGTTCCTGCAGCGCGAGCATCGCGCGCACCTGGACGGCCATCGACTGCTTCGCGACCTTCACGATGCTCTGCGGGTCGACCTTCTGCGCTTCACGCCATTGCGCGACGGTCCAGCCTTGCGGCAGGTAGCCGTTGATCGGGTCGTGCGCGCTCGTCTGGTCGGTCACGCAGTCCGGCGTGATGCCGCGCGTGACGAGTTCCGCGAACACGTCGGCCGCATTGCCGAGCAGGCCGATCGACACCGGCTTGCCGGTGCGCTTCGCTTCGTCGATCATGCCGAGCGCTTCGTCGAGTGTCGTCGCCTTCTTGTCGACGTAGCGCGTCTTCAGGCGGAAGTCGATGCGCGTCTCGTCGCATTCGACCGCGATCATCGAGAAGCCGGCCATCGTCGCGGCCAGCGGCTGCGCGCCGCCCATCCCGCCGAGGCCGCCCGTCAGGATCCAGCGGCCCGACGGATCGCCGTTGAAGTGCTGGTTCGCGACGGAGAAAAACGTTTCGTAGGTGCCCTGCACGATGCCCTGGCTGCCGATGTAGATCCAGCTGCCGGCCGTCATCTGGCCGTACATCATCAGGCCCTTGCGGTCGAGCTCGTGGAAGTGATCCCAGTTCGCCCAGTGCGGCACCAGGTTCGAGTTCGCGAGCAGCACGCGCGGCGCATCCTTGTGCGTGCGGAACACGCCGACCGGCTTGCCCGACTGGATCAGCAGCGTTTCGTTTTCCTCGAGATCCTTCAGCGACGCGAGGATCTGGTCGTAGCATTCCCAGTTGCGCGCCGCACGGCCGATACCGCCGTACACGACGAGCGCATGCGGATGCTCGGCGACTTCCGGGTCGAGGTTGTTCTGGATCATCCGGTAGGCCGCTTCGGCCAGCCAGGTCTTGCAGGTCTTTTCGCTGCCGCGCGGCGCGCGGATCGTGCGCGTCGGATCGAGACGGGGATCGATGTGTTTCGGATGGTTCATGACGACTACTCCCGAAGGAAATTGAAGATCAAATAGGAATCAGAAATGCCCGGTGAAGCGATAACGGCTGCCGGGATGCCACAGATTCGCCACCGAGGCGACGACGCCCTGCGACCAGGTGCGCCGATGTAAAACCAGACACGGCTCGACGCCGTCCATCCGCAGCTGCTCGCGCCGCTCCGGCGCCGGGGCCGCCGCTTCGATCCGGTACTCGACGCGCTGCAGCGGCGCCGCGCGCATCAGGTACTGGTTCGGCGTCGTATTCGTGAAATCCTGCTCGGCGTAATCCGGCGCGACCGCCGGATTCACCCACCGTTCTTCGAGCTGCACCGGCTCGTCGTTCTCGAAGTGCAGCACCTGCGAATGGAACAGCTTCGTGCGCACGGCCACCTGCATCTCGTCGGCGAGGGCCTCGTCGGCGCGGATCGTGTCGAGCCCGAGCACGCTCGCGCGGTACGCATGCCCGCGCGCGCCGACTTCCTCGGAGATGCTGCGGATCGCCACCAGCGTCGACTCGTACTTCGGCCGCGCGACGTAGGTGCCCGCGCCCTTCATGCGCGTGAGCACCTGCTCGGCCGTCAGCTCGCGCAGCGCGCGGTTGACGGTCATGCGCGCCACCTTGAACTCGCGCGCCAGCTCGTTCTCGGACGGCACCTGGTCGCCCTCCTCCCACTCGCCGGCATGGATGCGGGCCAGGATGAAATCCTTGATCTCCTGGTAGACCGGCGCACTCATCGGCTTACTGTTCCGATGCGAACGAGAACGGCGCGACCTTCGCGAACGCACGCTCGCCGACCAGCTTCGCGATCACCGTGATGTCCGGTGCGAAGTAGTGGTCGAGCTCGTAGTGCGCGACCTTGCCGCGGATCGTCTCCATCACCGGCGCGAGCTTCGGGCTCGTGTGGTACGGCGCGCGCAGGTCGACGCCCTGGGCGGCGGCCAGCAGTTCGATCGCGAGGATGTGCTTCGTGTTGTCCGCGATGTCGGCGAGCTTGCGCGCGGCGAACGTCGCCATCGACACGTGGTCTTCCTGGTTGGCCGAGGTCGGCAGCGAGTCGACCGATGCCGGGTGCGCGAGCGTCTTGTTTTCCGATGCGAGGGCGGCGGCCGTCACGTGCGCGATCATGAAGCCGGAGTTCACGCCGCCGTCCTTCACGAGGAACGGGGGCAGGCCCGACAGCGTCGCGTCGATCAGCAGCGCGATGCGGCGTTCGGCCAGCGCGCCGATTTCCGCAGCAGCCAGCGCGAGGTTGTCGGCCGCGAACGCGACGGGTTCGGCGTGGAAGTTGCCGCCCGACAGCACTTCGCCGGTGTCCGGGAAGATCAGCGGATTGTCCGACACGGCGTTCGCTTCGACCAGCAGCACGTCGGCCGCATGGCGCATCTGGTCCAGGCACGCGCCCATCACCTGCGGCTGGCAGCGCAGGCTGTACGGGTCCTGCACCTTGTCGCAGTCGCGGTGCGACTGGTTGATCGGCGAGCCTTCGAGCAGTTCGCGGTACGACGCGGCCGCGTCGATCTGGCCTTGATGGCCGCGCAGTTCGTGGATGCGCGCGTCGAACGGCTTCACCGAGCCGGCTGCCGCATCGACCGACAGCGCGCCGGCGACGAGCGCGGTGCGGTACAGGTCCTCGATCGCGAACATGTTGTCGAGCGCCAGCGCGGTCGACGCCTGCGTGCCGTTCAGGAGCGCGAGGCCTTCCTTCGCCTGCAGCGTCAGCGGCGCGAGGCCCGCGACGCGCAGACCGTCGAGCGCGCTCGCGCGTTCGCCGCGGATGAACACTTCGCCGACGCCGAGCAGCACGGCCGACATGTGCGCGAGCGGCGCGAGGTCGCCCGATGCGCCGACCGAGCCCTTCACCGGGATCAGCGGCAGCACGTCGGCGTTGAACAGCGTGATCAGCGCATCCATCACTTCACGGCGGATGCCCGAGTGGCCGCGGCCGAGGCTCGACAGCTTCAGCGCCATCAGCAAGCGCACCGACGAACGCGCCATCGGCTCGCCCACGCCGACCGCGTGCGACAGCACGAGGTTCTTCTGCAGCAGTTCGAGCTGGTCGTGCGGAATGTGGGTGCTGGCCAGACGGCCGAAACCCGTGTTGATGCCGTAGGCCGGCTCACCCTTCGCCGCGATGTCGGCGACGGCCTTCGCGCCCGCGTCGATCTTCGCGAAGCTGGCCGGGTCGAGCTTCAGTTGCACGGGTTCGCGGGCGATCCGGCGCAGTTGCGGGAGGGTCAGGTGGCCGGGGGTCAACGTAATCATGTGAGCAATCCTGTCTAGACAAGTTCGGAATGGATTGAAGTGTAGCCACCTGAACTTGTCTAGACAACCCGTTTTTCATAATTCCGGCTCGGGAATTTCCCTGATGTCCGGCGCGGCCGGCCGGCGCGGCCGGCGAGACCCGGTTTTAACGTATGTTGCAATTATTTTGTCTTTGGCAACATACGAATCAACATTTGCCACGGAGACCGCCATGCCCTTCCCGTCCCGATTCGCCGCCCGCCTCGGCCGCCCCCTGCTCGTCGCCGCATGCGCGCTCGCGTGCGGCGCGTCCGTCGCCGCGGAGCCGCTGTCCGGCACGCTGGAGAAGATCCGGCAATCCAACCTGATTTCGATCGGCCATCGCGAAACGTCGGTGCCGTTCTCCTATGTCGATGCGAGCGGCAAGGTCATCGGCTTCTCGCAGGACCTGTGCGACCGCGTGATCGCCGCGGTGAAGGCGCGCACCGGCAAGCCCGACCTGCAGGTGCGCTTCATTCCGGTCACGTCGCAGAACCGCATTCCGCTCGTGCAGAACGGCACCGTCGATCTCGAATGCGGCGTGACGACCAACCTCGCCGCGCGCCATGCGCAGGTCGCGTTCTCGACCACCTTCTTCGTCGCGACGACGCGCCTGCTCACGCGCACCACGTCGGGCATCCGCGACTTCCCCGATCTCGCCGGCAAGACGGTCGTGACGAACCAGGGCACGACGTCCGAACGCCTGCTGCGCAAGATGAACGAGGAAAAGAAGATGAACATGCAGATCATCAGCGCGAAGGACTACGGCGAAGGACGCCTCACGCTCGAATCGGGCCGCGCGGCCGCATACATGATGGACGACGTGCTGCTCGCGGGCGTGCGCCAGCTCGCCGCGAAACCGGCCGACTGGCAGCTCGTCGGCACGCCGCAATCGTCGGAAGCCTACGGGTTCATGCTGCGCAAGGACGATCCGCAGTTCAAGGCGCTCGTCGACGGCGTGCTCGTGCAGCTGATGAAAAGCGGCGAGATCAACGCGCTGTACGACAAATGGTTCATGAAGCCGGTGCCGCCGAAGGGGCTGTCGTTCGACTTTCCGATGAGCGACGTGATCAAGGCGCGTTACGCGGCGCCGAATGACGCGCCGCTCGAATAAGCGCCGCGCGTCACGCCCGGCTTACGCGCGCGTCCACGCGACGCACGCCGCGTAGCCGGGCGCCGCGTCGAGCCATGCCGCGTCGAACGCCGCAACGCCGGCGGCGGGCGCGGCCGGCTCGACGATCGTCGTCGCTGGCGTCGCCGCATCGCGCGGCGGCACGACCGCGAACGCGCGCAACCCGCCGACGATGCCGGTGCCGAGCGCCTTGAGCAGCGCCTCCTTCGCGGCCCACACCCGCATGAATTCGCGCTCGCGCGCGCCGGCCGGCAGGCCGTCGAGATACGTGACCTCGGTGGGCGCACACACTTCGCGTGTCAGCGCGCGCCAGTCGGCAGCTCGGTTGCAGCCCTCGATATCGACGCCGACGCGGCCCGCCGGCGCCCACGCGATCAATGCATGATTGCCCGCGTGCGATACGTTGAAGTCGAGCGACGCACGATGCGCAGGGTCCAGCGACGGCCGCCCCGCCGCGTCGACGACGATCTCGACCGCATGCGGGGCGATGCCGAGCGCCGCGCCGAGCACGTCGCGCAGCGCGGCGCGCGTCGCGGCGCTGCGCACCGCATCCTCGTGCCGCAGGAAGCGCGCGGCGCGTGCGCGCTCGTCGTCGCTCAGCACCGCATACGCGGGCGACGCGAGCGGCACGCGCCAGTCGAAATCGACGCGCGCGATCCGCACGCCGGCCCGCGCCGCGGCAGGCGGCACGTCGAGTGCGTGCACGCGCCATGCGCGCGGCGTTTCAACGGGAGAAGCGGAATCGGACGGAATGGACATCGGCGCGCGGCAGCCTGTGTTCTGGAACGAAACGTCCGATGTTAATCGATCGCGCCGACCGGCGGCCGGCGGCTGCGGCAGGCTCGTGACGCGAACGAGGCTGCGCGTCATGCTCGCATACGCCGGATCACCCGTTCGCGGCGATGCCCGGCACGCCGCTCCCCGTCACCCGCCCGCGCGACGCCGGATGCAGCGCGTGCACGACGCCCGGCGCATCGGCCGGCAGCACGCCGTGTTGCAGCCAGTACAACGCGACGGGCCACAGCGTGTCGGTGAAGCGGCTGTGGAAAAACGCGAAATGACCGATCGCGTCGACGCCGATGTCGGCCGGCGCGATCCTCAGATGCGTGACGTTGCTGCCCGTGTAGTAGCCGACCAGCCGCTCGATCGCGTCGACCGTGCCGAACGCGTCGTCGTCGATGCCGATCGCGAGCATCGGCGCCGACAGCCCCGCGAAGCGCGCCGGCAACGCGGCGCGGCTCGCGCCGCTGTCGTCCAGCACGCGACCGACGTAGCCCTCCTCGAAACGCGGCTGCGAACGTGCCCACGACAGCGCGATACCGCGCGGCGTGTCCTCCATCCAGCCGAGCCGCTTCGCGGGCACGTAGCCGAACACCGCCGCGAGCGCCGGCATCGCGACATGCCACTTCCACCACATGCGGCGCCGCTCGGCCGGCAGATAGTCGCGCCAGTACGCGTACTGCGCGCCGACGGTCACCGCATGCCGCACGTGCACGTTCGATGCGGCGAGGCCGAGCACGCAGCCGCCGATGCTGTGCGCGACCACATCGAGCGGCTGCCCCGGAAACGCATCGCGCGCGTAGTGCAGCGCGGCCTCGCAATCGAGCCGCCCCCAGTCGAGCCAGTTCGCGCTCAGCTTCGCAAGCCGCGCCGGGCGCGACCCGCCGATGCCGCGATAGTCGTAGACGAGCACGTCGCGCCCCTGCGCGAACAGCCAGGCCGCGAAACGAAAGTAGTAGTCGCAGCGCACCGACGTCGCGCAATTGACGACCGTCACGGGCCGCACGGCGCCGCCGCCGCGATGGCGCCAGACATGGCCGCGCAGTTCGTAGCCGTCGGCTGCGCGCAGCGTCACGGGCTCGGGCGGCAACGCCCCCGCCGCGCGACTGCCCTGCGCCGCGTCGCTTTCCTCGTTCGAAATCGTCATCGTGTCTCCTGTCGGTCCGAGTTGGCGCTTTAGCGCTTACTCGGACCCCATGCATCGCGGTCGACTCCAGTTAGCGCTTTAGCGCTTACTGGGGTCCCATGCATCGCTGTCGATCCGGGTTAGCGCTTCAGCGCCTACTCGGCCCCGTCCTCCGCGATCACCCAGCCTCCATTGAACTTGACGCGTGCCGCGTTCTCAACCAATCTTGCTGCTCCGTTCGCATGAGTCACGCGCATGTCAACGCCACTCGTCCGTCTCCCGTCGCTCGACCTCGTCCGCGGTTTCGTCGCCGTCGGCCGCCGCATGAGCATCACGCTCGCCGCGCAGGATCTGTGCGTCACGCAGTCGGCGGTCAGCCGCCAGGTCCATGCGCTCGAAGCGCATCTCGGCGTGACGTTGCTGCAGCGCGGCTACCGGAAGATTTCATTCACGCCGGAAGGCGAACGGCTGTTCCGCGTCGCCGATGCGGCGCTGCTCGGCCTGCAGGACACCGTCGCGTCGCTTGCCGCGGCGCGCGAGCGCCAGCCCGTGACGATCACCGCCAGCATCGGCGTGACCGCGCTGTGGCTGCTGCCGCGGCTCGGGCGGCTGCAGGCGCGGCTGCCCGGGATCGACCTGCGCGTCGCCGCGAACGACAAGGTACTCGATTTGCGCGCCGAAGGCATCGACCTCGGCATCCGCTACTGCCCGCGCGAGCGCGCGCCCGCCGGCGCGCTGCGCCTGTTCGACGAGATCGTCGTGCCGGTTGCGCACCCCGCGCTCGCCGCGCGGCCGGTCACGAGCGCGGCCGCGATCGCCGATCACGTGCTGCTCGAATTCGACGGGCCGCCGCAACCGCAACTGCAGTGGCACGCGCACCTGCACGCGGCCGGGCTCGGCGACGCGCGCCCGAAAGGCGTGCTGCGCTTCAATCAGTACGACCAGGTGATCCAGGCCGCGATCGCGGGCCAGGGCATCGCGCTCGGCCGGCTCGCGCTCGTCGCGCCGATGCTCACCGACGGCCGGCTCGCGGTGCTCGGGCCGCACACGCAGACGCTGTCGCAGACGTACGGCTACTGGCTGTTCCAGCACGATCCGGCCCCGCGCCGCGAAGTCGCCGACGTGCGCGACTGGATGCTCGCCGAAGCAGCCGAATGCGATGCGGCGATGCGCGCGCACGATACGACGTCGGCCTGAGCCGGCGGTGCGGACGCGCGCGACCACCCGCAACCGCCAGCGCCCCTTCGCATTCCCGCGACGCATGCCAACCTGACCGAATGATCGCTTGAGCGACAGCCGCCCCGCTCGTCTAATCGGATCGAGCGCGGCCGTTTCGCCGCGCGCCTTCATCCGGAGACACGCATGACCCCGATCGAGCAGGAAGTCCGGCGCCGCTGGCTGCCCGTGCTGGCAGGCGGCCTGATCATGGGCGCCGCGCTCGGCATCCGCCACGTGCAGGGCCTGTTCCTCGCACCCGTGTCGCTCGACCACGGCTGGTCGCGCGAGGCGTTCGGGCTCGCGCTGGCGCTGCAGAACCTGGTCTGGGGCGTCGCGCAGCCGTTCACCGGGATGGTCGCCGATCGCTTCGGCTCGGTGCGCGTGATCGTCGCCGGCATGCTGCTGTACGCGGCCGGGCTCGTCACGATGGCGCATGCGGCCACGACCGGCCTGTTCACGGTCGGCGCCGGGCTCGTGATCGGCATCGCGCTGTCGGGCTCCGCGTTCGCGTCGATCTACGGCGCGCTGAGCCGCCTGTTTCCGCCCGACCGGCGCGGCTGGGCGCTCGGGGTCGCCGGCGCGATCGGCGGGCTCGGCCAGTTCTGCATGGTGCCCGTCGCGCAGGAATTGATCGGCGGCATCGGCTGGCGGCACGCGTTCATCGCGCTGGCGCTCGTCGCCGCGCTGCTCGCGCCGCTCGCCGTGCTGCTGCGCGACCGGCCCGCGCAAGCGGCCGGCGCCGCCGCCGGCGCCGACCAGTCGATCGGCGAAGCCGTGCGCGAGGCATTCGCGCATCGCGGCTTCTGGCTGCTGAACGCGGGCTTCTTCGCGTGCGGCTTCCAGCTCGCGTTCATCGCGACGCACCTGCCCGCGTACCTGCTCGACCACGGACTGCCGGCGCGCCACGCAAGCGTCGCGCTCGCGCTGATCGCGCTGACCAACGTGGCCGGCACTTACGCGTGCGGCCATCTCGGCGGGCTACTGCGGCGCAAGTACGTGCTGTCGGTGCTGTACCTCGTGCGCGCGCTCGCGATGGCCGCGTTCGTCGCCGCGCCGCTGTCGCCCGCGAGCGTCTACGTGTTCGCGGCCGTGATGGGGTTCACGTGGCTCGGCACGGTGCCGCTGACGAACGGCATGATCTCGCAGGTGTTCGGCGTGCGCTACATCGCGACGCTGTTCGGCTTCGTGTTCTTCGGGCACCAGCTCGGCAGCTTCTTCGGCGTGTGGCTCGGTGCAATCGTGTACGACGCGACGCACTCGTATATGCCGCTGTGGATCGGCTCGATCGCGCTCGGCGTGCTCGCCGCGCTGCTGCACCTGCCGATCGACGACGCGCGCGTCGCGCGCCCGGCATCGGGCCGCGCGGCGTGGGCATGATCCGCGCGGCGCTGGCCGCCGGCACGCTCGCGTTCGTGGCGTGGTGCGGCGCGGCCTACTTCGATTCGGGTGTCGCGTACGCGCTGCTCGCGCACGTCGCGTTCTGCAATTGACGTGGCAAACCGAAGGGTACGGTCAGCGGCGCTTCGGCAACGCGGCCAGCGCATCGAGCGCACGGGCGCGCGCGGCCGCATGCTCGACGAGCGGCGCCGGATAGTCGACGCCGAGCCGTACGCCGGCCGCCTCGAGCGCCAGCGGCGACGCTTCCCACGGCGCATGGATCGACGCGTCGTCGAGGCCGGCGAGCTCGGACACCCAGCGCCGCACGTACGCGCCGTCCGGGTCGAACTTCTGCCCCTGCGCGACCGGATTGAAGATGCGGAAATACGGTGCGGCGTCGGCGCCGCAGCCGGCCACCCATTGCCAGCTCGCCGCGTTGTTCGCGGGATCGGCATCGACCAGCGTGTCGCGGAACCATGCTTCGCCCGCGCGCCAGTCGATCAGCAGATGCTTGATCAGGAACGACGCGACGACCATCCGCACGCGGTTGTGCATCCAGCCGGTCGTCCACAGCTCGCGCAGGCCCGCATCGACGAGCGGATAGCCGGTGCGGCCGCGCTGCCACGCACGTAACGCGGCGGGATCGTCGCGCCACGGCATTGCATCGAATTGCGCACGGAAATTGTCGGTCGCGAGCGCCGGGAAGTGATACAGCAGCGTGTAGCTGAATTCGCGCCAGCCGAGCTCGCTCATGAATTTGTCGGCGTCCGTCGCGTATGCCGCGCCGCCTGCATTCGCGGCGCCCTGCACCGCATGCCACACCTGTCGCGGCGACACGTTGCCGAAACGCAGGAACGGCGACAGCCGGCTCGTCGCGGGGCGGTCGGGACGGTCGCGCGCATCCGCATAGCCGACGAGCGAGGTCGTCAGAAACGTGTCGAGTCGCGCGAGCGCGCCGGCTTCGTCGGGCGCCGGCCACGCATCGCGCAGGCCGCCGGCCCAGTCCGGCGCATGCGGACGCAACGCGAGTGCATCGAGCGCCAGCGCGCGGTCGCGCACGGCTTTCGGCCACGGATGGAACGCAATC
>Ga0209371_1002169_pt1 | contig 11482 bp, 10 predicted proteins | sample AgamicAtAmrz_FD_187165 | JGI IMG/M metagenome (GOLD analysis project Ga0209371, IMG submission 187165) | Agave microbial communities from Guanajuato, Mexico - At.Am.rz (SPAdes) (version 2) | ecosystem: Host-associated > Plants > Roots > Rhizosphere | place: Guanajato, Mexico | collected 2012-06-07
CAAATGAATTTTGCGCCTGGGTTGAAAAAGTCGTGAATACTGGCGCACACACCAGTGAAGCTAAAAGTAATTTTTTTGCAATTTTCATTTAAGTTTCACAGGTGCAATAAATTGCACCTGTATGCTCCAGATAAATTAGAATTGTTCGATTTCGTTCTGTAAGAACAGCGCATCTGATTGGGAATTATTTTCAGCTATCACACCACTCTGGCTTTCCTGATTATTCCAGTCATTAAACGCATCGTTATTAAGCTGCAGTAATTCCGCATTAATCGGCTGCGGCTGATCGTCGGCCTCATTGAACAGTTCATGATTGTCCAGCGAAAGCAGAGCGGAAATATCAAGACCGGCCAGCTCAAGCGCATTAATCTCCGGCGGCGGCGGTGGAATGGTGTCGACTTCCACTTCATAAATGTCCGTTTTGCCGGTCACTTCGCCATCGCTGGAGAACACGCCGCGCAGTTGATAAACATCATCCGCCAGATCCGTCGTCGTCAGCTCCCATTTGCCGTCAGCCCCAATCGTGGTAGTGAAGCTGTAGCTGTTCTCGAGACCGACAATGTAGATGGTTACCAGTTCACCCGGCACGCCTTTACCGGCGACAATGATGCTCGGATCGTTCATCGCGCCGCCGTTTTCGATTGGCGTACGCACGCCGGCGTCGTTATTGTCTTTAAAGATATGCTCAATCATGCCAGAAACCGGAACGTCCGGATCGGGCAGGCCGTCGACAGGATCAGGATCGCCCGGCTCTTGCGTATCGCCTTCAAACCCAATCGTGACCTTTTCTGAGGCCGGCGATTCGTTACCGGCCGGATCGCGCACCACGATTTCCAGCTCGTGCTCGCCCGGTTTCAGATTGTTTTCTGGCGTGAAGGTCCACTTGCCGTCTTCTACAATCACCGAACCAATGGGCTTGCCGTTGTCGATAATGACCACGATATCGCCATCTTCACCGGTACCTTCCAGCGTCGGACGCAGATCTTTTGTGGTGGAACCGTCTTCCAGCGGATTACCTTCGCTGTCTTTAATCACACCGATGCCCGGATTTTCCGGCGCCACGGTGTCCACATCAACGATGAACGGATCGGATGGCAGTGATTTGTTACCCACCTGATCGACCACCACGATGCTCAGCTCGTGTCGCCCATCCTGCAGCGCCGGAGCCGTAAAGGTCCAGTTACCCTCGGCGTCCACCTTTGCGGTGCCCAGCTTCACGCCATCGTTCCAGATTTCTACCGTCGAGCCCGCTTCAGCTTTACCGGTCAGCGTTGGCGTATTGTCTTTCGTCACGCCGCCTTTTTCGATCAGCACCGGCGGATCCTGCATATCGTCCATCACGCTGCCGATGGTGCCTTTGGCTGGCGCCGTCAGATCGATGATGAATTCCCACGGATCGCTCTTTTCACCCACCACGCCTTCGGCGTTACGCTCGGCGGTAACGATGCTGTGATTGCCAGCCGCCAGCGGTTTTTCCGGCGTAAAGGTCCAGTTACCCTCGTCATCCACCAGCACTTCACCCAGCAGCGTCTCACCATCCCATATTTCAATGGTGTTACCCGGCGTGCCGGTGCCGTTGAAGGTGGGCATGGTGTCATCGGTGCGGCCGCCGTTAGCTACCGAACCGGTTACGTCGCCGATATCATCAATCACATCGCTGATCGTGGGCTTGCTGATATCGCCGCCGCCGCTGCCACCGCCGCCTTCACCTTTGCCGCTGTGGCTGCCGTCGTTATTGTCGTAGTGGTGTTTCGCCGCGACATAGCCGAGGCCTGCCGCTGCCGCGATAGCCGCCAGGCCACCCAGTGCAATCAGCGCCGGCGACCATTCAAAGCCGCTGGCCAGTGCGTAGCCGGAATTATCATCAACGCTGCCTTCACCCAGCGCCAGCGCGGTGGTTTCGCCGTCGGCCAGCGCGGCCGCTTCGTGGTCGGCATTGCCGTCCGTCGCGACGTAAGCGTGCATTTCGCCGTCTTCCGCTTTACCCACTAAGGTGCCGGATTTAGCGAAGAAATCTTCGATAATCAGATCCGGCTTGCTGGCGTCTGAGCCTTCCAGCATCACCAGCAGGTTTTTCCCTGCGCGTTTAACGGTGATGTTTTCAGGCGCGGTGCCGTCCTGGTTCTGCGTCAGCAGATATTTACCGTTGGTAATTGCCTGAATCTTCACTGCTTTGCCGTCTTTACCGGCGCGCAGCACTTCCGCTTTGGTTATGGTTTTCTTATCGATAACCGCCACACTTACGGGTGAAACGTTCATGATTCTTCCTTCCGTCGATTAATTTTGACTGCGCGTTTGCAGGCAAGCGCCGCAATCTCCCTGGCTCTGCCCACGGGTGGGCTCAAAGTTGCGACATAATCCGGAAAGAGATAAATCCGAGACATAAGAAATGTCCCGTTAGGAAAAAATTCTTAAATGGGCGACCGAAAGATAGCTAAATCATTAACCGATTGAATTAAAGCGTTTTTATCGATGAGGGCAGAACATAACAGGAAAGGTTATTCAAACAGAACAGGACTATAACAGATGATTTTCCTGAATTTTTTCCCGTAAAAAATCCAGAAAACAGGTGATGCGGGAACTGAGCGACTGGTTGCGATAGTACACCGCGTGAATGGGCAGGCGCAGTTCGCGCGTGTCATTTTCCAGCACCTGCACCAGCCGGCCGCTGGCGCGATCCTCGCGGCTGACAAAATCTGATAGCCGCACAATGCCCTGGCCGGCCAGCGCCAGCTGGCGCAGGGTTTCGCCGCTCGACGCGCACAGCGTGGGTTTGATGCGCAAAAACTCGCCTTCACGCTGCCATACCGGCCAGACATTGTGCGCGTCCAGCTGGCTGAATCCCAGCAGCTGGTGCGTCAGCAGATCTTCCACGCTCTGCGGCGCGCCGGCTTTTTCCAGATAGGCCGGACTGGCCAGCAGGCGAATCGCGCTGCTGCCCAGCACGCGCGCGCGCAGCGTGGAGTCGCGCAGTTCACCAATGCGAATAGCGATATCAGTTTGCTGCTCAAGCAGGTCGATGACAATGTCATCGGTGTTCAGCTCCAGCTGAATTTGCGGATAGCGCGCGCAAAATTCGGCAACCAGCGGCACGATAACATGCAGGGTAAATGGCGTATTGGCGTTGACGCGCAGCCGTCCGGAGGGAATGTCGCGCCGCTGCGCGATATGCTCTTCGGCCTGCTCCACCGACGCGAGGATTTGCCGCGCGTGATCGAGAAAAATCAGCCCCTCTTCGGTCAGCGCCAGGCGACGCGTGGTGCGGTGCAGCAGCGTGGTTTGCAGTTTGCTTTCGAGGCGGCTCAGCGCCCGGCTGATGCCGGAGCTGGTTTGATCCAGCTGTTCCGCTGCGGCGGTAATGGAACCGGTGTCCACCACCGCGACCCAGGCGCGTAACTCTTCCAGTGTGATTTTCACTCTTCCTACCTCAGCGCATTGCTACTTCGAGACCGGTCTTAGCCTCGTTCTCACGGCTGCTGAGGTAGATTGCTCCACGTTCAGCAGCGGCAGGATACCACAATGCAGCAAAACGCAGGGATTATCGCTGACCCGGGTCAGCAGGCGGCCTGGTTATGCCGCGCACACGCGGTTTTTATTAACGGACATGCGGCGATGGGATAGATCGGGACGGGCAGCGATAGCGCGTGTTGCCGGCATAAAAAAGGGACGCCGCAGCGTCCCGTTTGCATCACACTTCGAGGTCGGCGAGGTCGCCTTTTTCCTGTAGCCAGTTGCGGCGGTCTTCCGAGCGTTTCTTCGCCAGCAGCATGTCCATCATCCGTAACGTCTGCTCGACGTCTTCTTCGTCGACCGTCAGTTGCACCAGACGACGGGTGTTGGGATCGAGCGTGGTTTCGCGCAGCTGCAGCGGGTTCATCTCACCCAGACCTTTAAAGCGCTGCACGTTCGGCTTGCCTTTTTTCCGCTTCAGCTGCTCCAGCACGCCCTCTTTTTCGTCTTCATCGAGCGCGTAATACACCTCTTTACCGAGGTCGATGCGGTACAGCGGCGGCATCGCCACATAGACGTGGCCCTGCTGCACCAGCGAGCGGAAGTGCCTCACAAACAGCGCGCACAGCAGCGTGGCAATGTGCAGGCCGTCGGAGTCTGCATCCGCGAGGATACAGATTTTGCCGTAGCGCAGCTGGCTGAGATCTTCACTGTCCGGATCGATACCGATCGCCACCGAAATATCATGCACTTCCTGCGACGCCAGCACTTCGTCCGACGACACTTCCCAGGTGTTGAGGATCTTGCCTTTCAGCGGCATTATCGCCTGATATTCACGGTCGCGCGCCTGCTTGGCGGAGCCGCCCGCAGAATCCCCTTCCACCAGGAACAGTTCGGTTTTATTCAGATCCTGCGCGGTACAGTCGGCCAGCTTGCCCGGCAGCGCCGGTCCGCTGGTCAGCTTTTTACGCACCACCTTTTTCGCCGCGCGCATACGACGCTGTGCGCTGGAGATCGCCAGCTCGGCCAGCATTTCGGCAGCCTGAACGTTCTGGTTGAGCCACAGGCTGAAGGCATCTTTCACTACCGCTGAGACAAACGCCGCGCACTGGCGTGAGGAGAGACGCTCTTTGGTCTGTCCGGCAAACTGCGGATCCTGCATTTTGACCGACAGCACATAGGCGCAGCGATCCCAGATATCCTCCGCCGACAGCTTCACGCCGCGCGGCAGAATATTGCGGTATTCACAGAATTCGCGCATCGCGTCGAGCAAGCCCTGACGCAGGCCGTTAACGTGCGTTCCGCCCTGCATGGTCGGGATCAGGTTGACGTAGCTTTCGGTCAGCAGCTCGCCGCCTTCCGGTAGCCACAGCAGCGCCCAGTCGACCGCCTCCACATCGCCGGCAAAGCTGCCGACAAACGGTTTTTCCGGCAGCGTTGGCAGGCCGTTCACCGCTTCGCTCAGGTAATCCGTCAGACCATCCTGATACAGCCAGGTTTGCTCGGTATCGTTCACCTTGTCTTTAAAGACAATTTCGACGCCCGGGCACAGCACCGCTTTGGCTTTCAGCAGGTGCTTGAGGCGGGAGACGGAGAAGCGCGGGCTGTCGAAGAAGCTTTCGTCTGGCCAGAAGTGAACGCTGGTGCCGGTGTTACGTTTGCCTACCGTACCAATCACCGCCAGATCCTGCACTTTATCGCCATTTTCGAAGGCGATCTGGTAAATCTCACCGTTGCGGCGCACCGTGACTTCCACACGCTTCGACAGGGCGTTGACCACCGAAATCCCTACGCCGTGCAGGCCGCCGGAGAACTGGTAGTTTTTGTTGGAGAATTTACCGCCGGCGTGCAGGCGACAGAGAATCAGTTCGACCGCTGGCACGCCCTCTTCCGGGTGGATATCGACGGGCATACCACGGCCATCATCGATCACTTCCAGCGACTGATCGGCGTGCAGGATGACTTCCACGCGTTTGGCATGACCGGCCAGCGCCTCATCGACGCTGTTATCGATCACTTCCTGGCCCAGATGGTTAGGGCGTGTGGTATCGGTGTACATGCCCGGACGGCGACGTACCGGTTCGAGGCCGGTTAAAACCTCAATGGCGTCAGCATTATAGCTAGATTGGCTCATCGTAACAGTCTGATTAGCAATAGGAAAATGGGCCCATCCCGCAGCATCAGGGAGTATTCAGTCCCAGAAAATCAATCATCTGCGCAAAATGGCGTTCGAATCCGATATAGGCATGATTGCCGCCCTCTTCTACCGTCTGACGGCACGCGCTGTAGTAATCCAGCGCCTGGCGATAGTCGAGCACTTCATCGCCGGTTTGTTGCAGCAGCCAGAGTAGATCGGGCGCTTCCAGAGGGTCAATCTGCATCACTTTCAGATCGTAAATGTGGCGAGACTCTAACACATATTGCTGGCCGGTGTAGGGATTCCGGTTTTCACCCAGATAATCCACCAGCAGTTCAAACGGCCGCACCGCCGGATTCACCACCACCGCCGGCAGCATGAAACACTGCGACAGCCAGGTGGCAAAATAACCACCGAGCGATGACCCCACCAGCCCGAGCGGTTCCCCGGCATACTGCATTACCAACTCTTCCAGCAGCGCGGCAGCCTCAGCGGGAAAAGTCGGCAGCTGCGGCACCAGCACCTCAATGTGCGGATGCTGCGCCTGACACCACTGCTGTAACTGCGTCGCTTTAGCCGACTGCGGTGAGCTGTTGAATCCGTGCAGATAAATCAGCGCCGCCATGGTTTAGTAGCCCTCGGAATCCAGATCCGGACGGAATAGATCGCTCTGCAGACGATTCACTTCGGTGTGCAGCGTGCCATCCGCCTGCAGCGTCAGCCAGCGCCAGCCGGGCGCCACGGTATCAATGGTGAAGTTGGTGCAGTGCGGTTTAAACTGGACGCAGGTCGAAGGCGATGCCAGTACGCGGCGGCCGTGCCAGTCGAGATCCAGCTCCTGATGAATGTGGCCGCACACCAGGTGGCGCGCCAGCGGGAAGTTTTGCAGCACCGCATCCAGCTGATGCGGATTGCGCAGGCTGTGCTGGTCAAGCCAGGTACAGCCAGAGGCCAGCGGATGATGGTGCAGCAGCACCAGCGTGTAGCGATCGGGGAACTGACGCAGCGTGCGGTCCAGCCACTCCAGCTGATAGTCGCTCAGCATGCCGTGCGGCACGCCAAAAACCTGGCTGTCCAGCAGCACCAGTTGCCAGTGCTCGCCGAGCAGCACATGCTTGTCCGCGGCGATGCCGGCCTGCGCCAGCGTATCCACCATCGCTGGCTGAAAATCATGATTACCCGGCAGCCAGACGCACGGCTTCGGCAGACGTGCAATGCCCGCAACAAAATGCTGATAAGCTTCGACGGTGTGATCCTGGGCGAGATCGCCAGTGGCGATAATCAGATCGTAATCGCGCTGTTGCGCCGCGATGGCGTCCAGCACCGCATCAAAACTCGACCAGGTATTCACTCCAAGCAGCGATTGATGTTTTCCCGCGAAAAGATGGGTATCCGTAATTTGTAAAATCCTGATATCGGACCCATTTGCCGCAGGAAGAGTTAGCAGGCTATCCAAAGCGTTTCCTTTCTCTCCACGCTATCGTTGCGTTATATACCCGTGCGGATTCAGGGTATCGCTATCAGCACACCGGTACAGCCATCGCGCCGTGCGCCAGGCAGTACCGCAACCAGTCGGCAAGGAACTGGTTAATCTGATGTTTTTCATCGCGCTGATGCAATTTTTTATTAGGATAATCATAGCGCGCTTTAAAGCGATAGATCTGCTGAGTGGAACACACTTCAGCCACCATCGCATCATGGTAGAGCCGCACCGACATGGACGGCAGGCTCCAGTAGCTTACTGCGGGTGCCACCTGGCGGATCTCCACCAGCGTGGTATAGCGCGTCGACTCTTCAATAGTCAGCTGATAACTGGCGCCGTTCACCTGATACATCACCGACGCACCTGCCTTGTCACTGCGCGGCAGCAGGCGGCGCAGCTGAGCGAAATTGGTTTCGCACAGACGCATCATTTCGGGGAAATCAGGGGTATAGCGCTGTTTCATGTTGGCTTCCACTCTTCTCTTAGTTTCTCATGGTGCAACGCCAGCCATTGCAGAGCGATGACAGATGCCGCGTTATCAATAATCCCCTCTTCCACCCAGCGATAAGCCTGTTCGCGGCTTACCACATGCACAAGAATATCCTCATTCTCTTCCTCCAGCCCGTGATTTCCCTCTGCCTGGCTGGCATCCACTTCGCCCACCAGCACCGACAAACGCTCAGAGGTTCCGCCGGGGCTGGCTAAGTAATTCACTATCGGTTTGACGCGGCCAACCTTGAGGCCAGCCTCTTCGACCGCTTCACGACGCACCACATCTTCCGGCGTTTCACCCGGTTCAATAATGCCGGCCACCATCTCCAGCAGCCAGGGCGTGGCGCTGGAATCATAGGCCGGAATGCGGATCTGTTCGATCAGCACTACTTCGTCGCGCAGGGGATCATAGGGTAGCAGCACGGCAGCGTGTCCGCGCTCAAAAACTTCGCGCACCACTTCACCGCTCATGTCGCCATTGAAACGGCGGTGGCGGAAGCGGTAACTGACGATGGAAAAAAAACCATCGTAGCGAGTATCGCGTGCAATAATTTCTACATCGTTTTTTGTGAAAGTCACAGGGGATTTTTTTTCACCCGCCATCATCTGGTTCCTTATGCAGATTGGGATGGAGCGAAGAAAAGCCAACCCTTGTGCTCCGTCCGAGTGGTTCTTTCTGAATTATTTACGTAAATTAGGGGGAGAAGGCACGTTCAGCCAACTTATCTCTGACGCCGCCTCTGTAGAATCGGCGATTATTTTTTGGCTTACCTGCAGCACACTCTCTGTGCATTTGCTGCAACACAAGGAATGCAAATGAAAAAACTGCTCCCACTTTTTATTGGACTGAGCCTGGGCGGTTTCAGCCTTGCCAGCCAGGCAGAAAACCTGTTGCAGGTCTACCAGCAGGCGCGCCTCAGCAACCCGGATCTGCGTGCTTCAGCCGCCGATCGCGACGCTGCTTTTGAGAAAATTAACGAAGCGCGTAGCCCGTTGCTGCCGCAGCTGGGTCTGGGTGCAGATTATACCTATAACAGCGGCTATCGCGACAACAGCGGTCTCCATTCCAACACGACCAGCGCCTCGCTGCAATTAACGCAGACGATTTTCGACATGTCGAAATGGCGTGCGCTGACGCTGCAGGAAAAAACGGCCGGCATTCAGGACGTTACTTATCAGGTAGCGCAGCAGGATCTGATCCTGAACACTGCAACCGCCTATTTCAACGTGCTGAAGGCCATTGATACGCTTTCTTACACTGAAGCGCAGAAACAGTCGATCTACCGCGAGCTGGATCAGACCACCCAGCGTTTTAACGTCGGTCTGGTGGCCATCACCGATGTGCAGAACGCCCGTGCTCAATACGACAGCGTGCTGGCCAACGAAGTGACCGCGCGTAACGACCTGGATAACGCGGTGGAATCGCTGCGTCAGATCACCGGCATGGATTATCTGTCGCTGGCGTCACTGAATATCGATCGTTTCAAAACGGCGCGTCCGGAAGCGGTATCCAATTTGCTGAAACAGGCTGAGAGCCGTAACCTCAACCTGCTGTCTGCCCGTCTGAGCCAGGATCTGGCGCGTGAGCAGATTCGCTCCGCCGAGTCCGGCCACATGCCGACGCTGGATCTGACCGCTTCTACCGGTCTGTCGAACAGCAAATACGGCGGCAGCCGCGCTAATCAGAGCGCCGGTACCACTGACTCGATCACCGGCTCCAACCAGGTTGGCCTGAGCTTCTCACTGCCTCTGTACAGCGGCGGTTCAGTGACCTCGCAGGTCAAACAGGCGCAGTATAACTTTGTCGCCGCCAGCGAGCAGCTGGAAGGCGCGCATCGTAGCGCGATCCAGACCGTTCGTTCTTCGTTCAATAACGTGAACGCTTCGATCAGCAGCATCGACGCTTATAAACAGTCGGTAATCTCGGCGCAGAGCTCATTAGATGCCTCGGAAGCCGGTTATCAGGTGGGTACGCGTACCATCGTTGATGTGTTAGACGCGACCACCACGCTGTTTAACGCTAAACAGCAGCTGTCGAATGCGCGTTACAGCTACCTGATCAACCAGCTGAACATCAAATATGCGCTGGGCACGCTGAACGAGCAGGATCTGCAGCAGCTGAACAGCACGCTGGGCAAAGAAGTGACGACCTCGCCAGAAGTGGTCGCGCCGGAAAACAGCCAGCAGGCCACGCGCGTGGATAATGGTCCGAAAGCGACCTCCGCTTCCGCCGCCGCTCAGGCCCGTCCGGCCGCGGCACGTAACAGTGCCAATCCTTTCGCTAATTAAGCCTTCAAGGGGCCGCTTGCGGCCCCTTTCGCATTCAAACGTATAACAACGTAAAGATCCCCTTGCCACCCGGCTTCCCGCTTCATTTTCCACCACTCATCACCTATCCTAAGCCCCACCTTTGGGCACAGGATGAAGATAATGAAACGGACAAAAAATATTCGTCATGCCGCTTTCCGTAAAAGCTGGCAGGCACGCCATTTAACGCCGGTCGCACTGGCGGTCACCGCCGTGTTTATGCTGGCAGGCTGCGAACAGAGCGATGAAACGGTTTCGATGTACCAGAACGCCGATGATTGTGCGAAAGCCAATCCGGGCCAGAGCGCCCAGTGCACCACCGCTTACAACAACGCGCTGAAAGAGGCTGAGCGCACCGCGCCAAAATACGCCACGCGTGAAGATTGTGTCGCGGAATTCGGCGAAAACCAGTGTCAGCAAACCCCGGCACAGGCGGGCGTCGGTACCACGGCGAACAATGCTGAAGCGCAGCAGAGCGGCAGCTTCTGGATGCCTCTGATGGCCGGCTACATGATGGGTCGTCTGATGGGCGGCGGCGCTGGCTTTGCGCAGCAGCCGCTGTTCTCGCCAAAAACCCCTAACAGCCCGGCTAACGGCCAGTTTGTTGATGCTTCCGGTAAGAACTACGGTGCGGCCACCTCGGGCCGGACGGTAAACGTGCCGAAAACCGCGCTGGCGCCAAAACCGGCCACTACGTCCACCATCACCCGTGGCGGCTTTGGTGAGACGGTAGCCAAACAGAACACCATGCAGCGCAGCAGTGCCACCAGCACCGGCAGCCGCTCGCTGGGAGGCTAAGCCCGCGCATGCAACGTATTGCTATCAGCGAACGTCCGAACTGGCGCGAAAAGGCGACCGAGTACGGCTTTCAGTTTCACACCATGTATGGCGAACCCTACTGGTGCGAAGACGCTTATTACCAGTTTACGCTGGCGCAAATTGAACAGCTGGAAGCGGCCACCGCTGAACTGCACCAGATGTGCCTGCAGGCGGTAGAAAAAGTGGTGAACAGCGAAGCGCTGCTCACCCGTTTCTGCATTCCGAAACACACCTGGGATTTTGTGCGTGAATCCTGGCAGCAGCGTCAGCCGTCGCTCTATTCACGTCTCGATCTGGCGTGGGATGGCACAGGCGAGATCAAGCTGCTGGAGAACAACGCCGATACGCCAACCTCGCTGTACGAAGCGGCGTTTTTCCAGTGGATCTGGCTGGAGGATCAGCTCAACGCCGGCAACCTGCCGCAAGGCAGCGATCAATTCAACAGCCTGCAGGAGCTGCTGATTGAGCGCTTCGCCACGCTGCACCAGCAGCACGGTTTTAACTGGCTGCACTTTGCCTGCTGCCGCGATACGGAAGAGGATCGCGCCACGGTACAGTATCTGCAGGATTGCGCCACTGAAGCTGGCCTGCCGAGTGAATTTCTCTACATTGATGAGATCGGGCTGGGTGAAAAAGGTCAGTTTACCGATCAGCACGATCAGGTGATCAGCAACCTGTTCAAGCTCTATCCGTGGGAATTCATGCTGCGCGAGATGTTCTCGACCAAGCTGGCCGATGCCGGCGTGCGCTGGCTGGAGCCGGCGTGGAAAAGCATTCTCTCCAACAAAGCGCTG
>Ga0209371_1002174_pt1 | contig 11470 bp, 11 predicted proteins | sample AgamicAtAmrz_FD_187165 | JGI IMG/M metagenome (GOLD analysis project Ga0209371, IMG submission 187165) | Agave microbial communities from Guanajuato, Mexico - At.Am.rz (SPAdes) (version 2) | ecosystem: Host-associated > Plants > Roots > Rhizosphere | place: Guanajato, Mexico | collected 2012-06-07
GCGGCGGAGGTATTAAGCGACATGCTTCAGTCCCCCATGTGCGACAACCTGGCTGGGCTGGGTCACAGGGCAACTGCGCATTAAGCGACAGGGAGTAAGGTTAGCGGTTGACGCGGCGCCGTAGTCATCACGAAAACGCGTACCAGCGTTGGCTGGCAGAGTGAAAAACATCCCCATCTTTGTAATCCTCAATCTCACGCTTACGCGTGTTTTCAGTGTTTATCTATCCGGGTGCGTGCCCGGCCTCGGTTAAGTCAGCAAAAACGCTCTGTTAAAACTGGATGCAAAAAAATAACCGGCGCGTTAAGCGTCGGTTATCATCTGATTTTGCAGGCCGCGTATTCTGCCCTAACCCGTGGCAGTAATACAAGCCGTTGGGGCACCTTATGCAAAAAAAAACGGGACAGAGTCACGCTGAGAAGCCCATCAGGCGTTTTTCAGCATCCAGTCTATTTCCGTCGACGTAATCAGTCGTTCAAACTGCATCAGTTCGTGATGCTTGCAACTGTGCCAGACGCTGGCAAAGCGTTCGCCCAGTAACTTCTGCAGCGGATAGCTGCTGTCAAACTCATACAGCGCATCGCTCTGCCGGATCGGCAGGGCCAGCCCTTCGGCATGGTGTCCGTTGCCGGTGACCGGATTCGGCAATGGCAGCTGCGTATCCAGCCCATGCAGCATCCCGGCCAGGATAGCCGAGACGACCAGATAGGGATTGGCATCAGCGCCCGCCACCCGATACTCAATACGATGGTTGTCGATATCTCCGCACGGCACGCGCAGCGCGACGGTCCGGTTGTTATGACCCCACGAAGCCTGCAACGGCACATAGGCTTCAGGGACAAAGCGGCGATAGGCATTCACGTTGGGTGCCAGCAGCGCCATTGACGCGGGCATCAGGTCGATCATGCCCGCCAGCGCACGTTTCATCAGCGGTGAATCACTGCCGTCATCGCAGGCAAAGGCGTTGTGATCGGCGGCATCCAGCATGCTGATATGCACGTGCATTCCGCTGCCCGCATACTCCTCGTAAGGCTTCGCCATAAAGGTGGCGGTCATGCCGTGATTTTCCGCGACCTGACGAATCAGGCGCTTCAGCTGCACCGCATGGTCGCAGGCGCGCAGCACGTCGCGGGTATGATGCAGGTTGATCTCAAACTGTCCGGGCGAGGCTTCCGCCAGCGCGCCATCAGCCGGTATGCCCTGCTGACGGGCCAGATCGTCAATATCGCGCAGGACATCAGCGAAATGATCGAGATTATCGACCGAGTAGACCTGGCTCTGCATATTGCGCTCATCGCTGCCAGGCGAACAGGGCGGCTGGATAAAGCCTTCAGCATCGCGCTTTTTGTCCACCAGATAGAACTCCAGCTCTACCGCTACCACCGGAAACAGACCTCGGTTGCGCAACTGTTGCCACAGCCGGTTAAGGACATTTCGGGGTTCAACGTCAAAGGGAGTGCCATCTTGGTTGCACATGGTTAACAGCAGCTGTGCGATGTGTTGAGGGTCAGAGGCGGAGGGAACTAAAGTGCCGCTAACGGGCAGGCAGAGATTATCGGGTTCACCAAGAGACTGGCCGAGTCCCGCTTCTTCCACCGTATTGCCGAGAATATCCATGGCAAACACTGAGGCGGGGAAATAACATCCTTTTTCCAGCTTAGGCAGCGCAGAGACCGGAATGCGCTTACCGCGGAACACACCATTTAAATCATTTAACAAGATGTCGACATACTGCGTTTCAGGATGGCGCTCCAGCCAGGCTTTCACCTCAAGCTGGAACGCGCTGGTTCGTTTCTCTTCACTGTGAAGCGTGAAGTCTTCCACTTCTACCAGGTTAGTCATGATCTCACCCGCCCCTATTAGGTTTGCGTAATGCTCAAAATAACAGCCACACCACTAACATAGCGCCAACATAAAAAGTGTGCAAATGTAACAAATCTGTTTGAAGAACAAACAGCAGATTGCTAGATTGAAAAAATATTGCACACTTAACCGCCAGACGTGCCCTTTCGGTAGATATTTCGACCAGTGATGCGAGGACGTAAGATGGGCATTATTTTTGACAAACCGTTGATTGGCGTAGTGATGTGCCAGAAAGATCTAGGCGGCCATGCGACTCAGACGGTGCATAACAAATATATTGATGCGATTGTCCTGGCGGGCGGCGTGCCCCTCGCCCTGCCCCATAGTCTTATTAATGCGCCTCATCTATCAGAAAACGCTATGGCTGTGCTGGATGGTCTGCTGTTCACCGGCAGTCCCAGCAACATCGAACCCTGGCATTATGGTGAAGCCGGTGAAGAGCCGCACGCCGATCCGGGCCGCGACCGTCTTGCCTTTCAGCTAATCACCTGGGCCACCAGCCACAAAATGCCGATGTTTGGTATCTGCCGTGGGCTGCAGGAGCTGGTGGTGGCCAATGGTGGCGCGCTGTGGCGGGATCTCAGTGAGCAGTCAGAATTTCAGCGTCATCATGAAGATGAGACGCTGCCACTGGATCAGCAGTATACGACAGCGCATCCGATCACTATCGAACCGGATGGCCTGCTGGCGACGCTGCTGGACAGCAGCAAACCGCTTGCGGTCAATTCTCTGCATCATCAGGGCATACGCGAACCGGGGCCGCAGCTGCGCATTGAGGCGCGCGCGCCGGATGGCCTGATTGAGGCGGTGAGTCTGCGTCATCATCCCTTCGCCCTCGCGGTGCAGTGGCATCCCGAATGGCAGCCGGAAAGTACGGCGGGAGCACAGGCGCTGTTCAGCGGCTTTATTCAGGCCGCCATTCGCTATCACAGGGGAAAAGCAGATGAGTGATGCCACGCTGGCACCGGGACGACGGCTGGCGCAGATTCGGCAGACGATGGGATTGTCGCAACGTCGCGTTGCTGAACTGGCCGGACTGACCCACAGCGCCATCAGCACCATTGAGCAGGATAAGGTCAGTCCGGCGGTCAGCACCCTGCAGAAGCTGCTGAAAGTCTATGGACTGTCGTTGTCGGAGTTCTTCTCGGAACCCAAACCCCATACGGAGCCAAAGGTGATTGTCCGCGCCAGCGATCTGCTGGAGATTGGCAGCCAGGGTGTGTCGCTGAAGCTCATCGACAATGGCCGTGCGCAGCGCACGCTGGGCATGCTGCTGGAAACCTATCAACCCGGCGCCAGCACCGGCGAGAAGCTGCGTCATCCAGGCGAAGAGACCGGCACGCTGCTGGAAGGCGAAATTACGCTGGTCATTAACGGTCAGCAGTTTCATCTCTCCGCCGGAGAGAGCTATGTGATTGATACCGGCTTACCGCACAGCTTCACCAATAGGGCTGAAATCCCCTGCCGCATTGTCAGTGCCCACACGCCAGCCAACTTTTAGGCGCTTCCCGGAGGTTGTTATGAATTATGTGGAAAGTTATTACGCAGCGACCGCCAATCCGCATGCGCCCTGGCCGACCCTGCAGGAGAGCATTCAGTGTGACGTCTGCATCATTGGCGGTGGTTTTACCGGTCTCTCAGCGGCACTGCATTTGACTGAGGTGGGCTACGACGTGGTCGTGCTGGAAGCGGCGTGTGTCGGCTTTGGTGCCAGCGGGCGAAACGGCGGTCAGGTGGTGAACTCCTACAGCCGCGACGTGGATGTGATTGAACAACGCTACGGTAAAGAGAGCGCCCGCATGTTGGGCGGCATGATGTTTGAAGGCGCGGAGATTATCCGCGATCGCATTAAGCGATACGCTATTGAATGCGATTACCGGCCTGGCGGCATTTTTGCGGCCTTGAATGCACGTCAGATGGCGCATCTGCAGAAACAGAAAACGTTATGGCAGCAGTACGGGAATCATGATCTGGAGCTGCTGGACGAACGCGCTATTCGCCGCGAAGTCGCTACCGAACGTTACGTCGGCGGACTGCTGGATCGACGTGGCGGCCATCTGCATCCGCTGAATCTGGCGCTGGGGGAAGCAGAAGCAATTCGTCGACATGGTGGACGCATTTATGAGCAGTCCGCAGCGACAGATGTGGTTTATGGCACACCTAACCGTGTGAAAACCGCTCACGGCGAGGTCAGTGCGACGTTTGTGATCTTCGCCGGTAATGCTTATCTCTCACCGCAACTGGAGCCGCGCCTGAGCAGGAAAAGCATGCCGTGCGGATCGCAGATTGTGGCGACCGAGCCGCTGACACCCGACCAGGCACTGTCGCTGATGCCGAACAATTACTGTGTGGAAGACTGTAACTATCTGTTGGATTACTTCCGTCTGACCGCCGACAACCGGCTGCTCTATGGCGGCGGTGTGGTCTACGGCGCGCGGGAACCTGCTGACATTGAAGCGCTAATCCGGCCCAAGCTGCGCCGCACTTTCCCGCAGTTGCAGAACGTGAAGCTGGACTTCAGCTGGAGCGGCAATTTCCTGCTGACGCTGTCGCGTATGCCGCAGTTTGGCCGGATGGAGAAGAATGTCTATTTTATGCAGGGCGACAGCGGCCATGGCGTCACCAGTACCCATCTTTCCGGCAAGCTGATTAGCGAAGTATTACGCGGCGATGCCGAGCGGTTTGATGCTTTCGCCCGTCTGCCTCACCTGCCGTTCCCGGGTGGCCGACGCTTTAAGGTGCCACTGACGGCGATGGGCGCGGTGTGGTATGCGTTGAGGGATCGGCTGGGGGTGTGAAATAAGGGAGCATTACTCCCTTATTTTTTCAGTGGCTTATGGAATGGTGATGGGTTGTGCAAAGTTATCACATTCGATAAGTTTGCCCTCTCCTGCTATTGCAAGTCCCGCTCTGTAATGGCCCTTAAATGGCGTAATATCGGCAAACACTTTATATCCCGCGTTAACCAGATCCGGTTTGTTAAAGGCATTGGCCACATCCGTTCTGTATACTTTATCAACTGCAACAAAAGACTTATGTCCTTGCTCATCCTGTAGCGTCAGCCATATCGCTTGAGGAGCAAGATTTTTGGCTATTGAAAATGCTGCCCAGCCAGAACTTTTGATGCGTTTAGTGAGAACATCATCGGATGTAAATGTAAACTGCTCAAGGCTGTCGATGCTGGCATCGCACAGAGTATGAACATCCGCTAACCCTTCAGGTTCTGTCGAAATGAAAGCAGAAACTCTGGGCTTGACTACTTCAATTGAATCCACTGCCTGCGTTTCAAAAGTGACGTTAAATTCAGGTTTGAAGTAGTGTGTATCTGTGTTTTCAAACATAACCTCAATTACACGCTGCCCTTTAAATGGCAGAGTATCTAGCATCGGTGATGCCCAGATCCCATTTTGAGCATTGATAATGTTCAGCCGAAGCCGTTTTATTTCTCCGCTTGAAAGTCTGTAATTTGCATACAGCACACTACCATGCGAAAGTAAATTTTGTAACTTCGCGACAAGCGTCAGTTTAAAATCCGGAACTAATTTTACAATGGTATTTGTCGTTGCTGGGATTTTAATCCATTCACCAAAATGCGCCTTGATCTCATCAGTTCGCTTTATTACTGCATGCTTAGAATCAGGATCTTTTTTCATCAGCATAATTGGTTTGTGATTGCGGTCGTTAAAAACCCGCACAACTTTGTAATGATTTATGATTGCCATTGATGTAAGCGGATCTTCATTCAGAATATACTTTCCATCAAAATCATCAAAAGCAGGGCAATCTTCAGAAGCACAAATAATACCAGCTGTCCACAGAATATATTCTGGTGCTTTATTGCTCTTAATAAAATCAACATTTAGCTGGTCCAGCATCGGCGTCAACGTCATGTAATTCTGGAAAGATGGACGGTGCACATAATTTAGCCTGTTAGCGACTGTGTATTCATTGTTATAGGGATACACATCAATAGTCTTATCACCAATTTCAGCAACAATATCATCCGGTAATTTAAACTTATTGTAGCGCTCAGCCGCTCGATCTTCAAAGCTGCGGGAGAAGTCTTCATGAGTAGTTAAATAAGGGAAAAGAGGTGCCCCGTCGTAAACTGACATCCTTCCCATGTAAAACATAAGACCTAAGACTGCAACCGCCATCAACTTCATATATTTATGATTGTTAAAAGCGATCAGCAGGGAAAGCAGTACAACAGGTACAATAAAGTAAGATAAATAGTGATCGGCTCTTGAGAAACCAATTTTTAGAAAAATCAGCAGCAGGCCGTTAACTGTTAAAAAGAGTGACCGCTCTGCCTTTAGAAGGTAAAAGTTAAAGCACAAAAATGTTGCAAAAATAACCAAGTAAGTTTTATCTTTTATTTCGACATCATAGTTCATGTCGACAGAATTACCAAAATTCAGCTGAGAATTAACCCGTGCATAATCTATAATATTATGTGCATCCTGAAATAGCAGGAATCCAAGCACAACATACAATAATAAGGTGCAGAATATAAAAATTAACGCAGACGAATACTTTCGCTTCAAAAGATGGGTACTAAAAAGGTAACTTCCAAAAGTCAGGAAACCAATCATCCCATAAAAGAATCGGTAATAAAAAAGAAAAGCGATAAAAAACCCCGCACAGAACAGGAATAACTTGTTATCCCATAGTTTATCAAGATTATTTGATCTCAGATACACTATAGCAAAAACAGGCAATGTAAAAAACACAGCGTCGGCATGATATAGCTTAAGAAACAATCCATACACGACCGCAACAAAGATAATGCCTTTAAACTTTAGCCCAAGACGGAATATCAGCGCCCAACTTACAGCGCAATAAAAACTAATAAAACACAGGGAGACAAAATAGCTCGCTTTTGAGTACTGAACTATAGGATTTCCCTGAAGCCAATAAAGCGGTCCATAGCTAAATAAAAAATCCTGTTTACCAATAAAAAAGTTTGGCAGCAATGTTGACCATTGTTCAAGAACGCGGTCTGTAGAAATAAACAGCGGAAATTTATTAATTTCAACAAAGATTATTGCAAACATCAGCACAATAAACTGACAGAGCTTAAAAAGCTCCGTCGCATTATCATGATTCCTGAATTTGTTGAACAGAGAAAAGTTGAGCATTTTCAAACCATTTTCATTATTTATTTAACATTATACTTGCCGAAGCACGCAGAAAATAAAATCGACAATACAGCCCAGTTTCCCCTGATGGCGCTGATTTTCGTCGGAACTTCGCCTTTTGGATAACGGCGAACTGTTGCGATTTCAATACAGCGGAACCCTAATTTTGGTGCGCGATACGAAAGATACGCCAGCAACTCGTAAGTCTGAAAAACATTGCGGAACGGCGCAACGCTCGGATCGAGCAGCATTTTCCGGCTATAGGCACGGAAACCCTGCGTCGTATCGGTCCACTTAAAGCCGGAAAAAAGAGAGAGCATCGGTGCATGGATGAAACGAATGGCAAAATCGCGTGATGCTGGTGTGTTCTCGGCAACGCCACCTTTAACGAAACGGGATGCCTGAACAAAGTCATAACCCTGTTTTAGTGCCTCTATAAACTGAGGAATAGCATCCGGATCGTCTTTATCATTTCCATCAATCGTCACGATACCCTCATAGCCCTGCTCTAAAGCAAAAGCATATCCACAGCGAAGCTGAGAACTTAATTTTCCCTGACCCGTTTTAAGCAGCAGGCCAGAAACCGAAAGTTGCTGCAACGCGGAGAGTTCAAGTGAACCGTCACGACTGCCACCATCGACAATGATAATGTCCGCATAGGTATGGACATTGACCGCCATCATTCGGCTTAACAGATTACGGATGCGTGCCCCTTCGTTGATGACGGGGATGATCACGCAATAATCATGCTGTTTACCCTGCCATAACTGACGCTCATAAGATGGAACTTCCCAGTCAGTATTTGGTGCATTCAACGAATCGCTCATTCTCTTTTCCATCTCATTTAACTTTTAGGGTAATAAGTACAACACCGGCTATTACCATCAGAATGCCGGCAACAGTGGACCAGTAAACAGGTTCTTTAAACAGCACGACTGACATCAGGGCGACACAGGCAATAGCGCCAGAGGTTAAAACAGGGTGTGCCACGTTTAACGGTAAAAATGCCAGTGTTGCGGCATAAAGCAGAAATGCCATGCCGTAGAGGAATATTCCCAGCAACAGCGGGAAATTACTCAGCACAGCCAGAGGTTCGGACAGGCTGGGAAGCCTGCGTGGAGGCGTCATCGCTAGCTTGATCAGCACGCTGGCAGATGCATTACAGGCTATACCCAAAATCAGGATTAACCACTTCATAAAGCATCCCCCGACAAATTCCGATAGTGTTTCGTCACAAATGAGAGCGACTCGTCAATGGCCGCCAGGGCGTTCTCATCTTTGGGCACCAGCATTTCGATAGTTGCGATATGCTGCGGAACCAGACGGTTTAACACTGCCGCGACGTCAGCATGATTCACATCACTCCGCCCCAGCGGAATAAGGTTTGGTTCACTAAGATGCACGTGCCCGATAATATCCTCATTATCGCTTATTACCTGGGCCACATTTTCGTGATTAATTGCAATGGCTCCGGTGTCCAGTTGCATTTTTATTGCGGAATGATTGATTAGCCTGACTATCCCAGCGGTCTCTGCGCTGTCGGTCATAAAATTAGCGCCATAACACGCAGGATTGGGCTCAAGACAGATAACAACCCCTTCCTGACGGGCAATGTTACCTAAAAGCGTGAAGAAATTGTAGGCAATCGCGCGCGTCTTTTCATCGCTGATATCCGGGCGGTAACGATTTTTAGGTGACCCGAACACCAAACGAGTTATACCTAATCCCGCCGCAACATGGCTCACTGCCTGCAAATGTTCCAGCATTTTTTGCTGAACAGACTGCTCATCAAACAGGTTTAAACCCTGAGTGCCAAACAGTAGTGATTGCATCCCGACAAGAGAGATTCCCTGCGATTCCCAGTAATTGCGGACGGCAAGAATGTCTTTATCACTTGCTGCTTTTGGGTCAGGAAAATATTTTCCAGGCGCAATATCAATAGCACGGATTTGATGGTGCTGAAGAAGTGAGCACATGGCGTCATCATCTTTAATGTCCCATGCGATATTCGAAATGGAAATATTCATTCTGCTTTTTTTCCTGCTTCGGATTGAGCATAGGCACGGACAGACATCAGTGATTCACGATAGCTATATTGATAATCTTTACCGTCTGTAAACAGATGAGCGTAGCAGCTTTTCATATCATAATGTCCGGGCTGCTGTTGCACATGATTTTCGAACTCAAAGCCGAATCCGTACCTGGCCACGTCTGAAACGCTGACAGGTGCGGCGGTAAGGTGTAAAAGCCTGATGTTATTTTTCAATGCAATTTCAATGTCATACCAAAGGTTAATCATCGGATAGAACTGAAAAACACCACGGCTTTCAATTTGATTGAGGTTATTATTATTAAGAAAATCGTAAATAATGTTTTTCTTCAGGCCGGGGCCAACCAGGCCTGGCAGACGAACGATTAAGGCATCCGGGAAATGCTGGCTGACGAACTGCTCAAGATAGTAGCGATGTAAGCCGTAAGCGTGCAATCCGTCTGTTTCCACAGGCGTATTTTCGTCAACATTTACAGGCGTTTTGAAAACATCTACCGTGCTGATTAAAATAAATTTTTCACAGGTCAGAGTTTTCAGTTTTTCAATCAGGCTTTTAATAAGCTTAAGATCGTTTTCAGGCTCTTTATTTGCCAGCCATTTCTGCGCAGGCGCAGCCGCACAGACCACGGTTCCAAAAGACTGGCCAATAATTTCGTCGATATTTGTTGAGCGGTAAAGTGAGCCAAACTGACGCTGTCTGAGCAGCGTCTGACCAACAAAACCTGAAAAGCCAATAAGTGCGTCCATCTTCATCTCCAGAATTTATTTATCGCGTCCGGTCTGGACATTGTTAGGTTCATGCATCAGCGAAGTCTCCAGAACGTTGACCCGATCTGCATTGACCATGACATCACTATTACGCTCATAAACGACTGCATAGCCTGCCTGGGCGCTGTTTTCATCCAGCATCCTCCCCAGATATTCGCCAAAGAAGGCCATCATGACGAACTGGATAATAAACATGACGGACATAAAAAGAATGGTGGTCGTCCAGCCTTCAACAACATGACCGTTGATCAGGTGGATCAGCACGCTATAACAGGCGAACAGTAATCCTGCTACGCTGCCAAAGAAGCCAAGCATGGACATCCAGCGTAAAGGACGTGCCGAGTTGAATACCATCAGACGAAGTAAACGTCGTAAGGATTCAATGATCTTAGCCCCTTCATTTTCTTTTACAGGCATGTAATTGAAAGCCGAGGCGGTGTACCCGGTTTTTTGAATACGCAAATAGAATTGATGGTGGAATTTACCAATCCGGGTCACGGCATTCACAGCTCTGCGGCTTAAACAACGCAGACTTGTTGAGTTAGCCGGAATATCGTAATCAATCGTGCGTAATGCCACATTCATCATTTTACGAATGAGGCTATAGCGCAGGGAGCGGGCTTTGTTTGTTACACCGATAACGATATCGCTTCCTGCACGGCATTGCTCAACGATTTGAGGCACAACCTCAACAGGATCGGCAACAGGATTCCACAGGACGACAAAGTCACCAATCGCGTTTTCCAGACCAGCGGCGAGCGCAACATCATGATAAACCGGGCTGGAAAGGAGAATAATTCGCACACAGTTGATATCTTTCAGAATGCGATCTTCAATTTGTGCATGGGTAGAATTTACGCCGGGAATGACGACGACAATTTCATAATCGCTGTAGCTTTCGTCCAGCTTCAGGCTTAGCTTTTTAAGAGGTTCATACACCTCTTCGAGATGGCCATAAATAACGGTAACGACAGAAACAAAAGATTCACTTTTTATCATTTTTAATTCAACTCTATCAGCCGCTCAATTTCTTGCAGGACATCATAAACGTTATCGATTTTTCCACCCATGATGCAATGCAATCCCTTCAGACCGTGGTTTTTACGGAAAAGGATGGGTCGGGAATCATCACTATCACTGCGAGGCAGAATCGTTTTAACTTCCCAAATAGACCGCTCATATTTACATTCACTCAATGCAGGCACATAACGCTGTGCATCGCGAATCATATGCCCCCAGGCAGACTGACGTGAATATTCATCATATTTTGCATGGGAGTCTTCATACGGATTGCCCGCATCATCACGCCACTGATAGTGAGGCGTGTAGCGGACATGACTAAAGGAGTGCAGTTGTGCTGAAGGGAAAGGCATCACGGAAAAGAATGGCCCGCACATTACCGTCAACCCCATTTTCCTGAATTGGTCAGGAACGTCGACCAGACACATTTCGGTCATTTCATGACGCAACGGAATGAGTTCAAGACCGGAACTGTTTAGTAAGTAGTTAATACGTGAGTAAGTACAGTTGAAAAGGTGATCGGCATAGACGATATCCTGCTCGCCTGAGACAGTGACAGCAAGCTTTAGTCCGTCATTGTGTGACCAGACTTTTTCAACCACCGCATCAGTGATGACGCGTACCCCGG
>Ga0209371_1002175_pt1 | contig 11466 bp, 8 predicted proteins | sample AgamicAtAmrz_FD_187165 | JGI IMG/M metagenome (GOLD analysis project Ga0209371, IMG submission 187165) | Agave microbial communities from Guanajuato, Mexico - At.Am.rz (SPAdes) (version 2) | ecosystem: Host-associated > Plants > Roots > Rhizosphere | place: Guanajato, Mexico | collected 2012-06-07
GCATGGCGTCCGGCTAAATAAGGAAGCAGTAAATGAAAATGATCACACTGGGCAGCCTGCTGATGGCAGCAGTGCTGCTGGCTGGCTGTGCGCCAAAAGCGCCGAAAACGATCTACTACTGGGGCGACTATCAGGAACAGATTTATAGCTACTATCAGCAAAGCGGCGATCCGCTGAAGCAGATCGATGCGCTGAATCTGGATGTGGAAAAAGCCCGTGCTGCGGGTCAGCCCGTACCGCCAGGCCTGCATGCGCAGCTCGGCCTGCTCTACGCTAAAACCGGTGATACCAATAAAGCGTTTGGTCAGTTCGCCACCGAGAAGCAGCTGTTCCCCGAATCGGCACCTTACATGGATTTTCTGATGAGTAAAAAACAAGGAGTAGTACAGTGAAAAAATGGATTGCCCTGAGCGGCGCGCTGATGGTGCTGTTGCTGACCGGCTGTGCGCAGCCAAAAAAACCGTACGATTACACTGCGTTTCGTGCCAGCAAGCCTGCCTCGATTCTGGTGCTGCCTGCCGCTAACACCTCGCCGGATATCAACGCCGCGCACAGCCTGAACTCACTGGTGACGCGTCCGCTGGCCGAAGCCGGTTATTACGTCTTCCCGGTGGCAGTGGTTGAAGAGACCTTTCAGCAGAACGGCCTGACCAGCGCCAGCGACGCCCAGGCGGTCAGCGCGAAACGTCTGAATGAGATCTTCCACGCCGACAGCGCGCTCTATATCTCAATCAGCGACTATGGCAGCAGCTATCGGGTGATCGACAGCGTGACCACCGTGACAGCCAAAGCACGGCTGGTGGATTTACGCAACGGCAAAGAGATCTGGCAGGGTTCCGCTACCGCTACCGACAATGATCAGGGCAATAATAACAACAATGGCGTGATCGGTATTCTGGTCAGCGCGGCGATCAAGCAGATCTCCGACAACGTCACTGACAAAGCCCATACCGTGGCCGGACTGACCAGCAATCGTCTGCTGGCGCAGAACGAGCAGGGCGGATTACTCACCGGCCCTCGTTACAAAGTCGTCAGCGCCCGCTGATCAGACTCAGACGGGCGCTCTGGCGCCCGTTATCCCTGCGGCAGCTCCAGCTGGCTGTAACCCAGGCCATTCATCTTGCGCACTTTGATCTGCACCGGGATACGCTCTTTCATCGCTTCTACGTGGCTGATCACCCCGATGGTTTTGCCGCTAGCGTTCAGCGCGTCCAGGGCATCCAGCGCGGTATCCAGCGTCTGAGCATCCAGCGTACCGAACCCCTCATCCAGAAACAGCGATTCGATGCGCGTTTTATGGCTGACCAGATCCGATAACGCCAGCGCCAGCGCCAGACTGACGAGGAAGCTCTCACCGCCTGACAACGTGCGGGTATCGCGTGCCGCGTCGGCCTGCCAGGTATCGACGACATCCAGCTCCAGCAGATCCTGCGCCCGGCGCTGCAGCAGATAACGGCCATGCAGCCGATCAAGCTGGCGATTAGCGAGCGCTACCAGATGATCCAGCGTTAACCCCTGGGCGAAGCGCCGGAATTTATCGCCGCTGGCGGAGCCGATCAGATCGTTAAGCAGGCTCCACTGCGCCAGCACCACACCATCCTGTTCAATCTGCGTCATCAGGCTTTGCTGTCGGGCGCGGAGGCTGGCGTCGCTGTGCAGCTGCTGCTGAATCTGACCCTGCTGGCTGGCGTTGTCGCGCAGGGCCAGACGTAACTGCTCCAGCTGCTGCGCCAGTGCTTCGGCGGATTCCGGCATCGCATCGGGTTTCGCCTGCTGATGAACGCTGAGCCGCTGACGCAGATCTGCCAGTCGCGCCTGCTGCTGCTGGCATTGCTGATCGAGCTGTTGCAGCTGCTGACGCAGTTGCAGCGCAGTCTGCTCATCCAGCAGCGCCGCGCGCAGGCTGGCTTCATCGGCAAATCCGGCGCTCTCCAGTGCCTGCTGCAGCGTGCTTTCCGCCTCTGTCAGTTTGCCGCTGAGCGTCTGACGCTGATTTTCCAGCGCCGACAGCTCACCCTGCAGGCGACTGACCTCGGCCTGCGCCTGTTGCAGGGCGGTGAGCTGCTGTGCAAGCTGTTCATCAGCGTGCTGAACGCGGGCCTGCATCTGCTGACGGGCGTGGGTGACCTCGCGATCGCCAAACAGCGCCTGACGGGCACGACGCATTTCGCTGAGCTGCGTCTGGCTCTGCTGCTGCTGCTGTTGACGGGTGGCGAGCTGCTGCTGTTCCTGCTCTGCCTGTTGTTGCAGGGCGGTGAGCTGGGTTTCGCCTTTTAACAGCTGTGGCTGCAGGTTAGCGAGCAACTGCTCACTTTCCTGCCAGCGCTGCCAGCGCCACTGTTGCTCCGCCAGCCACGCATCGCGATCGGCGGCATCGGGCAGGGCAAGATGGTGCGCGCTGAACTGCTGCTCCAGACGGCTCTGCAACTGCTCCCAGGCCTGCTGTTCCTGCTGCTGACGCTGTTGCAGCGCATCCAGCGCCTGTTGCAGGCTGGTCAGCGACTGCTGCGCCAGCTGTTCGGCCTGCTGGTGCTGCTGCCAGGCCTGCAGCTGCTGAAGATGGTGATCTTTCGCAGCCTGACGCGCCTGTTCAGCGACCTCCTGAGCCTGTCGCTGCTGCTCAAGCTGACTTTCACGGTCGCTTTGCTGCTGCTGCCACGCGGCTAAGGCCTCGCGATCGGCAAGCGGGAAGGTAAGTGCCAGCTCACCGCTCAGCGCCTGCCATTGCTGCTCAAGCTGATCAAGCTGTTGCTGCATCCCGGCGATTTCATCGCGCAGGGCCTGCTGCTGCACTACTGACTGCTTCAGCTGTTCGTTTTTTGCCGTGCCCGCTTCACGCAGTGCCTCGGTTTGCTGCTGCAGCCCAGCCCGGCGCTGCTGGTTAGCACTCACTTCCAGTGTGCTGTAGGCCTCAACGGCGGGATGGGTGCAGGAGCCGCACAGCGGGCAGGGCTGATCGGCGGTGAGCCGGGCGCGGTAATCGCTGAGGTCGACAATCTGCTGCTCCAGCGCGCAGATTTTTTCTACATCATCCAGCTGCTGTTTTTCGCGTTTCCACGTTTCGCGCAGGCTCTGGAGTTCTGCTTCACTCTGCTGATGCGCTTTTTCCAGCGCACTCAGCCTTTGCTGGCGCTGGCCCAGCTGCTGGTGCAGCGGCTGCCACTGCGTTGAAAGCAGTAGCAGTTGCTGACGCGCCGGGCGGCTGTTCTGCAACTGGCTTAATGCCTGCCGCAGTGCAGCCGGTGGATGCTGCTCCTGAAGCGAAGTGAGTGCCTGCTCCGCCTGCGACAGCGCCTGGCGGGCCTGTTGCTCTGACAACTGGCGCGGCAGTGCCTGTTGTGCCTGCTGTTGATGTTTCGCCTGTTGCGCATCGATCTGTTGCTGCTGCTGCTCGCGCTGTTGTGTCAGTCCCGCCAGCGTCGCCTCACGCTGTGCCAGCAGGGCAAAGTTCTCCTGCCATACCGGCAGCGAAGCGCCCCAGTGCGCCAGATCGGCCAACTGCTCACGTAACTGATGCTGTTCGGTAATCGCCTGCTGCCAGGCCGTGACCTGCTGCTTCTGTTGCATCAGGCTGGCCTGGGTCTGGTCGACATGCTGCTGCTGCCGGGCATTTTCCTGCTGCTGCTCTGCAAGCTGCTGCTGCAGCGTGCTAATCCGCTGATCCAGCGGCAGCACCTGTTCTGTCAGCAGGTTCTCCTGCTGCTGCTGTTCCTGCTGCGCCTGCTGGCGGGCGGTCTGGCTGGCCGCATAATTCTGCTGATGCTGCTGCTGCTGGTTCTGCGCCTGCTGCTGCGCCGCGGTGAGCTGCTGATAGCGGCTCTCAGCCTGCTGCTGTTCACTGCGCAAGGCGTCGCGCTGCTGCAGTTTAATCCTCAGCTTTTCAGCCGGTTCGCTGCGAGCCAGCCGCTGGCGGTCGGTTTCAGCCGCCTGTGACGCGGCCTGCGCCTGCTGTAGCGCCGCTTCAGCCTGCGCACTCTCCTGCTGTAACTGCTGTGCCTGTTGCTGCCACTGCTGCTGTTGCTGCGCCTGCTGATAATCCGCGCTGAGCTGCTGTTCAGCCCCGGTCAGATCGCTGAGCTGCTGTTGCAGCGCGTCGCGGGCGTCGCTATCCAGCAGCGCCATCGCTCCCGCCTGGCTGCGCAGCAAATCCAGCTGGGTTTTCGCCTCTTTATGACGCTCGTAGATGGCAGCGGAAATCAGGCCATAGATTTCGGTGCCGGTCAGCTCCTCCAGCAGTTCGGCGCGTTCACTGGCTTTCGCGTTGAGAAAGGCGGCGAATTGTCCCTGTGACAGCATCATTGAGCGGGTGAAGCGTTCGAAATCAAGACCTGACAGGGTTTCGATGAGCTTCAGCTTGTCACCGACCTTATCGGCAACAATAGTGTTGTCGTCACAGCGCGCCAGCTCAACGCGCGGCGCCTGTAGCTTGCCGTCAGCGGTGCCGCGCGCGCGGTTCTGGCTCCAGAAGGCGCGCCAGGCTTCGCCTTTGATCTCAAACTCGACTTCAGCCAGACATTCTGCGCAGTCGCGGGTCATCAGCGCATTCTGGCTCTGGGAAATCGCGCCCAGGCGCGGCGTCTGGTGATAGAGCGCCAGGCAGATGGCGTCCAGCAGGGTGGTTTTACCCGCCCCGGTGGCACCGGTAATAGCGAACAGGCCGTTGCTGGCAAAAGGTTCGGCGCGGAAGTCGATGAACCATTCACCGCGCAGGGCATTGAGGTTTTTAAACCGTAGCGTAAGGATCTTCATTGGGTCTCTTCCATGGCGGCCAGCGTCTGGCGGAACAGCGTGGTCATCTCGTCGATTTGCGCCGGCTGCAGCTCCTCATCCAGCGCCAGGCGGCGCGCGAAGACCTCTTCCACCTTCAGCTCACTCAGCGTTTCGTTGTCGAGCCGCGCCAGGCTCTGCTGCCGCTGTTCACGACTGCGGCGCAGCAGCAATACCTCGACCGGCAGTGTGGCGGTCAGGGTTTCGACCTGGCGCTGCAGATCGCTGAGGTACTCCTGGGTGGTCACTTCGATGTCGAGCCAGGTCGGTTTTTCCTGCGCTGCCGTACTGAAGGCGTTTAGCTGTTCCGCAATCTGTGCCAGCGATCCTTTCAGCACCTGCATCGGCTGCGACTGTGGCACGACCAGCGGCGTGACCGATTGCAGGCCGCTGGCCGCCAGTTCCAGCAGGAAGACGCTCTTTTCAGTCCCCAGCTCATCAAAGCTCAGCGGAATCGGCGAACCGCTGTAGCGGATATGCTCGCTGCCGGCCACGCGCTGGGCGCGATGAATATGGCCGAGTGCAATATAGTCAGCAGCGGGAAACGCGCTGGCCGGAAAGGCGTCCAGCGTGCCGATATAGATGTCGCGCACCGAATCGCTCTGGCTGACGCCAACGGTGGTGAGATGGCCGGTAGCAATGACGGGCAGCGCATAGCCCAGCGCCTGGGCGGCGGCGAAACGTTGCTGATAGTGATGGGCGATCGCCTCCAGCAGCGAGGTCTGTTTATCGCGTCCCGACTGACCCGCCCGGCTGCGCAGGATATCGCGCGGGCGCAGATAGGGAATGGCGCACAGCAGGGCACCCGGCTCGCCCTGGCGGGTGTTGAGCAGCAGCACATCATCCTGCGCCTGCGGTGTAGCGATCACCCGCGTGTTGAGACAGGCCAGCAGCTCCCGTGACTCATTCAGCGTTGCCACGGAATCGTGGTTACCCGCCAGCACAATCAGCTGACAGCCGGTAGGCTGCAGTGCCACCACGAAGCGGTTAAACATCTCGCGGGCGTAGCTGGGCGGCGTGCCGGTATCAAACAGGTCGCCTGCAATAATCAGCGCATCCACCTGATGCTGTTCAATCTGGATCAACAGCCAGTCGAGAAACGCCTGATGTTCCGCCGCCCGACTTTTGTTGTAGAAGAACTGCCCCAGATGCCAGTCCGCAGTATGAATAATGCGCATGATGAGTCCCTGCCGTTGTGATTCGCCGGGCGATTATACTGGCTCTGCGGCCAAAGCAAAAAAATGTCGCTGCGCTGTCATAAATGATTACCAGTGAGGTTACAGGCAGGTTATGTTTTTCATAAAAGTGTCACAAATCTGACGCATAATGGCGCCGCGAATCTCAGTGACAGCCGTCATAATCAGCAGGAGTAATAATGGCTAAGCGCATTTTGGTTGTGGAGGATGAAGCCCCCATCCGTGAAATGTTGTGTTTTGTTCTGGAGCAGAACGACTATCAGCCAATCGAGGCGGAAGATTATGACAGCGCCGTTGGCAAGCTGATTGAACCCTGGCCCGATCTGATTTTGCTGGACTGGATGTTACCCGGTGGCAGCGGGATTCAGTTTATCAAGCATCTGAAGCGCGAGGCGATGACCCGCGATATCCCGGTGATGATGCTGACCGCGCGCGGCGAAGAGGAAGATCGGGTACGTGGCCTGGAAGTGGGTGCCGATGATTACATTACCAAGCCGTTTTCACCCAAAGAGCTGATGGCGCGGATCAAAGCGGTGATGCGCCGCATTTCGCCGATGGCGGTGGAAGAGGTGATTGAGATGCAGGGACTGAGTCTGGATCCCTCTTCACATCGTGTGATGTCCGAAACCACGCCGCTGGAGATGGGCCCCACCGAATATAAGCTGCTGCACTTCTTTATGACTCACCCGGAGCGCGTCTACAGCCGCGAACAGCTGCTGAACCACGTCTGGGGCACCAATGTGTATGTGGAGGATCGCACTGTCGATGTTCACATTCGCCGTTTACGTAAAGCGCTGGAAGTCTCCGGCCACGATCGCATGGTACAAACCGTCCGTGGAACAGGGTATCGTTTCTCTGCCCGCTACTAAACGGAGCCTTTACCGTGCTGGAACGCCTCTCCTGGAAGAGATTACTGACAGAACTGCTGCTGGCCTGTCTGCCTGCGGCGCTGCTGGGCCTGCTGTCTGGCGGCCTGCCCTGGTGGCTGCTGCTGAGCGTACTGGTGGTGCTGTTGTGGCATTTCCACAATCTGATGCGGCTGTCGCACTGGCTGTGGCTTGACCGCACCATGACGCCACCGACCGGGCGTGCCAGCTGGGAACCCCTGTTTTATGGGCTTTACCAGATGCAGCTGCGCAACCGGCGGCGGCGGCGTGAACTGGGCAATCTGATTAAGCGTTTCCGCAGCGGGGCCGAATCGCTGCCGGATGCGGTGATCCTGACCACGGAAGAGGGCACTATTTTCTGGTGTAATGGCCTGGCGCAGCAGCACCTGGGCCTGCGCTGGCCGGAAGATAATGGTCAGAATATCCTCAATCTGCTGCGTTATCCGGAGTTCTCCCGCTATCTGCGTCAGCGCGATTTTGACAAGCCGCTGACGCTGGTGCTGAACAACAAACTTCATATGGAATTCCGCGTCATGCCCTACAGCGAAGGGCAGTGGCTGCTGGTGGCGCGTGATGTGACGCAGATGCATCAGCTGGAAGGGGCGCGCCGCAACTTCTTTGCCAACGTCAGCCATGAGCTACGCACGCCGCTTACCGTGCTGCAGGGCTATCTGGAGATGATGAACGACTCGGTGATGAGCGAACCGTCGCGCAGCAAAGCGCTGCACACCATGTCGGAGCAGACGCGCCGCATGGACAGCCTGGTGAAACAGCTGCTGACGCTGTCGCGCATTGAAGCCGCGCCCGCGATCGATCTCAAAGAGAAGGTCGATGTGCCGGTGATGCTGAAGCTGCTGCAGCATGAGGCGGCGACGCTGAGTGGCGGTCGTCACGATATCCATTTCCATACCGATCCCCATCTGAAAGTGTTCGGCAACGACGAACAGCTGCGCAGTGCCATCTCGAATCTGGTGTACAACGCGGTGAATCACACGCCGGAGGGCACGCGGATCGATATCAGCTGGCTGCGTGGCAAGCAGGGCGCGACCTTCCGGGTGTGCGACAACGGGCCGGGTATCGCGTCAGAACATATTCCGCGCCTCACCGAGCGGTTCTACCGGGTTGATAAAGCGCGTTCGCGCGCCACTGGCGGCAGCGGGCTGGGACTGGCGATTGTGAAACATGCGCTGAGTCACCACAACGCGCGGCTTGATATCACCAGCGTGCCGCATAAAGAGACCTGTTTTACCTTTACGCTGCCCGCAAGGTTGATTGTCAGCAGCGTGATGCAGGAGAATGCCGTTCATTAATCGCTGCCGGATCTCTCTGATGCGCCTCCTTCTTTTGTTAATCGTCTCTCTGCTGCCGGGCCTGGCGCTGGCCCAGCCCGGCACGCTCTCCGGTAATCTCAGCAGCGTCGGATCCGACACGCTCGGCTATCTGATGACCCTGTGGGGCGAAGATTTTAGCCGTCAGGCACCAGGCGTCAATGTGCAGGTTCAGGCTTCTGGTTCGTCTACCGCACCGACCGCGCTGGCGGCGGGTGCCGCACAGCTCGGTCCGATGAGTCGCCCGATGCAGGCCGATGAACGCCAGGCCTTTGAGGCGCGCTACGGCTATCCGCCGCTGGCGGTGCCGGTGGCGATGGATGCGCTGGTGGTGGTGGTCAATCAGCGCAATCCGCTGCAGCAGATTGAACCGCGTCAGCTCGACGCGATTTTCTCCATTACCCGCCTGTGTGGCGCGCACAGCGTGCCGCTGCGCTGGGGCGATCTTGGTTTAACCGGCGACCAGTGGCGCGAACGGCCGATTCAGCGTTATGGCCGCAACTCCGCCTCCGGCACCTGGGGTTTCTTCAAACAGCAGGTACTGTGCAAAGGCGATTTCCGCAGCGACGTAGCGGAGTTTCCCGGCTCGGCCGCGGTGGTGCAGGCGGTGGCCGGTAATTCGCGCAGCATCGGCTATGCCAGTTTCGGCTTTCACCTCAGCGGCGTAAAAATGCTGGCGGTGGTGAATGACCAGGGCCAGGCGATTGTTCCGGATGCCGATGCTATCCGCAGCGGCCGCTATCCCTGGGCGCGTCCGCTCTATCTCTATGTCAACAAAGCGCCCGGCAAACCGCTGCCGCCGCTGGTAGCCGCGTTTCTGCAGCAGGTGCTTTCCGTGCAGGGACAGCGGCGCGTCAGCGAAGCGGGCTACCTGCCGCTCTCTGACAGCCAGATGGCGCAGGTGCGCGCAGCGCTGCAATAATCTTCCAGCATGAATTTTTTTCATCATCGCTGAATTTTCTTCAGTTGCAGACAGAGGTTACTCGTGTCACTCTGCATTCAGACATATAGCCATCCAGATGGCTATTTATATCAGAATGTAATTATTTCCTGCCGTAATCATTTGCAGGAGAGACAGGAGTGATCATGCAAAGAGAAACCGCCCCGTTCCGCGCCGACACCGTTGGCAGCTTTCTGCGTCCCGCTGCAATTAAGCAGGCACGCGAACAGTTTTCAGCCGGAGAGATTGATGCCGCCGCCCTGCATCAGGTTGAAGATGCGGCAATCCGCGATGTGGTCGCGAAACAGCGTGAAAATGGCCTGAAAGTGGTGACAGACGGCGAGTTCCGTCGCGGCTGGTGGCACTTCGACTTCTTCTATGGCCTTGACGGCGTTGAGAGCTATGAAGCGGAGCAGGGCATCCAGTTTAATGGCGTGCAGACTAAAGCGCATGGCGTGAAAGTGGTGAGCAAACTCGGTTTCCCGGTGGATCACCCGATGCTCGACCATTTCCGCTTCCTGCAGAGTATTGCCGGTGATGCGGTGCCGAAGATGACCATTCCCAGCCCCAGCGTGCTGCACTTCCGCGGTGGCCGCAAAGTAATTGATTCGGAAGTCTATCCCGATCTGGCGGACTACTTCGACGATCTGGCGCAGACTTACAAACAGGCGATCAAGGCGTTTTACGACGCGGGCTGTCGCTATCTGCAGCTGGATGACACCGTCTGGGCGTACCTTTGTTCTGAAGATCAGAAGCGCGATATCCGCGCTCGTGGCGACGATCCGGACCAGCTGGCCCAGACGTATGCTCAGGTGCTGAATAAAGCGCTGGAAGATAAACCTGCCGATCTGACCGTGGGTCTGCATGTCTGCCGCGGGAATTTCCGCTCCACCTGGATCTCTGAAGGCGGCTATGGGCCGGTGGCCGAAATCCTGTTCGGCAGCGTCAACGTGGATGCATTCTTCCTGGAGTATGACAACGCCCGTTCTGGCGGCTTTGAGCCACTGCGTTACGTTAAGCCGGGCCATCAGCAGGTCGTTCTGGGCCTGATCACCACCAAAGTGGGTGAGCTGGAAGATCCGGCGCAGGTGAAAGCCCGGCTGGAAGAGGCGACGCAGTATGTCAGCCTGGACCAGATCTGCCTTAGCCCGCAGTGCGGCTTTGCCTCAACGGAAGAGGGCAACAGCCTGAGTGAAGCGCAGCAGTGGCAGAAGATTCGTTTAGTGGTCGATATCGCTAATCAGGTCTGGTAGTGCTGTAACGTTGTGCAGACAGGCGCGTAAAACGCGCCTTTTGTGTATCTTCTGCCCCGTTTATGCGGGGTTTTCTCACGCTCTGTCTGTTATTTAAGCACATCATCTTGTGTGCCTGCGGCAAAAATTAACGCTATCCACTGCCTTTTGAAAAAATGGCGGCATAACCTTCTGGTTTTCCGATCCCGTATTGCCTTTCACCGCTATAAACGTTTTACTTAGCGCCGTTGTCGATCCATCCCTCTGTGAACAGAATAAAAGCAGCTTAAATCACCTGCGCTTTACCCTGCGACGAGCATAATGCGCTGACATTGTCAGCCAGGTCGCGGTTTGCACGCAGCGAGGGGACAACACTAACCCAACTTCCACCGCAACATCAGTGACAGGCCGTATGACACATCGTTTAACTTCGAAGGACATTCTCGCGCTGGGCTTTATGACATTTGCCCTGTTTGTTGGCGCGGGCAACATCATTTTCCCGCCCATGGTCGGTATTCAGTCTGGCGAACACGTCTGGACAGCCGCCATCGGCTTTCTGATTACCGCTGTCGGTCTGCCCGTGATGACCGTGATCGCCCTGGCCCGCGTCGGCGGCGGCGTGGATGCGCTCAGCACCCCGATTGGCAAGGTCGCTGGCATCGTGCTGGCCACCGTGTGCTATCTGGCTGTCGGGCCGCTGTTTGCCACGCCGCGCACGGCAACCGTCTCGTTTGAGATGGGCATTGCACCGCTGACCGGCGATGGCGCGCTGCCGCTATTCATCTATAGCCTGATCTACTTCGCGCTGGTGATTGGCGTGTCGCTTTATCCGGGTAAGCTGCTCGACACGGTAGGGCACTTCCTGGCGCCATTAAAAATTATCGCGCTGACCGTGCTGGGCGTGGCTGCACTGGTGTGGCCCGCAGGCGGCACCATTCCGGCGACCGCGGACTATCAGCGTGCGGCGTTCTCCAGCGGTTTCGTTAATGGTTATCTGACTATGGATACGCTGGGCGCGCTGGTGTTCGGCATCGTGATCGTTAACGCCGCCCGTTCACGTGGTGTTGATAATGCCGCGCTGCTGACCCGTTATACCGTGCTGGCAGGACTGATTGC
>Ga0209371_1002176_pt1 | contig 11460 bp, 6 predicted proteins | sample AgamicAtAmrz_FD_187165 | JGI IMG/M metagenome (GOLD analysis project Ga0209371, IMG submission 187165) | Agave microbial communities from Guanajuato, Mexico - At.Am.rz (SPAdes) (version 2) | ecosystem: Host-associated > Plants > Roots > Rhizosphere | place: Guanajato, Mexico | collected 2012-06-07
CTCGCTGTTTGCGCTGACGCTGGAAAAAACCGGCTATGAAGGCGCCAGCCGGCTGGTGACCGTGGTGTTTGCGGTGATTATCGGCACCGTGGTGCTGCAAAGCCTGACCAGCTCGTTCCTCGCCCGTGCGCTGCGCGTGCAGCAACGGGAGCCGCGCGGTATCCTGATTATCGGCGCGAACAGCGTCGCCCGCGCGCTGGCTGCCGCGCTGCAAAAGCTGGATCTGCCCGTGCTGGTGACGGACAGCAGCTGGGAATATTATCGACTGGCCCGTATGGAAGGCATTCCCGCTTACTACGGCAACGCCTGGTCGGATCATGCCGAAAACTTCCTCGACCTTAGCGAAACGGCCCAGGTGCTTGCCCTGTCGCCCAATCGCCATCAAAATGCGCTGGCCGTTTACCATTTCAGCCATATTTTTGGTAACAACAACGTGGCGGCTATTCGTTCGGGCGCCGCGCTGAAAGGCCGCCGCGACAGTGAAAGCCCGCGCTTTCGCCGTCATGAAGTGCTGTTCAGCCAGGAGCATACCTATGCCCGCCTCAGCAGCCTGCTGGCGAAAGGCGGCGTAATCAAAGCGACGGGCCTGAATGAAAATTTCGGCTGGGAAGAGTATCTGGAAAAGAATCAGAACGCGCTGTTGCTCTTTGTGCAGGACGAACAGGGCAAGCTGAAAATAGGCGACGGCCAGCCGCCCGCGCTGCCCTGTACGGTGATCGCTCTGGTACAAAATGAATCATCGGCCAGTTCCGGGGATTGACAGCAAGGCAATAACCCGGTATTTCTGGGCGGCTAGCTGCGCATCTGATGCGCAGGCCAGAAGAGGCGCGTCGCCCAGGCAGTGTGTTGGAGGAACCGAATCCGTAGAAAACACATCAGGGGGAGCGACGCCGAGGTACAAACCATGCGGTATGGGGCGTATCGGCTACAGGGGCTGAATCCTCTGGGTTGTCACCACGATCGTCCGCCGGGCGGACGATTTGCAAGGTGGAGCGCTTCTGGGTGACTCGTAGTAATCCCTTTTCTACGTCTGCCCCGTTTCTGCTCTTCCCTTGTGCCAAGGCTGATAGATTTTAACCTGACACGAGGTATGTCAAGACATGTCCCAATCATTGATCGTGGCGAAGTTCGGCGGCACCAGCGTTGCCGATTACGCCGCCATGAACCGCAGCGCCGACGTGGTGCTGGCCGATCCGAATGTGCGCGTGGTGGTGCTTTCCGCCTCTGCGGGCGTCACCAACCTGTTGGTTTCCCTGGCGGAAGGCCTGGAGCAGGAGCAGCGTGCTTATCAACTGGATGAGATCCGCCGCATCCAGTACGCCATTGTTGACCAGCTGCCGCATTCTGAAGTGATTCGCGACGAAATCGATCGCGTGCTGGAAAACATCACCATGCTTTCCGAAGCCGCCGCGCTGGCTACCTCAACCGCGCTGACCGATGAGCTGGTCAGCCACGGCGAACTGATGTCCAGCCTGCTGTTTGTAGAGATCCTGCGCCAGCGCGAAGTGGCCTCCGAGTGGTTCGACGTGCGTAAAGTGATGCGCACCAACGACCGCTTTGGTCGCGCAGAGCCGGATGTCGCGCTGCTGGCGGAACTGACGCAGGCACAGCTGGCGCCGCGGCTGGGCGAAGCGCTGATCGTGACCCAGGGCTTTATCGGCAGCGAGCCGAAAGGCCGCACCACCACGCTGGGTCGCGGCGGCAGCGACTATACCGCCGCGCTGCTGGGCGAAGCGCTGCACGCAAGCCGTATCGACATCTGGACCGATGTACCGGGCATCTATACCACCGATCCGCGCGTGGTGCCGACGGCGAAACGCATTGATGAAATCACCTTTGGCGAAGCGGCGGAGATGGCGACGTTTGGTGCCAAGGTGCTGCATCCGGCCACGCTGTTGCCTGCCGTACGCAGCGATATTCCGGTGTTCGTCGGCTCCAGTAAGGATCCGGCCGCTGGCGGCACGCGCGTCTGCAACGAAACGCAGGATCCGCCGCTGTTCCGCGCGCTGGCCCTGCGCCGCAAACAGACGCTGCTGACGCTGCACAGCCTGAATATGCTGCACGCGCGCGGCTTTCTGGTTGAGGTTTTCACCATCCTCGCGCGCCATAATATCTCGGTCGATCTGATTACCACTTCGGAGGTAAGCGTTGCGCTGACGCTGGATACCACTGGCTCCACCTCCAACAGCGATGGCCTGCTGACTCAGGCGCTGCTGACCGAGCTCTCTTCGCTGTGCCGCGTAGAGGTAGAAGAGAATCTGGCGCTGGTGGCGCTGATCGGCAATCAGCTTTCCAAAGCCTGCGGCGTCGGCAAAGAGGTCTTCGGCGTGCTGGAGCCGTTTAACCTGCGCCTGATCTGCTATGGCGCAAGCAGCTATAACCTCTGCTTCCTGGTGCCGGGCAACGACGCCGAACAGGTGGTGCAGGCGCTGCATAAAAATCTGTTTGAGTAAGCGTGGAAGCCGGGCGGAAGCCCGGCTTCCAGATTGCTGACAAGCCTGCGGCGCCCTGCCGTTTTCGCAGCAGCAATGCCGCCTTTATCAGCCCAATGGTGGCCTGATAGCCTGAAGGCTTATTAGCAGCCTTGCCCGCTTTTTTACTTTTCTTGTTTTTCCCTTTCATCGCTTTACTCAGCGAGCGCTTATCTTTTGATCTGGCTCAAGCCAGTCGCTAATAAAGCCGCAGATCCGCCCGCAGACAGCATATTCTCCGTTCCGTTGATTTTCCGGTTGGACAAGCCAGGGATAATCGTGGCGTTAAATCAAATAATGGAGCAAAACATGCGTAGGTTAGTCGCTGAATCGCTGGGAACCTTTGTGCTGGTTCTCGGCGGCTGTGGTAGCGCGGTATTAGCCGCGGCTTTTCCCGAGCTGGGAATTGGTTTTGTCGGCGTATCGCTGGCGTTTGGCCTGACCGTCCTGACGATGGCTTATGCCGTAGGGCATATCTCGGGCGGTCATTTTAATCCGGCGGTAACCATAGGGCTGTGGGCCGGCGGCCGTTTTCCCGCGTCGCAAATCCTTCCCTATGTGCTGGCGCAGGTTGTGGGCGGCGCGCTGGCGGCAGGCACGCTTTATCTGATCGCCAGCGGCAAAGCCTCTTTTGACGCGGCAGCCAGCGGTTTTGCCGCTAACGGCTACGGCGAGCATTCGCCCGGCGGTTTCTCTCTGCTGTCCGGCATGATTGCGGAAGCCGTGCTGACCGCTATTTTCCTGATCGTCATCCACGGCGCGACCGACAAACGCGCGCCGAAGGGCTTTGCGCCCATTGCTATCGGTCTGGCGCTGACCCTGATCCATTTGATCAGCATTCCGGTGACCAATACCTCGGTTAACCCGGCACGCAGTACCGCCGTGGCTATCTTCCAGGGCGGCTGGGCGCTGGATCAGCTATGGATGTTCTGGGCGATGCCGCTCGTCGGCGCGCTGGTTGGCGGCCTGATTTACCGCGTTCTGCTGGAGGAAAAAGCGTAACGCCTGCCTGGCGGGCCGCTGCTGGCCCGCCCTTTTCCTGCGTCTTTCCCGCCGCTGTCCGCTCGTCCTTCCTTTCCCATCGGCTAATGCTATGATTCGACGACCGCTTTTCCCCCGTTCCGGGAAAACGGCATTCTGTAATCACAACATAAAAAGGAAGTCTGGCTATGCTCGCCACCGTTACCCGACTGTTCCCGTTATGGGCAGTCCTGCTTTCCCTTGCTGCCTGGTACACGCCAACTCACTTTCTGGGTATTGGCCCCTGGGTCACTTATTTGCTGATGCTGATTATGTTTGGTATGGGCGTCACGCTGAATATCAACGATTTCAAACGCGTGCTGACCCGACCGGCACCGGTTATCGCCGGCACGTTTTTGCACTATCTGGTGATGCCGCTCGCCGCCTGGGCGCTGGCAAAACTGTTTAAGATGCCGCCGGATCTGGCAGCGGGCATGATCCTGGTCGGCAGCGTCGCCAGCGGCACCGCTTCCAACGTGATGATCTATCTGGCTAAGGGCGACGTGGCGCTGTCGGTGACCATCTCGTCCGTCTCCGCACTGGTAGGCGTGTTCGCCACGCCGCTGCTGACTAAGCTCTACGTGGATACGCATATTCAGGTGGATGTCGCCGGGATGCTGCTGAGCATCGTTAAAATCGTGGTGGTGCCGATTAGCATCGGGCTGATTGTCCATCACACGCTGCACGGCGTGGTGCGCCGCGTGGAGCCTTATCTGCCCGCTTTTTCCATGGTCTGCATTCTGCTGATTATTAGCGCCGTCGTAGCGGGCAGTCAGGGCTTTATCGGGTCGGTGGGGCTGGTGACGATAGCCGCAGTGATCCTGCATAACGCTATCGGCCTGCTGGGCGGCTATTGGGGCGGCAAGCTGTTTGGCTTCGATGAATCCACCTGCCGCACGCTGGCGCTGGAAGTGGGGATGCAAAACTCCGGGCTGGCGGCGACGCTGGGCAAGCTTTACTTCTCACCGCTGGCCGCGCTGCCGGGCGCGCTGTTCTCGGTCTGGCACAATCTTTCCGGCTCGCTGCTGGCGGGCTACTGGTCCAGCAAACCCATCAGCAAAAAATAGCGTTTCTCCCCCGCATTGTCGCGGGGGCTTGCGTTATTCCTCATCCCTGGGATCGTCAGGCTGCTCCAGCACGCTGTAGGCAACCGCGCAAAATAGCGAGTTCAACCTTTTCATATCGCCCAGCAGGCCCAGATGCAGCGAACTGGTTTCTATACTCTGCACGTTTTGCTGATGCAGACGATCGACATGCTTATGCGAATAGCGGCGAGTTGTAATGCGGAAACGGTGCTTGGCGCGCCGCAGCCGCTTAGCGCTGGTTACGTCATGTGATAAAAATACCGACAGGCTCAGACGCAGGTTGGCGTTGAGCTGCTCAAGCAGCGCATCCAGTTCCGCCAGGCCCTCCACCGAAAAAGCACGGCGCGCATTCAGCGATTTATCCACCACGTCGCCGCTCATGCGCTCCAGAATATCGCCCGCCATTTCCAGGTTCAGCGCCATTTCGATGATTTCCGCCCAGCGCCGCGAATCCTCTTCCGGGAGATCTTCTTTCGGCATCTGCGCCAGATAGAGTTTGATCGCGGTATAAAGTATGTCAACGTCGTCGTCCAGCCGCCGGATTTCCCTTTCCTCTCGCAGCTCGCCGTGCATCACTTTACTGAAGCTGGTCAGCATCTGTTCCAGCACGTCACCCATGCGCAGCGTCTCTCTTGAAGCGTTCGCCAGCGCCAGCGCGGGCGTATCCAGCGCGCTACTGTCCAGATGTTTCGGCTTCAGGCGCAAATCCGTTTCCGGCTCTTCACGAATAATTCGCTGGCACAGATCGGCCATCAAATCGGCGAAAGGCACCATCACCAGACAGCGGATCAGGTTGTAGAAGACGTGGAAAAAGATCACCAGCTCTTCGTCGTTAACCGGCAGCTTTTGCAGCCAGTCCGCCAGCAGATCGATGAAAGGCAGCACTATCAGCGAGCCGATAAATTTGAACAGCAGACTGCCCAGCGCCACCTGTTTCCCTGCGGCATTGGAGCCGCTGTTGTTCAGCATCGCCAGCAGGCCGCTGCCCAGATTCGCGCCGATCACCAGGCACAGCGCCACTTTAAAAGAGATAACGCCGGTCGCGGTGAGCGTGGCGGTGATCAGCACCGCCGCCAGACTCGAATAGCTGATAATGGCAAATACCGCGCCAATCAGCGAGTCCAGCATTACGTCGCCGGTGAGCGAAGAGAAGATTACCTTAACGCCTGCGGCCTGGGTGATTGGCGTCGCCGCCGCGACGATCAGCTGTAGCGCCAGCAGGATCAGCCCCAGCCCGATGCTGGCGCGGCCAAGCTGCCCGGCGCGCGTCTGTTTGCGTCCCAGGAAAAAGACCACGCCAAAGAAAATAAACAGCGGCGACAGCCAGGAAAGATCAAAGGTCAGGATGCGCGCCATGAGCGCCGTCCCCACGTCCGCGCCCAGTATGATCACCAGCGCGGGCGTCAGCGCCACCAGCTCCTGCGCCACAAACGAAGTCACCAGCAGCGTGGTGGCATTGCTGCTCTGCACCAGCGCGGTGACGCCGATGCCGGCCACAAAGGCCATCGGCTTTTTCGCCACGCTGCGGCTGAGCACGCGGCGGAGATCTGCGCCGTAAACTCGCATAATGCCGGTACGAACAATATGCGTTCCCCACACCAGCAGCGCTACGGCAGAAAGTAAATTAAGCAGGGTCAGCACCGATATTAACCTCACGGATTTTCACGAATAAAAGCTTTAGTCCTGATGAGCGACCGTCGCCTTAAGTTTAGTCGCTCTGGCGAAAAAGCTTTTTTATCAGCGTCATATTATTGAAATGGCATCGCGCGACTGGCGCTGGCTGAAGAGCAGGCGGGAGAAAAGCAGGGCAGATCCTGTTATCTGCCCCCGGCATTGGTCAGTCGGCGTCATAACCCAGGTTTGAGGCCAGCCAGCGCTCAACTTCGCTCACCGACATCCCTTTGCGCTGCGCATAATCTTCTACCTGATCGCGTTGCAGTTGAGCGACCGCAAAATATTTGCTTTGCGGATGGCTGAAGTACCAGCCGGAAACCGATGCGCCCGGCCACATGGCAAAAGATTCCGTCAGCCTCATGCCGGTATGGGTTTCAACATCCAGCAGCTGCCAGATGGTCGCCTTCTCGGTGTGTTCCGGACAGGCGGGATAGCCGGGCGCGGGACGAATGCCCTGATAGTTCTCACGGATCAGCTCTTCATTGCTCAGGTTTTCCGTAGGCGCAAAGCCCCAGATGACCTTACGAACTCGCTCATGCAGATATTCCGCGAACGCTTCCGCCAGACGATCTGCCAGCGCTTTCACCATGATTTTGTTGTAATCATCATGAGCGGCGTCATAGGCTTCCGCCAGCGAATCTTCCTCCAGGCCGCCGGTAACGGCGAACGCGCCCAGATAGTCGGCTTTGCGGCTGGCAGCCGGTGCCACAAAATCGGCCAGGCAGTAGTTCGCAAAGTCCGTTTTTTCCGTCTGCTGACGTAAGTGATGGCTTACTTGCAGAACGTCGCGGCGTGCTTCGTCGCGATAAATATGGATATCGTCGCCGACGCGGTTAGCCGGAAAAATGCCTACTACGCCGCGCGGTGTAAGCGCCTGCTTCGCGCTCAGCTCGTCCAGCATCGCGTTCGCATCGTCAAAAAGCCGTTTCGCCTCAACACCCACCACTTCGTCTTCCAGAATGCGGGGATATTTGCCAGCCAGCGACCAGGTCATAAAGAACGGCGTCCAGTCTATATAGTGCCGCAGCGTTTCGATGTTAGCGCTTACTTCGCTTATGCCCAGCCGGTGCGGCACGGGCGGCGTATAATCTTCCCAGTCCAGCGCCAGGGCATTAGCCCTTGCCGTCGCCAGCGAGACCGGTGGCGTGCGCGGCTTTTTACGACCGTGCTGGATGCGCACCGTTTCATACTCTTTACGCGTGCGGGCCACGAAATCGTCACGCTGCGTGGCGGAAAGCAGCGCTGAAACCACGCCAACCGTGCGCGAGGCGTTTTGCACATAGACCGTTGGGCCGCTATAGTTTTGCTCGATTTTAACGGCCGTATGCGCTTTGGACGTGGTTGCGCCGCCGATCAGCAGCGGTAGCGTAAAGCCCTGCCGCTCCATCTCTTTCGCCACGTTGACCATCTCGTCCAGCGACGGCGTAATCAGCCCCGACAGACCGATGATATCGGCATTTTGTTCTCTGGCGGTTTTAAGAATTTTATCGCCGGGCACCATCACGCCCAGATCGACGATTTCGTAGTTGTTGCATTGCAGCACCACGCCGACGATATTTTTACCAATGTCGTGAACATCGCCTTTTACCGTAGCGAGCACGATTTTGCCGTTGGTGCGGCCCTTCTCTTTGCTCGCCTCAATATAAGGCTCCAGATAAGCCACTGCCTGCTTCATTACGCGCGCGGATTTCACTACCTGCGGCAGGAACATTTTGCCTTCGCCAAACAGGTCGCCGACCACGTTCATGCCCGCCATCAGCGGCCCCTCGATTACTTCAATCGGGCGACTCGCCTTCTGGCGCGCGGCCTCGGTATCCTCTTCAATAAATTCGGTAATGCCTTTAACCAGCGAATACTCCAGCCGCTTTTCCACTTCCCAGCTGCGCCATTCTGCCTGCGGCTTGTTTCCGTCGTCCGCCTTGCTGCCACGATATTTTTCCGCCAGCGTCAGCAGCCGCTCGGTGCTGTCTTCACGCCGGTTAAGCACCACGTCTTCTACCGCGTCGCGCAGATCTGGCGCCAGGTCGTCATAGATGGCCAGCTGACCGGCATTGACGATCCCCATATCCATACCGTTGCGAATAGCGTAATAAAGGAAAACCGCGTGGATAGCTTCACGTACCGGATCGTTGCCGCGAAAGGAAAAGGAGACGTTGGAGACGCCGCCTGAAATCATCGCGTGCGGCAGCTCTCGCTTGATATCTTCACAGGCGCCGATGAAATCCATCGCGTAGTTGTTGTGCTCTTCAATGCCGGTAGCGACCGCAAAGATGTTGGGGTCGAAAATGATATCTTCCGGCGGGAAGCCAACCTCTTCCGTCAGGATCTGATAGGCACGACGGCAGATAGCGATTTTGCGTTCGCGGGTATCCGCCTGGCCGATCTCATCAAACGCCATCACAACCATTGCCGCGCCGTAGCGCCGCACCAGACGGGCATGATGAATAAAGGCTTCGATGCCTTCCTTCATCGAAATGGAGTTAACGATGCCTTTGCCCTGAATACACTGCAGGCCTTTTTCAATCACTTCCCATTTGGAGGAGTCGATCATCACCGGCACGCGCGCAATATCCGGTTCGCCAGCAATCAGGTTCAGGAAGCGTACCATCGCCGCCTCCGCATCCAGCATCCCCTCGTCCATATTGATATCAACGATCTGCGCGCCGCTTTCCACCTGCTGCAACGCCACTTCCAGCGCCTCGCTGTACTTCTCTTCTTTGATCAGACGCTTGAATTTTGCCGAGCCGGTAACGTTGGTGCGCTCACCGACGTTGACGAACAGCGTTTCAGCGCTGATGTTCAGTGGTTCAAGACCGGAAAGACGACAGGCCACGGGCAGATCCGGCCGCTGGCGAGGCGTAACGCCCTCTACCGCGGCGGCCATTGCGGCAATATGTGCTGGCGTAGTACCGCAGCAGCCGCCGACGATATTTAAAAAGCCCGATCGCGCCCATTCACCTATCTGCTCCGCCATAATGTCCGCGTCCAGATCGTATTCACCAAAGGCGTTAGGCAGGCCCGCATTGGGGTGCGCGGTCACGTAGCTTTCCGCAATGCGCGACAGCTCCGCCACGTACTGACGCAGCTCGTCCGGCCCCAGCGCGCAGTTCAGGCCGAACGACAGCGGCTGCGCATGACGCAGCGAATTATAAAAAGCTTCGGTAGTCTGTCCCGAAAGCGTACGGCCGGATGCATCGGTAATGGTGCCGGAAATCATCAGAGGCAGCGTAATGCCCTGCTCGTCAAATTCGCTTTTTACCGCGAAAATGGCCGCTTTGGCATTTAACGTATCGAAAATGGTTTCGATCATAATAATATCAACGCCGCCCGCCATCAGTGCCTTTGTTGATTCACGGTAGGCTTCGACCAGCTGATTGAAAGTGATATTACGGAAGGCAGGATCGTTAACGTCCGGCGAAATCGAGCAGGTGCGGTTAGTTGGCCCTAAAACGCCTGCAACATAGCGTGGTTTTTCTGGCGTGCGGGCCGTCCAGGCATCGGCGCACTCACGGGCCAGCTTTGCGGCGGCAAAGTTGATTTCCGCCGACAGCGAGGCCATATGGTAATCCGCCATCGCAACAGGGGTGGCGTTGAACGTGTTGGTTTCCAGAATATCTGCGCCCGCCTGTAGATAGGCGTGGTGAATGTCGCTTATCACATCAGGCCGCGTCAGCACCAGCAGGTCGTTATTACCCTTTAAATCGCTCTGCCAGTCGGCAAACCGCTCGCCGCGAAAATCCTCTTCGCTCAGACGATAGCTCTGGATCATGGTGCCCATGCCGCCATCCAGCACCATGATGCGTTTTGCCAGCTGCTGATGCAGCGCTTCTGTTCTGTTGCCCACTGTTGCCTCTTTCTCACCTGCGGCACGATGCCGGCAATCCATACTGGCACAAGTTATCATCACGTAGAAGCATCCGACTGGCGGTCTGGCAAAACGCCCTGCGCTACTATTCCAGCGTTGGGTTCATATGACGCAGATCGAACGGCGTGATCTGGTAAACGTAGTAGTTCAGCCAGTTTGAAAACAGCAGGTTGCCGTGGCTGCGCCAGCTGGCTCGAGGCGGCAGTTCCGGGTTGTCCTGTGGGAAGTAATTACAGGGTACCTCCGGATGCAGCCCGGCTTCGTAGTCACGATGGTATTCGCCGGACAGCGTCAGCGCATCGTATTCCGGATGGCCGGTGACGAAAGCCAGACGCTTGTCTTTGCTGGCGAACAGGTAAGCGCCCGTCTCTTCTGATTCGGCAAAAATTTCCAGATCCGTGTAATCGCGCAGCAGGTGCGTCGGGAAATCCGCATAGCGTGAATGCGGCGCCAGAAAAGTATCGTCGAAGCCACGCGTTAACAGAGCGTGCGGATGCAGAATACGATGCTCATAAACGCCCGATAATTTTTTATCACGCGTTTGTTTAGGGATGCCGTACAGGATATTCAAAGCAGCCTGCACCGCCCAGCAAACAAAAAGCGTGGAGGTAACGTGCTCTTTAGCCCAGTGGAGAACGCGCTGGATCTGCGGCCAGTACGCCACATCGTTAAAATCCACCAGGCCCAGCGGTGCCCCGGTAACGATCAGACCATCGTAGTTATTGTCCTGAATATCCTCAAAATTACAGTAAAAGTTGTTCAGGTGCTCCACAGGCGTATTGCGTGACTCGCGGCTGTCGACGCGCAGAAGTTGAATATCGATTTGCAACGGCGAGTTAGAAAGCAGGCGTAAAAACTGGTTCTCCGTCTCGATTTTTTTAGGCATCAGATTCAAAACCAGCACTTTTAACGGGCGGATTTCCTGAGTGCTGGCCCTTGTAGAGGTCATCACAAATACATTTTCATTACGCAGAAAATTCACGGCTGGTAATTCATCGGGTACCCTAATCGGCATCGTTTACTTCCTCGGCTAACCATTTATACGTTTAGACATCCAGACAGCCAAAGATAGCGGGTCAGGCGCTGAAAGTCGAGATGAGATGAAGTAGTTGAAAATGTTTCATCACAGACGCAAAGGTTAAAGAATATACCGGATGACGGAAATATAAGCGTAAAAAGGGAATGCCAGGCAGGAAGTGAGAGGGGAATAAAGCCTGTAGCTCTTGAATCGGTTACTAAAAAGTTTCCGGCCCACAAACGCAAAAAACCCCGACCGTGAGGTCGGGGCTGTTGCAATTTGATGCCTGGCAGTTCCCTACTCTCGCATGGGGAGGCCCCACACTAC
>Ga0209371_1002177_pt1 | contig 11453 bp, 9 predicted proteins | sample AgamicAtAmrz_FD_187165 | JGI IMG/M metagenome (GOLD analysis project Ga0209371, IMG submission 187165) | Agave microbial communities from Guanajuato, Mexico - At.Am.rz (SPAdes) (version 2) | ecosystem: Host-associated > Plants > Roots > Rhizosphere | place: Guanajato, Mexico | collected 2012-06-07
ATCGAGAGTCGTAGATTTCCCAGCCTGCCTCGGGCGGGTTGGGCTCAGCACGACGATGTTGTTGCAGACCGGAGCCGCAGGCTGAAGATTTGCGTGGAACCTTTTCGGGTACAGGGACGACGTCGTACCGCCCGCTCTTGAAAGGACTCGAACCGAAGACGGACCTATTATTTCTTTTACCCGTCGGAAATTACACGACAATTCGCCAACCGATGCACAACGACATTTCCATCAGCGCCCGGTCGTATCGTTGTCGCGGATCGGCTGGACGACGTCGAGGACGCGGGTTAAGCGTGAGCTCGTCCAATCACAACTTTCTCCGGAGGCGCGTATCGCTTCATTGCGCCCTCCTGCATGCCTTAACGGGTTCGCACGGCTGGTCCACGGAATGTTGCTGCCCAGCGGGATTCGAGCCGATTACGAAATGATTTGCTGATTAAAGGTCCAAGTGGGAAGGCATACGCTGTTGCAAAAGCACGAGCGCGTTTTGACCGTTTTTCAGGGTCTGCGCCCAGTTGTCGACTATTTTCATAATCCTTATGCGCTGGCGACTGGGTAACTTACGCAATTTCTGTTTTGCCTCGGTGCTGTCGACATGGTCGCGCCAGTGGCTCTGGTGCAGTTCAAGAATTGCAAAATTTAACACGTCTATTGGGTGCACGACGATGCTTGGAAGCCGAGGGATGTCGTTTACGTCGCCGTGAATTTGCATGTGAAAGGGTGGATGACCAGCACTTTTGTTCCAACCTCCATCACAAGCGTCGAAATGAAACGACTTCACCTGCTTTTCATTATCATGCAGAAAAACACAGGTCACGCCCTCCTTAACCCTTACTCGATTTGTAGCATCGTCCCACTGGCACTTATAGTCTACTGTAACCCCGGCGTAGAGCTCGTCAGCCTCGTCCTTGATACCCTTCCAGTTTTTTGATTTTTTCAGAACGATGGGCGAACCGCTCTCGGTTTTCCATTTGAAATCTTTATCGGTGTCGCCTTTGGCTTTCGCGATCGCAAACTTGAGGTCGGTCGTCAGTCGCTCCAGACGACCGGCCATCTGCGGAGCCAAAAATCGGCCGCCTCCGTCGGCAAGTGCGAGCAAGTCTTGCGCCATTTCGTTTGGACAAAATGTGAAACTCATTGGAAAAGCATTTCCTTGTCGGCGGGATCAAGCATGGCTTGCAAAAGCGGCTCGCGCTTTATGAGGTCGATAGAAGCCCACGGTTCGTTTGCCTCCGAAGGCCAGCCTCGCGGATGCAGCTGAACCGCAGTCTCAATGTCGCCAAGCTCGAGCTCCAGCAAATCTTCGTCGACAAGCACAATCTGCTGATTGGCGTAGTTGGGCACATCATGCGCCCCGGACAGTTTTTCAAATGTACTCTCTTCGGTTTCCAAAGCGTCACGCAATTTCCAGCCTGCGTAATCGACGCCAGCGGCCCACCACCGGCGCGCAAACATTCCGTGGGCCGGTCCTTGGTAAATCGCGTCTGCCAAGCCCTTCGACCAAGCGCTGTGACCGGGATTGGCGGCGAGGTGAGCGATGGTCTCGACCGACACACCCAGAGCGGCTGCAGTTTGAAGGTCGGAAAGCAACAGGCCCGGGTAGGCAATGCAGCGTTGAAGCAACCATCTCAGAACGGGGGAGACGCCACGCGGAACATCAGAGCCGAACCCGGCGCCCTCAGAAATCGGAGGGCGAGCACGCGCCACATGTTCGCGAGCCAGTTCAGCCCAAGGTACGTCTTGGGGCAATTCGAGAAATTTTTCGATTTCCGCAAGTGTGCATTTATTGTCACCAGCCACCACGCGCAAGCGCGAACATGCCAGAGCGAGTTGTTCGACATGCGATTGCGCGTCGTCATCGTCCTTATTAATGAGCCAGTCGACGTCAAGAGCCGGCGCCAATCGCGCCTCCTTGCCGACGAACGTTCCGCCAAGCGGAACCGCAGGCCCGACCAGGGGGATTTCCTTGGCGAAAGCCTGGTCTTCACTTGTGAAGATTGCGATTGGTGGCATGACGACATCTTGTTTGCGTGCCCACGACCTGAGATGGCCGACAAAGCTCGCGCCATCGATCGCGTTGAGAGATATTTGCTGTTGAACCATGAGATTGTGGTCAAGGAGGATCAGATCCGCACTTTTGACCGCAGGCCCAAACTTTTCGGAAAAGTCACTATCTGTTGGATTCAGACGAACTGCTGAACAGCTTGCCGGCAACGGGAGAGTAGCGGCTTCGTCGTCAATCACGACAATTACGGGCGTCATTTGTTAGGTAGCTCCAGCTCTATGGCAGTCATGTATCCCGTCGACGGGGCGACAAAGTGAATGTGGCCGCCATACTCGTCCAACAGGCTGCGGGTGATCGTCAGTCCCAAACCCATCCCTTGGCCGAGTGCTTCATCGACTTGAGTAGTTGTAGACTGGAAAGGCGAAAACCAGCGCTCAGCCTTGCCCAAATCAACCTCGGCACCAGTGTTTTCGAGGCGGAGTTCTAGATGCTTGCCGCTGATGCCGGCTCGGATAAGAATTTGGCCATTGTTGCCGGCAAATTTGATGGCGTTACTGACGAGGTTTGTTAGGATCGCAGTTATCTCAGCTGGGAATAACGGAGGTGTCCTCAAGTCGGGCGGAACGTCTACGACAATGTTGAGCTGAGCGCGCGAGATTGCATTTGCAAAGAAGGAAAGGACTCGCTCCACACGCTCCTTTAAAATTAGACGCTGTCGCCGACGCCTGGCTTCGATGCCTGTCATATCGGCAAGATAGACAGCGTTTCGGCGTAAGCGGTCGCGAACTTCCCTGGCCTCCGCGGCCGCGGTCCTTAAATCTGAGGAGACGGCGCTGTCGCTTTCACGTTTGGCAATTGTCTCGAGGTTCTCCGCAAGCGACTGGGCCACCAGAGCTATGCTGCGAACTTCGTGGATGAACGCTGTCTGCTCTAGACCGATTGTCGCCACAACACGGAACATTGTCGCCTCGGACGAGGCTTCTCGGCTGTACTGAACGGCTTCCTGTATTCTCTTCTCGACCTTTTCGATTTCGACAAGCGCTTTTTTCGAATCGCCGCCTGACAATGCCGTCCTCGCCTCATTGAGAGTCGCGAGACTAAGCTCGTGAGTCTCTTGAAGAGCAAATGCAGTCGGTGACTGACCGCTCGACGAGCGTGCGGCCGCGTCTTCCTGCTTAGGCGTGTTTTCATTGCGAGGCGTCTCGTGCTCCAATGTCGCTGCAACGCGAACACGGACCTGCAGATCAATTGCCAACCGGACAACGTCCGTAACGAATTCGAACTGGGCACTCGGAACAAAGCCTTCTCTATTGACAAGCATTTGCAATTCGGGTGCGCCGGCACGGGTTAGCAGGACGGCTCCAAAAAATGAAGGATTGCCTTGGCTGCGCAAGGCTTCGGCTTCCTTAGACTGTGCAAGCACTTCCTCAGACAGGTCTTGCAGCCGACCGAACTCTTTCTTTCTCGATCTGTAATCCTGATCCAGGCTGAGCCAATCGTCGCGCTTGTCGCCATAGGGGAGAACTCGAAAGCCTTCGTAGTAGACCCGCACACCTTGGAACCGGCTTGGCCACAACCCTCGACGTTGCAGTATCCGAGCCTTGAAGCCGACCGCCGCTTCTTCCGGCTCAATGGCCCGGCTATAATGATAGGGTTCGGCCTCCGGATGCTTCGTAACGGTGGCGACCGTAGGCGCAACGCAAATTTTCAGAATGCCTGCGAGCACATCGCATTCGATTTCAATAATCCAATCCGCGCTTTCAGCTGGCGCGGGAAGATCAGAATCCGATATTCGCAACTGTCCAGCAAAATTTATACGAAATCCGCTATCGATGCCCTCGTGTTGGGGAACCAAGCTTTCCATCAGAACTGGTTTTGCCACGACGGTCTCTGCGAGCTTCGCCGTCAGAGGACTTGGCGGCGTCAAGGTCGCGACCTCATCGAAGAAACTTGCCAGATCGCGGTCTGTCCAGGCTTTGCGAAGTGGCGACAAGGTCAGCCTTGTCCCGGCAGACCCGCCAGCTTTGTCGAAGGCTGCCACGCGCACGGCACCGCTATCAGGGATCTCGCTCAACTCCTCCAGCCGTTCGATTGCGTCCCAGTCGATTGTCCCGACCACCTTGCTTTTCGCTTGGAAGCCGGTAACAGGATCACGTGGTTTTTCATCCCACCGGCGGGAGACAACCTTCAGGCGATGCGCCAACTTGTGAGCTGCAAGCCGACCGACCCCTTTCTCTCCGGTGTAGGGCCGCTTGAACCACGGCGAGCGGCGCTCCTGCTCGGCCTTCGAACGGCCCGCTATGCGTAAGAAACCTCGGGAAAATTCCGTCTCGCTCATCCCGACACCATTATCGGAAACAATAATGCTGCCAGCAGCAAGATCGCCGAGCTTGTCGCCGAGGATAGTGACTTCTGTTGCATCGGCGTCGTAAGCATTTTTAATCAGCTCAACCAAAGCTGTGGATTCGCGTCCCACGAGCAACGCGCCGAGCTCTCGAAAAAGCTTCGTATCGACTGAAAACGTTGCCAAAATTAATCGTTCCCCATCTTCCTTGTTCCAACGATACGGTTTACATACAAGATACTACCCAGAGGTTAACTGCAGCGTTTACTCGTGCCGGGGTTGACTTAAATGGCGACCGAATTTTAAGAGTAAAATCTGTTTACTAAATCGCAAACACGTTGGAAATGAGCTGCTCGACAACTATGATATCGAAATGATGTTGCTACTCGACGACTCGGCTCTTGAACAAAACCGCGACCTACCCGACGGGCCAGAAAGAAGTCTCGGAGAAAGGCGCATGCTCGGCGCCTATTATACACCTGAGCGACTGAGTGGCATTCTAGCGCGATGGGCTATCCGTGCGCCAACCGAAACCGTGCTAGAACCAAGCTTTGGCGGATGTGGATTTCTCGCAGCGGCTTTGGATCAATTGATAGCACAGGGCGGTATCGCGCCGGCAAGCCAAGTCTTCGGATGCGATATCGATCCTCTGGCTTTTGCGTTCCTCGATAAACTTCTTCCTGACCGCGAGGCTGCGGGAAACTTTCTACTCCAGGATTTTCTGGAGCCTGTGGATGCTGGCTCGTGGCCACCTTATTTTGACGTCATCCTCGCTAATCCGCCTTACATTCCCTATCATCGAATCGGGAAAGACCGGGTACAGGAGCTTGCCAAACGCTCTTGGCCTGTCGACCGAATAGGTGGAAAAGCCAGCCTTTGGGCATATTTCCTCGCTCACTCATTCCGCTATTTGAAGCTCTGTGGACGAATGGCCTGGGTTTTGCCTGGTGCTTTCCTTCAAGCCGACTATGCAAGAGCGCTCAGGCAGTTCATGGCAGAAAATTTTGAGCGCTCCGTAGCGTTTATCGTCCATGATCGTATATTCAAGGCGGAAGGTACTGATGAAGAGACCGTTGTCCTGCTTGCCAAAGGCTTTGGAACGAAGGGAGCTTCCAGCAGTCTAGAGATTGGGGAAGCCGACTCTCTTGATATGCTCGAAGAGCTCATTACCGCTTGGGAGTGCGGCGAGTGGAACGGAAAGCCGCAGCATCTGTCTGCTGCCTCTTTGAGTTTGCAGGATGAAGCGCGAACGATTTTTGACAGCCTTTCGGCTCATCCAGCCTGTGTAAGGTTTGCTGATTTCGCCAAAGTCCAGATTGGCCTGGTAACCGGCGCCAACGATTTTTTTGTTTTGAACGATAAAGGTCTCGTTCATGCGAACTTGCAGCCTGCACATTGCGAGCCGATTTTATCCAAGTTTCGGGCCGCGCCTGGTTTGCAACTTTTAGAAGATGACTTGAATCGATACGCACTCCAGGGTGGGCGAGCCTATCTTGTTTCCTCAGCTCATCCTGACGATCACGACGGCGTATCAGCATATCTAGACACGTTCGATGCGGCGCGGCGAGAGACTAACAGCACGTTTCGAAAGCGCGCCGTCTGGTCGCTCACCAGCGATGGACGCCGCCCTGACGCATTTTTTCCAGTAATGCATCACTTGGGACCGCGGTTGGTCTTGAACACCATGACTTGCAGCTGCACCAACACCGTCCACAGGGTTTTTTTCAAGGAGAAAGTCGAAGAGGTCACCGCGAAGCTGCTCGCAATCACCATGCTGACTTCGTTCACACAGGTGTCCGCCGAGTTAACTGGCCGCCGATATGGGTCGGGCGTTTTGAAACATGAGCCCCGCGACGCGGAAAAGATCTTGCTTCTCATGCCCAGTGTCACCGAGGCGGAGGTTGTGGCAGAATTCGAGGTGCTGGATGGCATCTCCCGTAGTGGTAACGCGGCTGCTGTCATGGAAGAAGCAGATCGCTTCGTTTATTCGAGACTCACAGATTTTCCCGCCTTTGAACGCGAGTCTATTGCCCAAGTGCTAACAAGAATGCGGGAGCGACGCAGACCCTCTCGAAAATAATACGGCGCTACCGGAACGAACGATACCCGCGGTTGACGACGCCCGCAAAGCTGACACATTGGTGCGACTGTTATTCATCAATACCGACAACCTGCGACCAAGCTGGGGAGTTTCCGCGCCACACTGGACAACGGCTAGGTAACTCCCCACGCGCGAAACCTCCCCCTCCCCGTCATCTCGCGCAGGCCGAGCTCCAAAACAATCCGCCGCGCCGCCTGCGGCGTGACGTCCAGCGCCTTCGCCACCATCCCCGCCGACACCAATGGCCTTGCCATCACCAACTCAACCAGCTCCGGCAGTTTTGAAGATGTCCGGCGCCCTTCCAGCTTTCGCTCCATCAGTGTTCGAGCCAACGCCAGCCGGTCATGTTCTTTCAGTCCGATCTCGGCGGCCGCGATCAGCCCGCGGGCGATGGCGAGCAGCCGGGTTTCCCGATCGCGATGCCGGCGCCGATCGACGGGAATGGTTTTCAGACCGAGATTGATGGCGGCGAGATGGGCGCCGGTGGTGATGCTGGCTTCTCGAAGGATCGAGGCGGCAAAGAGCCGGCCGAGCCAAGGCGCGTGCTGCAGCACGGAGAGTTCGTTCCAGGCGTCTAGGGCAACAATCGCCTGCAGCGCCGCCGGCAGATGTTCGGCCTGCCGCAGCACGCCGAACCATTCGTCGAGCCGCGCATCCTCGTCCCAGTCGAGATCATAGATCATCGGGTCCTTCTCGGCTGCAGCGCGACCTCTGGCCCCACCAGCCCGGGTTGCGTTCTCGATTGCGGCCGACGACCGGGCCAGCGTCGCATCGATGGCGGCATAGTCAATGCCGGGCAGATTTTCCTCGTCATCACCATCCCCCTCTCCTTGCGCGTCGATGGTGACGACGGGCGTGGTAACACCGGCCAGCGCCACAGCTTCGGCGCCGCCCGCGCCAGTGTCCGACGTTTGTCGCAAAGTCCGGATACCATCCGGCGACAAAGCCCAGTCAGCGGGCTGGCCGGCAATGCGGCGGCGGGTGCGCAGGACGTCGCGGGCGATGGTGAGCTCGTGGGTTGGGGTGCGGGTATCGCGAAAGGCGTCGTGGAGGACGAGGTCTTCGAGATGGACGAGTTCGCCGTCGATCCACAGCGAGGCGCAGGCGTCGGCGAAATTCTGCCGCTCGAGAAAGCCGGCACCGACGGGCGAGCGAGAAATGCGCTCATCAAGACGAGTCAGTGCAACGCCGGCGTCAAAAGCCGGTCGCATCAGGGCTGTCATGCTGATTTTCGAAAGATCGTAAGGCATTGAAATCATGGTAAATGATTTGCTAAACGAACTCTATACAGAAACTAGAGTTCCTCACATAGTATGCTTTTGAGCTCGGCATATAACCATCGATAAGTACCTCTTATCGGAAGTAAGCCATCAAATGGTGATTCTCTTGCCATCTTTGTTCCCCGAGACTACATTAAAGCCACGAATTTCGAGCTGGAGCACCAGACGTGTCCGAACCACAGCTTTCCGTCCGCAGCGCCAAGGCGAGAGACCTCGCTCATGCGCTTGCACACCGCACCGGCCAGCCGATCAACCGACTGGTTGAACTGGCGCTTGAACGCTATGATCGGGAGTTGCGCCAACAGTCTGCCCGAGCGCCAATCGATGTCCTGTCGGACTTGATGGCCGAAGGCCGGCGTGCCGTTGCGGCCGGCGTCACGTCGGCGCATGACGATCTTTACGACGAGAACGGGTTGCCGCGATGATCGCCGTCGATACGTCGGTCATTCTGACGATGGCGCTCGCAGAGCCGGAAGCCGAACGCTTCACGCCGTTACTGGGACGGGAAGCAGTGGCGATCGGGTGGCCGACGCTGCTGGAGGCGCGCATGGTGCTGACCGGCAAGGGATTTCCCAACGCTTCAAACATCATCGATCAGCTTGTTCAACTGTCAAACGTCACCGCGGTTGCCTTCGATGACGCGCATTACCGCGAAGCGGAACGCGCGTTCGACCGCTTCGGCAAAGGCCGCCATTCTGCCGCTCTCAACATGGGTGATTGCTTTTCCTATGCGGTCGCCATTGTCGCCAAAGCGCCGTTGTTGTTCAAGGGCAACGATTTTAACAAGACCGACCTGAAAATTCACCCGGCATCCGCCGTGTGAAAAAAACCACCAAACCGGGCCCAAGAGGATTTTATGGAAGATCGCGTCAGATTTGCCCTCGAAAAACTGCTGAATGTCGCCCACCAGGATACCGGCCAGGGCCACAGAGCGGCCAATTTCCTGCTCGCCTGGTGGAGCGCCGAGGTGCACGGCGGTTTCGATCTGACCGACCTTGCCAATGTCGATCATGATGTTGCCGAGGACATGGTAACGATCTTCACCTTTCTCGCCCGGGAAGAAGACCTCGTCTACCCTAACGCCTATCGCGGCGAGATCGAAAAAATCATCGCGCGCTGGCGACCGCAGATCGAGGCTACACAATGAAGGTCCAGCGTGCATCGACAACGCCACGATCCGCCGTCGACCGCCGCGCCTCAGAACTCGATACCATCGCCGCCGTCTTGCCGATCGAACGCCGCGATGAGCTTGCCGAGCTCCTGACTGATCGGGATGTCGAAACACTACGGCACCTTGTCAACGAAGGCATGGGCGACAATACGCTAAGGGCGTTGACATCCGATCTCGCCTACCTGCAGGCATGGTCGCTGGCGTCCACCGGCGACACTCTTCCCTGGCCAGCGCCAGAAGCACTGCTTCTAAAATTCGTCGCTCACCATTTGTGGGATCCGGAACGGCGCCGGGAGGACGCTTTTCACGGTATGCCGCTGAACGTCGATCAATCGATGCGTGATCAGGGATTTCTGAAAACGACAGGGCCGCATGCGCCCGACACTGTCCGCCGGCGGCTTGCCAGTTGGTCGACACTGACCCGATGGCGAGGCCTGGACGGCTCCTTTGCCTCCCCTGCCCTGAAATCAGCCATTCGGCTGGCCGTTCGTGCCGTACCGCGACAACGCCGCCGCAAGAGCCCCAAGGCTGTCACCGGCGACGTGTTGGCGAAATTGCTGGCCACCTGCGGCGGCGGCGATCTTCGCGATATCAGGGATCGGGCAATCCTGATGGTCGCGTTTGCGTCCGGCGGGCGCCGACGCAGCGAAGTAGCCAATCTACGCAAGGAACAGCTCACGAACGAGGAACCGGTTAGCGCAGAGGACGGTAGTCCCCTCCCCTGCCTCGCCATTCATCTCGGCCGCACCAAAAACTCGGGAGCCGATCAGGAGGAGATCGTCTACCTGAACGGTCGGCCGGTGGACGCGCTGAATGCCTGGCTCGAGGCTGCGAGAATCGACAGCGGCAGTGTGTTTCGGGCGATTGACCGCTGGGGCAATGTCAGCCTACGGGCGCTCGATCCGAAAGCGGTCAACGATATCGTCAAGCAGCGGGTGGCCAAGGCGGGATTGGATCCGCGGGAGTTTTCAGCACACGGGTTGCGATCCGGATACCTGACTGAAGCCGCCAATCGGGGTATCCCACTTAATGAAGCGATGGACCAGTCTCGCCATCGGTCTGTCCAGCAGGCATCGAGCTATTATAACAATGCCGCGCGGCGCAACGGCCGGGCTGCAAGACTGCTTTGATTGCGCTTCGGCAACTGTGATCTACATCCTCTGCCTTCCCACGGACAATTGCGTCAATCTTTCCATAAATTTTGTCCGCCCGGCAAACCACGGGATAAGGGGCGCGCTTTCAATTGATTATGAGGGTTCATTGAGCAAAGGTGCCTGATCGCGCGCAAATGGCATCCTGTACTTAAAGCGCGAGCTCAGTGCCGAAACCTCTCGGACAGGGCAGGGACGCCAAAAGAGTTTCCGGACAACCCCTCTTGAAGCGGAAAACCGACTAACGACACAGCGGCGGCTAGTCACGACTTTCTGCCGTAAGTCCTCTCACCATGAGTGAATTTTTTCCTTTCTCGACGACGGGCCTTATATGGTCTTGAACCGCGCGGGAAATATCCTGCTAGGAGTCGCCTCACCTCGCCGAGGGGGAAGAGAGGAGGGGCACTTCGGAGCAGGTGCAAAATACCCGGCAACGCGGGGAGGGCGCTGTCTTTGAGTCTATCCATGGATAGATTCGCATACGGTCTTGATTGGCGTTCTCCGTTGCGGTCATCGCTGACGGTCCCGCCAATTGAGGCGGCGTCAGCGAGATTTGCGGCCGCCTGTAGAATGAGCTGTCGGCCGTCACCCGAAAGTCAATCCTGTCAGCTGACAGGGTTTTGCCTGGCTAGTTCGGGATTACGCAGTCGTCAAACCCTTTTAATGACGTCTATGCCCTTCCGGCTCTTATAGTTTCGGACTACGCCATCAAAGGCGAAGAATGAGCAAGCATTCTAGTCGCCACACTGTCGAGGAATAAATCCTGTCAGCTGACAGGATTTATAAAATGCCGTCGCTTCTGGAACTAGGCATCAGCCTCAGGGAGGGGAAGGATGCTGTAACAAAGACCTCCCAAAGTAGGTGAGATGTCGACGGCCGAAACAGAGCGAGGAAATCCGGCAGACGCCGACCGGACCGTAGCGGGGTCATTACCTTCTCTATTTGCCAAAAGTCCGTTGTCCTGGCCCCCACATGGCAATTTTACCGCACACCATCTCGGCATTCTTCTCGATGTCAGTGACCGATAGGAACTCAAATCATCGCAAGGGAATAACGCGACCACGCTGTTGGTCAGGCTAATCGATAACATCATGATCATGGTGTGTCTGTCCAAGGGCCGTCTGGAAGTTGTCTCTGATCGCCAGAGTATTTCAAACACAGCGCCGAGCATTCCCCCGACCCGGGAACTCGCGCATCTGCTCCGCCTACAGCACCGTACAGCGTGAAATTTCGAGGAGGGCGCGACGCGCGACGCGTTGATGGCCGGGCTGGCGCCGATCTCGGAAAAATTCGGCATGGAGGTGGCGCTGCACGACCAGGCAGAGCGGATGAAGGTTCTTTTGATGGTGTCGCGCTTCGGCCATTGCCTCAATGACCTGCTCTACCGCTGGCGCATCGGGG
>Ga0209371_1002181_pt1 | contig 11425 bp, 5 predicted proteins | sample AgamicAtAmrz_FD_187165 | JGI IMG/M metagenome (GOLD analysis project Ga0209371, IMG submission 187165) | Agave microbial communities from Guanajuato, Mexico - At.Am.rz (SPAdes) (version 2) | ecosystem: Host-associated > Plants > Roots > Rhizosphere | place: Guanajato, Mexico | collected 2012-06-07
AAGGCCAACGGTACGCACCCCATGTCCTGAGATTCAGGGGGCTGCCCCATGGAGCTTAGCGACGTGCCACCAACGCCCTGGTCCTAGACAAGGCGGCGTCTGTGCTGTTCGTCGACTTCGACGGCACACTGCACGCCGGCTATGCCTCCACCGACGAGAGCGGTCAGATAACGCTCGACTCTGGGCGCCCTCTGTTGGAGTTTGCGCCACTTCGCATCGAAATACTCGAGCCGTAATGCTGCGGGTTTCGGCTCGCCTACGGCACAGAGCCGTCTAGAGATTTCGTCACGCTTTTGACACGGTCGACGCACCGCTCGGCGACCGGGGCCATTCACCTCGCCACACCGTGGGGAAATGGCCCTGCTCGATGAGCAAGTCCCAACCGACTGCCTCAAGGACATCCAGCGCGTCAGCATCGAATGTTACTTGCCGGCTTCCCGCGAGCACAGTAACTGGCGCATCCGATTCAAGCAGCATGCCCCAATCTGCATCAAGAAGTATCTCAACTTCATCACCGAATATCACACTTACGTAAGCGCGCATCTCGCGTGTCAACGAGTTGACAAGAAGCGTCACACGCGCCCGAGTGTCGACGCCAACGTCAATTTTGACGTGTGTCCCACAAAATGCTGGACTGAAAGAATCTGGAGTTTCCATTGAGCTAGAATGGCGGAGGGGAATTTGTTGCGTATAGCAACTGCGGAGACCATAAATCATGCATGATGAGGCAATACTAACTAAGGGTACCGGGAAAATCGCAAGCACCGGAAGCTCAGTCACAATCGACGCCGTGGAGAAGGTCTACAAATCCAGCGCTGCTGTCAAAGCCAACGAATCTTTCAAATGCGCCGACCCAAGTTGCGGCATTACAGTCATTGCTGTCATCACGCAATCGGTCAAGCCGGGGCGGAAAAAAAGCCCCTCATCGTACTTTCGCGCAGCCTCGAAACCACATCAGCCCGGATGCACACGAAAGCCGTCGGGTGTTACGACAGTCTCTCCTCCTCTGACTGGCTCGAATCCGGCAAACCCGATAAAAGGTTCGGTTCCAACAGTTTGGAATGCCCCCACTACTCCGCCAGGGCCCACCACGACGGGTACTGTCGCCACACCTACCACTCCTCCTGCGGCTGGAGCAGGAACAGGAGCGGGAACATCAACAATTGGCACCGGCACTAGCAGCAGTTCGTCGAGCAGAATCGAAAAATTCGCAAAAAGCTGGATAGCGATGTCGTCCGCAACTCGCACATCCACCCAGCTATCGGCGCCTTGGAACCCGGGTGGAACGTACGACTCAGCGTTCTTTGACCTTGCTGTCAATGTCCTCTCCAGCCCCAACAAGAGTCCCATGAGGATTTACCGAGGCACTATTGCCCGAATTTATCCCGGAGCGACCGGCTATTCGCTGGGACTTTCAGAGACGCATAGCACCGGAATAGAGCTAGTGGTGTGGGTTCAGAGCGGTGTCCAGAAGTCTGGACCTTCAGGCGTTAACTTGTGGAACCGATTGAACTCTAAAGCGGTGACAGTAGGCATGGAGGTCTTCGCACTTGGCCAGTTTGACCATGAGGTCAGACCCACGCGTGCCTGGTACTCTCTGCCAGTCACCGACGGGCGGGACGTCTGGATACCTTGAGAGACGCTACACGCACCCACGACGACGTCCGGTGGACGACCTACGTTTGCAGTTGTCGTTCATATCTTTGCGAACGTCCATCAACAACACTCAATTAGTAGGTCAACATTCCTTGACTATCGACGAAAATGTCACTTTCGTTAGTCTGACTTCGTTTTCCTCGCATGTATCGGCGAGCAAACGTGGGAAAATCTCGTAACGTTCGGCTATAGTCCGGGCCGCCTCTAGCCGGCGGCCCACCAAACAATAACTGCTAGGCGCTTCCAACGACACCGAACGGAACACCGTAAGTCTCGAGCAAGAAGTTCTCGGTGACGCTCAGAAGAGAAAGTTGTTCGGGAGTGGCCTTGGAACGCGACAATCCTGGCTGGACGATGAACACGCGCAACTTCAAAACCGCCGTTCGACTGCGATTCCTGATAACTGCGAGAGTATCTCGGTCGCCAGTCTGGTACCTAGACAGTTCTTTGCCTTTACGAACCTTGGGGTCGCGTCGGAGCAGGTGGACAAAAAGCTCGGTGTGACGAAGCTGGTTCTGGAGCCAGCTTATGCTTTTCTGCGCCTGTCCACAAACCTCGTACAAGTCGCCGACCCGCCCCCCGGCTGAACTATCCTGCGAATACTTGCAATGATAGAAATCGACTTCGATTGTTGTGCGCGTGTCGTCTTCAGTAAGTTTGATGGTAACGACGTCAGCCGCCTCTCCAGAGCCGTCATCGTCGTAGATGATGTCGTATTCTCCGACCTTCTTGAGGTCCTCGATGACCTTGAACTGGATGGAATCCGGCTCTCGCGTCGCACCCTGTGCTTCCTTCTTTATGTCAACGCCAGACCAGTCCCATACGGCAATCTGCTCGCGGTCATACGGTGCATAGATGTCTGGCAACGCTACGAGCAGGTTGCCCTCTAGGTATGAACCATCTGCAAAGGTGATAAGGGGCGGGTTCTCGTCGAAGAAATCGGAAAGCGCCCATGAGTTCTGGCGTTTTGTCAACGTCCCAGCGGGACCTACTGACACAAAGCGATAGGTCGAGACGGTCTCGTCATCGACTGGTGTCACTTCAAGCCGCAGCACCGCCTCTGACGAATCGCTGTATACCCTAAACACGATTTCCCCCGTCTCCGCGGGATTCACCAGTTCGATACCGAGCCTCCAGAATTCAGTTGCCGCAGCAGCTCCTAGCTGTATCGAATACACGCTCTCCTGTTCCTGGTAAATGCAATCCGGCCACTCGACGGTGATTGGCATTACGTCTGGACGCTCCTTCACAAGCTTCGGGACAAGCGTTCCTTTGAGCACGTCTTCAGGGTCTATGGTTTCATCAATGACCTTCGCACCAATGTGCTTGCACCATCGAGCGAAGGACTCAAGACGCAATCGTTGAAATGACCAGACACGACCACGCTTCGTTGCTCCAATGGTTGCCGTTGCTCCCTTCTCGAACCCTACTCCCGATATAACGGCACGACGCGCAGTCTTTCTGGATGACTCCGACAGTCGAGCGGCGACGTCGGCACCCATACGCGCAATATATCGAATCTGGCGACCGAACTGCTCATTCATGCCAAGGTTCGTGAGCAGTAAACGTTTGACGCCGTGGAAACAGCGATATAGGTCCGGGTCCTGGATAAGCTGCACGTCCTCGCCACATAAAACCTTGGCCATCGTTCGATATTCCCCGCTCTTGGAGGACCCGTGGATATATAGTAACTCCCTCTCCTTGTCCCAAATTGCGACGAGCAATTCCCATTGCCAGTCTCGGACCGCTTCAATCTCGGTCCAGGAGACAGGTTTACTGCTACCAACAACAACCACCAGCATGTTTTCGTTTTGGTTGATTGTATGGCGGACCTTGTCTGACGGTGTTAGGCCCTGCAGCCCCTTGCGAAAATCCTTTGGCTTCCAGACGCTACAGCGGGTGCGATATATGACCATGCTTGTAGCCGGTTTGATTTCCTGAATTGGGATTTCACCGGAAAAGGGTTCGAAGCCCTCGAGAAAGCTTCTAGAATCGACTTGATTGTCTATCGCCGTGTCGGTCAACTCTGGAAGCAGTTCGTTCCAGTCAGGGTCCTGACTGTAGAGCTTTTCGAGCTCCTCGCGAACGCCAGGATTAGCTACGTTTGCGATGAAGGTTGCGTTTCCCAAGTCCGGCCGAGCACGGGTGAACCGCCCAGCAAGCTGAAGCGTGACGGGCAAACTTTTCCGAGTGTCATGAAACGCTGCAATCTTCAGTTCCGGCATATCAAAACCTTCACCGAGCATGTCAACGCAGACCACAAGTCTCGATTGTGCAGATATCAATTTTTCCAGAGCGTCTCGCCGCTCCGCGGTTTTGAGCTTGCTATGAAGCAGAATCGGGTTGTAGCGACCAATTTCCTCGTAGATTTCGAATACCTGTTTCGCACGAGGAATATCCAACGCGCGAGCCATCGCAACATGAAGGCCAGTTGTATCGTTGTCGAGTTCGCGAATAGTCGCTTTGGCAATAGCTCTGTCGGCCTTGCTTTCGTTAAACTCGAAAACAGACCGGAAAGTGATAGGTCGGAAGTATCCATCTCGCTGGGCTTGTCGGAGTGGATAGCGATAAATTATCTTCCCATCGATAAGTCGGTCGTCATCCCGGAACGGGGTGGCAGTAAATTGCAGCACTCGGCGTTTGCTGAATTGAGCCTTGAATTTCTTCCACGTCGGAGCTTCCGAATGGTGTGCCTCATCAATAAAAAGATGAGTACACAACTCGGCGATGCGCGCCTGGAATTCAGGTGAGAATTGTCCTGCAATGTGGCTGGTAGTGACAACCACATTGCATCTCTCGAAGAATGTAGTTAGGACGTCAAGGGCACCAATGTTATGCTCGAGTACACCGACGACCGGATAGTGGGTGCCCTTGGAAAGGATGGTACTGCCTGGCGCTTTTAGCAGGCCTAGCGTCAGGAACTTGTTCGCAATTTGTACGCGCAATGCGTCTGTTGGAACTACGACAATGACCCGCTCGCAACCCGCTGAGGTCAAGACGCCAAGCATGGTCTCTGTTTTCCCGGTGCCAGTCGGCAGGACCACAGATGCGACTTCATCACTCACCGACCAGTGTGCGTGTACCGCATGCAAAGCACCAGCCTGGGGAGGACGCAAGCCAATGACACCGGCCGACTGGTCCTCTTGGATATATGCAAATGCGCCGCGCCACGAAGCAATGGCGGCTTTCGCGTTCGAATCGGTCGATGCTCGGTTAGCGACAGCCAGAGAGGGATGCTGTAACCAGGTTCCTGTTGACGCGTCCAGAACGCCATCCACGACTGTAGCAGTCGGGTATCTAAGCACCGCAGCTTCATCACAGGCTGGCAACTGACGAGGTGTGCTTTGGAGGATTCGAACAGGTATTGGCAAGGAGATGGAGGCGACTTCGAATCCCTCGGCTCCGTCTGTCACGTACCGAACTACCTCCGCATCGACTTCCTGCTCGGCGCACGCTAGCTGACGAATCCAGTTTTTTTCAATTTTCTCATGAACCGCATATACTTCAGGAAGCCGCACCTTCATCTGGTCATACCTTCTTGACAATTGTAGAGAGCCGTCAACGACACCAAGCAAAGCGCACAGTGCTTGCAACTATGCCAACGCCATCATCGCCTCGTAGTGCTTCTCGTCATTGCGTTTGATAAGCACGAGCAAGTCTGCGAGAACTGCCGGGGCTTCGGAAAGAACTGATAGGTCATGTTCGGGCGCGGAAATCTGCTCCATGTGCGAGTGGGTGTGCAAGAACCGGATAATTCGCGAAATTATCTCGGGCTCGCCTTCGAGCTCTTCCAATTGTCGCTTGAGGTTTCCCGCATGGCCGGGAACCCTGAACGACAAAAACGACTCAAGTAGGCGCCGCGCGACGTTCGGCAGGCCATACACGTCTGCCAAGCTATTCGGTTGAGCCATCGCGGCACCATCCTTTACTAGTTTGAACAGGTAGTGATACTCAGACTCGTACTCGTGAAGCAATGGGTCCAACGTCCGCAGATACGCATTGCGCCGCCCGCCCTCCGTTTTCACTGAGAGCATGTAAAATTGACAGATTGTCGAAGTCTCCGGCTTGTATACACCGTTCTTCAACTTCCCGGCAAAGTTGAACCAATTCTTCACTTGCCTGAAGAACCCGAAGTTGTGCGTCAATACGAAGAGCTGTTTCGCATCCTTGGTTCGCTCTTTCATATAACCGAACGCACTGAATAGCGAATTCGCATCAAGGCTCGACACCGGGTCGTCAACCACAACGATGCCATCTTTGAGTTTGAAATCGGAATCTTCAAGCGTCTTGAGGAAGTACATAAACGCGATGGCCATGCGCTCGCCTTCACTCAAATGCATCGCGGCTGTCTTACCCCGCATAATGGTGTAGCCATTATCTCGTGGCTCAAAACTCAGTTCATCACGGCCGAGGTAAGCCGCTAGTTCCCTTGTCAGCTCTTCTGCCGGCTGATGATGCTGGCGAATCTCCCGCTGAAGTTCCGCAATCTGTCCTCCCAAGGGAGTAAGCCTATCTTGCAACGACTTGATGTCGCCAGTCAGCTCATCGACGCGAGCCTGGTGGGCCGACCATTGGGGGAATGCTTTCAATCCCTCATCGAGTTCGAGCTTCGTACGTGCCTCTTCTGCTGTCTTTTCGAAACTTTCAGAATACTCATTGTGAGTTTCGACGAGTTCGGAAATGGTCTGCATCGCCAACATCCCTGAGCTGACACCAACCGTGTTGATACCATCAACTAGTAACGCTACGAATGCCCAGAAACCGGTTGCCCCTTCGCCACCACTTGCAAGCAGGTAGTCCGACAGCTTCAATTCAGAAAATGGCTTTCCTTTCTTTTCCTCAATTGCGCGTGCAAGGCCATCGAGATACATCTCGACATTCAAAGAATGCTGCTCCAACTTCTTCACTGCGAGGTCGAATCTTTCGACAAGGTGCGGATAGAGTGCAGAGCGTTCAGGGATTTGGCGTTGCCGAGCAGTTTTTCGCAGTGATTCAACTTCGGACGATAGCAACTTCAGCCGGTTTTGTTGCGCGTTGAAATGGTCGTTGAAGTGTGCCGACAACGTTGCAAGACGTCCGGGACGGAGCTCCTGCTCACAAAAGTGGCAATGTGTCTGTCCATCCGAATGAAGGTGCAAACCGCGTTCAACCCACGCGGCAACTTCAGGCTTGTCGACAAGCGCCTGAATTGTGCTTGCCACGACGGTCGTCGTAAGCTCAGTCGCCACTCTGCCAGCCAAGCCGGCCAGGTCTACCTGACCAAACTCAGGCACTTTCAGTCTGGCTAGAGCTTTTCCGACGATTGCGTTCTCCGCCTCGGCTCGCATGTCGTCAGTCAAGGTGGCTTGCAGCACCTTGGTGGAAGACAAAGTGCGCATCAGCTGCTTGAACCGCGGCGCCTCATAATTGTTGTAGCGCACATCACCCAACAGGAGATTTCGAATGCTCCGTGCCTGACTGGTACAGAACGTATTCTGCGAGGACGTCTCCGAGTCCTTGTACGCAGTGAGTCTCGCCAGCTCCTTGGCGAGCGCGTCCTTCTCCTCTTGTAAAGCGACTATCTCCCTCTGTTTCTCAGCACTATCCTCACCAAGATAGAACACTGGAGGCAGCGTTACGCCTGGCGTCTCAAAAACGTTGCGGTCAACGAAGTCGCGATTGAACACGCGAACGGAGGGCACTTTCCCGCTAGCAAAGTCCGTCCCTGTGACAACATTGCCGTCAATTACCAACTCAACAGCCCCTGTCTCAAGAGGCTGTTGTCTTTGCAAGAACCTGAACACCGACGATAGCGACGTCTTTCCAGCACCATTCCAACCGTATATCAGGTTGTATCGTCCGAAGTCTGGCAAGCCATCCCAAGTGAAGTCCCGAAATATCCGATAACCTTGCAATTTTTGGATACGCACAATCGCCACGCTGACCCTCTTTCTCATTCTTGATAACGATGGCCACCTGCACCGTGATTACGGCCTGCCTACTCTTTATGCCACATAGGCGGTGCTCCCCACTGCTGCGTCCTAGAACGGAAACTATTCGACTGCCGCATTGCCCGTCTCAGCGATATGCTGGAGCACGGTTCTTTGGTCCGCATACCACCTTGCCAGACATTCGCGGTCGTGACAGGCTTTCTCGCGGTAGTTCCACTGCTCCAGTGTTCGCGCCTTGAAAGCTACCTGGTCCGTGACAGCCGCCTTTGCTTTGGTATATATGGCAGCCAGCTCGACGTCAGCCGCAGCCAGCTGGGCATCAGTGCAAATGAGGTGTTCAGCATCCGAATGTGCCTTGCTGCAATCGAAGCTTGTCCGCAGGGTCGATTGCGCCGGAGCGAGTGCAGCTGTGTCTGAAGCCGCTTCGGTCTCCGTCGAGTGCACCCATTCGGCGAGCGGAGTTGAATCCAGCGGCAGGTCCTTCCATGTCACCCTTTTGATGACGGCCTTACCGGATGCGTGGTCGACAGTTTCCCGAAACGCAAAATCGCCCTTACCCGTAGACGCATCAATTGCAAACGCGGCGGCATCCGAACCACAAGCACCTGCCTTACATCCTTGCCCTACTAGAAAGCCGTCTCGCAACTCGATGCCTCTGGAATTGGCGACCGCGAGCCGGTCAACGAATCGCTTCCAGTCTGCCTTAGAAGCGTGGTTGAAGGTCGCGCGAAACCGCTTGTCGGTAACCACGTCGACCGGCAGCTTTCCGACCATCCAACTGAAGTCGAGTTGCTTTCCGTCCCCCTGTGCAGTGTCGGCGGCCACGCTCGACGTCGATGCGACAGATTTCTCGGCACCTTGCGTCGCTGTCGCAGGCTGATAAGCATTCGGTGTTCGATACGACCACGCAACTGCAGAAACGGCTACAAGCAGAACGCCGAAGCCGATTGCCTTGACATGCGTGTTGTCCCGGACCTCACCAAGTGCCGGGCGCCCGGACACCTCGACAGCCAACAACGCGTCGAACCGCTCGTTGGCATCCGCAATCGTGTTTGCAGCAGCAGTTTTTTTCTTGCTGAACGATACGAAGCTGAAGCCCCCAAATGCAAGCGCGACCAGGAGCAGAATTAGGCCGGCGACAGTGCCACCCATGAACAGGAGAAATGCTGCTATGAGCCCCACAACCAACGGGGCCATTAACGTGGGGGCCACCGGCCACGAGCGCACCACGCTTGCAAGGGTGGCGGCTTCGTTCGCCAGTTGCCCTCTATCGCCGAGGTTTTCTGAACACTTGCGCTCGACTTCATAGACCGCGAGCATCGCCTTCTCTTTCTCGGCGAGCGATATCGAGCCGATGTCGACAGCCAACTTAATTGCCTTGGTCGTAGCTTCAAACTCAAGAGCGAGCGTCTCGACGAATCCTTGATGCTCCTCAAGCGTTACCGCATCCGTCAAATCCTCTCGTCGAACGTAGACGCCGTGCGACATGAAGTACAGCAACAGCGCATTCGCCGTGCGCTCCTGCACCTGGGCCACGAAGTCTCGAGCTGCCTGCTCCCGCTTCGAGAGACGTTCCGTGCTCGCGGAATCGATGCGACCACTTCCGACAACCACGGAGCGTACCGGATTCGATGTACGTGTTGCGCGGGTGTTCTGGGTAAAGCGAATACCCGTGCCAGGAATACTAGCGGTCACACGGCCGCGCGAATTGTAGGTAAATCCTTTGCTACCAATCGACGTACTGACACCGCTCTTGCTCACGTTCAGACGAACGCCAGGCGCTATCTTTATGCTCTTCCTGAAACCCCAGCCCATTTTTAGCCCCGTATTGTCTCAATTCGTTTGGTCAGCTGGAGCTACCCATCAAGCCCCCGCTTGTACAGACGAGCGCGTTAGTGGGCCTCCAGTGAAGTCCCACCCACGACGTTCGACCCGACTCTCTCCAGGCGAGCCTTACTCACTGCAGAGACCTTGCTCGGACCAATCGCGTGCCATCGCGATAACACCCGACTCGTACCATGACCTGCCTACGGCATTTCTATAGCAAGCGTCTTGAGCTCGTCTAGCGAGATTCGTCAACAGAGCGTGCGGTGCTGTCGGCGGCCCGTCTGAACTAAACGTTACTCACGTCGCCATGCTTGCTCCAAACGCTCCCTGCTCGCACCGCGCAGTCGAAGGAGGCCCAACTCTCGACTCATGGCGTTGAGCCCTGACTCCTCGTCATGCCCCTCGGCTTGCAGTTTCGTCGCAAGCGTTCTCAGCTCTGCGATTGAAACCTCATCTACCGGTCGTGTAGCTCCGGGCAGCGGACTTCTGAACGCTAAAGATGCCTTATCACCGACAGTCTTAGGCCAGATAAACAGGCCAACATCTTCAGTCTCTGCATCGAAGTGCTTCGACGCGAGGTCGACCACGCGACTCAGAATGCGAGAGCCGGTTCGGGACCATCCATGCGCGCGAGCAATACGTCTTGCCAGAACCTCGTCGCGCACGGGTCCCTCGACGTTGACGACTGCTGTAATCATCGCGAGCAGACGCTCGTCGTAAGAGCGAGCGAAGAACAGCTCCGGGTCACGCTCGTGGTCGGATATCGTCAAGTCAACTTCAACGAATATCGCCTCCTCGTGCTCAATGGATATCGGCGTTGACGCGGCGCGAGCGTACATGACCGGCGCTTCATCTTCGGAGACTGCGGCTTTCGATACCATCTTCGGCACAACATCTTCTACCGCATTTGCGTTGCTGAATCCGCTGCCTGAACCTGATTTTGCGGCGGCCAGGACCTCTTCCGCGATTGCTACAGCGCCCTGCATCTCCGCTGCCTCTGCTTCTCGTCTGACCGCAAGCAAAGCTCGCAGTTGACTATCCACCTTCTCGAGGGTGCCCGGCATGTCAACCCACCAGTCGGTCGACCAGATTCGGACGATTTCCCAACCAAGTCCTCTCAGAACCTGCTCGCGCAGCTTATCGCGGTCACGAGCCGTCGCTGAGCGATGGTAGGTCGCGCCATCACATTCAACGCCTGCCAGATAGCGGCCAGGAGCATCGGGGTCCACCACGCCAAGGTCAATACGAAACGCCGACACGCCCACCTGAGGATGAACCGTCCAGCCCCTCTCCGCCAGTGCCACACACACTGCCTTCTCAAACGGGCTATCGAAGTCGCCAATGCTGCCGGCAACGGCTTCACCCAAAGCGCGAGCTCCCCGCTCGGCAAACTCGAGGAAGTGCTTCAGGTCTCGAACACCCAGCGCCTGCGTTCGGGACAGGTCCATTTTCTCTGGCTTGAAGCTGCCAAACACACGCAGTTCCTGGCGGGCACGCGTGATAGCAACATTGAGGCGCCGCTCCCCACCTTGCTGGTTCATCGGACCGAAGTTCATTGGCATCGTGCCATCGATGCCAGGGCCGTAGGTAATCGAGAAGTACATAATGTCCCGCTCGTCACCTTGAACGCTTTCCAAATTCTTGACAAACACCGGCTCAAGCGCTGACTCGGCAAAGTGCGGCTCAATTGACGGGTCCTTGCGACGCTCCTCGTCAAGGAGGTCTTCAATCAGGCGCTGCTGCTCGGTGTTGAACGTGACGACACCGACCGTCATCCTACTGTCGATGAATCCCGGGGATTTCAGTCTGCCGACCAAGTCGACCACAAGCGCCTTCGCCTCTGGTTTGTTGGTACGGGCTCCACCGCGCTCGTACTGGCCTTCAGTCACGAGATTGAAACTGACAGCCCTGTCGTTGGTGACAGGACTCGGGAATGTAACCAGGTCGCCGCTGTAGTACCGGTAGTTCGAGAAGGCAATAAGGCTCTCGTGCCGGCTGCGGTAGTGCCACGA
>Ga0209371_1002186_pt1 | contig 11404 bp, 10 predicted proteins | sample AgamicAtAmrz_FD_187165 | JGI IMG/M metagenome (GOLD analysis project Ga0209371, IMG submission 187165) | Agave microbial communities from Guanajuato, Mexico - At.Am.rz (SPAdes) (version 2) | ecosystem: Host-associated > Plants > Roots > Rhizosphere | place: Guanajato, Mexico | collected 2012-06-07
ACAAGGCACGATATCGGCCGTGCCATCACCGATTTCACTCATCAGCTGGACTATGACGATATCGACAACGATGCACGAAGGGTTTTGAAGGATCTGATTCCTATCGAGCGCGAAGTTACCAGCCGCAAGGGCCGGCAGTTCTCGATGCGTCTGCGGCCCTACAGGACGGTAGAAGATCGTATCGATGGAACTGTCGTGACATTCGTCGACATATCCGACCGCGCGCGGGCCGAAGCGGCACTGCGGGCAAGCGAGGATCGGCTGCGCCAGTTTGGCGAAGCGTCGCAGGACATTCTGTGGATTCGGGATGCGGAGACATTCCAATGGTCGTATCTGACACCCGCATTTGAAGCGATCTATGGTCTCGATCGGGAGGCTGCGCTTCGAGGGGATAATATGGTTGGGTGGCTGGAAATGATCCTGCCGGAAGATCGTGAACGGGCAGCCGAAAACCTGCGACGGGTTCGTGGCGGCGAGCGAGTGACTTTCGAGTACCGCATCCGAAGGGCCTCGGATGGAGGCGTCCGCTGGGTCCGAAACACGGACTTTCCCATCAAGGATGAAACGGGGCGGGTCGCCCATATCGGGGGAATTGGTCATGATGTTACCGAGATCAAGGATACCGAGGCGGCACTTGCCGCGGCCGAGCAACGTCAGCGCGCTCTTTTGGAAGGCATACCGCAACTCGTCTGGCGCGCGGTCGACGGGGGCAATTGGACATGGTCGAGCCCGCAATGGACCCGCTATACGGGCCAGGCTGAGGGTGAAAGCCACGGATTGGGATGGCTCGAACCGGTACACCCAGATGACCGCGATAGCGCGTTGGCAAATTGGTCAAAGGCTGTTGAATCCGGCGGAATGGAGACGGAGTATCGCATCCGTCAGGCTGACACGACCTCATATCGGTGGTTTCACACGCGAGCGACACCGGTTCGTGACGGAAACGGCACCATCGTCGAGTGGCTCGGCACCTCAACAGACGTCGACGATTTGCGCGGCATGCAGGCACGCCAGGAAATCCTGGTAGCTGAGTTGCAGCATCGAACGCGGAACCTGATCGGCGTCATACGCTCAATGGCCGACAAGACGGGCCGCGCCAGTAACGACCTTGAGGAATTTCGTGAGAAGTTCCACGATCGGCTCAATGCCCTGGCACGAGTTCAGGGGCTGCTGTCGCGTCTCAATGAGCATGACCGGGTTACCTTCGACGAACTGATTGAAAGTGAACTTTCGGCGATGGACGGCAGTGCCGAGCGTACCAGCCTCGATGGACCGCGCGGGGTGCGTTTACGATCTTCCACGGTCCAGACGCTGGCGATGGCTCTCCATGAGCTTGCCACGAATGCGGTGAAATATGGCGCACTTGGTCAGCCGGCGGGCAGGTTGTCGGTTAGCTGGGCGCTTGACGAGCAGGGTGAAGACGGACGCCCGTGGCTCCATATCGATTGGCGCGAAAGCGGCGTCAAAATGCCCGGCGAAGATCCGGGCCCGGCCGGCACGGGGCAAGGTCGTGAGTTGATCGAACAGGCGCTCCCATATCAACTCGGCGCCAAGACCAGTTATATGCTCGGTCCTGACGGTGTTCATTGCGCCATCGCGATACCGGTTTCAGCCACGAGATCCGCAAGGGAGACTCCGGATGGATGATCAATCGTTGAAAAATCTCCGCATTCTTGTCGTCGAGGATGAATACTTGCTTGCGATGGAGCTTAGCGACTTTCTGAACGACGCAGGAGCCTTGGTCATCGGGCCTGTCGGTACGCTGGACGACGCGTTCGAATTGATCGGCAAAACATCGCTTATCGATGGGGCTATTCTCGATATTAATTTAGGGGGCGAGGCGGTCTTCCCAGCGGCTGACAAACTGATGGAGCGGAATGTTCCGATCTTGTTCACGTCCGGTTATGATGCCGGTGGACTTCCAAGCCGGTTCAAGCATTGCGATTTGCTGGGTAAGCCCAACGACATGGCCAAACTCCGTGAAACCATCCGGCGGATGGCGGCCCGACCAGGCCGATAATGCCGCAGACCGCAGTTCGCTCGCCTGAGACATTAGAGCAGGATCGTCTCGGGATTGGCGACAAGTTCAAGCCACGGGCGGTGTCGACCCGGAGGGCAATTCGCGGGCAAGAGGAAGATGCATCAGCCGTTCATACTCAGCTTCGGGCGTACCATAGGCTTCGCCGGCGATCTTGATCAGTTGTACGCGATCTCGGATCTCGATGTTCGATCGTGTGGCCCGGATCAATTTTTCGCCCTCAAGCACATGGATCGCGTCTGTGACCGATGACCGCCTCACGCCGAGCATTATCGAAAGATATTCATGCGTCAAATCAAAGGATTGTAGAGGAACGCGATCCTGAACCATCAAGAGCCAGCGCGCCAATCTCTGTCGCAGTTCAAATTTGGCGTTTACCAATGCCGTGTGACTAACCTGCACCCCCAGAATTCGGGAGAAACGCGCAGCGAGCAATCCTAGGTCAGGCGCCAGGTGAAGCGCAGCTCGAAAGTCGAGAGCCGCCATGACCAGCGCGTCGCCCTCGACTTGGTTGATCAGCTCATGAGAGGTCTGATCGTCACCGATCGCAATTCCCATCCCGGTCATGCCCTCCCTGCCAATCAGTCCCGTTTCGATCCGTGTTCCCTGACGACCCACTGCAACGAGCGAGGCGACGCAATCAATTGGGAAGTAGACGCGGGTGACCTTCTGGTTCTGGACCTCCATGACCGCACCTCGGGGCAGGTGTACGCGGCGCAGAAGGGGCGAGATCTTGTTAAGTTGTGGTTGCGGCAATCGTCGGATGATTGAATTCCGCAACAGTTCATCGTTCGCCACGGGGGCTGGTTCCAACGCGTCCATAAGCGCGGCGACTATTGCATTGTCTTCCAGAGGCTTGCGCAGGATAAGCTTGTCGGCGTGGCGAGCCGGTACGATTTCCGGCTCGAATCCGGTCGCAAAAATGAACGGAACGGCGCGGCGTTCAAGTTCGTCGGCTACGGGAAATACCATCTGTCCGGATAGTCTGATATCCAGCATCGCAGCCGCGATGTCTGCCGTCGAATGAATCCGGTCGAGAGCTTCTTCAACGCCAGGTAATGGGCCGACAACGTCGAAGCCCATTTGGTCGAGCCGTCGCGCCAGGTCGGATGCGATGAAGTAGTCATCTTCGACCAGCAGAACCCGTGTTCCCGCAGCGATCTGCGATGCAGCCATTTCACACCTACCATCGGATTGGTGGAGCTCTATTCGGAAACGGAAGCGATCCTAAGCGGTTCAATGATATCCTAACATACCGTTGCGCTGCCATCAGTCTTGTTCAGAGGGGTGAATATTGGACTGAAGCTGGTCGAGGAGTGCAGAGATTTCTTCGTAGGCTTGTTTGACAGCCGGATGACCTTCCGCTTGCTCCTTCAGTATCGAATCCTGGACAGCGCGGTATAAGAGATTTCGGATTTTCCAGAGACGGGTTTCCACCGCCGGGCTGCATCTGGCATCATTCATTTGGCCCTCCTTACCATACTGAATTTTGGGCGCGAGACACTATTGTTGAGCCAAAATAAGCTATCGCAGCCTTCGAAGAATTGCCTGACCTGTGCCGCGGACGTTCAAATAGCCCTCCAAAGCAAATAGATCCGCCGGCGATTCCACTAAGTTCCGCTCCGAACCAGAAAAAGACCCCAAAGTTCCTTTGCAGTGCAATTGAACAATGCGGGTTGGCCTGCTCATCGCCTGCTTTCCGTCGAACTATGTTACGGTAGTGAGCTGTGTTTCGTACGTTGCCGTACAGTCCTTCATGGCTCACGGTTGTAATCTAGGATGTTGGATCGCCTCGCTGTAATGTGGATCGCGGAGGCTCATGGATGAAACAGGCGGAGTAGATAGCAGGAAATTAAATTGTTCAACTGAGACGCAGGGAAGGGGAAGCGATGTTCAGCGAACTGCTTGGCAGGTGCGTTCTCGTGGTCGAAGATGATTATTTCCAGGCAAGCGATCTGACGATCGCGCTCGAAGATCAAGGCTGCGATGTCGTTGGCCCTTTTTCCACGCTTGCCGCGGGAATGCGCGCTTTTGCGAAGGCTCGGATCGATGCCGCAGTGCTGGACATTCATCTCGGCGCCGAGCGCATATACGGTCTCGCGGATCAGCTCAATGAAAGCAATATTCCCTACTTATTCGTCACTGGCTACGACGCGACGGCGATCCCGGAGCGATTTCGAAAGATCGAGCGCCTTTCAAAGCCGGTTGAACTTGAAAAGATCATTCCCGTGCTGACCGCGATGATTAGCAAACATGCCAGCAGACATTAGAATAATGTAGGGCACAGCCGTCGATCCCGCAGAATGATAAATACAACCAAGGCAATGTTGCGAGGCAATGCCGATAGCCGCTGGTCGGCAGCTATCGGCATCGGCAGGAGAACCGGAAGGCGGGGAGCCCTTCCGCTTATAAAACCATGCGCCTCTCGGAAAGTTCCTCATATCAGTCGAATAGAAGTGTATTCGGCCATGTCACTACGCCAGCGTTCCCTCCAGCCTTGATCAGATAACATAATGAAACGAAGTGGCATCCCGCGACCAATGCCGCGACGCAAAAATGGCCCGATCTAAGGTCGGGCCAAGCTTTGCGGGAAGGCTGAGTGATATGCGTGAAAGATCACCCGCGGAATAAACTGGGCAGCCCGACTAAGGTTCCAGTTGCTCGAAACAAATCGCCCTGCCGGGTGGGGCCAGGCAGGGCGATAACAGGAGCACTATTGAAAGCGCGAGTAGGGGTGAACTGGAATTCAGTGACTTGCGCAGCTTCAATCTATCATTGTGTGGCAGCTTTGTGAATGCTACTACTTGTGTGGAGCGCCGGACATGGGCGGAACAAGAGCTGGTTTCTTCCGCGCCGACTACTCGCAGACGGTCTCGCGCACGACGACCCGATGATGATGGCGGTAACCATAGCGCCTTTCCGTCCAGCACCGGCGATGGTACCTGTAGCGCGGGCCGTCATAGTATCCGTCATATGCGTAGGCTGGCGGATCGCGATAATAGCGAGGCGGCGGCGGATCATAGTCGTAGCGAGGCCCAACTCCGTATTCAAAGTAGACCTGCGAGAACGCCGGCGAGGCGGCCAAGGTCGTTGCGAGCGCCAGCGCCGCGATTACGATTCTTTTCATGTCTTTCAATTCCGATTTACATGCAGCAATGGCGCGCTAACCTGCGCCTTGAATTTTGTATGCTATAAACGCTGGTCGTGAACAGGGACCAAAGTCGCAACCAAATGAGGACTTAGGCCTTAGAACTTATGAAAGGTCTGTTCGCTGGCGCTCACAGGAATGGGTGGACTCCTCGTCCTCGAAGCGTAAGAGCAGATATCGTCGCCAACCGAATATGCAGGCGGCGGCGATCTGTCCGGTAACGAGGTTTCCGTCTCTGATCGCGTATGGCTGGAAATCGGCGGCGCATTCATCGTTTCCACCACTTGGTTTCAACGAGCGGGATCGATCAGAGCTGCCCCTTGATCGACGGGATTGTCATTTGCGCGCCCGCGTCGACGAACGCGAGATATGGCCCGCCCATCTCTTCGGACTACGGGCCTCTAGACTCTCCCCTTTCGAACAGCCGGAAACACCTGAGAACGCTGGTTCGTACCTTATCGAGAGCTCTCAACGGGTGTCGCTATCCGCTTTCCTTTTGGTGATTCCTCGGATTCTGCGAGGCTCCTGCCGCGACGACATAGGTGCCGCAGGTCAACTGAAAGGATCTCACAATCCACTCACAAGATTTTTATAAATTAGGCTACGCTAATTCGATGTTTGCTATTTTCTTCCCATTTCCTGTTCCTATCTCGCACTTGCGAAATGATCGCGCATTCCAACCCGCCGGGCATGGGTACGCCCCCTGCCTGCCGTCCGGCCCATCACAAGGACTCGACAATGGGTGATTTGCTTAAAGGGATCTCCAGCTTTCGCGGTGCCGTCTTTCCCCACCACCAGGCACTTTATCGCAAGTTGGCGGAGGAGGGTCAGCAGCCGCAGGCGCTGATGATTTCCTGCGCCGACAGCCGGGTCATGCCTGAAACGATCACGCAATCCGGCCCCGGCGAACTATTTGTTTGCCGCAATGCCGGAAATATCGTTCCTCCGTTTTCCACCGCCAATGGCGGTGTATCATCGGCGATAGAATATGCGGTCGTCGCACTCGGCGTTCGTGATATCATCGTTTGCGGGCATTCCGATTGCGGTGCGATGAAAGGACTTTGCCATCCCGATCTCCTGAAGCCGATGCCGAATGTCGCTGCGTGGCTGAAGCATAGTCATGCCGCCCATTCGATCGTTTGCGAGGCCTACCCCGTCGACCTGTCCGAGCGTCAAAGGGTTCGCGCCATTGCGATGGAAAACGTCGTCGTTCAGCTCGACCACTTGCGCACGCATCCTTCCGTCGCCGCCAAGCTTGCGACCAACGACATCACCCTGCATGGATGGTTCTTCGATATCGAGACGGGGGAGGTGCTCGTCTATGACGGCACGGCCGCTCGCTTCACGGAAATCCTTGAGGACAGGCCTATGCCCGTCGCGGTTAAGGGGCGTGGTCGTCCGCATGTGATCCCGCAAGCTGCGGAGTAGGCCGATGATGTCAAGCTCTGCTCTTTCACGCGACTTCGCTTCCTCGCTCGTCGTGTTTCTCGTTGCCATACCGCTGTGCCTTGGTATTGCCGTAGCTTCCGGCGTTCCGGTGGCGATGGGCCTCATTTCAGGCATTGTCGGCGGCCTCGTCGTCGGCCTTTTGGCGGGATCTCCGCTTCAGGTATCGGGGCCGGCCGCTGGCCTTGCCGTGATCGTCTTCGGCTTCGTCGAGCAATATGGCATCGCCATGCTCGGGCCGGTTCTCATCGTTGCGGGTTTACTGCAGGTCCTCGCCGGATTCCTGAAGATCGGATCGTGGTTTCGCGCCATTTCGCCTGCGGTGGTCCACGGCATGCTCGCCGGGATCGGCATCCTCATCATTCTTGGCCAGATCCATGTACTGATGGGGGCAAGACCGGCTGCCGGGGGCATCGAGAACGTTACCGCCATGGAGCAGACCTTTGCTCGCGTATGGGGCGCAGGGCTGACGCGTGAAGCAGTCGCTCTCCTCGTGGGGCTGATTTCCTTGCTGGCCATGATCGCCTGGGAGAAGTTCAGGCCGAAGCCACTGATGCTGGTACCCGGCGCCTTGGTGGGGGTTGCGGCCGGTACGATATTGACGGTTGGCATGCAGCTGCCAATCGCAAGAGTGGAGGTGCCGTCCTCCCTTATCGAAAGCATTACACTGCCGACGCTGGATGGCTTTACCAGGATGGTCGAGCCCGGTATCATCGTGACGACGCTGGTGATCGCAGTGATCGCCAGTGCGGAAACGCTGTTGTCATCCGCCGCCGTCGATCGCATGCATGATGGCGTGCGAACCCGCTTCAACAAGGAACTGTTTGCTCAGGGAATCGGCAACGGACTTTGCGGTCTGCTTGGTGCGCTGCCGATTACCGGTGTCATCGTCAGATCGTCCGCCAACATTCAGGCCGGCGCGCGGACCCGGGCGTCGGCCGTGCTGCACGGCGTCTGGATCCTTGGGCTCGTGGCGTTTCTGCCGCAGCTGCTCGCTATGGTGCCGCTGACGGCGCTTGCCGCGGTGCTGCTGGTGACGGGATGGCGGCTGATCAGTCTTCATCATGTCCGCCACCTCTTCGATCATCACGGTTGGGCCCCTGTCGGGATCTGGACCGCGACGGTCGCGATGGTGGTGCTTCAGGACCTGCTCGTGGGCGTCGCGCTCGGCCTTGCGCTGTCCATATTGGAAATCCTTCCATATCTGCGCCGCAAGCTCGCCATCGACAGATTGGAGGAGGATGAAACCATCCATCTCGACCTCGTGGGCGTGGCGACATGCAAGGACGTTCCCACCCTGCTCAACATGCTGGAAACGCTTCCCGAGGGTCGCAAGATCAGGATTGCGGGCACGCGCCTGCACTACCTTGACCATACGAGCGCCGAGACCCTGCGTGAATGGCTGAAACGACAGAAGAAATCGGGGCGCCTGGTGGAAATCGAGCATCCACCCGTCGGACGCCACCGGCGGCTGAAGCCGATCTTTGAAAAGCTATCGGAGGAGGTTGCCTGATCGGCGGATAAGATATTAGCTATCTTACGACAATGTCCTTGCCCCTTGCCGGGGCAAGGCGAACAGCAAAAAGCAAAGCGCGAAACATTCCTTCGTTCGGCATCGGCAGGACATAAGTGCCGAGGTGATGCACTTTCTTGAGATCGAAATCGCCATTGGCGTTCTCCGGAAGCGGATGCCGAAGCGATCCAGCTCCTCGATGATCTCGTAGCATCGCGATGCATATTTGTAGACCGGCGCCTGATCGACAATGCCGTCATTGGCGATGGTGATTTCCTTGGTATATTGTTCGGGCGTCGCATAGCCCGGAACGACGGCGTTGTTCAGGCCGTCCATGCCCATGGAGATCGCGCCCGAGCGCTTGACATTGGCCTTTTCGAGCAGGATGACGTTCAGGTTGGGATTTCGCTGCTTTGCCTTGAGCGCCGCCATCGGCCCGGCAGTGCCGCCGCCAATTACGAGCACGTCGCACTCGACCTCGGACAGGCCTTCTATAAAACTGTCCATGCATATTCCTCAAGCCAACGAATCCGCGATCTCGCGCAGGTATTGCCAGGGGTAGATTCCTCGATCGTGCCCATCGGAGAAAACCAGCCGGACGCCATAGGAGCCGATCGGCTCGATATCGGCTACCTGGACGTTGTCGAAGTTCTCATCGCGCCCATCCAAGGAAGCACGCAAGACTTCGGCGTCGCGACTGCGCCGGCGCAGCACGGAGGCGGGAATGAGAGAGATGTCGCCGCCGTCCCAGGTAATGGCGAGCGTGCGACGTTCCGGCTTCAGCGTCAGTTGCAATGGTGTCATTGGTTTCCCTGTCTGTTGGCTATTACTTTAAGAGAGGGACAGAGAGAGACACGCAATAAATTGCCTATTGGGAGCAGACACTCGCATCATGACGCGCAAGAACGTCCATTTTCCGCGAGATGAGCCCGGCACCCGCGGACATTGCTTCGAAAGTGGCCCCGCAATTGTCCTGCCGGAACAATTGAGCGAGAAGGCGACCAGACCTCCTCGCTTTAATCCGTTATCTTAGATCTCGAAGATGTGATCTTACGCCTTGCCCTTGTGGACAACGTCTGCGACCGTCACCTTCTTCGGGATGAGCTTGAGTTCGAAAAAGGCGTCGGCGATGGCCTGCTGCTGTGCCACGACGGAGTCATCCAGGGGCTTGATGCCATAGGACTGACGCTCGAGTGCCCTGACGAGGATAGGTTCCGGAATGCCGACCGATGGCGAAAGCTGCGCAGCCGCAGCCGCAGTATCGGACTTGGTCCATTCGTCAATTTCCGAAATTGCGTCGATCAAGACATCGATCGCGGCGGAATGAGTGTCGACCAACGCGCTGGTACCGAGATAGAACTGGTGATTGGGAACGATACCCTCGCCATTTCTGAGCTCCCGTGCGTCCAGCGCCACTTCCGCCGCCGCTTGAAAGGGATCCCAGATAACCCATGCATCGACCGCGCCCCTTTCGAAGGCTGCGCGGCCATCGGCCGGCGCAAGGAAGGATGGCTCCACGTCCTCATAGGTCAAGCCAGCTTCCTCAAGGGCCTTCACAAGCAGATAATGGACGTTCGAACCCTTGTTGAAGGCGACCTTTTTACCTTTCAGGTCCGCGACGGACTTTATGGGGCTATCTTTCGGGACAAGAATGGCTTCGCCGCGCGGGGCAGGCGGCTCATGTGCGATGTAGATGAGCGGAGCGTTCGCGGCCTGCGCGAAAATCGGGGGCGTTTCGCCGGTCGATCCGAAATCGACAGCCCCCGCATTCAGTGCCTCCAGGAGCTGGGGACCGCCAGGAAACTCTGCCCATTCAACCTTGTAGTTGATCGCCTCGAGTTTCTTTTCCAGCGTCCCTTTGCCCTTGAGAAGCACCAGAGTTCCGTATTTCTGATAGCCGATGCGCACGACTTTGTCGGCCGCCCTTGCAATTCGAATATCCGTCAGTGGCGCCGCGATAGCACCAGCTACGACCGCTGTGAAAGCTCGTCTTGTGATCTTCATCATGCCCTCCGAAACAAGCTTCACCAAACTAAAGTATCTTTATATTTTTTCTAGAATGTAGATCCTGCGATGTCGGCCCCTCCGGGATTCGCTTTTCCATTTCGTTGGACTGCAGGCAAAAAGAGCAGCGTCTCGCGCCGAGTGCCCCGGTAACATTCCCTAGCTGTCAACCGCGCCTTCGCCCCTTTGCTCTACTCTTCCTTGCCGTAGATCAAGCGATAGATGGTTTCCGTACAGATGCGGACTAGGCTGACACCATCGGCCAGCAGGCGGCAGGCGATCTGTTCCGGCGACCAATAAGCCTCCAGTTCTCGATACAGATCCTCGTACCTTCCATCTTGCCAACCAGGCTTGAGTCAGATGAGCCTGCGCCATGTCATCAGGCGCACCAGGGCCGCCATTTACCCCGCGCCCAATTTATCGACCGTGCTTGGTTTTTGATGAGTAGCAGAAAAGCTATGAAAGGAATCAACGTTCGGCAATTTATCGTCCCTTGAGCAAAGTCGGATATCTTTCGACCGCGTGCCACGCTTTGATGGAGAGGCTGATCTTGATTCTCCGTGAAATCCCGACTGGATAGTATTCCGAGATAGGCCGCTCCTGCGGCAAATCTCCCGGATCGATATATGCTCGCGGAAATGCCGGCGTCGGCTTACGCTCAGTAACGCCACGTCGATCGCTCCAGAGCCCCGCTGAAACCTCGCGAGGGATGGTTGAAACGTGGGCCAAATCTCAATGATAATTTCCCGCTATCTCGGGTCAGCTCTCAGTGCAAATCAACACGCCCTCTTTCGAGTGCTTTGGAAGAGTTACTGTCGAGCATATGATCGTAATAATTTTTATAAATTCCCTTTTCGGAGGGCGTATAAGAAAATTTTCTGCGAAATATACACGCGTTTCGTCGGTTTTTAATTCAAAAGTAGCAAAATATACGCAGCTATAATCAAAAATAGTAATTTGTATTTATAAATATATTGTGCTAAACATGGATAAACTTGGGGAGGGTGCGGTGTTTTATCTCCGTCACGCCGTGACCGTTGTGTTGAGCGCCATGCTGCTCGCACCATTGTCTTCGAAAGCCACCGAGAAGGTCGGCCAGGCGGTGCTGATTAAAACTGAGGTTACGGGCGCTGGCGGTCCGCTGGCGGTCGATGATCCCGTTCATCGGGACGAGCAAATTCGCACCTCGATTTCGGGCCTCGGACAGTTCACATTTCGGGACGGCACGAGACTGGCAGTCGGAGCCGGATCGTCC
>Ga0209371_1002190_pt1 | contig 11391 bp, 9 predicted proteins | sample AgamicAtAmrz_FD_187165 | JGI IMG/M metagenome (GOLD analysis project Ga0209371, IMG submission 187165) | Agave microbial communities from Guanajuato, Mexico - At.Am.rz (SPAdes) (version 2) | ecosystem: Host-associated > Plants > Roots > Rhizosphere | place: Guanajato, Mexico | collected 2012-06-07
ATGTTTAGCTACCTAAAATTTGCCAACAAATTGAAAACAGGGCGTACAGCGGTATGGCGTTCTCCATCATCGAGAGCGGCGGGCCGCGTTGAACCGTTGTACGAAATCATATTTTGATAAACCATCTATCAACGTCAACAACAGGTTTAGCTCAGCCAGTCAGGATGAAAATTGCATGCCCCGGGCGTTAATGATAATGGCGCATATCCTAACTGTATTAACAGCAACCTAACAGCACCAACTACAACCGATAAGCATAAAAACAACGCTTCGTTGACTTATATCAAATGCAATTGTAGCACGTTAACACTTTTGTGAAAAACTTCTCGCAGATTGCCTGTTTAGCTCACAAAAAGCATCATTTTCGTTACATTTATTACGCTTGTTACCCAAAGTGAAACCAGTGGGTAATCACATTCTATCTCTTTGAAGTTAAATAGATTAATAATGCTTTCTTTAATAAGGCTGGTTTCGGCGATAAAAACATTCAGGACATCCCTTTTGACTGGTTTTAACATTGTTAACACCCGATTTTCTTATTACCTTCTGACAACTGAATCATTAACAGCCATGTTAATATGGCGTTATGTAAATGGACCAATGGAATAAATATGCTTTTTCCCCTGATTCTCGTCTCGCCCGCGCGGCCAGAAAATATCGGCGCTGCGGCGCGTGCCATGAAAACCATGGGATTCAGCCAGCTTCGCATTGTTGCCAGCGACGCCTGGCAGGATCCGGCAGCGCGCCGGGTAGCCCATGGCGCGGGTGAGATCCTCGATAATGTTCAGACCTTTGCTACCCTGGCCGAGGCATTAGCGGACATCGATTTTTCGGTCGCGACGACGGCGCGCAGCCGGGCAAAGTTCCGTTACTACGCCACACCCGAGCAGGTTGAAACACAATTGCTGGAAAAGCGTCAGTGGGTCAACAGCATGGCGCTGGTGTTTGGCCGCGAAGATAGCGGGCTGACCAACGAGGAGCTGGAGCAGGTCGATCTGCTCACCGGCATCCCGATGGCAAATGACTATCCCTCACTGAATCTCGGTCAGGCAGTGATGGTCTACTGCTATCAGCTGTCGAAGCTGAATCAGGTTGAAGCGCCGGTCGCGTCCGCCGCCGACGGGCAGCAGCTGCAGGCGCTGCGTCAGCGTTTCCATCAGTTGCTGGCACAACTCAACGTCAGTGATGATGAGAAACTCTCAGACTGGATCGATCAGCGAGTGGGTCTGCTGGAACAGCGTGACAGCGCGATGCTGCATCGTCTGCTGCACGATATTGAAAAAAAACTCACAGATAAATCCTCGGCAAAAAGCTGATATTACAGCAACAGATCGCAGGGAATGTCTGCATTACAAACGATCGAGCAGCGTTTTTCGGTTTGACCGGAGGCTGTGCGCAGTGGTGGAAAACTGTCCGCCGGACAAATCGGGTTGACTTAATGTGCGCTTTGCTTTACTTCTGGAAGCAAGACGGACAGACAAAAACAGACAGAAAATAAATCTAAATGCGTAAAATCAGCCTGAACACCACAATTATTACCACCACCATTACCTCAGGTAACGGTGCGGGCTGACGCATACAGGAAAAACAGAAAACAAGCCCGCACCTAAACAGTGCGGGCTTTTTTTTCGGCTTAAATTCAGGAGAGTTAATATTATGCGAGTGCTGAAATTCGGCGGGACCTCGGTAGCGAATGCGGAGCGTTTCCTTCGTGTCGCTGACATTCTGGAAAGCAATGCGCAACAAGGACAGGTTGCAACCGTGCTCTCTGCACCTGCGAAGATCACCAACCATCTGGTGGCGATGATTGAAAAAACCATCAGTGGTCAGGACGCTTTGCCGAATATCAGCGACGCCGAACGCATCTTCAGCGAGCTGCTGCAGGGGCTCGCAGCCGCGCAGCCGGGCTTTGAGTTCGATCGACTGAAAACCCGTGTAGATCTGGAGTTTGCGCAGCTGAAGCAGGTACTGCACGGCATCAGCCTGCTGGGCCAGTGCCCGGACAGCGTCAACGCAGCGATTATCTGTCGTGGTGAAAAACTCTCGATTGCAATCATGGAAGCGCTGCTGCAGGCGCGCGGTCATGAGGTGAGCGTGATTGATCCGGTTGAGAAATTGCTGGCGGTCGGCCACTACCTCGAATCCACTGTCGATATCCCTGAATCAACCCGCCGTATCGAAGCGAGCCAAATCCCGCCGCAGAACATGATCCTGATGGCTGGCTTTACCGCCGGTAACGAGCGCGGCGAGCTGGTAGTGCTGGGCCGTAATGGCTCCGATTATTCAGCGGCTGTACTGGCCGCCTGTCTGCGCGCCGACTGCTGCGAAATCTGGACCGATGTGGATGGCGTCTATACCTGCGATCCGCGTCAGGTGCCGGATGCACGCCTGCTGAAGTCAATGTCCTATCAGGAGGCGATGGAGCTCTCCTATTTCGGCGCCAAAGTGCTGCATCCCCGTACTATCGCGCCGATTGCCCAGTTCCAGATCCCGTGCCTGATCAAAAACACCGCCAATCCGCAGGCGCCCGGCACGCTGATTGGTGCTGAAGGCGAACAGGATGAGAGCCCGGTAAAAGGCATCACCAACCTGAATAACATGGCGATGGTCAACGTCTCCGGTCCCGGCATGAAAGGGATGGTCGGGATGGCGGCCAGAGTCTTTGCGGCGATGTCGCGTACCGGTATCTCGGTGGTGCTGATCACTCAATCCTCTTCCGAATACAGCATCAGTTTCTGCGTGCCGCAGAGCGAGCTGGCGCGGGCGCGTCACGTGCTGGAGGAAGAGTTCTATCTTGAGCTGAAAGATGGCCTGCTGGATCCGCTGGATATCATTGAAAACCTGGCGGTGATTTCGGTGGTAGGCGATGGCATGCGTACCCTGCGTGGCATCTCAGCGAAATTCTTCTCGGCGCTGGCACGCGCCAATATCAATATCGTGGCGATTGCACAGGGCTCCTCGGAGCGCTCCATCTCGGTGGTGGTAAATAATGACGAAGTGATCACCGGCGTGCGCGTGGTGCACCAGATGCTGTTCGCCACCGATCAGGTGATCGAAGTGTTTGTGGTCGGTGTCGGCGGTGTCGGCGGTGCGCTGCTGGATCAGTTACATCGCCAGCAGGCGTGGCTGAAGCAGAAGCATATTGACCTGCGGGTCTGCGGCATTGCGAACTCGCATGCGCTGTTAACAAACGTCCACGGCATTGATTTAAGCAACTGGCAGGCGGCACTCGCCGAAGCGAAAGAGCCGTTCAATCTCGGACGCCTGACCCGTCTGGTGAAAGAGTATCACCTGCTTAATCCGGTCATTGTGGATTGTACCTCCAGCCAGGCCGTTGCCGATCAGTACGCGGATTTCCTCAGCGAGGGCTTCCACGTGGTGACGCCGAACAAAAAGGCCAACACCTCCTCCTGGAATTACTATCAGCAGATGCGCGCCGCCGCCGCCAAATCGCGTCGTAAATTCCTTTATGATACCAACGTCGGGGCCGGGCTGCCGGTGATCGAAAACCTGCAGAACCTGATGAACGCGGGTGATGAACTGCTGCGCTTCTCCGGTATCCTTTCGGGATCGCTGTCGTTCATCTTCGGCAAGCTGGATGAAGGGGTTTCGCTGTCGCAGGCAACGAACATGGCGCGTGAGATGGGCTTTACCGAGCCCGATCCGCGTGACGATCTCGCTGGCACCGATGTGGCGCGTAAGCTGCTGATTCTGGCACGCGAAGCAGGCCATCAGCTGGAGCTGAGTGATATTGAGATTGAGCCGCTGCTGCCCGCCAGCCTGGTCGACATTCAGGATGTGGAGCAGTTTATGCAGCGTCTGCCTGAGCTGGATAACGCCTTTGCCGACCGCGTTGCACAGGCGCAGAATGAGGGCAAAGTGCTGCGCTACGTGGGCGTGATTGAAGAGGGCGGTGTCTGCAAAGTGAAGATCGACGCTGTTGACGGCAACGATCCGCTCTATAAAGTAAAAAATGGCGAGAACGCGCTGGCGTTTTACAGCCGCTACTATCAGCCGATTCCGCTGGTGCTGCGCGGATACGGTGCAGGAAATGATGTCACAGCGGCCGGTGTCTTTGCCGATCTGCTGCGCACGCTGTCATGGAAGTTGGGAGTTTAATCATGGTAAAAATTTACGCACCGGCCTCGATTGGGAACGTCAGCGTCGGGTTCGATGTGCTGGGCGCGGCGGTTTCGCCGGTAGATGGCTCCCTGCTGGGTGACTGCGTCTCCGTGGAAGCGGCAGAGCAGTTTTCACTGACCAACGCCGGACGTTTTGTCAGTAAACTGCCCGCCGATCCTAAAGAAAATATCGTTTATCAGTGCTGGCAGCGTTTCTGCGAGGCGATTGGCAAAGAGATCCCGGTGGCGATGACCCTGGAGAAGAATATGCCCATTGGCTCCGGTCTGGGCTCCAGCGCCTGCTCGGTGGTAGCTGGCCTGATGGCAATGAATGAGTTCTGCGGCAAGCCACTCAGCGACAGCACGCTACTGACGCTGATGGGTGAGCTGGAAGGGCGGATCTCCGGCAGCGTACATTATGATAATGTCGCTCCCTGCTTCCTTGGCGGCATTCAGCTGATGCTGCAGGAAAATGAGATCATCAGCCAGGCGGTGCCAGGCTTTGACGACTGGCTGTGGGTGATGGCTTACCCAGGCATTAAAGTGTCGACTGCCGAAGCGCGCGCCATTTTACCGGCGCAGTACCGCAAAGAGGACTGTATTAAGCATGGCCGCCTGCTGGCCGGCTTCATTCACGCCTGCCATACGCGTCAGCCGCAGCTGGCAGCTAAACTTATGCAGGATGTGATTGCAGAACCCTACCGGACCCGGCTGCTGCCAGGCTTCGCCGAGGCGCGGCAGGCCGCGAAAGAGATTGGCGCACTGGCGTGCGGTATCTCCGGCTCTGGTCCGACACTTTTCGCCGTTTGCAATCAGATGGAAACGGCACAGCGGATGGCTGACTGGCTGAGCCAGCACTATCTGCAGAATGATGAAGGCTTCGTCCATATCTGCCGTCTCGACACGGCTGGCGCACGACAATTGGGATAACGCATGAAACTCTACAATCTGAAGGATCACAACGAGCAGGTCAGCTTCGCCCAGGCGGTGAAACAGGGTCTGGGATCACAGCAGGGTCTGTTCTTTCCGCTGGAACTGCCAGAGTTTGAACTGACCGACATCGACGCGATGCTGGAGATGGATTTTGTCAGCCGCAGCAGCAAAATTCTCTCGGCTTTTATTGGTGACGAGATTCCGGCCCATCAGCTGCATGAGCGTGTTAAAGCCGCTTTTGCTTTTCCGGCCCCGGTGAAAGCCGTCAGCGAAGATATCGCCTGTCTGGAGCTCTTCCACGGTCCGACGCTGGCGTTTAAAGACTTCGGCGGCCGTTTCATGGCGCAGATGCTGTCGTATGTCTCAGGCTCCGATGAACAGATCACCATTCTGACCGCCACCTCCGGTGACACCGGTGCGGCCGTGGCGCACGCGTTCTACGGCATGAAGAACGTGCGCGTGGTGATCCTCTATCCGCAGGGAAAAATCAGTCCGCTGCAGGAGAAACTCTTCTGCACCCTGGGCGGCAACATCGAAACTATCGCTATCGACGGCGATTTCGATGCCTGCCAGTCGCTGGTGAAACAGGCGTTTGATGATGAAGAGCTGAAAAAGACGATTGGTCTGAACTCGGCAAACTCCATCAACATCAGCCGCCTGCTGGCGCAGATCTGCTACTACTTTGAAGCAGTCGCGCAGCTGCCGCAGGAAAAACGTAATCAGCTGGTGGTCTCCGTGCCGAGCGGCAACTTTGGTGATTTGACCGCCGGTCTGCTGGCGAAATCGCTGGGCCTGCCGATCAAGCGCTTTATCGCCGCCACCAACGCCAATGACACGGTGCCGCGCTTCCTTGGCAACGGCGAATGGCAGCCTAACCTGACGGTCTCTACACTGTCGAATGCGATGGACGTCAGCCAGCCGAACAACTGGCCGCGTGTGGAAGAGCTGTTCCGCCGTAAAACCTGGCGCTTAACCGATCTCGCCTGTGGTGCGGTCTCTGATGAGACCACACGCGCCGCAATGCGTGAACTGGCTGAGATTGGCTATGTTTCCGAACCACATGCTGCCATCGCCTGGCGTCTGCTGCGCGATCAGCTGCAGGAAGGGGAATATGGTGTGTTCCTGGGGACCGCGCACCCTGCGAAATTCCGCGAAAGCGTGGAAGCGATCCTTGAACAGACCCTGACGCTGCCGCCGGAGTTAGCGGAGCGTGCCGATCTGCCGCTGCTGTCGCACGAGATGAAGGCGGACTTCGCCTCACTGCGGGCGTTCCTGCTGAAGTAATTCTGTGAATGGCTTCCCGGTGACGGGAAGCCCATTTGCAGAGAGTACATTTCGCGCGGGGTATTACTGCTCCGCGCGCTTAAAGACCAGCTCGCTCTCGCTGCTGCTGGCTGCATCAAAACGATAGCCATCAAGATCAAACGCCTTAAGCTGCTCCGGCTTTGTCAGGCGCTGCTGAATCACATAGCGGCTCATTAACCCACGCGCCTTTTTGGCATAGAAGCTAATCACTTTGTAGCTGCCATTCTTCTCGTCGAGGAATACCGGCTTAATCATTTGTGCCTTCAGCGTCTTCGGCTTAACTGCTCTGAAATATTCGTCCGAGGCGAGGTTAATCAGTACCTCATCACCCTGATCCGCCAGTGCGGCATTCAGCGTTTCAGTGATGAGATCGCCCCAGAAGGTGTAGAGATCTTTGCCCGCCGGATTCGCCAGACGAATGCCCATCTCCAGCCGGTAAGGCTGCATGAGATCGAGCGGACGTAACACGCCATACAGGCCTGACAACATGCGCAGATGCTGCTGAGCAAAGTTGAAATCCTCATCACTGAAGGTTTCGGCCTGCAGACCCGTGTAGACATCACCTTTGAACGCCAGGATGGCCTGACGGGCATTCTGTGGGGAAAAATCGGGTTGCCAGCTGTTAAACCGTTCGGCATTAAGGTGCGCCAGTTTGTCGCTGATACCCATTAACGAGGCGATGCTGGCGGGTGACAGCTCGCGCGCAATCTCAATCAGCTGTTGTGATTTTTCTAACAGCGCAGGCTGGGTAAAACGCGTGGTCGCCAGCGGGCTTTCATAATCGAGCGTCTTGGCAGGAGAGATCACCATCAACATTGTTGCTTCCTCCGTTAATGCCTGGTTTAACAGGGCATTGGCTGCTTATCAGGCTCTGCAGTGTACCAAAAAAGCCACAAAGAATGACGAATCACACCTATTTGTTCGCGCTATCGTAAACGGCATTCCCTGACCTTGCGCCACCGTTGGCGCGTGATATTATCCCAACAGCCTTTTTTCACACTGACAGTTAACTAAGAGAAAAGAACATGACGGACAAACTTACCTCCCTGCGCCAGCTCACCACCGTCGTCGCCGACACCGGTGACATCGCAGCTATGAAGCTGTATCAGCCGCAGGACGCTACCACCAACCCTTCTCTGATTCTTAACGCCGCACAAATCCCTGAATACCGTAAACTGATCGATGAAGCGATCGGCTGGGCGTGTGAGCAGAGCAGCAATAAAGAAGAGCAGCTGCAGCTGGTTTCTGACAAGCTGGCCGTGAACATTGGTCTGGAAATTCTGAAACTGATCCCAGGCCGTATCTCGACAGAAGTCGATGCGCGTCTCTCTTACGACACTGAAGGCAGCATCGCGAAAGCCCGCAGCCTGATCAAACTCTACAATGATGCCGGTATCAGCAATGACCGCATCCTGATCAAACTGGCCTCTACCTGGCAGGGCATCCGTGCTGCAGAGCAGCTGGAAAAAGAGGGTATCAACTGTAACCTGACCCTGCTGTTCTCCTTTGCTCAGGCGCGTGCCTGTGCCGAAGCGGGCGTGTTCCTGATCTCTCCGTTCGTTGGCCGTATTCTCGACTGGTACAAAGCCAACACCGACAAGAAAGAGTATGCCGCGCACGAAGATCCAGGCGTGGTTTCTGTCTCTGAAATCTACAACTACTACAAGCAGCACGGCTATGAAACCGTGGTGATGGGCGCCAGCTTCCGTAACGTCGGCGAAATCATCGAGCTGGCTGGCTGTGACCGTCTGACCATTTCGCCTGCGCTGCTGAAAGAGCTGGCAGAGAGCGAAGGCACCCTGGAGCGTAAACTGAGCTACAGCGGCGAAGTGAAAGCGCGTCCGGCCCGCATGACCGAGTCTGAGTTCCTGTGGCAGCACAACCAGGATCCAATGGCGGTGGCTAAGCTGGCAGAAGGTATCCGCAACTTTGCCGTTGATCAGGGCAAACTTGAGAAGATGCTGGCAGAACTGCTGTAATCTGCTGACCGTGGCGGCGCAGGCTGCCACGGTTTTCTCTTTTCCGACCCTTTCACTTTATATTATCCTTTCTGCTATTCCCCTTTTACTCCACCGCACCGCGGTAAATCACAGCGAAGCTCATCATGAATACATTACGCATTGGCCTGATCTCGGTCTCCGATCGCGCCGCGAACGGCATCTATCAGGATCAGGGGATCCCCGCGCTGGAGAGCTGGCTTGGCAGCGCAATCAGCAGCCCGTTTGAGATTGAGTCCCGGCTGGTGCCCGACGAGCAGCCGATGATTGAGCACGCCATTTGCGAGCTGGTCGATGAACGCTTTTGCCACCTGGTGTTAACCACCGGCGGCACCGGTCCGGCCCGACGCGATGTTACGCCCGATGCCACCTTAGCCGTGGCCGATCGGGAAATGCCCGGCTTTGGCGAGCAGATGCGCCAGATCAGCCTGCAGTTCGTGCCGACCGCGATTCTGTCGCGTCAGGTTGGGGTAATCCGCAAACAGTCGCTCATCCTCAATCTGCCCGGTCAGCCGAAGTCGATCAAAGAGACACTGGAAGGGCTGAAAGATGAGCAGGGCAAGGTAAAAGTTCACGGTATCTTTGCTTCTGTACCTTATTGTTTACAGCTGCTGGAAGGACCTTACGTTGAAACGCATCCCGACGTGGTAGCAGCATTTCGGCCTAAAAGCGCCATCCTTGAGATAAATAACTGAATATTCCGCATTTCAGGCATAAGCTATAGTCCTGCTGGTGTGGCAAAAGATTGACGATATAGTAAGGGTATCTTTACAACCTTGTCTCTTTTGCCTCTGGACTATTATGAATCCGACTTACACGCAGCGTCTGACCGGTAAGGATTACAAAACCCTGGCGCTGGCCGCGCTGGGCGGCGCGCTGGAATTTTACGACTTCATCATCTTTGTCTTCTTCGCCACCGTGATTGGCGAGCTCTTCTTTCCCTCCGATATCCCGGAATGGCTGCGTCAGCTGCAGACGTTTGCCATTTTTGCCGCAGGCTATCTGGCACGCCCGCTGGGCGGCATCGTGATGGCGCATTTTGGCGACAAGCTCGGGCGCAAAAAGATGTTCAGCCTGAGTATTCTGCTGATGGCGCTGCCAACCCTGATGATGGGCGCTTTACCTACCTGGCAGACGATTGGCATTGCTGCGCCACTGCTGATGCTGTTGATGCGGATGTTGCAGGGCGCGGCGATTGGCGGTGAAGTGCCGGGCGCGTGGGTGTTTGTCGCTGAGCACGTGCCTTACAAACGTATCGGCATCGCCTGTGGCACACTGACAGCCGGGCTGACTATCGGCATTTTACTGGGCTCTTTGGTGGCGACGCTGATTAACACCTCGATGTCGCAGCAGGCGATTCATGACGGCGGCTGGCGTATTCCGTTCTTCCTCGGTGGCGTATTTGGTCTGATCGCCATGTATCTGCGGCGCTGGCTGCATGAGACGCCGGTTTTTGTTGAGATGCAGCAGCGTAAAGCGCTGGCTGAAACGCTGCCGCTGAAGACCGTGCTGACGGAGCATAAAAAGTCGATTGTCATCTCTATGCTGCTGACCTGGCTGCTCTCCGCCTGCATCGTGGTCGTGATCCTGATGTCGCCGGTCTGGCTGCAGAAGCAGCTGGGCATCTCGCCCGCGCTGACCCTGCAGGCCAACAGTATCGCCACCGTGATGCTCTGCATCGGCTGCATTGTTGCCGGACTCGCTGTCGATCGTTTTGGTGCCAGTCGTACGTTATGTATCGGCAGCCTGCTGCTGGCACTCTGTAGCTGGCAGTTCTATCACCTGACTGCCCTCTATCCGCAGCAACTCTTTCTGCTCTATGGCGTGGCGGGCCTGAGCGTCGGTATTGTCGGCGTCGTGCCCTTTGTGATGGTGCGCGCCTTCCCGGCAGAGGTGCGTTTTACCGGCCTCTCGTTTTCCTACAACCTTTCCTATGCCATTTTTGGCGGGCTGACCCCGATCTTTGTGTCGCTGCTGATGAATGTCTCCGTGATGGGACCGTGCTGGTATGTGATGGCGCTGGCGCTGGTGGGATTGCTGACCGGTATCTGGCTGCGGCGTGATGTCAGCCATGAGCCGGACCTGCAGCAGGGCGTTAAGACGTTGTAACAGGAAAACGCGGAGCCTGGCTCCGCGTTTTTTTCAGGCATGAAGCAGGCTTAAAGCGCCTTTGCGCCAATCGGCAGAAGAGTGCGGCCAAAGGTTTCGTTCAGCACTTCACCCATTGCCAGATAGCAGGCGCTGGCACCACAGATGATTCCGACCCAGCCCGCGGACACGACCAGCGAAGGCTGGTGCAGAAGGTGAGCTACGGCCAGCAGCAGAAACAGCAGGGTGAGCGAGCCAAAGACAAACTGCAGCATCCGCGCACCTTTCAGCGTGCCGATAAACATAAACAGCGTGAAGATGCCCCACAGTGCCAGCCATGCACCCAGGAAGCGTTCGTCAGGCGCTTTCGCCAGACCCATCTGCGGTAACAGCAGGATCGCCACAAAGCTTAACCAGAACATGCCGTAAGAGGTAAAGGCGGTCAGCCCAAAGGTGTTGTTCTTTTTAAATTCCAGCAGACCAGCCAGCACCTGCGCGATCCCGCCATAAAAAATTCCCATCGCTAAAATTGCCACGTCCATGTCAAACAGACCCGCGTTGTGCAGGTTCAGCAAAATGGTTGTCATGCCAAATCCCATTAAGCCCAGCGGGGCAGGATTAGCCAGCGTTGAATTTGCCATAGTTCCCCGGCAGTAAGATGATCGTTAATGAAATAAAAGGACTTCAGCCTGCTCACAGAAAGGAGCAAGGCGACGCATCATATTCAGTGGGTTAACCCTGTTCTTTGATCCCGGCAGGGCCAGAGGTAGAAAAATTTTTTTTGGTTTAGCCCTTGATGCGCATCGAAGCGGCCCCATTTACTTGTCATCGAGCGTTGTGAACGTTGGAAAAAAAGCATGTGCTGGCAGGTTGAATGCAAACAACCCGCCCACATAAAAGGTTCACAACCCAAATTGGCAACGAATTTAAGTGGGAGATGTTTAGAT
>Ga0209371_1002192_pt1 | contig 11382 bp, 17 predicted proteins | sample AgamicAtAmrz_FD_187165 | JGI IMG/M metagenome (GOLD analysis project Ga0209371, IMG submission 187165) | Agave microbial communities from Guanajuato, Mexico - At.Am.rz (SPAdes) (version 2) | ecosystem: Host-associated > Plants > Roots > Rhizosphere | place: Guanajato, Mexico | collected 2012-06-07
AAGAGGTAATCCATGAAAGAACGGCCGATTCTTTTTTCCGAACAGCGTGTTCGTGCCCTGTTGGTTGGCCAGCAAACACAAACCCGGCGCATTATGAAAACTCAGGCTTTCGGGCCGGGACAGGATCATCACGAAGGCGTTCATGCTTTCGACGTGAGTGCTAACCATCTGCATGGCTACAAGATGATGTCGATGACCGACATCAGCTATCAGTGTCCCTACGGCAAACCGGGCGACATCCTGTGGGTGCGTGAAACCTGGCGCGGCCCGATGGTGCCAGAAAGCGATCTGGCCGAATATGAACGTGACCCGACGCCGTTTCGCCTGCCGGAATATTGCCAGTATCGTGCCGACAGTAATGAGCTGGGTCAGCATGCGATGAGCACCCCGGAAGCCGAGGAGTTTGGCTGGCAGACCGCCATCCACATGCCGCGCTGGGCCAGTCGTATCAACCTGGAAATTACTGGCGTGCGCGCGGAGAAGATTCAGGATATCAGTGAAGATGACATTATGGCGGAGGGCGTACAGACCGACTCGCACTTCCTTAATAACTTCTTCACCATGAACGTTAATTCTGAGTCACCTAAAGAGGCGTATCGCAAAGCCTGGGAAAAACAGTACGGCGCGACCAGCTGGGAAGTGAATCCCTGGGTCTGGGTCATTGAATTTCAGCGCGTTGAACGCAGGTAATGCCTCAACCCTGCGCTTTGCGGGTTGAATCACAGACAACGACCGCGCTAACGGGTTGAATAGACAGCCTTCAGCCCTGAAGTCAGACAGAAGATGCCAGCATTCGATGCTGGCATTTTTATATCTGCCGCGTCAGGATAATGACATAGCCCGGTTCTGTGCAGGAGTTGCGATGTTTAAATGGCCCTGGAAAACGCATAACGACACCATGCTGGCGGCACTGCCGTGGCAACAGGGGCTGTTACAGCCTGTCTTCAGCCCGCTGGATGAGTCTGAACAGCAGGCGCTGGTGGAGCTGGCAAAGCGCTTTCTGCAACAGAAAAAACTGGTGCCTCTCGGGGGCGTTCAGCTGGATGAACTGCGCAGCGTGCGGATCGCCCTGCTCTTCTCTCTGCCGGTGCTGAAGCTGGGTCTGGAGTGGCTGGACGGTTTTCATGAGGTGCTGATCTATCCCGAGCCGTTTGAGGTCGACGATCAGTGGCAGGATGAAGACGGACTGGTTCACAGCGCGCCTGCCGTTCACGCCGGACAGAGCTGGACCCAGGGACCGGTCGTCCTCAACTGGCTTGATATTCAGGACTCTTTCGATCTCTCCGGCTTTAATCTGGTGATCCATGAGGTGGCACACAAACTGGACGCGCGCGGCAGCGGTTATACCAGCGGCGTTCCGGTCATGCCGCTGCGTGACGTAGCCCAGTGGGAAAAGGATTTGCGAGCCGCGATGGCAGAGATTGAAAGTGAAGTGGAACTGGCAGGTGAACAGGCTGCGACTATCGATCCCTACGCGGCCAGCGATCCGGCTGAGTGCTTCGCCGTACTCTCTGAATATTTCTTTACGGCTCCGGTTCTGCTGGCCGAACGCTTTCCCGCCATGTATCAGCATCTGCGCCAGTTTTACCAGCAGGATCCCCTGAGCAGGATGGCTTCTGACGCGGCTCAAACTGCTTAAATCCCGATCGCTTTGCGTTAAAGCTAGCCAGTTGAATGATAATGTATTTTTTGCTGTTGACACCTCAGTGCCACGCCGCTAATATTCGCTTCGTTCAAACGATTCCTCTGTAGTTCAGTCGGTAGAACGGCGGACTGTTAATCCGTATGTCACTGGTTCGAGTCCAGTCAGAGGAGCCAGAATTAGAAAAGCCCGCTCAGGGAAACCTGAGCGGGCTTTTTGCTTTTCAGTATTCCCGATTTTCTCGTTCTTTCTGATTACCATCCGGACCCGCCTGCTGTTACCCGCACATTCCTGATGAGTCCGGCGGCCATAACTGCAAAAGACCAGCCAGGCAATCCCTGCTCTGGCTGGCTTGTCCCCTCGGCTAACGATTACTCGGGAATAGTCAGTACCTGACCCGGCGCAATATTATCCGGGTTGCTGAGGATGTTTTTATTCGCCTCAAAGATTTTCATATATTTTGATGCATCATTATAAAACTGCTTAGCGATTGCGCTGAGCGTGTCACCCGACTTAACGGTATAAATGCGATCACCTGCTGCTGAGGCATCGGTCTTATTCTCAACATTTTTATCAACGCTATGTAACAACTCATCGCCAATATTTTTAATATTATCCAGAATACTCATAATTACTCCCCTATCGTTTCCGATACGTTTACTTTAATTAAAAAAACAGGATTGCCAGACAAATACTACGCGGCGTACGATACACCTGCTTTTATTTCGTGGATTAAACCAAAACTAAACGCTGACTAATTTATATAAAAACAGGGGAGTACATAATGGGTATATTTTCATGGGTTGTATTCGGCTTGCTTGCCGGCATTATCGCCAGGTGTATTATGCCAGGCAAAGAACATATGGGTATTTTTATGACCATGATTCTGGGTATTATCGGCGCGCTGATTGGCGGTGCCGCCAGTACAGCCCTGGGCTTTGGCAAGGTCAGTGGTTTCAATATTTACAGCATTGCGATTGCAACCTTGGGTTCAATTATTGTGCTGTTTGTTATTCATAAAATCAGAGCATGTAAACAGTCTTAAGCAATGACTATTCAGGGGAAATAAAATGAGTTTACTGGAAACAGTGCTGGCGATGTGCGGCCTGAATACTCAGACCAGTCAGGAAGTGAAAGGTGTGCTGGAGTGGGTGGAGCAGCAAGGCGGTTTACACACTATCGTAAGTCATCTTCAGAGCGGCGAGTACAGTGAGGTGGTTAACTCCTGGCTGGGCGATCAGCAGAACGTTACCCTGAGCAGCGATCTGGTGCAGAAAATGATTAACTCTGAAGCGATTGAGCAACTGGCTGCGCGGATGGGTATCAACACCAGCGATGCATTGAATCTGCTGGCAAAATATCTGCCGCAGCTGGTGGATAAAGCGTCATCTGCGGGCGTCGTGGATAAAAAGGCTGATCTTGCCGGACTGGTGAGTCAGTTGATGCATTAAGCGTGATGCAATTGGGAGATAAAAGCCTGCGGTTAAAGTATGGGCTTTTATCTTTTGGGTTAGTCAGGATTAATTAAGTCAATTTCTGGCAAGCTCTTTTCAACGTTGATAGAATTTATTCAGATGACCCTATAGAAAATATCAAGATTCAACTTTAGGGTCACCTGCATTTAGCTTGCCAGGTGAATCCACCAGACGGGTTTTATCACAATCACTGACTGAAGCAACTCACATTACGTGAGCCATTTACCTGCATTAGCAAATTACATTTGAGCACTTTCCGGAATCAACAAAAGACAACCCTGCTCAATCTTCACCGTAATAACGGTTCCGGTATCAAATCCTGCTTCGCGCAGCCATTTCCCGCTCAGATGTATTGCAGGTGTAGTGCAATCACCACGTTTAGGCTGATAGCCGATGGTATAGCGACGTTGTGTTTTTGATAGTGCGCTTTTAATTGAGAAATGGCGTTGATCGAGGTTCGCGTTCATAGGGAAGTCTCTAGTATGCATCTGAATCGCCACCTGAGGTTCCAATCTCATGGGTGGCAGACTGAACGAGGTTGGAACTACCGGGCACACTGAACCGGCGCACCCTAAGGTGCCCTCGCCCAGCCCACCATTGAGGTGAAGCGAGACGTACGACAATAAAAAAATTGTCGCCAGTTTGCTTAACCGGAGTTCCAATTCCGTAGCCTGATTTTGCAGGCGCAGGAGAAGAATACGGCGATTAACGTTGGGTGACAACAGGCAAAACTGGAACACAACTCGCAGATACTAAACGAACTTTCCTGCCTCGAACATCAGATTCTACTTTTATATTGCGCTCTATTAAGAAGTACTGCGACGAGCGCACTTCACACTCTCCGTCACTGATGCGGCCAGTTGGAAAGCATTTTACGATGTCATTCAGCAGAGACAAGATTTGGAAGTAGATTGGGTATTGCTGAACGTCGCACTGACCACCAGCGTGTTTAACTACCTGGTACCAGGTGCGCCTATAAGAAACAACTTGAGATTAACGTTGCACCCAATGTACTCCTATTGCCGCAGCAGTAAGATGGCGTTTTATGACTTAAACGCACAAATCTTGCGTAAGTTGGCAAGATTTCATCACAATAAAAGATCAATCTTCGACTACACCTTAAGACCAATAGTTATTCATTTCCCTAATTTTTTCCTTAACATATCTGCTATTTCAGAAGTAATTAGTAGGTTAAACTTCTCCTAATCCATCAGAACCATCGACATTTTCGGGAAAAAATTTTCCCAGCTCCATAAATCACCTCAAGCTTGAAGGATATAATCTGGGGATAAGTCAGTAGCCCATGGCGGGTTGCTAAATGAAAAGGACATCAAATATCCCGGCTCAGGCGGCCGGGTCTTTCTCAATTAATGCTAATTTATGATCTGCTGAACAGAGGATTCAACTTAATTATTTGGCATATCTCATCGGTGATAACATCTATTTCCCCTCCATACTGACCTCTATCTATCATCATTCTAAAATCACTCATAATATATTTACTTACATTACTGAGCCCTGTAGTTTCTCTATTCTTCAGGATCCTTAGTGACTTAGTTAAGTCAGTATAGTAAGTCTCTTTACTGCCATCATTTATCAAGTAATCAATGACATCATTCAGTAAGGTTATTAACCTTTCAATATCAACAATATCTTTTTCAGAAAGCAATTTATTTCCCCCTGGAAACCTGTTCTGGAAAGGCTTTTTTGAACTCATCATAAGTATACACCTTTCCAGTTTTCCCATCCCGAATAGATTTAATCCAATCGAAAGAGTAATTTCTTGGTAACAAGATTTGATCAGCACCACCAGAATATTTCGGATTTTTGCTCAACGGAGGTTGCTCACTAACGAACCCTAAATTTAATTTAGTATTTTCGGGTACTTCAATCTGAGCTTCGAATTGTGTCGTACTCCATTTTTTGTAAACAGCCTTTTCATCCCTGCCCAAATTTTCAGTTGTTGTAGCATAACCTCCATCCAGTTTAGCCTGACTTTCCGAACCACCAAATTTTCTGTAAAGTGTAATCGGTTCCTTCGTGATAGCGGTTTCATAATCACCTGCTTTAAAAGTAGAAATTATATTATCGGGCAATTTTCTTTACTTGTCAGAGCCAAACTATTATCTATCTTAGTACCAAGATTAAATACTCTATCAGAGGCCGCCGGCGGAGATAACCTATCTACATTAGCTAAGTTAGTATCGAAAGCTGAAGGGTTTCCTACTGGTTTAGTTGTGAGCGAATCCTCAGCGCCTTTCAGCCCATAAACTGCACCACCAATCGCTGCAACGGTATGAACACCAGCCATCGAGGTATAAAGAAGGTTCGCGGTTTGCTTACTCACACCCCAGTTTTCAGCAATGCGATTTACGTTAGCGTCACGCTCTGCTTTCGCATCCGCAGTAGCATATTGCCATATCAGCGCATCGACCTGGCCTTTACCTGTCTTGTAGATACTACCCATATTAACGATATACTGGCCATCAAGCTGCTCGCTGTAGCTTTTACCCATTGACGCCAGTTCCTGCCGCATCCCCTTACATGCTGCTGAAGACAGTCTTTTACAGGCTGCGTCCAGCGCTGCATCAAATGCCTTATCTTTCGCATCCAGGTCACTGACTAACTCTTCTGCCTGCTGTTTCTTTTCTCCTTCCAGATAAGGTAGTGACCACTTCGCATCCTGACGTTTCTTCTCATCTGGAGCACTCAGCGCATTATTCTCAACCGCATTCTTCCCGGCAACAGCGCCGCTCGTCGCTGCAGCACTGCAGTTACCCACCATGCCGCCCGCCAGTCCTGCTGCCAGCGTACCCAGCAGGCTCAGCTGCTCACGGTCTTCCTGACGCAGTGCCGCTATCTTCTCCGGCGTGTCCGCACCCCAGTATTTCTGTGCTATTTAGCGTGTAGCGAGTTCGCCGCTGAACTCATCTGCCGCACCCGCTGTGACTGACTTTATAGTGAGCAGAGGCGCAATCCGCATTACAGAGTGAAGGTGGGTTAACACGGATATACAGTATGAAATTTTATCTGTACCAGATATTCCAGAAAGCTAAAGGAAGAAGGGATAAGCGAAATGCAGCCCTGAAAAAAAGAATCCATTTTCCAGAGGCGCCTCGCAGTTAATTAATCAGCTTTCAGCGAGTTTAAGCATTATAAGGTGTATATTTAAGCAGGAGAAAATAGTACAGGAAGCGCATAACGAGAGACTTTTAGCGCGGCTGAAGCGGGCGGCAACCCGCAGCAGCCGCTGACCACAAGCAACTATCGAGGAGTTGATTATGGCTGACACGCATCATAAGCCAGAAACCCGCACGGCCACAACCGCCACGCATTATTACAGAGTCGGATATAGGCCTAATAGGGGCCAGCCGAATCCCCTGCCCCAACTCACTATCAAGGGCCGCTGGCTGGAGCCGCTGGGCTTTACCACTGGCCAGCGGATCGAGGTGATCACCGAGCCGGGTCAGTTGATCGTTCGGCTGGCAAGTGAAGCTTAACTGACTGATAAAAGTGAAACTCCAGCTAGTTGGCTGGAGTTGATTTTTCAGATTATATTCTATTTAGATCTTATTCCCAAACGGAAGACTTCTGTTGGAAATAAAGGTTGCAGTATGATTTCATTATTAAAAATAAATAACTTCGCTGATAAAGCTGTAACATCATAAATATTTTCAGCAATCAAACTTAAGTTTGTCTTGAAAAGAGGAATGCTGGCATCATCTACAAGAACGAATACATCAGCATTTTTCATAAGACTTACTTTCAATAAATCATCAATATTTTCATAATCCGAATATTTAATTTTCGGCCAAGAAATAGCCCCACTTATAAAAGGGTAGCTATTAAGAATATCAACAGCTTTTTTCTTTTCCTGGCCTTCAAGAATTTCGAAATCAGCACTAAGCGCCTCTTGACACTCTTCAAATAAAGTCATGTTCTCTACCTGTTTAGCTGCTTCAATATCGTTTCAAAAGCTTTTTCATTACCCTCAAATGGTATGACCTGCTTTATCGCTTTTCCTGGCCCCTTACCTTGAGAATAATCCCATATATTAATATGAGTGCCTTTGTCTGGATCATAATCAACCCGCCGACCAACTTTACCGTCGCTGGATTGTCGCCCGATAACTTTCCCATTTCCAGCACTTACTTCCAACCGTCCAATTATAGGTTTAGAATCAGCACCCAGATTACCTAAAATATTCAATGCTTTATTTCGGGCGCTCTCCCAACTTTTCTCAGGGGAAAGTGTTTGTTCAATACGATTTCCTGGTTGTGTACCAGGTTTAATCTTCGCGATTCCAGTAGCGATCCCTGCAGCACTGGTTCCGGCCGCCTGAGCCAGAGAGTTTATAGCAAGCTGCTTCGCTTCTGGCGAGTCCCCCGACGTTAATGCATTGTGAATAGCAGCCAACCGATCCGCTTCTAACTGAATCGAAGTACCCTGAAGGATTGATAGTTCATACTGTTCAACCGTGCTTAACTTGCCATGAAGGCGGGATTGTTCCATGAGCTCATTTGTGCGATTGGCATAATCTGCCATGGGTAACGATCAGTGCGAGGCATCGGCGGATTTGAACGTCAGCAAGGGGAGCAACAAATGCCAGTATATTGCGGATCCTGCCATGATAATTTACGGGTGATCACGTGCTGGATTGTCGGGACGTCGCTCTGACCAATGCTTTTTAGAGGCTCGCCATAAAGCGCTAATCCAAAAAACATCTTCTCTGAACGTGATAAGCACAAGACATAAAACCCCGACTCACAAGCCGGGGGTTAATGAATTTATTAATGAATCTCAGTTTGATTGACCATTATTATACTCAGGGTTAGCTTCATAACGTGCATCCTGAATAATGTAAGGTTCTGCTACATCTTCCCATACAACTTTCGCCATTTTTTGCCATTCAGTCGGGTTTTGCTGCTTTGCAATATAATCCGTGATTAGCTGAACAGCCCTGTTAAAATCAGCCTCATTTAACTCAATAAACGAATAAAATTTTAGGTACTCGCCTTCTTCTGACTTTATTATTTCATGCAGCCCGGAATGATTGGGTAAAAAAACATCATCCAACAGGTCGCCAAAAGCATCCCAATAGCTACTATGCATAAACGCAGAGGTCAGTCTACTCTCAGGTTTTTCCATAGCCTCATCTCTACGAAAAAAAATACTTGCTCCCATACCAATTACCTCATAATGATCATTTTATCTTACTGTGCTTTAGGCAAGGTTTTTATATAATCCATGAATGTTTTTTGGTTATCAGAAAATGCAGACCTGAAAAAAGAATCCGTTTTCAGAGTTACCTCGCAGTTAATTACTCAGCTTTCAGCGAGTTTAAGCAGCAGAAGGTGTATATTTAAACAAGAAAAATAGCCCAGGAAGCGCATAACGAGAGATTTTTAGCGCGGCTGAAGCGGGCGGCAACCCGCAGCAGCCGCTGACCAAAACTAACTATATGGGAGTTAATTATGGCTAATATACATCATAAGCCAGAGACCCCCACGGCCACAACCGCCGCGCATTATTACAGAGTCGGATACCTGCCTAACTGGGGCCAGCCGAACCCGCTGCCCCAGCTCACCATTAAGGGCCGCTGGCTTGAAGCGCTGGGCTTTACGACCGGGCAGAAGATCGAGGTGATCACCGGGCCGGGACAGTTGATCATCCGGCTGACTGAGGTGTGATCGACAGATAAAAATATCCCGGCTCAATGGCCGGGATTTTGTATTTATTTCAACGTTCTTAATAATTTACCCATTAGTTCAGTAGCATCTTGTTTATAGTCTGATATCCAGCGAGTTTGCCAGTCTGTGGGACGGCCTTCAATTTCCCACTCAGATAGGGCAAGTGCGTTAATAATTTCCAGCTCAAACCATATTTGCTGATAATTATCCTTATCATGTTGATCTTCAAACAGATTGTTTAGCTGAGGTAAATCTTCCGCATAATTAACGAACCTCGCAAAGCTGACGACATCATTTAGTGAACTAAGCGCATATTCACGGATGTCATTCTTCTTATTTATCGCCATATTTAACCGTGACCACCCTACCAGATTCGTTCGTTACTATGGATACCTTACTCTCAGGATCATAATGTACTGTTGTTCCACCTCGACTAGGCGTTGATTTATCATTTTTAATCGTATTTTCAACTACAGAAGGGGTTATTCCTCGATCCTGCATTCTGTCTAAAGCATGCCCAGAATATTCTCGATTACTGATCGTACTCGGTTGATTTCTTACAGGTTGATAAGATGGATTACTTGGCTGATTCATCGGATTGCGCTTACTTCCCATTGGGAGAGTTGCGGACACTTCGTCACTGGCCTTATTAATCAGCTTCGACGCTTCAGCAACATCGCCATTCTTCAGCGCCGTTTCTGCCGCCTTGATGACCTTCCCTGCCGCATCTCCCGCGCCGGGAATTATACCGATTGCAGCCACAAGATAATCAAGAGCCGACTGCGCTTCCGCAAAGCTCTTGATGTCGCCATAAACAGGTATAAAGTCGCTGCCAAACTCTGCACCCGCTGACGCCATATCTTTCAGCGCTTCACGCCGCTCAGTGTACATCTTCACCGAGCAGGCTTCTACGCTCATGCCGCCGCAGTTGGCCTTCTTATAGCGCTCGTTTTCGGCTTCAACGTACTCACCGGCCTTCTGCTCCAGCGTCTTCCCTTCCGACTGCGCCTGCGCGATATCGGCGAGAGAGTTATTCTCAACCGCATTCTTCCCGGCAACCGCGCCGCTCGTCGCCGCAGCACTGCTGTTACCCGCCATGCCGCCCGCCAGTCCTGCCGCCAGCGTGCCCAGCAGGCTCAGTTGCTCACGGTCTTCCTGCCCCAGCGCCGCTATCTTCTCCGGCGTGTCCGCGCCCCAGTATTTCTCTGCGATGTAGCGGGTGGCAAGCTCGCCGCTGAACGCTCCCGCCGCACCCGCCGCCGCACTTCCCCCGGACATCTGCGATGATACCGCACCCCATACCGCATGCGCCATGGCATTGGTTGCCACGTCAACGTTGCCGGAAGCATCGGTCGTTTCCTTCTTAATCAGCTGCGCTGCCCACGGATTAAGGCCGCCTGCGACCGCCTGCCCTGCATTGCCGGTTACCAGACCCGTCAGGATGCTGCCGACCGTCTGTGCGACCTTCTGCGACGTGCTGCCGATACCCCACTGCTTTATCTCCTGCTGGTAAGCGTCACTTTGTCTCAGATCGTCCAGCCATTTCGTCCGTTCTTTCTCACTGGCATTTTCCTTCAGCGGTGCGGCGCTTTTCTTCGCCTCCTCAAGGCCTTTGATATCGCCCATGGTCGTGACGATATTTGTCATCTGGCCGCTGATTTCACCGGCTAACTGAGCGGTCTGAAGCCGCTTCTGCTCTTTCTCTTTGTCAAAGATCGCGCTGATGCTGTCGTTGGCATGTTCGGTATCACGGCTGAGCGCCGATACGTCCTGGGTCTGCCTGTTCTGATCGCGGACAATGATTGTGCCATCTGCCATAGCGGCCTGGGTGGTGCCTTCGGCGTGCCCTTTATTATTCAGACCCGATAACAGCGTGCTGGCACTGTTAGAGGCGGCGTTGGCAAGCATCTGTTTACCCATGCCGGCGCCATTCGACAGCGCAATGCTGCCGCCGCTGTGACTGACTTTATAATCAGCAGAGTTACCGATGTCGCTGAAGCCCAGCGTGCCGGTATCCAGACGGTTGTCTGCGGCATCACCCTGACTGGCAATTACTGCATCATTAAGCTGCTGTTCTTACCGCTGCTCTCCTGAGTATTCGCTGCGCCAGTCAGGAAAAGTTCGAGCACCCATGTCCGCGACCCATAAACAACTGCTAAGGAGTTGATTATGGGTGGCACGCATCATAAGTCAGAGACCCACACGCCCAAAACCGCCACCAGTGAATCGCGGGCGCATCATTACAAAGTGAGCCATCGACCTGAAAAGGGCCAGCCGAACCCGCTGCTACAGCTGACCATAAAAGGCCGCTGGCTGGAAGCGCTGGGGTTTACGACCGGGCAGAAGATCGAGGTGATCCCGGACGATGGACAGTTGATCATCCAGCTGGCTAAGGTATGATCGGCATATACAAAAATCCCAGCAATTGATGGCTCGGGTTTATTATAGGTTATTGTTATGAGTAAAAAAAATACAGATATAAGCAAGTTCTTAAGTTATATACTACGCCATCAACCAGAAACTATAGGTTTATCATTAGATAGAGAAGGATGGGCTGTTATAAGCGATCTTATCC
>Ga0209371_1002195_pt1 | contig 11374 bp, 13 predicted proteins | sample AgamicAtAmrz_FD_187165 | JGI IMG/M metagenome (GOLD analysis project Ga0209371, IMG submission 187165) | Agave microbial communities from Guanajuato, Mexico - At.Am.rz (SPAdes) (version 2) | ecosystem: Host-associated > Plants > Roots > Rhizosphere | place: Guanajato, Mexico | collected 2012-06-07
TCTTCCGGCACTCGCCGCCATTTTTGCCGCCGACGAGATCGGCGGCCACGGGGATACGGCGGAAGAATCGGCGCAGCCGGATTATCTCGCCGCTTTCCGCGCCATCGAGGCATCGCCGAGCGAAACGCTCTATGTGGCGGAGCTGGATGGCGAGGTGGTCGGCACCTTTCAGACGGCGATCCTGACCAAACTCGTCGGGCGAGGGGCAAAGTCCATGGTGATCGAGGCGGTGCAGACCCGCGCCGACATGCGCGGTCGCGGCATCGGCGCGGTGATGATCAATCATTGCCTGGAAGAAGCCCGCCGGCAGGGCCTGAACGCCGCGCAGCTGACGTCCAACATGGCCCGGCTGGACGCTCACCGCTTCTATGAACGGCTGGGTTTCGAGAAGCGGCATTTAGGCTTCAGGATGAAGCTGAAATAGCACGGATATATCTCGAAATGCTGGACAATTGCCGTGAGGGGCGGCATAAGCATGTCTTGTGCCGTGCACGGAAAATCGCTGCGGCGCATTCAAGCCCGAGGAACGTAGAATGAAGACTCTCCTGACGCAAATCTTCACCTGGTGGAATGGCCAGACGATCGGAACGCGGTTTCATACCTGGCGTTTCGGCAAGAAGGTAGGACAGGACGAGTTGGGCAACACCTATTATGAAGGCGGCACCACCTCCTGGGGCATGCCGCGCCGCTGGGTGATCTACAACGGTTATGCCGAAGCGTCGGCCATTCCGCCCGGCTGGCATGGCTGGATGCATTACCGCACCGACGTGCCGCCGAGCCAGGAAAGCTACGTTGCGCGCGACTGGCAGAAGCCGCATCAGCCGAACCTCACCGGCTCCTCCAAGGCCTATCGCCCTCAGGGATCGCTGGCTGTGGCCGGTGAGCGCCCGCGCGTGACCGGCGACTACGACGCCTGGACCCCCGGCAACTAAGCATCTTGTGATGCGCGGTGTTGTGCAAAACCCCGCGCTTGCATCCGGCCTCACCGGTTTTTGCCACATTCCGCCCTTAGGCGTTGATCCGGTCGGCGGTTCGACACAGGCAAATATTTGGAGACATATCGTATGAGGAAATTCACGCGGGATCGTTCTTTGCGTGCGCTGACAGTCTCGCTGTTTGCAGCGGTCTCTGCTGTCATCCTCATTTCACCCGTTTCTGCTGCCCGTCTCGAAAACCGCGTGGCGGTGTTTTCCGGCATCGACAAGATCACCGGCCGCATCACTTCCTTTGATGTTTACATCGATGAGACGGTGCAGTTCGGCGCGCTTCAGGTGACGCCGAAAGTCTGTTATTCCCGTGACCAGACGGAAACCCAGAAGATCGACGCTTTTGTCGAGGTGGATGAAATCACGCTCGACCGCAAGATCAAGCGGATTTTCACGGGCTGGATGTTCGCCGACAGCCCCGGCCTAAACGCCGTGGAACACCCGATCTACGACGTGTGGCTGACGGGCTGCAAGCAGGACTCGGAAGTTCCCGCTCCCTCTACGGCAAGCAAGTAATTAACCCACGACCGCGCCTTATTTCTGGCGTCTGAGCTTCTCGGCCAAATCGGCCAGGGCTTTGCTTTTGCTTTCCAGTTGTTCGATCATTTCCTCCCGCGTCAGTTCGGGCTCGATCACGATCGGAACGGTGAACTTATTAGGCTGATCGCCGGCGGGAGGTGAGGGGAATCTGATTTCGGAAAATGCCCTCTTCACGGCCGTTCTTGTCTGATAGGTGCTATCCCTTATGTTTTTGACCTGAACAGCCTGCATCTTTCCCGCCGGGTCAACGCGGAAAGTAACAAGGAGCACCTGCTTCTTGTTCGTCCGCACGACCTTGAGTTCCGGGCGGCCGGTTACGCCCGTCAAGGCTCGGGAAATTTCGCCTCGCCAGGCGGCCTGCGGGTTCGGGCGTTGTTCGGCAGCGGTGACATTCGCCGCCGGCGTCAACATCAATAACAAGGCCGCAATCCAGCGCATGACAATCCCCCGGTGAACCGTATATCATGATCGGATAGGTCATGTTTTTGAGGGTTGCAAGCAAAATCTCAGGTTGTTTTCAGTGTGGATTTTCTTGCGCCGACAATTTTTCGAAGGGCACATCCGGCCTGTCGACAGCCGCTTCAAGTATCGTGGCATATTCCGACTTTGGAATATCGATTGCCCCGAATGTCTTCAGATGTTCGGTCGTAAACTGCGTGTCGAGCAGCGTAAATCCCTGCTGCCGCAAACGCTCGACAAGATGCACGAGGCAAATCTTCGATGCATTGGTGCGGCGGGAAAACATGCTCTCGCCGAAGAAGGCAGCGCCCAACGAGACGCCGTAGAGCCCACCGACAAGCTCCTCGCCCTCCCACGCCTCGACGCTATGGGCGTGGCCGATCTGGTGCAACTCGGTATAGAGCCTGCGGATGGTGGCGTTGATCCAGGTGCTCGGCCTGTCCGGCGCTTCCGCCGCGCATCCGGCCATCACCGCTTCGAAAGCGGTGTTGAAGCGAATCTCGAACGGCTTCCTGCGCATCGCCTTGGCGAGGCTTTTGGAAACGTGAAAACCATTGAGTGGGATGATTCCCCGAATTTCCGGCTCGACCCAAAAAAGCTCGGGATCGTCAGCCGAATCGGCCATTGGGAACAGGCCGGCGGAATAGGCGCGCAGCAGGATATCGACCGTTATGCCGTTATTTCTGCTGCGCCGCCCAACCATATCGTCTTAGTGAGACGCGTCACCGGCCAGATATTTTTCCAGCCAGTGAATGTCGTAATCGCCGTTCAGGATATCCTCGTTTTCGAGGAGGTCCTGGAAAAGCGGCAGCGTGGTCTTGATGCCGTCGACGACGAACTCATCCAGTGCACGACGCAGGCGGCGAATGCACTCGTCACGGTCGCGGCCGTGAACGATCAGCTTGCCGATCATGCTGTCGTAATAGGGCGGGATCTTGTAGCCCTGATAGGCGCCCGAATCGACGCGCACGCCAAGGCCGCCCGGCGTATGGAAATAGGTCAGCGTGCCAGGCGAGGGAACGAAGGTGCGCGGGTCCTCGGCATTGATACGGCATTCGATGGCATGGCCATGGAATTCGATATCCGCCTGCGTGACCGACAGGCCCTGGCCCGAAGCGACCCTGATCTGTTCCTGCACGAGATCCATGCCGGTGATGGCTTCCGTCACCGGATGCTCCACCTGCAGACGGGTGTTCATTTCGATGAAATAGAACTCGCCGTTTTCATAAAGGAACTCGATGGTGCCGGCGCCGCGATATTTCAGCTTGCGCATGGCGCTCGCGCAGATCTCGCCGATCTTCATGCGTTGTTCGACGGTCAGAGCCGGCGAATTGGCTTCTTCCAGCACCTTCTGGTGACGGCGCTGCAGCGAGCAATCGCGTTCGCCGAGGTGAACGGCATTGCCTTCGCCATCGCCGAAAACCTGCACTTCGATATGGCGCGGCTTGCCGAGGTATTTTTCCATGTAGACCGCGTCGTTGCCGAAGGCTGCCGCCGCTTCGGAGCGGGCCGTCGCAACGGCCTCTTCCAGATCGGCTTCGGTCTTCGCCACCTTCATGCCGCGGCCGCCGCCGCCCGCCGTCGCCTTGATGAGGACCGGGAAGCCGATCGTCCGGGCGATTTCGAGAGCGTTTTCAGGCTTCACTTCGCCATCGGAACCGGGAACCACGGGAATGCCGAGTTCCTGTGCCGTCTGCTTGGCGGTAATCTTGTCGCCCATGATGCGGATATGTTCGGCGGTCGGTCCGATGAAGGTGATGCCGTGCGCGTCGAGAATATCGGCGAACTTGGCATTTTCCGACAGGAAGCCGTAACCGGGGTGAACGGCGTCCGCACCGGTGATTTCGCAGGCCGCAACGATCTGGTGGATGTTGAGGTAGCTGTCACGCGAGGGCGGCGGGCCGATGCACACGCTTTCGTCGGCAAGGCGTACATGCATGGCGTCCGCGTCGGCCGTGGAATGCACGGCCACCGTCGGAATGCCAAGCTCCTTGGCGGCGCGCAGGACACGTAGCGCGATCTCGCCGCGGTTGGCTATGAGGATCTTCGAAACCATGCTGAACCGCCTTTATTCGATGACCACGAGGGCTTCGCCATACTCCACGGGCTGAGCGTCGTTGACGACGATTTCCACGACCTTGCCGGACTTGGGAGCCGGGATCTGGTTCATGGTCTTCATGGCTTCGACGATGAGGATGGTCTGGCCTTCCTTGACGGTCGCGCCCACTTCGATGAAGGGACGTGCGCCCGGGGCAGGCGAAAGATAGACCGTACCGACCATCGGCGAGGACACGGTGTTGGCCGGGTTACGGGCGGGTGCTGCGGCGGCTGCAGGGGCGGCCGGTGCTGCGATTGCCGGTGCGGCAGCGGGCGCTGCCGGCGCGGGCGCATAAGCGGCGGGCGCTGCAGCATAGACCGTGGCGGGAGCGGGAGCGGCGCGGGAGACGCGGATGCGCAGGTCTTCCTGCTCCACTTCGATTTCCGAAAGGTCGGTATCGTTGAGGATATTCGCGAGTTCGCGGATCAGTTCCTTGTCGATACCCTGTTTCTTTTCAGACATGACAAACCCTATTCTTTGTTTCTTTTTATGCCGTGATGTTTTTCAGCGCGTGAAGCGCCATGACGTATCCATATGGTCCGAAACCACAGACCATGCCCTTCGCTGCCGGTGAGACCATCGATTTGTGGCGGAACTCTTCCCGGGCGTGGATGTTGGAAATGTGCACTTCCACGACGGGCGTGGAAATCGCGCGAATGGCGTCGTGCAACGCGATAGAGGTGTGGCTGTAAGCGCCGGGATTGATGACGACACCCGCCGCCCTTTCTCCCGCCTCATGCAACCAGTCCACGAGCACGCCTTCGTGGTTGGACTGGCGGAATTCCACTGCGAAACCGAGATCGGCACCGGCTTGAAGACAATCATTCTCGATGTCCTTCAGCGTCTTGCCACCATAGATACCCGGTTCCCTTTTTCCCAGCATGTTGAGATTGGGGCCGTTGATGACGATGATGATGTTGCTCATTCACGTTTCCATACGAAAATCAGCGACACCTATAGACTGCGCAGCCGCCAAGGAAAAGCCCCTGCAAGCCGTAAACCGGCCGCCAGGCCGGCATCTCACAGGGAATGCACTTGCTTTTTTAGCAATCAGGAGCAGGTGGCTTTACCGCAGCTGCGCATATTGGCGATTTTCTCCTTCAGCGGGTCGGCACCGACGGCGCCGAAAACCGCCTCGTCGCCGACGATATAAGACGGCGTTCCGGTGATGCCGAGGCTGTTTGCCAGCTTGTAGGTTTCCTGCACCTGCGCATCATTGGGGTTTTCCGCCATCGACTTGCGGATATCGGCTTCCTTGAGGCCGAGCGAGGTCGCGACTTCCATGGCGCTGTCCTCATTCGCCCGTCCGCGGCCGCCGAGGAGCGTGCGCTGGAACTCCGGATATTTGGCCGGCGCCAGCAGCTTCACGGCATTGGAGACCCGATGTGCGGCGACCGATTCCGGTCCGAGGATCGGGAATTCCTTGAGCACGACGCGTATTTTCTTGTCGCTCTTCAGGATGTTGTCCATGTCTCCCATGGCGCGTTTGCAATAACCGCAGTTGTAATCGAAGAACTCAACGAGTGTGACGTCGCCATCGGGATTGCCGAGTGCCAGATCGAATTTCGATTCGAAGATCGCCTTTTTGTTGTCGGCGACCGCCTCTGCCGCCTTGGCGTTGCGCGCCGCATATTGCTTGCGCTCAAGCGCATCCTGAACCTCAAGCATGATCTCCGGGTTCTCGATCAGATACTGCTTGATGAACTCGCCCATTTCCTTCTTCTGCTGCTCATCGAGCGCATGCGCGGGCAGGGAGGCGAATACCGCTGAAAGGGCCGTCACGCTGGCAAGAAGGGTGGAACGGAGAAAATGCGCCATATCGGTCCTCATTCTGTGCGGCCGGAGCCTCTTGAAATCTTATGAAGGCAATTACCTTACTTTAAGCCAAATGCCATACGGCAAAAATACTTGTCCGCATTATGATCGCATGATTGTGAAGATTGTGATTCTGCGGCAAGTCTCTGAAATACGGTTCAGGAAAGAGCATGCCCTTGATTACGATGTCGAAGCGGAGCGCAGTCGAACCCTTTCACGCCATGGACATCCTGGCGGAAGCGAATCGGCGCAGGCAGGCGGGCCGCCCCGTCATTTCCATGGCGGTCGGCCAGCCCTCCCATCCCGCACCCAAAGCCTCGCTGGAAGCGGCCGAGGCCGCGCTGAAGCATGGGCGGATCGGTTATACCGACGCGCTCGGCCTGCGTGAGCTGCGGGAGGCGATCGCCGGCCATTACCGGCTGCGCCACCAGGTCGCCATCGATCCGGCCCGCATCGCCGTGACGACGGGTTCGTCTGCGGCCTTCAATCTCGCTTTCCTCAGCCTTTTTGATGCGGGCGATTATGTCGCCATCGCAAGGCCCGGCTATCCGGCCTATCGCAATATTCTGAAGGCTCTCGGCCTTAATGTCGTGGAAGTGCCGGTCACGGCTGAAACCGGCTATACGCTGACCCCCGCAAGTCTGGAGCGGGCGGAGACGAAAGCCGGCTGCAAGCTGAAGGGCGTGCTTCTGGCAAGCCCGGCCAATCCAACCGGCACGGTTACCGGCCGCGAGGCGCTGAAGCGGCTCGCCAGCTATTGCGAAAGCCGCGACATGGCTTTCATTTCCGACGAGATCTATCACGGCCTTACCTTTGTCGGCGAAGAGACGAGCGCGCTCGAAATCACCGACAATGCGGTGATCATCAATTCCTTCTCCAAATATTATTGCATGACCGGCTGGCGCATCGGCTGGATGGTGCTGCCCGAAAATCTGGTCCGTCCCGTCGAGTGTCTGGCCCAGAGCCTTTATATTTCCGCGCCCGAACTGTCGCAGCTTGCGGCGACAGCGGCTTTTTCGGCAGCGGAGGAGCTGGATGTCTACCGGGAAAGCTATCGCACCAACCGCGATTTCCTGATGGCGCGCCTGCCGGAGATCGGCCTGCCGCTGGCATCCCCGATGGATGGCGCTTTTTACGCCTATGTCGATACCAGCCGCTTTTCCAATGACAGCATGGATTTTGCGAAACGCATGCTGGCGGAAATCGATGTGGCGGCGACGCCCGGCATGGATTTTGACCCCGAGGAAGGCCACAGGGCGCTGCGCATTTCCTATGCGGGTTCCGTGTCGGATATCGCCGAGGCCGTTGGACGTATCGCCGGCTGGCTGAAATAAGCCGGGATCATCCGCTCAGGGAAATCAGAAGGGAAATCAGGCGGGCGTGCAGCCGAAGGTGCTGTTGAACGCCTTTTCACCCTTTGCGGTGAAGGTCAGCACACGGCCGTTTCCGCGCCGCAGCCAGTCGCGCTGCTGCATGGCTTCGAGAAGCGATGCGCCAAGCCCGCCGCCGAGGTGATGACGGCGTTCGCTCCAGTCCAGGCAATGCAGGCAGACCGGGCGACGGGCCTTTTCGAGCGGCGAAAGGTCGATGCCGAAATTCGAGAAGAAGTCGCGTCCGCTCTCCGTAAGGGCAGGATCGTCGCCTAACGTCACGAGCCCTTTTGCGGTGATGGCGGCAAGCAGCGCCACGCCGCTCTCCCCGGCCAGATGATCGTAGCAGATGCGCGCTTCCCGCAGCGCCTTGTCCTTCGGTCCCGTGCGGACGCGGACTGCGCCCGTGCGCTGGGCAAGACCCATCAACGCTTCCAGAACATGCGCCACATCCTCATCGGAAAGACGGAAATAGCGGTGACGTCCCTGTTTTTCCGCTTTCAGGAGTTGCGCCTCGGAGAGCTTCGACAGATGCCCGCTGGCGGTCTGCAACGTCACGCCGGCGGCTTCGGCAAGCTCGCTTGCGGTCAGCGCACGTCCGTCCATCAGCGCCGTCAGGATGTTGGCGCGGGCAGGGTCGCCGATCAGCGCGGCGACATTGGCGATCAGAGGTCCGTCTTTCATGCTTCGATGATAGCCGAAGCATTGATGCAAGGCAATGGCGTAGAAGGGAGAGGCAAACCACGAGGAGACAAACGATGCTGACCTGTTTCATCCGCTACGAGATCGATCCTTTCAAGGTCGACGCTTTTGAACGATATGCCCGCACATGGGGTGAGGCGATACCGCGCTGCGGGGCTGATCTGATCGGCTATTACGCGCCGAAGGAAGGATCGAGCACCATTGCCTACGGTGTCTACAATATCGAAAATCTTGCCGCCTACGAAGCCTACAGGGCACGGCTCGCCGCCGATCCTGCGGGGCGGGAAAATTATGAATTCGCCCGCCGTGAACAGTTCATTCGCCGAGAGGACCGACTTTTCCTGCGTCTCGCCTCCGCTCCGCACGCCGGAGGCGGACAATGATCGCCGTTATCTTCGAGGTCTGGCCCGCTGAAGGCGAGAAGCAGCATTATCTCGACATCGCGGCAGGCCTGCGGGCAGAACTGGAAACCATCGACGGCTTCCTGTCCGTCGAGCGGTTTCAAAGCATCGGCAATCCGGACAAGATGCTGTCTCTGTCCTTTTTCCGGGACGAGGAAGCGGTGAGGGCATGGCGCAACACCATGCCGCATCGCGCCGCGCAGTCGCTGGGCCGGTTCGGTGTTTTTTCCGATTACCGGCTGCGTATCGCGCAGGTGATCCGCGACTATGGCCTGGAGGAGAGGGAGGAAGCGCCGGCCGATAGCCGGAAAGCCCATCCGGCAGAGGGAACAGCTTAGGCTGACATTTCCAGCATCAGTTTTTCTGCATGCCGCTGCAAGGCTTTCTGGTTCGAACTCGCCTTTGAAACCCGTTATAGATGGGCAATGTGGTGCGAACACTTAGGATTGGACAAGGAGAAAAGCGATGTCAACGGAAAAAGTAGCGATTGTAACGGCAGGCGGCAGCGGCATGGGGGCTGCCGTGGCGAAACGTCTGGCCGCGGATGGCTACAAACTCGCGATCCTGTCCTCTTCCGGCAAGGGAGAGGCGCTGGCGCAGGAGCTGGGCGGAATCGGCGTCACCGGCTCCAACCAGTCCAATGACGATCTCCAGCGGCTCACGGATTTGACGCTCGAAAAATTCGGCCGCATCGATGTGCTGGTCAACAGCGCCGGCCATGGCCCGCGTGCCTCCATTCTCGATATTACCGACGAGCAATGGCACACCGGCCTCGATGTCTACCTCATGAACGTCATCCGCCCGACACGGATTGTCGCCCCCGTCATGGTGAAACAGAAGGCGGGCGCCATCGTCAACATCTCTACCGCCTGGGCTTTCGAACCGAGCAGCATGTTCCCGACATCCGCCGTGTTCCGCGCTGGCCTTGCCTCCTACACCAAGATTTTCGCCGATACCTATGCGGCCGACAATGTGCGCATGAACAATGTTCTGCCCGGCTGGATCGACAGCCTGCCGGCGACGGAGGAACGCCGCGAGAGCGTGCCGATGCAGCGTTACGGCAAGAGCGAGGAGATCGCCGCCACCGTGGCATTTCTCGCATCTGAGGGGGCAGGGTATATTACCGGTCAGAATATCCGCGTTGATGGCGGGCTGACGCGGTCTGTTTGACGGGTGGGCCTTTCCCACTCCTCATCCCTCTGACAAGCACAGGGATGAGGAAATGTCAGCGGCTCAAAAAAACGCCCTGTTCTTTGCGCCGATAAAAGAAAACGCCCGCAACATCGTTGCGGGCGTCTTTTATTCAGGATGTGGCTTCTCTCAGAAGAAGCCCTTGCGCTGCCACCAGCCGCCCTTGCGGGGCTTGGGCTCGTCGCCATCGGCGGGGTTGGAGGAACCGGAAGAGGTGACCACCGGCTCCGAGCTCGAGACATTGCTGCCCCGGTTCGCGCGGACCTTTTCTTCCGTGGCCGGTGCTTCCGCTTCCGAAGCCAGATCGGCCGATGCCTCACCCGCTTCTTCGACTGCGACGTCGATGACGGTTTCCTCGACGATCACCGGCTCCACCGTTTCAACGGCTTCGGCCTTCGGCGCTTCTTCGGTTTCAGTCTTGGCCTTTGCCTTGCGGGTGCGCCGCGGCTTTTTCGGCACTTCGTCTTCCGCGACCTCGGCAACCGCACCTTCCACCACCTCGGCGGCGGTCGGCTCTTCGGTTACGGATGCTTCGGCGGAAGCCTCTTCGCTTTCACCTTCGGCTTCCGAGTCGGCAGCATCGAGCGCCTCGTCTTCCGCACGGTTACGACGTCCGCCGCGCTTGCCGCGACGGCGGCGCTTGCGCTTGCCGTCCTCTTCGGAGGTTACCGCTTCCGCTGCACCGTTTTCGGTTTCAGCATCGGCTTCATCGGTTTCGACGCCATCGTCGTCACCTTCGGCATCATCGCCTTCCGCATCGCCGGACTGGGCGTCGAGCGCGCCGTTCTGCTCGCCCTGACCGCCCTTGCCGCGACGGCGGCGGCGACGCTTGCGCTTGCGCTTGCCTTCCTCGCCATTGTCGCCCTGCTGCTGCTGGCGTGGCTCGGTGCTCTGGGCCTTGACGATTTCTTCCTCGTCTTCGTCCTCTTCCACCTCGGCGACGAAATCGTCTTCCTCTTCCACGAAGTTCGGCAGCATCTGGATGAGGCTTTCGATCTTCACCGGATTTTCGACGGCTTCACCGCGATCGATGGCGAAATGCTGCGCACCGACGCCGGCGTCAGCAGCGATGATGATCGACACGCCGAAGCGGCCTTCATAATCGACGATCGTGCCGCGCTTGTGGTTGAGCAGGTAGAGCGCCGTTTCCGGCGTGCAGCGCACCGTGATGTTGTGGGTGGTGTTGCGCAGCAGATATTCCTCGACGCCGCGCAGCACATGTAGCGCGATGGAGGATTCCGAGCGAACATGGCCCGTGCCACCGCAATGCTGGCAGACCTGCGTGGTCGATTCCAGCACCGAAGCGCGGATGCGCTGGCGCGACATTTCCAGAAGGCCGAAATGCGAGATACGGCCGACCTGGATGCGGGCGCGGTCGTTCTTCAGGCAATCCTTCAGCTTCTTCTCGACAGCGCGGTTGTTGCGCTTTTCTTCCATGTCGATGAAGTCGATGACGACAAGGCCGGCAAGGTCGCGCAGGCGCAGCTGGCGCGCCACTTCTTCCGCCGCCTCGAGGTTCGTTGTCAGCGCGGTTTCCTCGATGGAATGCTCACGGGTCGAACGGCCCGAGTTGACGTCGATGGAAACCAGCGCTTCCGTCTGGTTGATGATGAGATAACCGCCGGATTTCAGCGTCACCTGCGGCTGCAGCATCCGGTCGAGCTGGGCTTCGATACCGGAGCGCGAGAAGATCGGGTGAATGTCGCGGTAAGGCTGAACCACCTTGGCATGGCTCGGCATCAGCATCTTCATGAAGTCTTTCGCTTCACGATAGCCTTCTTCGCCCGAAACGATGATCTCGCCGATATCCTT
>Ga0209371_1002197_pt1 | contig 11369 bp, 10 predicted proteins | sample AgamicAtAmrz_FD_187165 | JGI IMG/M metagenome (GOLD analysis project Ga0209371, IMG submission 187165) | Agave microbial communities from Guanajuato, Mexico - At.Am.rz (SPAdes) (version 2) | ecosystem: Host-associated > Plants > Roots > Rhizosphere | place: Guanajato, Mexico | collected 2012-06-07
CCCTCCCGCTGCAGCAGCCTCAGCAGTTTATCGCACCCTGCCACAATCTCATCAGGCGTCAGCGCGGCGAAGCCGAGTATCCAGCCCTGCTGAGACGCCGAGCCGGCATAGAGCGGGCTGAGACGAGGCAACAGCAACCCCTGTTGTGCCGCGAGCGCGGTTAAGCGCGCTTCGTCCTGTTCCACTGTCACCGTCAGCTGGAGTCCGCCGCCACTGGCGATGGGCGTGATCCACGGTGAGAGTCGCTGCGCAATCTGCTCCAGCAACCGATCGCGACGGCTGTGATAGAGCTGACGCATCAGCCGCAGATGAGTGGCAAAATGTCCCTGCTGCAGAAAGGCCGCGGTAATCGCCTGAGGCAGCAGGGCGCTGTGTCCATCCAGCACGCTGCGAGCCTGGCCCAGAGGGGCAATCAGCGCGGGAGGCACCACCATCCACGCCAGACGCAGTGAAGGGAACAGCGATTTCGAAAAGGTGCCGAGCGTAATGACCCGCTGATGACGGTCCAGTCCCTGTAGCGCAGGAATCGGGCGCTCGTCATAATGAAACTCGCTGTCGTAGTCATCTTCAATCAGCCAGCTTTGGTTGCGCTGCGCCCAGGCGAGCCAGGCGAGACGGCGGGGCAGGCTCAGCGTTACCCCGGTCGGATAGTGGTGTGAAGGGGTCAGATACATCAGCTTTGCACTGCCGTGACCCGGCACTGCGCCTTCGGCATCAACGGTTATCCCGTGCACCTTCGCGCCTGCGGCGAGCAGCGCGTTTCGTGCGCCGGGATAGCCTGGCTCCTCTATCCACACATCATCTCCGGGATCGACGAACATCATCGCCAGCAGCTGTAGCGCCTGTTGCGAACTGGTCAGGATAATCACCTGCTCCGGCTGGCACTGCATACCCCGCGAGAGCACCAGATAATCAGCAATCGCACTGCGCAGCGGCAGGTAGCCGCAGGGATCGCCATATCCCATGGCGGCGCTGCCCAGCGAACGCTGCACGCTGCTGCTCAGGCGTCGCCAGCTGTCATGGGGAAAAGCGCGTAACTCCGGGGAACCGGCGGCAAAGGCGTGAGGAAACGGAGGATCCTGACAGCCTCCGGTTGCCAGCACCTGCTGCCCCCGCGCTGAGAAACGGGCGGGCTGAACGCGTGCCGCTGAAGCGGTGCCTGCGGGAATCGCGATGGCCACAAACGTTCCGCGACCGATCTCGCGTCGCAGATAGCCTTCGCTCTCAAGCTGACCATAGGCGGCTTCCACCGTGACGCGTGAAATCCGGAGATCCTGCGCCAGCTGGCGACTGGAGGGCAGCTGCTGACCGGCGTGCAGATGATGCCGGTTAATGGCCAGCCGCAGGGTGGTGCAGAGGCGCTCACGCACGCCGCCGCTGGCCTGATGCTGGAAAAGCTGCAACAGCGGAGAACTCATATGGGTCTTATTCCTGGCGCAAAATGGGTATCAGCAGGCAGTCCACTCTGCCGTAAACTGCACACTCACTTCAACAGGAGAATCGCGATGTCATCTGTATTACATTTTCCCGCCGCCACGCCGCAGCAAAGCCTCGACTATCTGCAGGCAAAACTCGCTTATTATACAGACGCCTGGGATCTGGCTGAGGATCTGGCACGGAATCTGCCTGGCATTCAGGTGATCGATGCGCGCGCACCGGCGGCTTATCGCGCCGGCCATATCAGCGGCGCGATTAATTTTCCCCACCGTGAGATCAATGCTTCCAGCTGCGAGCCGCTCGACCGCGACCGCGTTTATGTTACCTATTGCGACGGCATCGGCTGTAACGGCTCGACGAAAGCGGCTCTGAAGCTGGCGGAACTGGGATTTCAGGTGAAGGAGCTGACTGGCGGGCTGGATTTCTGGAAACGGGAAGGTCATCCGCTGACCTGGGGGGAGGCGCCGGGCGAATGGCCCGTCACCGCACCCGATGCATCCTGTGGCTGCTGACCTAAAGCACCAGCCAGAGCAGAAGGGTAATCACCACCAGCGCAACAAACAGACCCAGCAGGGGACGCTGCGCCAGGGGCTGCAGCGGTGACGGCAGCGAGGCGACAAAGGGCGACCAGATCGGCTGCGGTTTAATCTCACTGGCGGCCAGCGGCTGTTCGTGAACTTTCTCGGCACGATCGGCGCGACGGCTGAACAGGAAGTTCAGCAGATCCTGCGTCTGCGTCACGGTTAGCACCGTCTGCGGTGTGGCCTGAAAACGCTGCTGGCTGTACTCCTCCAGGCTATGCCGCTCGTGCTGATCCAGCGGCTGTTTCAGCGAGGCTTCCAGCAGCTGTAAGGTGGGTGCGCTGTGCTGACTCAGCGTCTGACGTACCTGCAGATACTGGGTGAGCAGCGGGAAGTGGCGCGAGGGGATGGGATCGCCGCTGGTCAGTCCGACCAGTTTCAGCGCCGCCGTCCAGAGTTTGCCAGTCGGTTCTCCGGTGGCGGCGGCCAGACGGACCACCTGCTGATTGAGCGTCTGATGCTCCGCCGGGAGCAGGGTCCGATCGCTGACGCGGCTCTGCTGCGGCTGTGGGATCGCCATCTGCCCGTTCTGCAGCATCGTCAGCACCTGACGCAGCTGGTCCTGGCTCAGCGAGCTCAGAACGGTCTGACCAAACTGCTGGCGGATAAAGTCACTCACCGCCTGACGGTTATTGCCCTTCGGCAGCAGTTCTGTGAGCTGAGTCATTAACTGACGCGTGGCATGGCCATTCTGCGCCTGAGTCAGACGACCATTGAGATACTGCTCCGCAGCCGGAAAGTGACGCGACTGCAGCTCCGCCTCACTCTTCACGCCCACCTCATGCCGGACGCCCGCCCAGAGTTCAGGTGCCTTCAGATTGCTGAGCGATAAGATACGCACGATCAGGCGTTCTAATGTCGTGCGCTGAGCCGGGGAGAGGGGCTGTTCACCCGCCACAGAACCGTGACGTGTTACGCCGGTTTGCGGATTAAGAGATGAACGATCGCCGACCGGCACACCGGGGCCGCTGAGAGGTTGCATGGCGGATTCCTTGGGAAAACAGAACAGCGTCGGGTGCGCCGGAAAAAGAATAGGCCATGATAGCAAAAGCCCCCGCGAAATCCCACGGGGGAGGCACAGTTCAGCGTGAGATTTACTCTTCAGCCAGTCTGAGGCGATAGCGACGCCAGCGTTTCCAGATCGGTGGCAGAACCAGCACCGAAATCGCCAGCACCAGCAGCACTTTGCAGATAGGACTTTCCCACAGAATAACCAGGTTACCGTTACTGATTGAGAGGGCACGACGCAGGTTCTGCTCCAGCATCTCACCCAGCACAAAGCCCAGAATCAGCGGCGACATCGGAAAGTCCATCTTGCGCAGAATATAACCAAAGATTCCCAGGCCGACCATCAGGAGCAAATCGAAGGTGGTGCTGTGCACGGCATAGACGCCCACTGCGGAGATGGCGGCAATTGCCGGCACCAGGAACCAGAGCGGAATGCTCAGCATCCGGGCGAAAACATTGATCATCGGAATGTTCATCACCAGCAGCATAACGTTGCCAATCAGCAGTGCCGCGATCAGACCCCAGACGATATCTGGCTGCTCAACAAACATCGCCGGACCTGGCGTGATGTTATAGAGCGTTAAAGCGCCGACCATCACCGCTGTGGTGCCGGAGCCGGGGATACCCAGCGTCAGCATCGGGATAAAGGAGCCACAGGCTGAGGCATTGTTTGCCGCTTCCGGTGCGGCCACACCGCGAATATCCCCTTTACCGAACTGCTCACTGCCGCTGATTTTTTTCTCCGTCATGTAGGCGATAGCGCTGGCAATGGTCGCTCCGGCACCAGGCAGAACGCCGACAAAGAACCCCAGAAAAGAGGAGCGTAGCGTCGCGCCTGTGGCCATCGCCGCCTCCTTCATGTTGAACATCATGCGGCCGCTTGCCCGCACCGCTTTCTGGCCGCTACTGGTCGACTCGAGCATCAGCAAAATTTCACTGACCGAGAACAGACCAATGACAACGACCACAAACTGAATGCCGTCAGAGAGATGAACGCTGTCAAACGTGAAGCGATAGACGCCGGTATTGGCATCCACCCCGACCGTGGCCATGCCCAGTCCAATGAGCGCCGAAAGAAAAGATTTCAGCGGATTGTGGCTCATCATGCTGCCCAGGCAGGCGATAGCAAACACCATCAGGGCAAAGTACTCTGCCGGTCCAAACGCCAGTGACCAGCTGGCCAGCAGCGGGGCGAAGAGAATAATGCCAACAATAGCAATCGTGGAGCCAACAAACGAGCTGACCGCCGAAATAGAGAGCGCGACGCCCGCTTTGCCCTGCTGCGCCATCGGATACCCATCCAGCGCGGTCATGATTGCGCCGGCATCGCCCGGGACGTTGAGCAGAATGGAGGAGATGCGCCCGCCATACTCACAGCCGATATAAACCGTGGCCAGCAGAATCAGCGCCGACTCGGCCGGCAGGTGCAGCGCAAAAGCCAGCGGCATCAGAATGGCTACGCCATTTATTGGCCCCAGGCCAGGCAGCAGGCCAACAATGGTGCCGATAAAGCAGCCGATCAGGGCAATCAGCAGATTCTCTGGCGTCATGGCGACGGCAAAGCCCTGCATTAAAAAGGACCAGGTATCCATGATGCTCTCCTTAACTCAGCCAGCTGCCGACCGGAAGGGTGACTTCCAGCAGACGGTCAAAGGCGTAAAACAGCGAGCTGCCCATCACCAGCCCGGCCAGCGCGGCGGCCCACCAGCGCGCCCCAAACAGCAGGCCGATGCCAAAGGTCAGCAGCGTCGTGCAGATGGCAAAGCCCAGCGTCTCAAACAGCCAGCCATAGAGCATCATCATCAGCGCCAGCGCTACCAGCCGTTTCAGCGTGCCAGCTGCGGGCCACTGAATGGTGTCCGGTTTCCGAAAGAGCATCAACAGGGCGCAGATGGCCATCAGGCCTAGGATCGCCATCGGGAAAGGACGCGGCCCCACGGGTTCGTAGCTGTATTCACTCTGAATCTGCCAGGCCATCACCATGCCGCCAAGGCAGAGCGCCAGCCACAGGCTGGCAAAAATGCGATCGCTCATCATCTGCTCCCGTTATTTGGCCAGACCAAAGGATTTGGCCTGCTCACGGTAATCCGCCACCTGCTTCTTCACGTAGCTGTCGAGCGCCTGGCCTGTCAGGTTAAATTCGAACAGTCCGCGCAGATCACGCTGCTTTTTGAACTCCGGCGTCTCAGCCATTTTTTTAAAGGCCTGTTCCCACCACTGATAATCCGCATCACTGACTTTTGGACCGAGGTAATAGCCACGAATAATCGGCCAGACGATATTGAAACCCTGCTCTTTTGCCGTGGGTACCCCGGCCAGCTGACCCGGCAGACGCTGATCGGACATCACGGCCAGCACCCGCATTTTGCCGCCCTGCAGATGCGGCACCATCTCACTCATATCACCTGAGACCACCTGAATATGGTTTCCGAGCAGGGCGGTTACCGGCTCACCGCCGCCTTCAAAGGCGACATAACGCATTTTACGTGGATCGATTCCCGCTTCGCGCGCCAGCAACGCCGTTTTCATCCAGTCCTGACTGCCTATTGACGCACCGGCACCGACCACCACTTTGGTTGGATCGGCTTTCATCGCCGTCATCAGCTCACCTAACGTTTTCCACGGTGCATCCTCACGAACGGCCACCATGCCGTAATCGGTACCCACCGCCGCCAGCCACTTAACGTCGTCCACGGTATAACGACCAAACTTACCCTGTGAAAGGTTCAGCAGTGAGCCGCCAGAGAAGGCGACAACGGTGCCCGCTTCAGCCGGCCGCTGGGCAATAATCGCGTTGTAGGCCACCGCGCCGACACCGCCGGGCATGTAGGTGACGCGCATCGGCGTCTTAATTTGTCCGGTTTCCTGAAGAGAGACCTGCAATAGCTTGCAGGTAAGATCGAACCCGCCACCCGGTTTAGCTGGCGCGATACATTCGGTGCGACCGGGCTCCCCGGCGGCAACGAGGGGGGGTGCCATCAGCGACAGCAGGGTAGTGGCAAGGGCGGTATGGATGATTTTTTTCATCTTATGCTCCATTCATTCTTCCAGAGTGTGATTGCCGCTGAAACATCAGCGTTACCGAATTGTTAAAACAGTTACCTTTCATTTACCTTTCAGTGCGCGGATTTAATAGCAGGATGTGATATGCGTCTCTTACTGGTTGAAGATACGGAAGAGCTGGCACGCTGGCTGGAAAAAGCTCTCACCCAAAAAGGGTTCGCCGTCGACCGGGTCGCGGATGGAATGGCGGCCGACCATGCTTTGCAATGTGAAGCCTATGCACTGGTCGTGCTCGATATTTCACTGCCACGCATGGATGGACTGGAGGTGCTGGCACGGTTGCGGCGACGCGGACAAAGTGTGCCGGTATTGCTACTGACTGCACGCAGTGCGCTGGACGATCGTGTTCGGGGTCTGAACCTGGGGGCAGATGACTACCTGACGAAACCCTTTGAAATGGATGAACTCGAAGCGCGGTTACGGGCGCTGCTGCGACGCAGTCAGAGTCAGACATCACAAAACCAGTCACTGGGTCAGCTGGTGCTGGATGGCGAAGGCTATTTTCTGCTGGCAGACAGACCCCTGGCGCTGACGCCGCGGGAAGCAAGCATCCTGACGACACTCATGCAGCGGCAGGGCAGGCCGGTTTCGCGTCAGTCACTGTACGAGCAGACCTTTACCCTGTCAGATGAAGCCAGCCCGGAGAGTATCGAGCTCTATGTACATCGGGTGCGTAAAAAGCTGGCAGGCAGCAACGTGGCGATCGTGACCCTGCGCGGGCTGGGTTACAGCCTGGAAACGCTCTCATGCGGCTGATTCATTCGTTGCGGGGTGAGCTGCTGGCATGGTTTGGCCTGCCACTTTTACTGCTCTGGGCGCTCTCAGTCTATACCCACTATCAGAGCGGGCTGGCGGCCGCTAATCAGGCTTATGACCGTTCGCTGCTGGCGTCGGCGCGAACGGTGGCAGAGCGGCTGGTGGTGCGGGAACAGCATCTGGAGGTTGATGTGCCGTGGATTGTGCTCGACAGCTTCGAACGTAACATGAACGATCAGCTCTTTTATCAGGTGATTTCACCGCAGGGAAAAACGTTATCAGGCTATAACGATCTGCCGCCCATACCCATCACCAGCAAAATGTCGAACGCTTATCCCGCACTGGTGCATTTTTATGATGGACGCTATCACCAGCATCGGATTCGCGTTGCGGCATTATGGCAGCCGGTGAGCGAAGCGGGAGTGGATGGCATGGCGCTGGTGCTGGTGGCGGAAACCATCAACTCACGTCAGGAGTTTGCCCGCCAGTTAATGCAAACTGCGCTGATCAGCCAGAGCGGACTGGTTCTGATGACACTGCTGCTGGCCAGCCTGATGCTGCGTCGGGTTTTGCGCCCGCTGCGGCGGCTGTCGCGCATCGTATTGCAGCGCGACGGTGGCGAATTAACGCCTCTTCCCTCCTTGCCGTGGTCAGAACTGCAACCGCTTATCATCGCCTTTAACCGCTATCTTGCCCGACTGCGGGGACTGCTGGCGCGCCAGGATCGTTTCAGTGCTGACGCGGCACATCAGCTGCGCACACCGCTGACCATCCTCAAAACGCAGGTCAGCGTCGCGCTCAGCAGTGAGCGTCCTGAAGCCTGGCAGGAGAGTCTGCTCGGGATGCGTCATACACTGGATGAGACCATTATTCTGACCGATCGGCTTTTACAGTTAGCCCGTATCAAAGCGCGTCATGGCGAGGATAAACCGATGGCGCGGGTTGATTTAGCGGCTATCGTGCGCGATGCCTGTTTCAGCCGCTATATGGCGGCCCGTACCCGGCAGATCGATCTGGGCTTCGAAGGGGAAGAGAGCTGTCTGGTCAGGGGCGATGGCGTGCTGATTGGCGAACTGTGCGCCAACCTGCTGGACAATGCGATTAAATATACCCCCTGTCGCGGCATTGTCACCGCGCGGGTGATTGTGGGGGGCCTTGAAATTGAGGACAGCGGGCCGGGCATTGAGGGTGCAGAGCAGCTGAAGGCGTTACAGCCTTTTCAGCGGCTGGACAATGTCGGTATCCAGCCGGGAGCCGGTATCGGTCTCGCACTGGTGCAGGATATCTGTGCCTGGCATGGGGCAACCATGCACCTGGATCGCAGTCCGCTCCTGGGCGGACTGCGGGTGACCATATTATTTAAAACTCACGCAGGTTAGCCGATTTGTACCGGGTTAAGGGCGTGCGCAGTCGCTGCGCCAGGATCACCCCGCCCAGCGTCAGCCCCCCGCCGATCCAGTGATAGCTGTGCAGCTGCTCATGAAGAAACAGCACGGCGATAAGCGCCGTAAACAGCGGCGTCAGATTCATAAAGATGCTGGTGGTGCTCGCGCCGAGGCGCTGTACCCCGTGGATCCACAAAAATGGCGCGATAAGGGAGGCGAACAGGCCAGCAAACATCACCAGAGGCAGGTTATGCCGGTCAAGCGAGACATCAGGTGCCAGCAGAAAGCCGGGCAGCAACATCAGGACACCAGCCAGAATCTGCACATAGAGGCTGTGCCAGATGGGCAGCGGCAGCGCCCATCGCTTAGTCAGCACGCCGTAAAGGGCATAGGCGGTGGAAGCCGCCAGCATCATCAGCTCCCCTTTACCCAGTCCGTGATGCAGCAGCTGCATCACGTTGCCCTCACTGACCAGCCACACCAGACCGCCAAAGGAGAGGATGCTGCCGAACAGGATGCCGGATGTCGGCGCAATACGCAGGATCACCACGCTCAGCAGCACGGTAAGCAGCGGGATCAGCGCGCCGATGATCCCCATAAAGAGAGCGCTGACACTGTGCGCCGCATAATAGGCGAGGCTCTGGTAGAGCACCATGCCAAGCAGACCGAGTATCGCCAGCCGCCAGAGATGGGGCTTAATCGCCTGACGGGCGCGCCACACACCGGGCAGCACAAACGGCGTCAGCACCAGCAGCGCCAGCAGCCAGCGATAAAATGAGATGGCTGCCGGATCGATCGCGCTGGCCGACAGTTTGCTGACGATCGCGTTGATCGACCAGATCATCACCGCACCGAGCGGATAGAGAAAAAACATACGGACTCTCCTGAATCATGATGCGACGCAGTGTACGCTTGTCCGGTTTTATCCAGATAGTTAATATCGGACAAAAATTTTAACAGAGCGGACAGAATGACTCTGAAAGTGACCTACCAGCCGCCCGCCGACGTCTCGCAGCTGCGCTACTTTATGCGCTATGAACAGGCCAATGCCCGCACGGAATATCTGCCGCATGCCCATGCCTGGGGCCAGCTGATTCTGGTAAAGAGTTACGTGCTGGAGATGCAGGTAGAGGGTGAACGCCTGCTGACCCCGGCTGACATGCCGGTCTGGATCCCGCCGGGGCAGCAGCACAGCAGTTATAACCATCGTCAGGCGCAGTTCCGCACCTTTAATCTGGCGGCCCCGCTTTGCGCTGGTCTGCCGCAGCAAGCCTGCCTGATGCGAATCGACGCCATTGCACACGCCATTCTGGATACCTTTGCCGATCAACAGCTTGAACAGCCCGAAACCGAAGCGCAGTGGCGACTGTGTGAGGTACTGCGCGATCGCCTGCTGCTGGCGGAGGTGCAGGAGAGTTATCTGCCCACCTCTCAGGATAAATTTCTGGCGCCGGTGCTCCATGCCCTTGAAGCCTGCCCGGGGGATAACACCACCCTGGCAGGCTGGGCGGCGCGGGTCTTTACCACCGAACGGACGCTGGCGCGGCGCTGCCAGCAGCAGCTTCACATGACGTTTGGCGAATGGCGGCAGCGGCTGCGCTTTCTGCGCGCCATCGTGCTGCTGGAGCAGGGCGAAAGCGTGCAGAGTATCGCCCATGAGCTGGGATACAGTTCCGCCTCGGCGCTGATTGTGATGTTTCAGCAGCAGGCGGGCACCACGCCGGAGCGCTACCGCACCCGGTTAGGCTAACGCGGTGCTTTGTGCCAGAATAATTGCCTCTCATGCAACAGACAGGAAAGCCGTGGTGAAAATTCTGGTCGATGAAAATATGCCTTATGCCCGTGAGTTGTTCAGCCGGACCGGCGACGTGGTCGCGGTACCGGGACGTCCGCTGCCGGTGGATGAGCTGGCCGATGCCAGCGGGCTGATGGTGCGCTCAGTGACGCAGGTGAATGAGGCGCTGCTGGCGGGCAAGCCGGTGAAATTTGTCGGCACCGCCACGGCGGGTACCGATCATATCGACGAGGCCTGGCTGCAGCAGGCCGGCATTGCGTTCTCTGCGGCGCCCGGCTGCAACGCCATTGCGGTAGTGGAGTACGTTTTCTCCGCGCTGCTGCTGCTGGCGGAACGTGATGGTTTCCAGCTGCGCGATCGTACGGTCGGCATCGTGGGTGTCGGCAACGTCGGTGGACGGCTGCAGAAGCGCCTGGAAGCCTGGGGCATCAAAACCCTGCTGTGCGATCCGCCGCGCGCCGATCGCGGTGACGAAGGGGATTTCCTGTCGCTGGAGGCGGTGACTGCGCAGGCCGATATCCTGACTTTCCACACGCCGCTGTTCAAAGAGGGGCCTTATAAGAGCTGGCACCTGGCCGATGCCGCGCTGCTGATGGCGCTGAAGCCCAACACCATTCTGATTAACGCCTGTCGCGGCCCGGTGGTCGACAACGTCGCGCTGCTGGAGGTGCTGAAAATGCGGCACGACCTTAGTGTGGTGCTGGATGTCTGGGAGCCGGAACCGGACCTCTCTCTGGCGCTGCTGGACAGGGTCGACATCGCCACACCACACATTGCAGGCTACACGCTGGAAGGCAAGGCTCGCGGTACGACCCAGGTGTTCGAAGCCTGGTGTGATTTTATCGGTCAGCCGCAGCAGGTGCCGCTCAGCACCCTGCTGCCGGAGCCGGAATTCAGTGAAATCACCCTGAATGGTCCGCTGGATCAGCCAACGCTGAAACGCCTGGCGCATCTGGTGTATGATGTGCGCCGCGATGATGCCCCCCTGCGAAAAGTGGCGGCGCAGCCCGGCGAATTTGATCGCCTGCGTAAGCAATATCTGGAGCGCCGTGAGTGGTCATCGCTGCGGGTGAAGTGTAATGACGCCACCACGGCTGAGATGCTGAATCAGCTGGGCTTTAACGCAATCCACTCTCCGGCGTAACCGGCGCGCGATGCCGCAGTGAACGCAGGCGGCGCTGCCGCGTGCTGGTTAAGGAGGGGGATAAATCTGAATCCCTGGGCGGTGAATATCACCGCCTTCTGTTTTTATGTCATTGTCTGGAGTAAACCAACATGTCTGACGGCTGGAATATTGCGCTACTGGGCGCGACAGGCGCAGTAGGGAACGCTGTACTGGAACTG
>Ga0209371_1002198_pt1 | contig 11358 bp, 9 predicted proteins | sample AgamicAtAmrz_FD_187165 | JGI IMG/M metagenome (GOLD analysis project Ga0209371, IMG submission 187165) | Agave microbial communities from Guanajuato, Mexico - At.Am.rz (SPAdes) (version 2) | ecosystem: Host-associated > Plants > Roots > Rhizosphere | place: Guanajato, Mexico | collected 2012-06-07
AGCAGAAGCAGACATTCAGCATGCAGAGCCCCATCAGCGTGGTAATCAGCGCATCCAGCTCATACAGCCAGCCATCGCCACTGCTCAGACGCTGATTGGTGCAGTAGGCGATAAACAGCAGCAGCGCGCCAATCCACATCACCGGATTAAACCGCACAAACAGCGCTTTCAGCGGCGGATGTTTCCACGCCAGTGCGCCCAGCATAAAGAAGGGCAGGTAGAAGAGCGTCTGCATTACGATGATATTGAACAGACCATCCATCAGCCAGGCGGGCTGGAAGATAAACACCAGACGGCGGAACACACACCAGAGCAGAGCCCAGGCCAGAACACCCACCGTCAGCGTACCCCAGCCGACCCGCGTGTAGTCGATGGCGCGGTGCTGGTCGCGCAGCCAGCGAAACGTCACCATACCCAGCGTGGTCAGCATCACCAGCACCACCAGAAACCACAGGTGTGAAATCAGCTCCCACATCAGGTTATTGAACTTCTGATAGGGGGTGAAGCGGGGCCAGTCGGCCAGTTTATCTGTCCAGGCTTTCAGCATGAAAAATTGTGGCAGCGTAATCAGCGGCACCGCAGTGAGCATGGGGATCCCGACGCGTTCCAGACGCACCTTCAGGAAACGTCGCGGCTGATAGCGCAGGTAGAGCATGTAGGAGAAGTAACCCGAGATAACAAAGAACACCTGCATGCGAAATGCATGAATAAAATCATTCAGCAGCGTCAGCCATAACGAGGCTTCCTGGCTGTTCACTGCCCATTTCTGCGCGGAGTAGATGAGGGAAACGTGAAACGGTACCCCCAGCAACATCAGGTAGGCGCGGATAGAGTCGAGGAAATATTCACGTTCAGGTTTTACAGTACTCATAAAGTTCCAGTTCGTTAGTACGGTTAGCCAGTTTCACCCTGAAACCGGATTATGTCCGGGTAAAATTCTACCTGCCATAAACCGGGTATACTATCAGTGGAATCCGTAGTGTCTAATTGTCCTAAAAGTAGCGTTAAGCCTGACGAAATGCGGGAACAATGTTGCGCATAAGCTGTCGGAAAACCGAATAATCCTTTAAGATAAACGGGTTTGATTTAAGCACACGAAAGGGGGGGATGTGCTGACTAAAGAAAAAAATAAAGCCGGACTGATGAAGGTACGCTGGATTGGTACTGCGGTTCTGCTGGCGTTATATGCCAATAACAGTTGGGCGTTTAACATTGATGATGTTGCCACACAAGCCAAAGCGTTGGCAGGGAAAAGCTTCGAAGCGCCTAAAAGCAATTTACCCTCTCAATTTCGTGAAATGAAATTTGCTGACTATCAGCAGATCCAGTTTAACCACGATAAAGCGTACTGGGGCAAACTGCGCACGCCGTTCAAGCTGGAGTTCTATCACCAGGGGATGTATTTCGATACCCCGGTGCAGATCAACGAAGTGACCGCCAGCGCGGTGCGTGAGATCAAATACAGCCCCGATTATTTCAATTTCGGTAACGTAAAACATGACGCTGACGCCGTTAAAAACCTCGGTTTTGCCGGTTTCAAAGTGCTTTACCCGCTTAATAATAAGGGTAAAAACGATGAGATCGCCAGCTTCCTGGGCGCCAGCTATTTCCGTGTAATCGGTGCCGGTCAGGTCTATGGCCTGTCGGCGCGTGGACTCGCCATCGACACGGCATTGCCGTCCGGTGAAGAGTTCCCGCGTTTCAAAGAGTTCTGGATTGAGCGTCCGAAACCTCAGGACAAACAGCTGGTGATCTATGCGCTGCTCGATTCGCCTCGTGCGACGGGTGCGTATCGCTTCGTGCTGCGTCCGGGTGAAGCCTCTACCGTGGATGTGCAGTCCAAAGTTTACCTGCGTGACAACGTCGGCAAACTGGGTATTGCTCCGCTGACCAGTATGTTCCTGTTTGGCCAGAACCAGCCATCGACAGTGAATAACTTCCGTCCGGCACTGCATGACTCTGATGGCCTCTCTATCCACAATGGCAACGGAGAGTGGATCTGGCGTCCGCTGAACAACCCGCGTCATCTGGCGGTGAGCACTTACACTATCGAGAATCCGAAAGGCTTTGGTCTGCTGCAGCGCGGGCGTGACTTCAGCAACTATCAGGATCTGGATGACCGCTATGACCTGCGCCCAAGCGGCTGGGTGGAACCATTAGGCGACTGGGGTAAAGGCCGGGTTGAACTGGTTGAGATCCCAACGGCCGATGAAACCAACGATAACATTGTTGCGTTCTGGACGCCGGAGACGCTGCCAGAGCCTGGCAAAGAGATGAACTTCAAATATCGCCTGCACTTCTCGCGCGACGAGAAGCAGCTGCACTCGGATGACATTGCCTGGGTCAAAAACACCCTGCGCTCAGCGGGTGACGTGAAGCAGTCGAACCTGGTGCGTCAGCCGGATGGCACCGTGGCTTTCACCATCGACTTCGTGGGTAAAGACATGAGTAAGATGGCGGAAAACAGTCAGGTGACCCCGCAGGTCAGCGTCGGTAAAAACGCTGAAGTGGTTGAGCAGAGCGTACGTTATAACCCGGTCACTAAAGGCTGGCGTCTGGTGTTGCGTCTGCGTGTGAAAGATGCCAAGCAGTCCACCGAAATGCGTGCGGCGCTGGTTAGCGGCGACAAGACATTGACGGAAACCTGGAGCTATCAGTTACCTGCCAATGAATAAATCGACTTTTACACCTCAACGTTATGTGGAATCTCTGCCGCTGGATGCGGCAGGGAAGTCTCGCCTGAGCGTCTCATTGCAGAATGCCAGTGCGTTCCACTTCATTCATGATGTGCTGGGCAGGGATGTCGCAGCCAGTGACCGTCCCGACGATGCGCCGTTAAAATCGGTCTCATCGCGGGTGGAAATGGCCTGGCCCGATGCACTGGCGGGCGGTCAGCAGCTAGGTAAAGATTACCTCGACCGCACCACGCTGAAGGCGATGCCCAAAGTCAAACGTTCACTGATGTTCCCGGAAGCGTGGCGCACCAACCCGGTTGCCCGCGCCTGGGACTCTCTGCGTGGACGTAAATCTGTGCCGCGCTACGCCAGTGCGGAAGAGCAGCGAGCCGAAGAGAAGTGGCGTCATGTCGGTTCGATTCGTCGCTACATTCTGCTGATCCTGACGATTTTCCAGACCGTGGTCGCCACCTGGTACATGAAGAGCATTCTGCCCTATCAGGGCTGGACGCTGCTGGACCCGATGGAGATGATCAACCAGAACTGGCAGCAGTCAGTGATGCAGATCCTGCCGTATGTGCTGCAGACCGGCATCCTGTTCCTGTTTGCCATTCTGTTCTGCTGGGTGTCAGCCGGTTTCTGGACCGCCCTGATGGGCTTCCTGCAGCTGCTGATCGGGCGCGATAAATACAGCATCTCCTACTCCACGGTCGGGGATGAGCCGCTGAATCCGGCGCATCGCACCGCGCTGATTATGCCGATCTGTAATGAAGACGTTGAGCGTGTTTACGCCGGTCTGCGTGCGACCTGGGAGTCTGTGGTTCGCACCGGTAACGCAGAGCACTTTGACGTCTACATCCTCAGTGACAGCTACGATGCGGATATCGCCGTTGCCGAACAGAAAGCCTGGATGGAACTGGTCCGTGACGTCGGCGGGGCAGGCAAGATCTTCTATCGCCGTCGCCGTCGTCGTGTGAAGCGTAAAAGCGGCAACATCGATGACTTCTGTCGTCGCTGGGGCAGCAACTACAGCTACATGGTGGTGCTGGATGCCGATAGCGTCATGAGTGGCGAGTGCCTGACCGGCCTGGTGCGTATGATGGAGGCTAACCCGAATGCCGGGATCATCCAGTCGTCGCCGAAAGCCTCAGGAATGGATACGCTCTATGCGCGCTGTCAGCAGTTTGCGACCCGCGTCTATGGTCCGCTGTTTACCGCCGGTCTGCACTTCTGGCAGCTGGGCGAGTCGCACTACTGGGGTCATAACGCCATTATCCGCGTGAAACCCTTTATCGAGCACTGTGCGCTGGCGCCACTACCGGGCGAGGGGTCGTTTGCGGGCTCGATCATGTCGCATGACTTCGTCGAGGCGGCACTGATGCGTCGTGCCGGCTGGGGCGTCTGGATCGCCTATGACCTGCCAGGTTCTTATGAAGAACTGCCGCCGAACCTGCTGGATGAGCTGAAGCGTGACCGCCGCTGGTGCCACGGTAACCTGATGAACTTCCGTCTGTTCCTGGTAAAAGGGATGCACCCGGTTCACCGCGCGGTGTTCCTGACCGGCGTGATGTCCTACCTGTCAGCTCCGCTGTGGTTCCTGTTCCTGGCGCTTTCCACGGCCCTGCAGGTCGTGCATACGCTTATGGAGCCGACCTACTTCCTGCAGCCGCGACAGCTCTTCCCGGTCTGGCCGCAGTGGCGTCCGGAGCTGGCGATAGCGCTGTTCTCGACCACGATGGTGCTTCTGTTCCTGCCGAAGCTGCTGAGCGTGGTGCTAATCTGGTTTAAGGGGGCGAAGCCTTACGGTGGCGCACTGCGCGTGCTGTTGTCACTGGTGCTGGAAACGCTGTTCTCGGTGCTGCTGGCCCCGGTGCGCATGCTGTTCCACACCGTGTTTGTGGTCAGCGCCTTCCTTGGCTGGGAAGTCGTCTGGAACTCCCCGCAGCGTGATGACGATGCGACGCCATGGGGCGAGGCGTTCAAACGTCACGGTTCACAGATGGCACTGGGTCTGGTGTGGGCGATTGGTATGGGACTGCTGGATCTCAACTTCCTGTGGTGGCTGGCACCGATCGTCTTCTCCCTGATCCTGTCACCGTTTGTGTCGGTGATGTCGAGCCGCGCAACGCTGGGCCTGAAGAGCAAGCGCGCGAAGCTGTTCCTGATCCCGGAAGAGTCTTCACCGCCGCAGGAGCTGGTGGACACCGACCGCTATCTGCAGCTCAACCGCGAGCGTGTACTGGAGAACGGCTTTATGCACGCGCTGTTCCATCCGGCGTTTAACGCGCTGGCGACAGCGCTGGCGACTTCACGTCACCGGCAGAGCCAGTTACTCGACTATGCCCGCGACCGTCGTGTCGATCAGGCGCTGAGCGATGCACCGGAAAAACTCAGCCGCGACCAGCGTCTGCAGCTGATCAGCGATCCGGTGGTGCTGGCCCGCGTCCATACCCGACTGTGGGAAAATGCGGAGAAGTATCACCAGTGGGTAGAGAGTTATCAGAAACTGACGCTCAACCCTAACGCGCTGGCAAAAAACGCGTAATCTGAAAAAGCGGCAGCGATGCCGCTTTTTTTATGGGATGAAAACAGGGCAGGGATGATAGTTTACTCGCAGGCCGTCACCGCATGCCGCGCGTGGCACTCTCTGGGGCAGGTAAAGGCGGGTTTTTGTGGTGAAACGGTTTTTAAAGGCAGGTGTTATCGCTCTCGCGGTGCTCTGCTTAAGCGGATGCGGCAGTATTATCAGCCGAACCGTGCCCGGACAGGGACACGGTAATCAGTACTATCCGGGCGTACAGTGGGATGTACGCGACAGCGGATGGCGGGTGCTGACCATCCTTGATCTGCCCCTGTCGCTGGTGCTGGACACCCTGCTGTTGCCAGTGGATGCCAGCCATGGTCCTTACGAATAACCGCGATCGGAGTCGCTGTTATCATCTTCCCACTCCTGAGCCGCGGCTTCACCCTCTTCGGTGTCCAGCGGCGGCTCCAGCTGGAACTCGCCGTCGTCCCACTCGTGCAGGGTGTTTTCCGCTAACCACTCCTGACGCAGTTCCACTTCGTCAAAATCAGCGTCAAAAATAGCCTGAGCAGCTTCACCGGTGCGGTAAGGAAGGCATTCGCCTGCGTCACCTTCGTCGACCAGGAACTCAGCCTGCCACATGATATCGCCATCCTGCATCACATACTTTTGCAGGCCGAACTGGCTGACCGACGCCTCTTCTTCATCCACTTCAGGGTTATTTGCGAGAAACTCCTCACGTGCAGCATCAATCGCTTCCTCTAAGGTACTGTACATGCTCATCGATCTTCTCCTTACCGGGTTCACTTGATTTCAGTGAAGAATAGACGAAATTTGCCGGAGGGAAAGGGCGGGGGCGTGTAACTGGCGGGAAATAAACCATTTCCCGCCAGCAGCGGGATTAACGCATTTTTTGCGGGAAGTGCAGAACCGGCTGTACCGACTCATGAATAACCGGTGCCGCGTAGCGAATACAGCATTTGATGCAGGGTTTAACTTTCTTAAAATTGATTCTGGCGATGGATAAGGCCTGGCTGAGATTATACAGGGTGCCGATAAAAATCATCTGCTCCTTGCCGGGCATCCGCCTGCATCCCTGACGATGAAGAAAATGGTAGTTCTCCTGATCGGTCGTAATGGTGACGTAATAGTAGAGACCTTTACTCATATTAGGGATCCCCTGAGGTTCGCTGTGTGTGATCGTTTTTTTATAATTGAGCTGAAGTCGTTAAAAGCCTGAATGTCACTGCTGAAATTACCGTTAAGTCGGAACAGGTTCAAATGCAATAACGGCATATCGGGCTGTTAAATTTTTGTAAAAATGAATATGTCGGCGGCTTGAATGACAATCCCTTGTTAATTAAGTTAATTTTAGTGGATTGATAAGCGACCAGAAATCATTAAGCCTGGCTAAATAGGAATAGGCCTGGTGATAAAAATAATTAGCGCCAGCGCAAATTAAAGCAGAAAAATTAAAATCTGATGAATGTCTGTCAGAATATGCAGCAGGCGGCTTACTGTAGCTGTAATAAATAAGCCGGGCTGATTGAATGCGGTGGAAATCAGCGTCTCCTGCGAGCGTATCTGATAATAACTGGATCGTTAAACCGGGAAGCCGCAATATCGGTCAGCCGCGCGATTGATTTATCGGGACAGAGCATTGCAGCAGAAGAGGCGCTAAACGGCCGTGAGACCGTTTAGCGTGGCAGATTAATAGCGGGAGGGTTCGCCTTGCGGACGGGTTTTAAAGCGGCGATGCAGCCACATATATTGCTCAGGTGCCAGCAGCACACCCTCTTCAACCACTTTGTTCATCCTGGCCGCGGTGACTTCATCGTTTTCCAGCGTAAATTCGCTGCGGATGTCGGGCAGAATCATCAGTTCATAGCCCCGGCCACCAGGCAGACGACGCGGCACAAACGGAATGACAGCGGGGTTACCGGCGCGGATCAGCAGATGGGTCCCCACCGTCGTTGCCGCCTTTTCCACGCCAAAGAAGGGCACAAAGACGCTGCTGCGCGGGCCATAGTCGTGATCGGGGGCATACCAGATAATGTCCCCCTGCTTCAGGGCGCGGATCATTCCTTTGAGATCCTTACGGTCGAGCATGCTTTTGTTTGACCGCATGCGACCTTTGACCTGCAGCCAGTCAATCAGCTTGTTGTCATTGGGGCGATAGACGCCAATGCCAGGATTGTGGATGCCAAACATGCGCGCGCCGATCTCCAGCGTCAGAAAGTGCATGCCGATGAGCAGCACACCGCGCTGGTTGTCGCGCGCGGCCTGAATATGCTCCAGCCCGGAGGGCTTGTGCCACTTGTTAATACGCCAGTCGGGCCAGAACCACGCCATGCCGGTTTCAATCAGGCCCATGCCGACGGATTCGAAATTGTGTTTCACCATCGCCTCGCGCTCATTGACCGGCATCTCCGGAAAACTTAATTCCAGATTACGCCGGGCGATGCTGACGCGACGATTCATAAAGCGCATGGCGATACGGCCAATATTGCAGCCGAGCACATAGAGCAGGGGATAAGGAAGGAGCACCAAAAGATAAAGAAAAGCGATACCCAGCCAGGTCAGCCAATAGCGCGGGTGAAGCAGTTCTCGTGAAAACTGAGGCAACTGAGTCATGTGAAGGTTAATTTTCCTGCGTCATGCACCCTGCGGTGCTGATATCTCATTGATTTACACTATTGTGCCAGTTTTTAACGTTCGCTTAAATATCGCTGATGGAACCGGGCCTCAATGAGCGGGGAGAAAGCCGCCGCGAGTGCCGGAAAAAACAGCAACTGACGATCGGTCCTGACGCAACGCTTTGCATACACCTGAAATCAGGTATCATGTGCCCGCTAATTTTCTCCTATTGATAACAGGAAAGAACACCATGCCAGTGTTACATAACCTCGTTTCCAATAAAGAGCTGAAGGCGCGCATGCTGGCTGAAACTGAGCCGCGCACCACTGTCTCTTTTTATAAGTATTTTCAGATTGCCGATCCTAAAGCCTTCCGTGATGCGCTCTATGTTGGCCTGACCTCCCTCAAGGTGTTTGGTCGCGTCTATGTTGCCCATGAAGGCATCAACGCGCAGATCAGCGTGCCTGCCAGCCAGTATGAAAAGATGAAGGCCTGGCTGTATGCGTTCGATCCGGCGCTGAACAACCTGCGTATGAACGTCGCACTGGATGATGATGGAAAGTCGTTCTGGGTACTGCGCCTGAAAGTGCGCGATCGCATCGTGGCGGACGGTATTGAGGACAGCAGCTTCGACGCAAGCAATGTCGGTCACTACCTGAAAGCGGCGGAAGTCAACGCCATGCTGGACGATCCGGACGCGCTGTTTGTCGATATGCGAAACCACTACGAATATGAAGTGGGCCGTTTTGACAACGCGCTGGAAGTGCCGGCAGACACCTTCCGTGACCAGCTGCCAATGGCCGTGGATATGCTCAGGGAGCAGAAAGATAAAAAGATCGTCATGTACTGCACCGGCGGCATCCGCTGCGAAAAGGCCAGTGCCTGGATGCGGCATAACGGTTTTGAAGATGTCTATCATATCGAAGGTGGCATCATCGAGTACGCCCGCCGCGCCCGTGAACAGGGCTTGCCGGTCAGATTCAAAGGCAAAAACTTTGTCTTTGATGAGCGGATGGGTGAGCGGATTTCTGACGATGTGCTGGCAAACTGCCATCAGTGCGGTGAGCCCTGCGATACCCACGTCAACTGCGTGAATGACGGCTGTCATCTGCTGTTTATTCAGTGCAAGAGCTGCGCAGAGAAGTTTGAGAACTGCTGCAGTCCGATCTGTCAGGAAGAGGCGAAGCTCTCTCCGGAAGAGCAGCGCGCCCGTCGTGCCGGACGAGAGAATGGCAATAAAATCTTTAACAAGTCGCGTGGCCTGTTAAACATGACCATTCCCGCGCCGAAGAAGTCATAAAGCGGTAAACGTGGCCGCCTGAACGCTGATTCAGGCGGCCTGCGGCTTTACTGACGCACACCTTCCACCGAGATCATCAGCTGAACCTTCTGCGAGGCTGGCCCCAGATCTTTCGTTATATTGAAATCTTTCAGCGCAATTTCACCTTCCGCTTCAAAGCCAGCACGATAACCGCCCCACGGATCTTTGCCTTCACCCAGCTTCTTCGCCTCCAGCGTCACCGGCTTTGTGACGCCGTTCAGCGTCAGATCGCCGGTAATCTCTAATTCATCGCCCTCTTTCTTCACCGACGTGGATTTAAAAGTCGCCTGCGGATTTTTACTGCTGTTCAGGAAATCCGCGCTGCGCAGATGTTTGTCACGTTCAGCATGGTTGGTATCCACGCTGCTGGTATTAATCGTCACCTCGACTTTATCGGCGGCAGGGTTCTTCTCATCAAAGGTGAAGCGGCCATCGAAATCCTTAAAGGTTCCGTAGAGCCAGCTGTAACCCAGATGCTGGATGCGAAACTGAATAAAGGCGTGCTGCCCCTCTTTATCAATTTTGTAGTCAGCGGCACTGGCACTCAGGGAACCGAGCAGCAGGCTGGCCGCGGTCATCGTCAGCAGACTTTTCTTCAACATATTATCTGTCCTTTTCAGAGGGTAAGGGGAGGCGTAAACCTGACATTCGTTTTAAGGTGTTATCGCGATCGATAACATGGTGTTTTATCGCAGCCAGACCGTGCAGGATCGACAGGATCACCACACTCCAGGCCAGCCAGAGGTGAATATCGCCTGCGAGGTCGGCCTGCTCGCCTGCACCGCTGAACAGGGCAGGCAGCGTAAACCAGCTGAACACGGCGATGGGTTTACCGTCGGCGGTGGAGATGAGATAGCCGCTGATCAGAATGGCCAGCAGCAGGGTATAAAGTAACAGGTGTGCCACGACAGAACTGATGCGCACCAGAGGGGAATGGCTGCTCAGCGGCCTGGGCGGCGACGAAATAACGCGCCACACCAGGCGGATAATCAGCGTCAGTAACAGCAGCACGCCAATACTTTTATGAATTTCCGGGGCGTCGTGATACCAGCTGTCGTAATAGCCCAGACCGACCATCCATAATCCCAGCGCAAACATGCCATAAATGGCCAGCGCCATCGACCAGTGCAGCAGCACAGCAACCCGGCCAAACTGATGCGGTGTATTACGTAATAACATAATCTGAGCGTCACGTAGAAATAATATGAAATAAGCATCCACATTATGAAATATAAAAGCAATCACCCTTACGCTTCTATAAATTCAAAAAAATCATCGGAAAAGGTTGAATAAAAAGGCAGGGAAATGGGCAATATTACTGAATAATAATTTTGATGAGGGGAAAACGGTCAACCTCATTCCGCGCAAATGAACAATCGGGGCGAAATAAGGGCGAACTTTTGTCAGGGAAATTCAGGTTGCGTCAATCTTTGTCAGCAGGATGGCACCCTGTGATGCCATCCGTTTGCAGAGTCAGAAACGCGAAAGGCGGAACGGAGAGAGATCAAAGGAAAAAGGTTTCTGCTGCGCAAATTCCGCGGCCAGTTCGCCCAGCACGCTGGCAAATTTAAAGCCGTGTCCGCTGAGTCCGGTTATCAGCAGGCGATTGGGTTCGCCCGGCAGCGTATCAATAATAAAATCTTCATCCGGGCTGAAGTCGTAGCTGCACGCTTCACCATGCAGACAGACACCGACGCCCGGTAAGAACTGGCGCAGGAAGCCAAAAGCTTCACTGCCATCTGCCGCCACGGCACCGAAGGGTTTACGATCTTCAGGCTGCTGCATCAGCTGTCCGCCATCGTGACGACCCACTTTCAGAGCGTTATTGTCGGCCGGGAAGCCATAGAACTGGCTGCCGTCACGCATCTCGACGGTAAAGCCCGGGAACCTGTTGTTCTCGCTGTAGCGACCATCAGCCTGATACCAGGCAAACACCTTACGGGTAGGGGCAACCGGCAGATTCGGGATGAGTTTTCCGACCCAGGTACCGGCGCTGACCACCATTTTACGGCCGCGATAGACACCATCCAGCGTTGTAACCTGCTGAAGGTCGCCATCCCGTCCCAGTTCTGAAACCGGGCAGTTGAACAGCTGGGCACAGCCTGCCTGTTCCGCCAGCTGAACCCAGCTGCGCACCGCCTGTTCACATTTCAGGAAGCCCGACTGCGGCTCAAATACGCCCAGATAGCCCTCTGGTACGT
>Ga0209371_1002202_pt1 | contig 11330 bp, 11 predicted proteins | sample AgamicAtAmrz_FD_187165 | JGI IMG/M metagenome (GOLD analysis project Ga0209371, IMG submission 187165) | Agave microbial communities from Guanajuato, Mexico - At.Am.rz (SPAdes) (version 2) | ecosystem: Host-associated > Plants > Roots > Rhizosphere | place: Guanajato, Mexico | collected 2012-06-07
CTAAACTCTAGCTTTTTGTTGCTTTGTTTTCATCTTTATAACGCAAGTTATAAAAACGATTATTGTTGACGTTTTGTTTGTTCAGTTTTCAAAGAGCAATCTGTTTCATTTAATCGCTTGCTTCAGAAGCGACTTTATCAATTTACCATGAAAGCAATCTTCATGTCAACAACTTTTTAGAACTTTTTTATTTCATCTAAAATCCCTTGTTGAGGACGAGAAATAATATACCATGTATATTTTTAATTAGCAATACATTTTTTAAGTTTTTATTCGTAAGAAAACCAAATTTTATCCCAGGCTCTAGTTCCTTCCTATATCTTAAAATAAACACACCATTTGTTCAGTTATTTTTAATAATAAGAATTACTAATTAAAAAATGCCGATATAATGATTGCAAAAACAGGTTACATATATGAAGATAAAGAAAATTATCCTCCGTCTCCATTACATATGATAATCGGAAACCTCATGTTTTCAACCTCTTAATAATGGTTATATACGCTACAAAATAGAGAGAAAGGAAAATCCACTAAAAAACTTAAGTATCAATTGTGTTTTATTGATAAAAAATACAAGCGGACTAAAAACATAAATAAAAGAGCTTTAAGCCACATAATTATATAACAACCAGATTACAGGAGGTATTATGCTTATCGACATCGACTTCTTAGTTAAATTAGGGATTTCAACAGGACTTGGCTTGATTATCGGTTTAGAAAGAGAAATAAAAAGGAAGCCTGTTGGCTTAAAGACAAGTCTTGTTATCAGTATTGTGAGCTGCCTGCTCACTATTGTTTCTATAGAGGCAGCATATAAGTTTCCCGGGAGCGAGTTTGTAAATATTACAATGGACCCCCTTCGCCTTCCTGCACAAATTGTTTCCGGCATCGGCTTTTTAGGAGCTGGGGTAATATTGAGAAGAGGGAATGACAGTATCTCCGGGCTGACGACAGCAGCACTAATTTGGGGTGCCGGTGGAATTGGAATTGCAGTTGGGGCCGGTTATTACATAGAAGCTATCGCAGGTGTAACCCTTTTATTAGTGAGCGTAAAGTTTGTTCCTTTCCTTATGAGCCTTATCGGTCCTAGACAGCTAAGAGAAAAAGAAATAAAAGTTAAGCTCAAAGCAACGGAAAAGGAAGATGTTGCAACTATTATTGCAGCCATAAGAGAATTGAAAGCAGGCATTAAAAACCTGCGCATAAAAGACTTAGAAACCGGTGAACATTCTATCAACTTAATTTTAATAGTTGATCAAAAAAGAGAGTTAACAGAATTCTATAAAGAAATTTCCGGTATTAATGGCGTCAGGGAAATTGAAATAGAAAGCTTAAATTGATTATATTGACCAAATGGGTGGAGAGGTATCTCCATCCATTTATTGTTTTTTAGTTTAGTTATTGCAATATTTCTGAAAATATGTATAATATAATTTATCATCAACCAAACGGGGGCTTAGCTCAGCTGGGAGAGCGCTTGCATGGCATGCAAGAGGTCGTCGGTTCGATCCCGATAGTCTCCACCAACATACATAAATTCAGAAGACATTTGTCATCAATGGCAAATGTCTTTTTTACGTTCTTTTCCCTCTCATTTTAAATCGATATATTTTTCTTCCAAACCTTTCCTTGTATAATATTTTTATATCGAAAAATTCTAAAAAATACAGTGTAAAAAAAAATTATATTTTGTCGGATTTTATGGATTATTTGTCGCACATTCTGTATAATCATGCTTATTGAATTTTTTCAATAAGTTAAAGGAGGTTTTTCATTTTGGGTAAAGCATTAATTATTGGTGCTGGCGGTGTAGCAAGTGTTGTTGCACATAAATGCTGTCAAGTACCTGATGTATTCGAAGAGATTTGTATTGCAAGCAGAACACTTTCAAAATGTGAAGCGCTTAAAAATAAATTAGACGGTGGCAAAACGAAGGTTTCTATTGCCCAAGTCGATGCAGATAAAACAGAAGAAGTAATTGAGTTGATCAACAGCTTCAAGCCAGATGTAGTTATTAACGTGGCATTGCCATACCAAGACTTAACAATCATGGATGCATGTCTTGCAACTGGTGTTCACTACCTTGATACAGCTAACTATGAGCCGCCAGAAACAGCTAAGTTTGAGTATAAATGGCAGTGGGATTATAAGCAAAAATTCGAAGAAGCTGGACTAACAGCACTATTAGGCAGCGGTTTTGATCCAGGTGTTACTGGTGTATTTACTGCTTATGCACAAAAACATCATTTCGATGAAATCCACTATATCGATATCGTGGATGCTAATGGTGGAGATCATGGTTATCCGTTCGCGACTAACTTCAACCCTGAAATTAATATTCGCGAAATCACTGCAAACGGCCGCTATTTCGAAAATGGCGAGTGGGTAGAAACTGCACCTCTTTCTGAAAAGAGAGAGTATGACTTGGCAGAAATCGGACCTAAAAACATCTATCTTCTATACCATGAAGAATTAGAGTCTTTAGCTGTAAACATTAAAGGTGTGAAAAGAATCAGATTCTGGATGACATTCTCTGACAATTACTTGAACCACCTAAAAGTTCTTGAAAATGTTGGTATGACATCTATCGAGCCTATTAATTATGAAGGCAAAGAGATCATTCCGTTGCAGTTCTTGAAAGAATTGCTTCCAGATCCTGCTTCACTTGGACCTAGAACTAAAGGTAAAACAAATATTGGCTGCATTATCCAAGGTATTAAAGACGGCAAGCCAAAAACATATTATGTATACAATGTATGTGACCACCAAGAATGTTACAGAGAGGTTGGCTCACAAGCAATTTCATATACAACAGGTGTTCCGGCGATGATCGGTGCTATGCTTATCATTAAAGGACAATGGAAAAAGCCAGGCGTATACAATGTGGAAGAATTCGATCCAGATCCATTCATGGATGCATTGAACAAACACGGATTGCCATGGCAGGAGAACTTCACTCCAACTCTTATAGATTGAGAGGAAAGCAATGAAAAACATTGAATTTGATAAAGTACCATCTCCTAGTTATGTAGTGGACGAGCGTCTGCTTAAGAAAAACTTGGAGACATTGAACTATGTTCAGGAAAGAACTGGTGCTAAGATTCTTCTTGCATTAAAAGGATTTTCTATGCATTCTGTATTTCCACTTGTTTCAAAGTACCTTACAGGAGTAACTTCAAGCTCTTTGTTTGAAGCTAGATTAGGTTTTGAAAAGATGGGAAAAGAAGTTCATTCATATGCACCAGCATATGTGGACAGCGAGTTCGATGAACTGATGTTATACACGGACCATATTGTCTTCAATTCTTTTGCACAATGGGACCGTTTTAAAGATAAAGTAAGAAATGCTGACAAAAAAATTGATGTCGGAATTCGTATTAATCCAGAGTACTCTGAGATTGAAACAGAACTTTATAATCCTTGTGCACCGTACTCTAGATTCGGTGTTACATTGGATAACTTCGATGCTGATCGGCTTGATGAAATCGATGGCCTTCACTTCCATACAATGTGTGAGCAAAACTCTGACACTTTAAAGAGAACCCTTAAAGTAGTTGATGAGAAGTTTGGCGAACATATTAAAAAGGTTAAGTGGCTGAACCTAGGCGGCGGTCATCATATTACAAGACCAGATTATGATATCGAAACATTGATTGAATGCATTCTGTATTTGAAAGAGAAATATGATGTTGAAGTCTATCTGGAGCCTGGTGAAGCAATTGCTCTAAATACAGGTTATCTGGTAAGTACAGTTCTTGATGTTATGAAAAACGGAATGGACTTGGCTATTCTTGATACATCAGCTACTTGCCATATGCCTGATGTTCTGGAAATGCCATACAGACCTAATATCATCGGTGCTGGTATGCCTGGTGAATATGAGTACACATACAGACTAGGTGGAATGACTTGCCTATCTGGAGATGTCATCGGTGACTACTCCTTTAAAGAGCCATTAAAGCCTGGCGATAAAATTGTTTTCTGTGATATGGCTCATTATACAATGGTAAAAAATCATATGTTTAATGGTGTAAATCTCCCTTCTATCGTATCTTACAATGACGAAGAAGGCATTAAAGTCGTAAGACAATTTAAGTTTGAGGATTACAGCAACCGCCTTTCATAAGAAATGAACCCCTTCTCTAAATTAGAGAAGGGGTTTTTTCATGCATATTCCTTCCTGAAAAGGGTAAGTGGAAAAGGATAATAGTTAAAACTAGTAGGAAATAGGGGTGACAGGAAATGAAGCGTATGGAAAACAAAGTAGCTGTCATAACAGGGGGGGCTTCTGGTATTGGTAAGGCCTCTGCCATTCGTTTAGCAAGAGAAGGAGCAAAAATCAGCATACTCGATATGAATCAAGAAAGAGGCATCACGGCCACAAACGAGATTGCAGAGCTAGGCGGCGAGGCAATCTTCTTTCAAGTCGATATAACTGATGAAGAGCAAGTGGCAAACGCAATGGAAGAAACCTTTAATAAATGGGGAGAAATTACTACCCTTCTTGCAAATGCTGGGATTGTCGGAACATTGTCTCCAATCGAGGATTTTTCCACAAAAGATTGGGCTAATACAATCAATAACAATGTCGTCGGAACATTCGAGACTGTTAAGCAGGCAATTCCTTATATGAAAAATAACGGAGGAACCATTACTGTTATTAGCTCTGTTAGTGGTAACCGCCGATTTGCTCAAAAAGGTTTTTCCGCTTACAGTACATCCAAGGCAGCAATTGCAGCATTTGCTAAAATGGCTGCAATTGAGTTGGCACCATATAAAATTCGGGTAAATGCCATTTGTCCAGGTACTATTGATACGAATATTTTTGAATCCATTAAAGAATCCAATCATCCTGATGAGATACAGTTTCCATTTGGCATTCCGGAAGAGGCAATCCCGCTAAAGTCAGATGCAGGCAAACCAGAAGAAGTAGCAAATCTATTCCTGTTCTTAGCATCTGATGAAGCCTCTCATCTGACAGGAACTGAAATTTATGTCGATGGTGCAGAAACATTAATAAAAGGATAGCAGGAGGAATAACATGCCTTACAACGATGTGAAAGATCTGCCAGAATCAGTACGCAATAACCTGCCTTTTCATGCTCAGGAAATTTTTAAAGAAGCGTTCAATGCTTCCTTAGATGAATATAAAAAAGAAGAAACAGCGTTTAAAGTTGCTTGGAGTGCTGTTAAGAACAAGTACCATAAAGATAAAGATGGAAATTGGACAGCCAAGGATTAAAAAAAGACATCAGCCTGTCTGCTGATGTCTTTTAAGCAATGCTTAACTGTTTGTAAGTTTCCCTTCTGTTGATACTTGCCATTCGAATCCATATTTATCCTCGAGTTGTCCATACAAAGGGCTCCAAAATGTTTCTTGCAGGGGCATTTTTACTTTGCCGCCTTCTTGTAAGGCAGCAAATACTTTCTTTGTGTCCTCAATATTTTCCAAAATGATTGCGGTAGTAACATTCGTGCCTATTGTGTATGGCATTCCTGGAAATGTGTCAGAAAGCATTAAGTCCGTATCGCCTACCTTCAGCTGTGCATTTAACACACGGTCTTTAGCTTCTTCTGGAATTGGCATTTCAGGATTTGGAGGCATGTCACCAAAAAGCTGCATACTTATTACCTCAGCATTTAGTGCATTTTTATAAAATTCCACTGCTTCATTACCATTCCCATTAAAAACGAAATAAGGGTACATTGATTTAATCATGATCCCACTCCTTCTTCCCTGAATATTCACTAATATTCTCTTTCATTTAGCAAATTCCTTCTGATTATACAAAAAACAAATTTGACCTCTAAAAGATTAGAGGTCAAAAGGAATGCTTATTGATAGCCGTTTTCACGATTTGCAGCTTCGTCTTTTACTTCTTCTCTGAATGCATTGATTGATTCTTCTCTTCTTTTGTTTTTAGCTTCTATGTTAGCTCTTTCTTCTGAGGAAGCAAATGCCATTGTCTCTTCAGACTTATCAATATTATCTAATGTATTTTCAATCATATCTTGTAGTTTCTCTACATTATCTGCTCTGTTATCTGGATTTGGACGATTATTTGTCATGTCATTTCCTCCTGTAATTTAAAATACTATAGTATTTTGTTTATTTCTTGGTTTTTTATACACAGGAGAAATATGTTATTCCAATACTTTAACATAGATAAAAAGAGGAAAAACATAAATGTCTTTCCTCTTTTTATCAGCTTATAATAGGAAGGGTAATCATCACACATGTTCCCCAGCCTTCCTTGCTTTTCACGGACATTTGCCCGTTATTTTCCTGCAAGAGTCGATTACACACCGTTAAACCGATACCGTTGCCTTTTTCTTTACTTGTATAATACGGTTCCCATATTTGACTGAGAAGCTCTTTGTTGATGCCTTCTCCATTATCTATTATTCGGATGCGAACCATATCAGATTTACTATCAATGATCATCTTGACTTTCCCGCTTCCACCATGGATAGCTTCCAGACTATTTTTTAATACATTGATGATTACCTGCTTGAAATGCGATTTCTCCATAGATATAAACGCATTTTTTTCTTGTCTGTTTACTACAATAATTTCCTTATTCTGTTCAATAGCCAATGCCTGGAACAAAAGCTTAATATTTTGCAATTCGACACTCGGAAGAATGGTTAATAATTCAGCTCTTACAGCTGCTTTAGCTTCAGGCTTGCCAAGAATAAGTAATTCCTTTAATACCTGATTAATTCGGTCTATTTCTTCCAGAAGAATATCTTCAAAGCCAGTTTTATCACTTTTTTCTTTTAAAAGCTGGATAAAGCCTCTTATTGTCGTTAATGGGTTTCTGATTTCATGAGCAACACTTGCAGCCATTTCTCCAACAACCTTCAGCTTTTCAGAAGAGATGATCAACTGTTCGCTTCTCTTTTGCTCTGTTATATCCATTCCAAAATAAATAGTGCGTTTATTTTCGTTATTATAATAAAGTTCTTTCCTGTCCCACAGTATATAATGAACCTTCCCATTAACATCAATGTAATTTTGTGGCTTTACTGTTTCCATACTGATTTCTTGCAAAATAGTCGAAATTGATTCGCCAAGCAAATCAATTTCGGTCTTTTTCAATAACTTGCATAATGAATCATTTATTTTAATGATTGTATTTCCATCTATTACTAGAAGATAATTCGGGTTTATATTCATAATTGTTTCAAGCTGTTCACTCTGCTTCCGCAATTCTCCGTTCATTGCATTTATCTTGAATGATTGCATTTGAAAAAAGCCAATAAATAATATAATTGCAGCAAAAATAGAATTGAAACTAGAGTAATATAACGGAATAAAAGCAAAACCGCTTAAGTTGCCGTTAATGAATATAAGAAGAGCAGCCGCTACCAACTTTATATAGAATCTTTTATCACCAATGTCACGAACCTTTGTCGTAATAAACAGCAACAGAAATGTATTAAGATAGCCGATAACTATGTTTAACATGAATAGCAGATTACCTACGCCATACACCGGCAGCAAGTGTGATGGTGCTAACAGCTTAGCATCTTTCCATGTATATGACACAATCCCAAAGTCAGTAAAGTTAACAACATAGACAACTAACGTATAGAGAATAAAAAAAGTCAGAATTCCTTTATTTAAAAGCCATCTGTATTTTTTCAACTCCCTATTTTTCCACACTAAGTAATAGGAGAAATAGTACATTATTGGCATAATAAAAATAGAGCCGCCCCTAAAAAAGCGAAACAGACTATCTATCCATTTGAGGGGAAGTACATTTTCTGCATACAGTGTTGCAACATCCATTTGCCAAAAAGATAACATCCCCAAAAATAGGGATAGGGTTACAGCAAGTCTCGTTTTTGAAAAAAACAGGACAGTCAGGGAAATGATGAGTGGTATCATCGCTACCATCATCAATAAAATAAATTCCATCTTAAATCCCTCCTGTCCGATACCGCCTGATGTATATTCATATGATTACACTTAAATAGCAATACTGCTGTAATCAAGGATGTAGTATTTGTTATCATGATGAGTGGTGTTTCCCCAATATAAGTTTTCTTCTTATTTTACTATGAAATGTCTCTTTTGAGTAAAAAGTCTCGTTTTTTTTCTGAAAGAAAAAAAGCAATATGGCTTTAAGATTACCTTTAGCCATGTTGCTTTTTAATCAGTTCCAGCTGTTAGTTAATGAAACTTTACCTATTGCCTTTCCTGCTTCCAAATATTCATGTGCCTTGTCTGCTTCTGTAAAGGAGAATTCCTCTTCATCCACAAGCGGATTAAGCTCCCCGTTCGCCACAATCTCGGCAATTTTTTGAAGGATAGCTCCATGCTCCTTCCTTGATGATTCATCTATTATTTTCAACAGCATAAACGTAACATGCAAGGATAGACCTTTGGCGTGCATCGGTGAAAGGTCATGTGTTGATCTTGCAGCAATGGCAAGAACTGTACCATGTATGGCTGCTGCTTGGAATGATTTATCTAAATTCGTTCCGCCAACCGTGTCAAAAACAGTTTGAAATCCGTTGCCTTGTGTATATTTTTCAACATACTCACTAATAGATTCTTCCTTGTAGTTAATTACTGTATCTGCTCCTAATGATTTTGCTATTTTTGCTTTTTCATTTGAGGAAACAGTTGTATAAACCTCTGCTCCCTTCCATTTTGCTAGCTGAATGGCAACATGACCAACACCGCCTGTTCCACCATGAATCAACACTTTTTGTCCCGCAGATATATTCCCTTTTTCAAAAAGGGCATCCCAAGCGGTAATGCTTACTAATGGCAAAACAGCAGCTTGCTTCATGGTGATGTTTTTTGGTTTATGTGCTAATAACCGGGCGTCTGCGAGCATATATTCAGCTAACGCACCACCTGTTCCTTTAAAGCCGCCAGCACAGCCAAATACTTCATCTCCTGCTTTAAAGTTGTCAACACCCTCTCCTACTTCCTCTATAACACCTGCTACATCGCCATGAAGAACTGCTGGTAGCTCTGGGGAAGCGGCAGGAACTGCTCCTGCTCTAATTTTTACATCAATAGGATTTACACTTGATGCCATTACTTTAATAAGTACATAACCTTTTTTAATAGTGGGTCTATCCATTTCTGATTCACGGAATACAGACGCATCACCATATGAATGAACTAGCATTGCTTTCAACATCATCTCTCCTCTCCATTATCTATTATTTTACAGAAAACAGGCATAATCTGCATTGGTTTTAATTTCACCAAAAAAGGTTATTAGAAAAATAACTTGCTAGCTGCATTATTTCTTATGTATTTAAACAGAACAACCATACAGGAGGAGTTATTATGAGTGACATGTCAAATAAGGTAGCAATAATTACAGGTGCGGCATCAGGGATTGGCCATGCAGCCGCTATCTCTCTAGTTAAAAGTGGAGTTAAAGTAGCATTGCTCGATTTAATTCCTGAAAACTTAGAATCTGTTGATAAGGAAATAAAAGAACTTGGCGGAGAAGCAATCATTTTAGAAGCAAATATTTCTGATGCCTGTTCCATGAGTACAGCATTTGATTATGTCATTAAAAAATGGGGTAAGCTTGATATTGTTTTTGCTAATGCAGGAATTAACGGGAAGGTCTCCCCAATTGAACATCTCTCTCCAGAGGATTGGGACATGACTATGGAAACCAATCTTAAAGGAACCTTCCTTACATTAAAATATGCTGTTCCTCATATGAAACAAAATGGCGGAAGTATTATTATTACTAGCAGCATTAACGGCAACCGAACTTATTCAAGCTTTGGTATGTCAGCATATAGTACTTCTAAAGCTGGTCAGGTTGCCTTTGGCAAAATGGCAGCATTGGAGCTGGCTAAATATAAAATAAGAGTAAATATCATTTGCCCTGGTGCAATTGATACAAATATTGAAGAAAACACGTTCCGAGAGGAAGAAAAATTAAAGGAAATTGCCATACCGGTAGAATATCCTGAAGGAAGTCAGCCGCTTGCACAAAAGTCAGGTGAGCCAAAACAGGTAGCTGATTTAGTTCAGTTCCTGAGCTCAGATGCCTCCAGCCATATCACTGGAACAGAAATTTATATTGATGGCGCTGAATCACTGCTTTAATAAACAAAGGCTAAAGGGGTTACTCCTTTAGCCTTTGTTATTTTCTAGCAAGCAAGTGAGTAAGTATTTAAAACGAATTGTGCTACAATACACCTTATAAACTTACGGGAGGTAATAGATAATGAATCAGGTAATAGAGACTTTAAAACAGCATCGTTCTTATCGAAAATACGAAAACAAACCAGTTCCTAAAGAAATGGTTGAGGCTATTTTGGATTCAGCGCAAGCTGCCCCTTCATGGGCGAATGGACAGCAGGTTACTGTTATACTAGTAGAGGATACAGCAAGGAAGGAAAGATTAGCAGAGCTTTGCGGAAATCAGCAGCATATTAAGGAAGCACCAATATTTTTAGTATTCTGCATGGATTTCTACCGGACAGAGCTTGCAGCCAACCTGGAAAACACTGCTTTTGGTGCTGCTGATCAATCAGACTTGCTTCTTGTTGGAGCAACAGATGCTGGAATTGCCTTGGCAAATGCGATAACAGCTGCTGAATCCTTAGGGTTAGGGACTGTTCCTATTGGCGGAATAAGAAGAAATGCACCAGAAGTTGTCGAGTATTTACAGCTTCCTAAATATGTATTGCCTATCTCTGGTTTAAGTATTGGCTTCCCAGCTGAAGATCCTGGTGTTAAACCACGACTTCCTAAAGAAAGCTATGTTCATAAGGAAACTTATAACAGTGATCAAATCGGTTCATTAAAAGAATATAACGATATTTTTAAGCAATACTTGCAAGAACGGGGCAGTGAACAAGCTAACTGGACAAACAGGGTGGCAAACTTTTATAAGCAGCCCTATTACCCAAGTCTAGGACCATTACTGAAAAAACAAGGCTTTACTGCGAAAGATCTGAGCGAATGAAAAAAAACATCCTCCCTTAAATTTCGGAGGATGTTTTTTTGGCTACTGGCCAAGCTTTGGGAAGGTAATTTCAAATTTTGTCCCTTTTTCCAGCTCACTGTCAACCTTAATAGTGCCTGAATGCTTTTCTATAATCCACTTAGCAATAGACAAGCCTAACCCAGTGCCTTCCATATCTGTCCTTGATTGCTCCACTTGATAAAACCGGTTGAAGACTTTTGGTATATCTTGTTTTGGGATGCCAATTCCGTTATCTTTCACCTCTAATTCAACAGTGTGAGTTTTAGCTGTGGCATTTATAGCAATCGTGCCTCCCTCACCTGTGAATTTCATGCTGTTATCCACTAGGATGACAAGCAGTTG
>Ga0209371_1002203_pt1 | contig 11328 bp, 13 predicted proteins | sample AgamicAtAmrz_FD_187165 | JGI IMG/M metagenome (GOLD analysis project Ga0209371, IMG submission 187165) | Agave microbial communities from Guanajuato, Mexico - At.Am.rz (SPAdes) (version 2) | ecosystem: Host-associated > Plants > Roots > Rhizosphere | place: Guanajato, Mexico | collected 2012-06-07
CAGAGAGTGCGCGAGTTGCGCCGGGGAAAGAGGGTCAGGCTGTGTCATAAGGCTCCCAACCGGCAATCAGGAAGGCGAATGCGGTCAGGCATCTGACTTCCCTACGCTGGCATTATCCAGATCAGGTCAGCGGGTGTATCTCAGCCCTGTTTAACAGGGGCACCCCGAGTCATTAAAGTAAATCTCTCATTACTTTTCACCAGCATACGGGAAGTGTCGCTTGCAAAGCAAGCTTGCCTGACCGCATTCGCCTTCTTGATCGCCGGAAACGGATAAAGCCTGATTACCTCACCTCTGACCTCACCTTTTACCCCACCTTTGACCTCACCAAGGGATTATCCAGCAGGCAATAAAAAACCCGCCATATAGACAGGTATTTATTGAAATTCTTCAATACTTGGTGAGGGATCTGTGAATGGGGAAAAAGGCGGTTTATGATCTTCTGCTATCCAGTTGAGTTAAATCAGCTCAAAAAACCATCGGAATTTCTTCATGTGGATTTATACAGTTTTTAGCATGTTGAGGTATTGAATTGTTCGCGCTTCGCCTTAACATGAAAAACTACATATGGTGTTAGAAATGAATTATCGGCACTATATGCATTAACTTTATACCTCTACATAGGAAAAATGATTATGACCAACAAGAAGCAATCATCAGATAAAGTTGGCTCCCTGGCTGCTGGCATTTTGAGCGATACAAATGCATCAGCAGTTCAAAGAAAGTTAGCTGCATCCGTGTTAGCTCAAACGCATACTTCGAAACAAACCAGTGCTGAAATGGAGCGTATTGCCTCACAAGCGTTGAAGAATGGAAATTCAGCAGAAAACACCAAAATTTTGGCTGGCTCCGTCCTTTCTCAATCAGTGAAAGAGCGCAAGTGATAATCGGCGGGAAAACCCGCCTCTAATCTTTGCGATACATACTTTATGTGAAAATACAATACAGCCAATAAAAAAGTGTTGACTTCGAAAAAGAAATGTGATACCCTCACCCCTGAAAAACGCCGAGCGCAGCGAGGTGTTATAATCTCTTTGTTTAAATATTCTCTCTAGCTATGTTTCATGTAGTAGATGACTATCGTAGATAGGAGTCTACGGAATGGAACATAGCTAAAAAATATATCCCTTCCTGATAAGGATAAAGGGGTAACATCATTGAATGGTTAGATGCATAACATTACTTTGATACTCACTAATGTCAGTTCTAATCTCTCTGATCTAACAGTTGAAATCTATTCAACTAAACAATATACACAATTCAGTTAAAGCTTCATGTTGGAGGTTATTTTACTGAGGTTACTCCCCAACATCTCATACCTGCTGAAATCCTCATTAACCCACTCCGTTCCTAAAACTTAATCCAACTCAAGCTTTCTTCCCAAGCCTCACAGGAGCTATTCCGAGCCACCTTAAACATTAAGTAAGCTTAGGAGTGAGTCCAATGATTCTACAGATCCCGCATGATTATCATCTGAGCGGGTTGCATCCCATGACTTTGCATCATCAGTGCAATAATCACCTACACAATGAACTTCAATATCTTCATTTAGTAAGCCAACAGGTATCCAAACGTAGGGGGAGTCTCTCAAAGCATTTGGGACGGTCGAGCCACAATGAGAACAGAAGTCAGATCTATACCCAGTAGGCTTTGTCCAGCTATTTATCCCATCCTCGCCACGAATCCAATTAAAATGTTCATCTTTAACCAATGTTGCCAGATTGAACCCAACTCCTGTTTGCTTACGACACAGTGAACAGTGGCATCGATAAAATGCCTTTGGCGGTGATGAGAGCCTGAATGCTACATTCCCGCACAGACACGAACCTTCCATTTAACACTCCCTATCTAATTGCTTTTAAACTATGAGACGTCTCATTTAACCCATCTATAAATAGTTGCCCTGCTTACTTTGTGCCGTTCCACTAATTCCCCCACCTTCATGCCTCTTCTAAAGTCCTGAAGAACCTTATCCTTGATTGAGAATGTATGAGTTGAAGGTTTGCCTGGCTTACGTCCTGCAACCGTGCATAACTCCTTCCCTGAATCGGCACAAGCTACAGTGATGCGCTTATCTCCTGCACAGTGTTTTTTCTGAATACCACCACACAGATTGGTAATGGTGATCTGACGCTCTCAAACCGTGCAGGATGGATGAACTTTACGCCACGGTGTAGAAACCTGATTTCGTGGCAGTGAGGGTTAGCGAACACGCCAGAGAGAAAATATGTAGCCTGTGGCCTGGCTGCAATCACGAATATGGATAAGTCAGCCTCACCTGCTTTCGTAAGGAAATCAGCCGTCATTGAGAAAGGAGGATTGCAAAACACCCTCTCACCTTTCCAGCTCTGTTTTAGTGCGTCAGCATCAGCATCCCAATACCTATCACACACTGCATTGTCAGCATCTGCTGCCGCATCAACAGTGAAATCGAATTCATTGTCTAATTCTTTTAACAATTGAAACGGCGTGCGCCAGTCATCCTTACCGCCATTGTTAACACCGTGCCGGATGTAACGAAAGCATTCGTCCCTGATAGTGATAGAAGCTCCTGAATCCCATAACTCGCTCTAATAGTGAGACATTATGTTTACATAATAGCCGTCAATCAAGCTAACTCTTTTCCCATAAGATACCTAGCAGCAAAACGTTCCCATACCACAATAGACAGAAAAATGTCAATAAATATTATTTGACAATTAGTGCTAAATCTGTTATTATAAGAGTATAGGGTAAGCAAAGCGCGAGATTCCTCTCACAGAGTTTACTTCTCCCTATCGAGCTTTGAGCATCACAGGCCCAGCCGTGATCGCGTCACACGCACCATTTCATAGCAAACCCTTCACTTACCAGTGAAACCCAAAATCTCCCACGCGATTGCCGCGCTCATTATCAAAACTGTCATCCAAGCAGTGTCTCCTTGATGAGCCGGGCTTTTCCTTTCGCCGTGGGATTTTTTTCAACTTAACAAAAGTAAATCTTATACAGATGAATGACAAAGACCTAAACCTTATCGAGACGTGGCTACCACGGTTCGAATATCACGTTTACCGTGACCGCCTACGCAGTCACAACCTACCGACAACCCCAACCCGCGTTGCCTTCCTGTATTGGGCAGAGCAGATAATGAAACACTGCTTCACCTGGGATGACTTCGCCGCCGAATGGAACAACGGCAACCCGCACCGTGTGATTAAACAGTGGGAGGAATCTGGACTTATTCAGAAGGACTTCTACAACGGCACCTGGTATTACGTCACCGAATACGCGACAGACAGCAAATCACCGTTTACGTGTAAGACCTGCAACCGAATCAACATCAAACGACTTTTAGAAATCAAGGAGCAATAACAATGAAACCATTCTCACTACCACCAGCAGCAGTAAAAGAAATCAAAGCCATCTACAAGGCAGAACGAGACAGCTACGTTCACCAATACGTGCAGCGCCACCTACGGGAGCGCGAAGAATTGATAGAAATGCATCCAATCGCACTACTACGCCTACAGGAAAAAATCCTCGATGGCTACCGCATCGCAGATATGCAGGTTCAGGAAATGTTTATCCCTGGCAACCCAATGATGCGCGTTGTATTCGACCGTCCTCAAACTGTCATTGATTCAGATCGTGCAGAGCTTGAAGCAGCAGCAGAAGCCGCACTATTGGACGAAATCACCGACGAGATCACACAGGTTTATGCAGCCCGTCACCGTGCAGAAATGGAAGCCAAAGCGGCAGAAGAAGCCGCAGCACTTCAGGCAGAAGCGCCAACTATGCGCGACCGTATCCGTGCCGCACTGACAGAATTCGAGGTGGGCTAATGTTTAGTGAGTTTGCTATGAAAAAGAATCCTGAACGCCTGGCAACGGCGAAACGCTCACCCTATCGCAATATGATGGCAAAAGCCCAAGGGGGCATAGACTGGATCACCGGGGCGCGTCTCCGCAAACCAATGATTGACCACGACCACGACACCGGACATTGCCGCCTCATCCTGAATGCCAACACCAATACATTTGAAGGACGGCTCAACGCCTTACTGAGTGCCACGCTTGAGCGTCACCAGTGGAGTGCAGCCCTGTTTAACTGCCATCCAGACATTTACGCCTCAGTGGTGGATCTCATTCGTGAGTTTTGGCCCTATCAGGCAAACGATGAGTTTATCCGCAGGGTGAGCCTGAGATTTGGCGTCTATTACAGCGCCGTATGGGAAGAAATGGGACACCTTAAATACGAGTTAGTGAATGGAAGCTGATTTGCTCGAACTGGTGCGGCTAAACCTCATCGAGCTACGTTACACAGACGAAGGAACGCCAGTTATCTGCCACATTGCAAACGACAGATTTCACTCCCTTCTCGACCTGCATCACCTCACATCATAGGTAATCAAATGAACAATACCGAACGCGGGATTCAGTTACGAATCCCCCAGGATTTACGCACCGTTATCGACCAGCAGCGGGGCGATTTATCACAACAGGCTTTTATCCTGAAACAGCTTTATAACACTTTGGAGACTTCCCTTAATGCACGACAAGATCAGACCATTCGCCAGGCACCTTGAGTCAGAGGGCTACGGCTTTATTTCCCTGCCAAACGGCGTAAAGCTACGTAACACACATACAGGTGCAGATCACAGCCTCGAAGCATTAGCACCAAAATACGTGCGATGGACACACGGCGAAGTGTGGAACCTCACATACATCAATCAGCTTTACCAGCTATTACCGTTCATCGAATCTATCGTATTTGACCCGGCAATGCCGCAGGGTTTCAACGGTAACACGATCAACACATACCGGACGTTTACGCCAGCGCGTGACGCAGCTACTGATCTGACTCTCTGGCACGAATACACTGAACGCCTCTACCCGGACGAGGCAGACCGCCGCGCCGTGTTCAGTTGGCTGGCGCACATCTTCCAGCACCCGGAGCAGCGCCCAACGTGGCATATCGTTTCGCCATCCGATACCGGAACGGGGAAAGGGTTTCTATTCCAGCAGGTGTTATCTCCCTTGCTGGCAGACCAGACGAAGCATTACAGCAGCTATACCCAACTTACTGAGAAGCACAATGAAAGCCTGAGCAATAACCTGATCATAGTGTTCGATGACCCGCCACAGGCGTCCAAGCGTGTAGCTGAAAGCCTTAAATCAATCCAGACGGAACCAACGGTAGACATTCGCCCGTTGTATGAGGGTGCACGTAAGGTGCGCACATACTCCCGGTTCATTACCTTCAGCAACAACGATCATCCAATCGACGTGGAAGCCAATGACCGCCGCCACTATGTCACCAGGAAGATGCAACACAGGATCGACGGAGATGAGACGGCGACTTTCATCGCGCAGCTTGCTTGCTGGTTAGAAGCCGGAGGATTGGAAGCGATTCACCGCTGGTTTATGGAGTATGACCTGTCACAGTTCAATCCATACCGTCCACCGTTCAGCGCGGAACTGGAGAACCTGAAACAGGCAAGCATCAGCCCGGCACACCACGAGGCCGAAGCCTTTACTGAAGACCGTAAGGTATTCTCATTCGACGTTTTCCGAGACAGTTGCCCGGCATTCTCACGCCAGAATGAGGCCAGCGAGTGGTTGAAGGAACACGGCTACACCGCAGATAGATTATTCAGGAATGGCCCGCACAAGAACGTGCCGAACATCACCAAAGGTGCGTTGTGGTATCCCGCATCCTGGACGAAGGAACAAGCCTCAGAGTGGTATCTGACACACGTTCACCATATGGATATTGCCGCTTAGCCGGGACTAATACCATTTCAGCCGGGACTAAATATTTAGCCCCGTCCAGACTCAGCCCTTGTGCCACAAGGGTTAGCCGGAACAACCGGGACAGCCGGGACTAAACTTTATACTTCTTATTATCTTTGGACTGATCATTTCCGGGACTCCCCGGAGATGGGCATCTCACGTAAGCAAACTTTCCCCGCCAAAGTGCCGCTACGCTTAACAACATTTCATCTTCAAATTTTTTATTAAACCAGTGTTTCATACCGCAGTTTGACAAACTGGCATGATCATATTGCATCAACTTTCAATAATCAACAGGCGTGACTATTTCACGGCATACAGCCGAAGCGCCAATAACTGCCCGGAGGCCCAATGGGACAACGTAAAGATTACAATCAACGCGCAAGCGAATACCTGAATGCAGACGCAGCCAGCCGCATCAGCGCTATCAGGAGCGATTTAAACCGTATAGACAATACAAACACACAGGAAGCAACGAACGTTGCTGAGAAGGCCAGAGAGAAGCTAAAACCATGCCCCCGCCGTATTGATGGGACGCCCTTCATTGAATACGCGCCGGGCTACCTGATCCATCAGGATGACTTTGAGGATTACGTAAGCGGTGCGCGTCAGCTACCGGATGAGCAACGCGAACAGGTAGACGCAGAGAGCATCAAGGGAAGTTGGGAATGGTTTGTTGTGAAATGGCGAACAGCCTGGACACTTGATAGCTGGGATTTTAAGGCACAGGTATGCACATTAGTTGATGATCCTAGACAAGTGCACCATCCATAAATCCATTAACCCTAAATGGGTATTTTAATAACTTAACAGTATATTATATGCCTAATTGTTATAATGGTTTTGTCCCGAGGATTTTGAATCATCCTTGTGATGCCGACGTAGGTGGCTTATACCACCCTTGCCACACCAGGCACCCGGCTTCGTGTTACTCCTTATACGTTGCCGGTTTCTTTTCCCACTCGCCTTATCCATTTCAACAGCCCTTTAAAACCTCACAATATTTGAAAAATGATCTAGGAATACTCCCAAAAACAGATCCATTTATATTTTTATGAGATGATTCTCATCCCATAAGTTTTTTTAAAGGTATGTTTCAATGTCACGGAGATTGACGTGGTTACTTCTTTTACTTTTTTGCTCAATCGCATGGGGGTTGGCAATATGCATTCTGCTTTGGACGACAAACTAGAAGAAGTTAAATGTAAAAAACTTAATGGCTGGGATTTCAACGAAAAGCAGTTGGCCTTTATTGAAGCGGTCTTAAAAGATGACCTGACTCATCAAATCACTCACTTACTTAACCTTAACAAAATAGTGGCTGAAACGTCTTCTAAACAATGAGATAGTAATTTAAGCGCAGCAGGAAGCTGTGCTGGAGGGGAATTTCATTCGTGGTGGATTCCCTTCTTGTTGTGTGCAATTTGCCTTACTGGGGGCACCCCGGTTTTCACCTATTTGTGGCGTTTGCCGGGTAATTTTTATTTCCAATGCCGCTTTACTGTAGCTAATGACACACCAATCTCCTCAACAACTTTGGCCTGTGACAATCCTCTGGCTTTTGCTGCCTGAACACTTTTATGAGTTTTCACTGCTGGTGGTCTTCCGAGTTTAACCCCTGCTGCTTTAGCGCGTGCTAATCCTTCCTGAGTTCGCTCAATCAAACGATCCTTTTCAAACTGTGCGAACGCGCTGAATACACCCAGCATCAAACGCCCTTCTGCACTTGTTAGATCAGATGTTGGGAGATCAAGACTTACCACTTTGATTCCTTTTGCAGTAAGCATTTCAAGAGTGCTCAGGACATCAATAGCTCCCCTTCCAAGCCTGTCCAACTTCAGCACCACCAGTTGATCGCCTGCTTCAAGTTTATGTTCCACCAACATCTTAAAACCATTTCTCATCATGGCAGCCTGACTACCGCTAACCTGTTCTGACACAACACGACTATCTGGAACGTCATAACCAGCTTTACGAATTGCCAATAACTGGTTTTCTGTCGTCTGCTCAGTTGTGCTAACACGGCAATATGCAAAAATCCTCATACATTCTCCCCTTCTGGTATCATTTAATGTGCTCATTAAAGCATATGGTTTCATATACTATCAATACCTATTTTTATGACACCAAGCATGCACTAATAAACTAGCATCATAAAACGGTCGATTTGTGATACCACTTGCATGCAATTCTATCCACTTAAAATTACTGAGGATTATCATGATATTTGTTAAATGGTCTGACCAGGAGTTGGCGGGGGCTAAAAATCGATGTTCGGCACTGATTAAGCTCGTTCGTTACAACCACGAATGCGGAGTGAATAAGGCGTTGAATATTCATTGTAGGTGGTAACTTCAGACGGTAAGATTTGCGTTTATGAAAACGCACAGCGAAGTGAGTAAGTGAAAGTGGCAGAAAATGTGAAATGCCACCATACCAAAATGTTTGAAACTGATGATTGATTATTTGGCTTCAACTATTTCTCTGAAAATGTCCATGAGAATTCTACTCTGACTAATCTCAAGTTTTAGGATCTTTTGATCACCTATTTTTCTAAGTTGAGATTTAAGCCGCACTGTGCGATTTTTATGTTCATCTTTGCCAAAAAATATATTGAAAAATATTATAAAACCCTCTGCCATAAAATAGCATGAAACCCCCTCATAGCTACTTTCAATTCTTTGAACAAAATTAGTCAATAAACTCCTTATAACTTCATCAGGAATATGACCAGAAGAATCAACCACCCTAAAAATTGATATTCTTACTACATGATCTAGGCGATGATGACTGAGCCTGTTGATTCTAATTTTTTTTCCATAAATACAGTGCCTCAGTAAACCTTCAAGCCCTTCACCTAAACTCAAAGTATCGTAATGCTCATGCTGAGCTAGAGACGCCCTCCATAAAATGGAAATTAAGTAGAGATAAAATTTTTCATATTTTACAGATGGTATAATGATGTGTTTGGGATTTTTTTTGAACTTTGAGTAATCCCTTAATATTCTTAAACCATACCTCTCGTATTCGTTATTGATAAACTGCTCACAATCTCGACAAAGCATGTATTCTTTTGGATCAAATGCTCCATGTATTTTACTCTTCTTATTTTGGATAATAGTTACTTTACCATCTTCTTTTATTTTCTTAAAAAATGACTTGGGAATACTGTGTGACAATTCCAAAACCTTTTCTTCCAAGCAAAGTTTACAGTGCCCCATCATGCTCTCCCATTTGTTTTTCTCATCCTAACTAGTAATCTTCATCGATATCACAAGGTTCGATCCCGTAGCTATATCTATTATTTATTAACAAGGAAGTTATCTCAATATTAGAATTCACACTCCTTACGATTACGTTCAGCAACTCCATCTCAGTTCGGTTTAACCTTCCACCGACATACACATTTCTGATTGATTCGGGATTATAGCGATGTAATCCATCAGCCTTATAAAAATTCTCACCATCAAATGGGTCTTTCTTGCAAAGAATTCTAAATTCGTTTTCATAGTCCCAAGCGGAATGTTTCTTAAACATAACTTGGTCGCCAAATGCCTCAATTGGTTTATTGTAGGAGTGAATGACATCAGAATAATTTACATCCTCACCTCTGATTGTAAACCTTTTATCCTCTTGAAGTGAGGTTAATAACTTTTCAGTATTGAATTCAATACATATCCCAGAAAATTGACCTGCATAGTGAGACCACATCAAAGTATTAGTTTTAAAATTACGCACGTCTGTAGGGCAGACTTTAGTAAAGCTGCATATTGCAGAATTCTTTATTATCTTAGTTACAGTGTCATCAATACTTGGAAAGCTTGATTGATTGCCAAATATAAGTTCAGGCGTAAACTCATAGGTTGCTTCAAAAGGATCATTCAAATGGTATAAATCAGAAAACCAGATTTGCGAAGTATTCAGCGCTGATAAATTATTGATATTCAGCGATTGGTATTTATAAATATATTCAGGCGTGTCCATTATGCCACCTCATCTCAGGGATTGTAGAAAAGAGGGACAAATTTTCATATGCAGTCCCAATTTAAACCATCAATAACATAACATATTGTTGAAAGAGGAAACGAGTGCAAGTATCGCTTTGTAACGCCAATTCCCGTCATTTGATGTCCTAATGTCGCCTGAAGATGTGCAACGTTTTTCACCCAACCAGCCATTGAGGTTGTGGCTACAGCGTGTCGCATTGAATGAAGTAGCCTTCTCTGCTGATGGTCATCAAGATAGGGGATACCAAGGTGATCTCTAACATCCGAAAATGTTTTGCCAATCTTTGTCATGTTGGTTCCTGAGACATCAGGGAAAAGAATATCATCACACTGTGCTACAAAGTCCAAGAAGCCCCATTCAATCAAGTGCAAGTGTATAACCACTCTACGGGTTGCATTGTCTGTCTTGCCCTGCCCACCTTCAGCAATAAGCAGGTAATGACGTTTGCTATCTTCGTCATACTTGATTTGCTGCTTACGTAATGTGGCAATCTCCGCCCTTCTGCACCCAGTGTAAGCAAGCAGCAGCATTATCCATTTCTCCCAGCCCTCCGGCTGCTCAACTGCCCACTGAACAAACTTCCTCATCTCAGATGCAGAGTAAGCACCATAACGTGCTTTAGAGGCTGAAGCGGAGATCCCTTCTGTAGGACTCTTTTCAAGTATTCCCTTGTCATCGGTAAGGAAGGTTTTAAATAGGCTTTTGTAGATCTTCAGATGCTTATGCATAGCCTCATCACCTACAAGATCAGCCTCTGGAACGTCTTCAAGCGCAATCAATTGTTCTAACGTCATAGAGCGGTATGGCTGCACTACACGCTTAGGCAGATTTTCAACAACTTCCATCACTCGCTTGATGTCATGTTTGTTGACCGTGATTACATCCTTCTCCCTACCCAGCACAACAAACAAAACTTCAATGAAGCGCTCATTGGCTTGTGCTATTCCACGACTCCATTTAGTGCCTTTAGCTGCCTTATACATTTCCCAAGCTTTAACAAGTGACAAACCAGACTTTACCTCTTTAGGCTTCACAGCTTTCTCTGATTTTGATTTACCACCTGCAAACGAAAGAACGCTTTTCAAATCCCCTGCTATCGCGGATTTGATTCCATCAATGCGCTTTGTGAAATCTGTGAGTGCAAGAGTTTGATCTTGGACAAATGGAACCAGAGGAATCAGCGAAGCCATTATTGCACTGGCAACACGATAGCTATCTGTGTCGAGGCTACGTTTAAAAGATTTACCGTCAGAAAAGCGGAATTGAATGTAATACGTATTTGAACGCTGAAACGTATAGCGAAGAGATTTATACCCCACAATGTCACCCTCTATTGACCTCAGTTAAAATCAGAGAGCAATGAGAGATGAGTAACCCGTTGTTTTTACGAAAAACGGGTTACAATTCCTTCTTTGACGTTGGCCCTACGCTGGCATTATCCAGATCAGGTATTACGGGTATTTCTCAGCCTTCACAAAGAAGGGCACCCCGAGTCATGCACGTCCGTGTCAGACGTGCCTTCACAGCATAAAGGGTCAGCTTAAAGTTG
>Ga0209371_1002204_pt1 | contig 11321 bp, 12 predicted proteins | sample AgamicAtAmrz_FD_187165 | JGI IMG/M metagenome (GOLD analysis project Ga0209371, IMG submission 187165) | Agave microbial communities from Guanajuato, Mexico - At.Am.rz (SPAdes) (version 2) | ecosystem: Host-associated > Plants > Roots > Rhizosphere | place: Guanajato, Mexico | collected 2012-06-07
CCCTTGTCGCCATGGATGCGCAGGCGGAGCTCGTTCAAGTGCCCCGTCGCCCAGCGGCTGGCATGGATGACGCCCATGGCGCCGTTTTCCAGTTCGGCGGTCATGGTGAAGCTGTCATTGGCGTCGAGGTCGTAGACGCCAATTTTATTGCCTTCATATTTGTCGAAGGTCTTCAGCCGCGTGAAGATGCGTTCCACATCGCTGCCCGCGCCATAGGAGGCGAAGTCGAGAATGTGGATGCCGACATCGCCCAGTACGCCGTTGGAGCCATGCTTGGTGGAAAGCCGCCACAGCCACTTGCTCTCCGTCATCCAGTCGCCCCAGGCCTTGGAAACCAGCCAGCTCTGGAGATAGGAGGCTTCCAGATGCCGCACCTTGCCGATCTTGCCTGCCAGCACCATCTCACGTGCCGCCTGCAAGGGGGCGACGTTGCGATAGGTTAGGTTGACCATGGCGACGAGGCCGGCCTTTTCGGCGGCGTCGGCCATTTCGGCGGCCCTGGCGTAGTTTTCCGCCAGCGGCTTTTCGCAGAAGACATGCTTGCCGGCCGCCAGCAGTTCCAGGCTGGTGGGATGGTGGATGGCATCCGGCGTGACATTCGCCGCCGCATCGAATTCACCCCAGGCAATGGCGTCATCCAGCGAGGTGAAGGAGAGCGGGATGTTGTGGCGGAGCGCAAAGCCGCGCACCACCACATCGTCCACATCCACCGCCGCGACCAGTTCGACGCCGGGGATTTGCGAGAAATAGGTGGCATGGTTGTTGGCCATGCCGCCGGTTCCGAGAATGAGAAGTCTCATGGCTTTTTACCTGTAACCTGCTTCGCCTGCCTTGTGCAGCTTGGGGCCGCGTTCTTCGATCGGCTCCAGCGCCTTGTCGACGGGAACATTGGGCGCATCGTGAATGCTCTTCAATGCGCCAACCGGATTATAGGCCCATTTCACCGAGTTGCTGATGACCTTCTGGACATTGGCATCGTGATAGGTCGGATAGGTCTCGTGGCCGGGGCGGAAATAGAAGATATTGCCGGCGCCGCGACGCCAGGTGAGGCCGGAACGGAAGACTTCGCCGCCCTGGAACCAGGAGATGAACACGGTTTCCAGCGGCTCCGGCACGGAGAACTGCTCGCCGTACATTTCCTCGTTTTCCAGCTCGAAATGCTCAGGCAGGCCGGCGGCAATCGGGTGGCGCGGATTGATGGTCCACAGACGCTCGCGTTCACCCGCCTCACGCCATTTCAGCGCGCAGGGTGTGCCCATCAGCCGCTTGAACGGCTTGGAGAAGTGGCCGGAATGCAGGACGATGAGGCCCATGCCTTCCCAGACGCGTTTGGCAACACGCTCGACGATCTCATCCTGCACCGCGCCATGGTCCTTGTGGCCCCACCAGACCAGCACATCGGTCTTGTCGAGGCGGTCCTGCGACAGGCCATGTTCCGGCTCCTGCAGCGTGGCGGTGGTGGCATTGATCTCGGGGTTCTGGTTCAGCGCATCGGCGATGGTGTTGTGCATGCCGTTTGGATAGATCGAACGCACCGTCTCATTGATGTGTTCGTGGATATTTTCGCCCCATACAACGGTGTTGATGGTCATTTTCATGCTCCTCGGTGAAAGCCGGGACCTTGGGTGATCCCGGCGAAAGTTGAAATTTCAGGCTGCACCCCGGGCGGGGTTGCGGGCAAGCGCCCGGCCTTCGGCATCAAAACGATGGATCTGCGTCGCATCCGCCACGAGGGCGATACGCTCGCCCGCCTTGCGGTCGGTCACGCCTTCTTCGCGAACGACGACGGGTTCACCGGCGCCGATCTCGACATAGATATAGCTGTCCGACCCGAGCATTTCCGAATGCACGATCTCACCGCTCCAGCCGCTGCCGTCGGTGGTGATGGTGATGTGCTCCGGGCGGATGCCGATGGTTTTTGCGCCTTCCATCTCGGCATATTTGCCTGACAGGAAGTTCATCTTCGGCGAGCCGATGAAGCCGGCGACGAAGGTGTTGACCGGACTTTCGTAAAGCTCCAGCGGCGTGCCGATCTGCTCGACCCTGCCGTCACGCAGCACGCAGATGCGGTCGGCAAGCGTCATGGCCTCCACCTGGTCGTGGGTGACGTAGATCATCGTCGTGTCATGCATCGAGCGGTGCAGCTTGGCGATTTCCAGACGCGTGGCAACGCGCAATGCCGCATCGAGGTTGGAAAGCGGCTCGTCGAACAGGAATACCTTCGGATCGCGCACGATGGCGCGGCCGATGGCGACACGCTGGCGCTGGCCGCCGGAAAGCTGCTTTGGCAGGCGCTCCAGATAGGGCGTGAGCTGCAGCATCTCGGCTGCCGCTTCGACGCGCTTCCTGCGCTGTTCCTTGTCCGCGCCTGATAGCTTCATGCCGAAGGCCATGTTTTCGAACACGGTCATGTGCGGATAAAGCGCATAGGACTGGAAGACCATGGCGACGCCGCGCTTGGCGGGCGGCAGGCGGTTGACCGTCTCGCCATCGAAGGAGAGCGTGCCACTGGTAATTTCCTCCAGCCCGCAGATGAGGCGCAAAAGCGTGGACTTGCCGCAGCCGGAAGGGCCAACGAAAACCATGAACTCGCCGGAGCGGATGTCCATGTCGATGCCCTTGATGACATCGAAGGCGCCGAAGGATTTGCGAAGATCGCGCAGTTGAATGGTGGTCATGATGTTTCTCCTAGCCTTTGACGCCGCCGGCGGTGAGGCCGGAGATGATGCGTCGCTGGAAGATCAGAACGAGGACGACGAGCGGGGCGGTGACGATGACGGAGGCCGCCATGATCGTTCCCCAGGGTATTTCGAACTGCGAGCCGCCCGACAGGAGCGCGATGGCGACAGGCACCGTGCGCTGCTCGTTCGAGGAGGTGAAGGTGAGCGCGAAGAGGAACTCGTTCCACGCCGCGATGAAGGCGAGAAGCCCTGTGGTGACGAGCGCCGGCCACATCAGCGGCATGAACACCTGGGTGATGATGACCCAGGGCGTCGCACCATCGACGATCGCCGCTTCCTCGATCTCGATCGGCAGGTCGCGCATGAAGGTTGTCAGCACCCAGACCGTGAAGGGCAGGGTGAAGATCATGTAGGAAAAGATCAGCGCTAAGGGCGTGTTGAAGATGCCCGCCCAGCGGATCAGTTCGAACAGGCCGGCGAGAACGGCGATCTGCGGAAACATCGAAACCGACAGGATGGTGAGCAGCAGCAGCGCGCGGCCACGGAAGCGGACGCGGGCGAGAGCATAGGACGCCGTTACCGCAAGGAATAGCGAGAGTATGACGACGGAAGATGCGACAAACAGCGAATTGCCGAGATTGCGCAGGAAAGTGCCGTTGCCGATGACGAAGCTGTAGTTGGTCAGCGAGAAGTCACGCGGCCAATAATTGACCTGGAACAGCGCAGAGCCGGATTTCAGGCTCGTCAGGATCGCGTAATAAAACGGGAATACCGAAATCACCATGATGATGGCGACCAGCGCATAGAAGGCGGTGGTTTTCAGGATGCTTGGCAGGGTCATCGCGCGGCTCCATCGGTGTTGACGCGCCCGAGCCACATGTAGATGACCGTGATCGAGGCGATGATGAGGAACAGCATGGTGGAGGCGGCGGCGCCATAGGAGAACTTGTCGAAATCGAACAGGTTCTCGCGTGCCAGCACCGACATGGTGCGGGTCTGGGCATTATTCGGCGTCAGGATGTAGATGAGGTCGAAGACGCGCATCGCATCCAGCATGCGGAAGATGACGGCGACCATGAGTGCGGGTCGGATCATCGGCAGGGTGACGCGGAAGAACACCTTGACCGGATGAATGCCATCCACCTTGGCCGCCTCATACATGTCCTTCGGCACCATCTGCAGGCCGGCAAGAATGAGCAGCGCCATGAAGGGCGTCGTCTTCCAGATGTCGACGATCAGCACGGCCACCATCGCGGTTTCAGGATTGGCGGTCCAGGCGATCTTGCTGGAGATCAGCCCGAGATTGAGGAACAGATCGTTCAATATGCCGAACTGGTCGTTCAGCATCCACGCCCACATCTGCGCCGAGACGATGGTCGGAATGGCCCAGGGCACGAGAATGGCGGCGCGCACGAGGCCGCGTCCCTTGAATTCGGCATTCAGCACCAGCGCGACGATGAGGCCGAGTACCGTTTCGAGGCTGACGGAGACGACGGTGAATTTCAGCGTATTGAGAACCGCGCCCCACCATGCGGGATCGGCAAGCAGGCCGCGATAGATGGTGCGGCCGCTGCTGAGCGTTATCCAGGTAAGGTAGTTCTTGAGGCCGACGAACTGCGCACCCTCGAGATTGGTGAGCGAAGCGTCGGTGAGGCTGAACCAGACGGTGCGCACCAGCGGCCAGCCGGCCACCAGCGCCAGCACCAGAAATGTGGGAGCAAGAAACAGCCAGGCGGATTTCAGACGTTCCGACTGCAGATCGGAGCCGGTGCCGGCTGCCGCGACCGGTCTTTGAAGGGCGATGTCGTTCATGGGGATATCTCGCGGTTGGGGCGCGGGAAACGATCAGGCTAGACCATCTCCCGCGCGGGCCGGATTACCAGCCGTTGCCTTTGAGATCGGTCAGTTCAACCTCGAGAAGTTCGAGATTTTCCGCTGCTGTGCCGTTGCCGGAGAGCGTGTTGTGCACGGCGCCCCAGAATTTCGCCGAAACCTCGTTATATTTCACCTTCGCCGAGGCGGAAGGACGCGGAACGGCGGTCTCAAAGATCGGCTTCCATGTCGGCATGAAGGGCTGCGCGGCGGCGACATCCTTGTCGTCGTAAAGGGAAGCGATCGTCGGCATGTTGGAGAGCTGGATCGCGCGCATCTTCTGGGTGTCTTTCGACGCCAGGAATTTCACAAGCTGAATGGCGGCTTCCTGATCGTCGGAATATTTCGAAACGGCGAGGTTCCAGCCGCCGAGTGTCGAGGCAGGGGCTTCGCCTTCCGCGCCAGCCGGCAGCGGGGTGACGCCGAACTTGCCCTTGATGGCGCTGTCGTCGCCATTACCCAGTGCATATGCATAAGGCCAGTTGCGCATGAAGACGGAATTACCGGTCTGCCAGACGCCGCGCGCTTCCTCTTCCTTGTATGCAAGCACGCCCTGCGGCGCGATGGTGCCGACCCAGCCCTTGGCGGTTTCGATGGCCGCTGCGGCCTTCTCATTGTTGACGGAGATATCGCCGTTGGTCTCGACAATATGGCCGCCGCCGGCGGAAGCGATCCATTCCAGCGCGTTGCAGGTCAGGCCTTCATAGGCGCTGCCCTGGAAAACGAAGCCCCAGAGATCCTTCTGGCCAGCCTCGCGCTCCTTGTCCTGGATTTCCTTTGCGGTCTCGCTCAGTTCTTTCCAGGTCTTCGGCGGCTGCTTGCCGTATTTTTCCAGAAGGTCCTTGCGATAGAAGAGAGCCGGCGCGTCGGTGAACATCGGCATGGCGACGAGCTTGCCGTCAACCGTCTGCGACGCGACGATGGAGGGGAAATGATCGCCGATGACATCCTTTGTCGCTGCGGTCAGATCCACGAATTGGTCGGCCAGCTGCGGCGCCCAGATCACGTCCGTCTGGTAGACGTCGACATCCTTGTTGCCGGCGGCAAGCCACAGCCGGTACTGGCTGAACTGCTCGCTAGACGATGACGGCATGGTGACGAGATTGACCTTGTGACCGGTCTCTTTCTCGAAGGCGGCGATGCGTTCGCGGAAGAACGCGACGTTCTTGCCGGTCGAATTGGCGGCGATCGAAAGCTCGGCCGCCTCAGCCGAAATAGCGGCGGAAAACGCAGCCCCGCACAGGAACAAAGTCTTCATGGAAATATTCATTGTCAAACTCCTCCGTTGACGCTTCCGATTGTCCTCAAAATTGAAAGCGCTTTTGACTGATGCGAGGCTCTCAAAAGCCGAGCTATCTGTCAATACTCTTTCTAATCCCCGGGAAATCGGCTGTTTTCGCCTGCAATTTTTCGGCGTTTGCCTTTGGGAATGATCAACTGTAAGGTTTCAGGTGGGAGAAAATTGAAATCGTTTTCAATTTTTGTCGGCTTGAAAAATCCGCTGCGACGACGCATGCAGGGGCAAATTGGCAAAAAATTATGAAGCTTAAGGAATTCGCAGAGAAAGTCGGGCTCTCGCCCACCACCGTCAGCCGGGCGCTGGGCGGCTACCCCGAGGTGCGCGAGGAAACGCGCCAGCGGGTGATGGAGGCTGCGCTGAAATACGGCTACCGGCCGAATGCCAATGCCGTCAGGCTGGCGACGGGCAGGGCAGGCGCCATCGGCGTCGTCATGGGCCGTTCGGGCGGCGGGCACTTCTTTTCCGAATTCATGGGTGGCATGGCGACCCGGCTGGAACGGGAAGAGACCGACATTCTCGTCAGCGTCACCGTCGACAATAATCTCGATGAGGAACTGGCGATTTTCAGCCGGCTGGCGGCGAGCGGCCGGGTGGATGGCATTATCGTGCATTCGCCCCGCCCCGAGGATGAGCGTATCGCGCTGCTCAACCGGTTGGGTGTGCCCTTCATCGTGCATGGCCGCTCAAAGACGCCTTTCGAACATGCCTGGCTCGATATCGACAACCACGATGTGACCTATCGTCCGACGATCCATTTTCTGGAGCGCGGACACAGGCGCATCGCCCTTATCAATGGTCCGGTTGGCCGCACCTTCGTGCAGGACCGCGAGCAGGGTTTTCGCGAGGCGCTGGCCACGCACGGCATTACGCCGGATCCGCGCTTCATGATGAATGAGCACTTCAGCGAAGAGACGGCCTTTCGCTTCGCCCGCTCGCTGCTGGAACAGACGCCGCGCCCAACCGCCTTTGTGGCGGGTGCGATGATGACGGCGCAGGGTGTCTATCGCGCCGCGACGCAGATGGGGCTGACGATCGGCAAGGATGTCTCCGTCATCGCCCATGACGACGTGTTTCCTTATCTCACGCCGGAAAGCATGATGCCTCCGCTTTCCACCACCCGCTCGCCCATGCGGATGGCGGGCATGCGGGTGACGGACCTGCTTTTGCAGATCATCGGCGGTCGTCCCGTCCGCGAGGTTCAGGAATTGTGGCCGGTCGAGCTGATCTTGCGGGAATCGGTCGGCCCAGCCTGAACTTCTCGGCATAGCTCACTGATTCCACTCCATTTTGTGAACGTCAGTTGATAACGTTCGCCTTTCGTCATCTATACGTCCGCGCCGTCTCATGTATAATCGGAACAGTCACGGGCGTTATGGAACAGGACCCGGGCCGGCGCGTTGAGGGGACGTGTCGAAGGAGGTGGACGGATGTTTGAATTTTTAAAACCGCAACAGCAGACTGTGATCGATGATGTCGAGGCGACCGGCACCTATCCCGATGCGCTGCTCAACGTTCCGAGCCCGGAACTGAACCGTTCGACCGCTCGCGAGCATGGTCATGAAGCCCATTCCCGCGACTATTGCGAAAATCGCGATATTTCCCGCAGCGCGCTCGGTTTCGCCTGAGCCATCGCAAAAACCTTCCTAAAAAACGGAACGGACAGGCCGTGCCCGCGTTTTCCCTGTACGACCCACAGGGCGGCGCAACCGGACCGAAGGGACCTGACCGGCATTTGACCGATAGGCGAATTGGGTGTTGCGCCGCCTGATTGGCGACAGCGCAAACGCGCTGTCCCACGAGATGAAAACGCAGCTTGTGCCCATTGTGGCAAAGCGTGTTTATCAGGAGGCCGCGATGCCAGCCGTTCCCGTTGAGCCCTATCCCGAACCGCCAATGCCCGTGCCGCCGCAGCCGGATGTTCCGCCGGTGGAAGAACCGGAACCCGACCGGTTGCCGGACGAGGTGCCGACACCCAACCCCGACGAAAACGACGGGCCGGCGAAGGTGCTCTCGTGTTTCACGCCTCTCCGCTCTCGAATTTCTTGCTGACGAAAGCCGAGCCCTTGAGCCCGAAGCGCCATGGATATTCCGTCGCGCGGCTGATGCCGATTCGTCTGCCGCTGGTGACGGCGGCGGCCTCTTTCGGCAACCGCAGGAAAAACGGCGCTGCATTCAACGGCGCGCCGTCCATCTCCCCCGTAATCGCCAGCGCCTGACAGAGCCTGCCCGGACCTGAGCAGAGAAGTTTCGGCTTGTCAGTTCCCCGTCGCAGTTTCATCATGTCTATGCCGGTCAGGGGTTCGATGGCGCGCAGAAGCACGGCGGAACCCGGGGCGCAGACAAAGTTGGCGCACCAGTGAATGCCATAGGACCGGTAAACATAAAGACGGCCGGCCGGGCCGAACATTGCCCTGTTGCGCGGGGTCTGCCCGTTGAAACTGTGGGATGCCGGGTCGTCCGGATGATAGGCTTCGGTCTCCACGATGATGCCGCCGGTATTGCCGATGCGGAACTGCGCGCCGATGAGGGCGCGGGCCACATCCAGCGCATCGCGCAGGAAGAAACTCTCCTGCATTTCCGGGCCAAAGGCCTGATCCATCTGGAACCCTTCCGCTCTGCCATCGTTGTGAATTCAGGTTCTAACCGTTTTCCAGCATCGGATTCGTACCGGTGCTTTCCAAGCCGGAGGGCATGTCATGCAACTTTCGACGACCTATGTAAAACGCAATAACGGGGTTATCTCCGTCGAGTTCGTCGGCAACGACGGCGATCAGGTCTCGGTTCGCCTCGCCGACGGCCTTGAAGGGATCGACGATGCCGAGGCCATCAAACGGGCGAGCGCGGTGATGGTGCAACTGACCGCCTTCGGAACGCGCCATGGTGCGGATGCGCCTTCGCAATTTTCCGCTCTCGGCACCGCGCAGGACGATGCGTCTCAGGGATTGCTGCACGGGCAGGCGAGCGCACGCACCGCGCGGGACCGCGAGATTCTGGAGGAAGAGCTTGAGGAGGGGCTGGAGGACAGCTTTCCGGCGAGTGATCCCGTCTCGGCGACGGTCACGTCCATTGCTTCCCGAAAAGGAGGGCAATGACATTGACCGTTCGCAAAGTTGCTCTGGTAACCGGCGCTGGCTCCGGCATTGGGCGCGCCGCCGCCCTTCATCTGTCGGCGCAGGGTTTTGCGGTCGGTCTGTTGGGCCGCACCGAATCGGAATTGAACGATGTCGCCCGGGAAATAGGCGCCGCATCCGGTTCTTCGAAGGTGCTTGTGGCCGATGTGGCGGATGAAGCGGCGATGCGTCACGCGGTCGCAGCGCTGGTTGAGGACTTCGGCCGGCTTGACGTCGTGGTGGCCAATGCCGGCGTCAACGGCGTCTGGGCGCCCATCGATGAGCTGAAACCGTCCGAATGGGACGATACGATCCGCATCAACCTGCGCGGCACCTATCTCACCGTCCATGCCAGCGTGCCGCATCTGAAAGCGGCCGGCGGCGGGTCCATCGTCATCATTTCGTCGATCAATGGCACCCGCACCTTCACATCGCCCGGTGCTACGGCCTATTCCGTGACGAAGGCCGGGCAACTCGCCATGGCACAACAACTGGCGCTGGAGCTGGGGCGCCATCGTATTCGCGTCAATGCGGTTTGTCCGGGCGAAATCGAAACGGCAATCGATGAAAATACCGATATACGCGGGCGGGAAAAAACGGAGGTTCCAGTCCGTTTTCCGGCTGGGGATATTCCGGTAACCGGCGGCGTGGCCGGCACCAGCGATGACGTCGCCGCGCTGATCGGTTTTCTGGCGTCGGATGCGTCCCGCCACATTACCGGCACGCCGGTATGGATCGATGGCGGCCAGGGGCTGCTTCGATAATCGCGGCCGGCAATTTCACTGCCCACCCCATCACGGGCTTGTGTCCTTATGATTAACGAATGGGTAACGTCTGTTCACGAGACTTTGTCCATAAGCGAGGTTGCCGTGTTGTGGCCACCTTCGATAGTTAAGCGTCTGCCGGAAAGGCGGGCAAATCAGGCGGGCAGAACGATCCATGGGCATGCAGGCATTGCTGGATTTCGCGATTGCGGGGTTGCGGCAAAAGGTAAGGGCAGGGGCAAGAATGGCCGCGATCGTTGCGATCGGTGGCGGCCTTGCCGCGTGCACTTCCATGGGGCTCGACAGCGTCAAGAAGGACCCGCCGAAACTGTCGTCCAAGATGATGGCGCAGATGTCGGCCAAGAGCATGCGCCCGGAAAGCCCTGTCCTCGTTCGCATTTTCAAGCAGGAAAGCGAGCTTGAGGTGTGGAAGGTCGACAAGACCGGAAATTACGCCTTGCTCAAGGCCTATCCCATGTGCCGCTGGTCCGGAAAGCTCGGCCCCAAGATGAAGACCGGCGACCGGCAGGCGCCGGAAGGGTTTTATCATGTCTCGGCCGGCATGCTGAACCCGAACTCACAATATTACGTCTCCTTCAATCTCGGTTATCCCAACCGGCTGGAATCGGCGCTCGGTTACACCGGTGAGGCGCTGATGGTGCATGGCGCCTGTTCCTCTTCCGGCTGCTACGCCATGACGGATGCCCAGGTGGGCGAGATTTACGCCATCGTCGCGCGTGCGCTTCAGGGCGGGCAGGACCGTTTTCAGGTACAGGCCTATCCCTTCCGCATGAGCGCCCGGAATATGGTGGCACATCGGGACGACCCCAACATGCCGTTCTGGAAGACGCTGAAGGAAGGCTACGACTATTTCGAGGTGACGCGCCGGCAGCCTAAGGTTTCCGTCTGCGGTCGCCGTTATGTCTTCAACAGTGAATTTGCCGGAGGCGAACCTGCCGATCCGCTGGCGGCCTGCCCGCCGGCCATCAACCAGCAGGATCCGCTGGTGGCTTCGAAACTGGCCGAAGAGCAACAAAAATTTGCCGCCGCCATGAGTGAGGGAACTTCCAGCCCGCTCAGCGCGTATGTAGACGGCGGCATGCATCCGAGCTTCCGGGCTATTTTGAAATCGAACGGCGCCAAGGCCATGGCATCGCAGGTTTCCGGCACGAAGTACCCTATCAGCCGCCCAGAGGCGGCGCTGGCAGATCCCTTTGCCGGCGTGAGATGACGTAAATGAGGTTTTTCAATTGAACGAGACGACGACGACCCGGCGGGGTTTCCTGCTTGGAGCAGGCGGACTGGCGCTGGCCGGCCTTGCTGGCTGCAACACAACCGCGCGTGAGGCCGCCCGGCCTGCAGCGCCCGCGGACGACCCGATGTATGCCCTGATGTACGGTCCCAAGCCGGACGAGCAGTTCCCGCTGCCGGAAATCCCCTACAAGCGGATTCCGCGTCAGTTCCTGCGGCAGATGGTGGCGAACCCGACGGGTGAACGCCCCGGCGTCATCGTCGTCGATACCGCCAATCATTTTCTCTATCTCACTTATGAGAACAATCAGGCCATGCGTTATGGCGTCGGTCTCGGCCGCGC
>Ga0209371_1002208_pt1 | contig 11310 bp, 6 predicted proteins | sample AgamicAtAmrz_FD_187165 | JGI IMG/M metagenome (GOLD analysis project Ga0209371, IMG submission 187165) | Agave microbial communities from Guanajuato, Mexico - At.Am.rz (SPAdes) (version 2) | ecosystem: Host-associated > Plants > Roots > Rhizosphere | place: Guanajato, Mexico | collected 2012-06-07
CCACTAACGTCGTTGCCAGCACGGCAACCGTCACGCGTTTCATTGTTGTAGTCATGGACATCTCCTTGATGGTTTGCTCAGAGGCAACTCGTTAAGTATAGATGTTACGCCCTGAAGTTGTTCGCCCGATGCACTCAGGCGGTGCTTTTCCTTCAGCCTGCACGCTAGCGCGCAACCACTTGCGCGCGTTGTTCACGCTGCTGGCAAAGACCATTTTGGTACCGCCGCAGGCTTGAGATAATTCTAGGCGTAAGCGGATGTGTATGCAGAAAGAAAACTCTGAAATCCCGACGTGGTGTCCGCATCCGGATCCCGTATCAAACCCCACACTTTGCCCGCTTTAGCCACTTTCCGCTGCTAATCCAGCCATTCCCTCCATAACGTTTTTACCGGTGGCTCCGCACAATTCAGGGATGACTGTATGGCGGAGAAAACACAATGCTGGAAGCGCTGAAACAGCAGGTTCTGGAGGCCAATCTCGACCTGCCGCGTTACAACCTGGTGACCTTTACGTGGGGCAATGTCAGCGCGGTAGACCGCGAGCGCGGGCTGCTGGTGATCAAACCCTCGGGCGTTAAATATGAGCAGATGCAGCGCGACGACATGGTGGTGGTCGAACTGGAAAGCGGCAATGTCGTCGAGGGCCAGCTGCGGCCATCCTCGGATACCGCGACACACCGCGCACTGTATCTGGCGTGGCCGGAGATTGGCGGCATCGTGCACACCCATTCGCGCCACGCCACCATCTGGGCGCAGGCGGGCAGGGACATCCCTGCATGGGGCACCACGCACGCTGACGATTTCTATGGCACCATTCCCTGCACTCGCGCGATGCAACGGGCAGAGATTGAGCAGGAATATGAATGGCACACCGGCCAGGTCATCATTGAAACCTTTGCTCAGCGCGGCATCGAGCCCGGCGCGATTCCTGCTGCGCTGGTGAACTCCCACGGGCCGTTTGCCTGGGGTAAAGACGCACATAGTGCGGTGCACAGTGCGGTAGTCCTGGAAGAGGTGGCCTACATGGCGCTGCACACCGAGCAGCTGCGCGCGGAGCTGCCGCCTATCGCTCAAACCTTGCTTGACCTGCACTATCTGCGCAAGCACGGGAAGAACGCCTGGTACGGGCAAGGCTGAGCGCGTGATGTTTTCTCAAGGCACCGGCGGGTGCCTTTTTTATTTAAGGGGATTGCGTGCCCGGACGAGACGGGGACTGTTAATGCTGTGATTTATTCACTATGCGTTAAGCGTATTTATGCGCTTGCCGGCTGTTGCGCCGTCATTAAGTAAGCCCGCTAATCTTTCCTCAGGCAGGGGCTCGGGGATCTCTCTGGATTTTACGTTATAAATCAAACTCTCATTTGGTCTGGCCTCACTCTGCATTACGCTGATGTGGCGTTTAACGCATCACATAAATAGAGGATGAGACGATGACAGTAATTAACCAACCAACCTGCCGCCTGTTTACCGAAGTCGGCCAAACCACACAGCTCGCCGCCTATTATGAGGAAGGTCGACATACCATGTGGATGATGCTGCGCGCGCAGCCGCGCCCCAGTTTCAACCACGAATTAATTGAGGAGATCATGAACCTGAGCTACGCCGCCCAGCGTTCCGGTCTGCCGATTGATTTCTGGGTGACCGGATCGCTGGTGCCGCAGATGTTTAACGCCGGGGGCGATTTGCGTTTCTTTGTCGAATGCATTCGCAACAACCGCCGTGAAGCACTGCGCGCCTACGCCCGCGCCTGTGTTGACTGCATCCATTCAGCGGCTCGGGGGTTTGATACCGGCGCAGTGACGCTGGCGATGATTGAGGGCAGTGCCTTAGGCGGCGGTTTTGAAGCAGCGCTGGCGCACCACTTCATTCTGGCGCAGAACAGTGCACGTATGGGCTTCCCGGAAATTGCCTTCAACCTGTTCCCCGGCATGGGCGGCTACTCGCTGGTGGCACGCCGCTCCGGGATGAAGCTGGCCGAAGAGCTGATCTGTGAAGGGGAGTCGCACAGCGCAGAGTGGTATGAAACCCGTGGTCTGGTCGATAAAGTATTCCAGCCCGGTGACAGCTACCGCACCACGCGTACCTTCATCGATACGCTGCGGCCAAAACTGAATGGAGTCCGTGCCATGCTGAAAGCGCGACAGCGCGTGCTGCAGCTGTCACGGGCAGAACTGATGGATATTACTGAGGATTGGGTCGACTATGCTTTCACGCTGGAACCGAAAGATATTGCCTACATGGAACGTCTGGTACAGCTGCAAAATCGTCACAGCGCATCACTGCGTAAAGCCGGTTAGCAGTACGCTAAGACGTTAAACGCGGGCAGGATGCTTAGCCAGCCAATGCCCGAGCTGCTCTGCGGGCATTGGTTTCGCATAATAATAACCCTGACGCCCATCGACACCGTTGGTCAGCACAAACTTCTCTTCGGCTTTGGTTTCGATGCCTTCGGCAATGACCTGTAAATCCAGGGCTTTCGCCACGGCAACGATCGCGCGCACCAGCGACTGCGATACCGGTTGCTTGTTAATATTGCGCACAAAACTTTGATCCAGCTTAATCGCATCGATCGGCACGCGCGCCAGCTGGGAGAGCGAGGAGTAGCCCGTGCCGAAATCATCCAGATGCACCTGTGCGCCTAACTCCTGAAACTGTTTCATCAGCTTCAGCGCACCGGCCTCGTTCTCGATCAGGCAGCTTTCCGTCAGCTCGATGTCTATCGGGCACTCACTGATGCCCGCTTCGCTCAGCGCCTGTTTCAGGTCGCTGTAGATGCTCTGGTCGATCAGCTGCTTGGCGGAAACGTTCACTGCGACACGCAGGTAAATGCCTTCGCTGCGCCATTTTACGATTTGCTGCAACACGTTCAGCATTACCCAGCGCCCGAGCGGCACAATCAGTCCGGACTCTTCCGCGTAAGAGATGAAATCGCCAGGCGGCACCAGGCCGCGTTCAGGTGAATTCCAGCGCACCAGCGCCTCGGCACTGCGCACTTCACCGTCGCGATCGATCTTCGGCTGATAGTGCACCACCAGATGATCCTGCTCCAGCGCTTTGCGCAGATTGGTATCCAGCCACAGATATTCAAATACGCGCTGGTTCATCTCGCTGGCGAACACGCAGAATTTGCCGCGCCCGTTCTCTTTAGCGTGGTACATCGCGGTATCGGCGTTACGAATCAGACTTTCGCGATCTTCACCATGCAGCGGGGCGAGGGCGATACCAATCGAGCAGCCGCTGTAGACTTCGATCAGCCCGATACGGAACGGCTGACGCAGCCGCTCCAGAATGCGTGAGGCCATCGCCTCCAGCGCCGCCTGACTGGTGTGCTCAGCCAGCACCACAAATTCATCACCGCCGAGACGTGCCAGCGTCTGATCCTTGCCGAGACAGCTGAGGATCGCCAGCGACACCGCCTGCAGCAGCTGGTCGCCAAACATATGGCCGTAGGCATCGTTTACCTTCTTGAAATTGTCGAGATCGAGGTAAACCACGCCGGTCTGGCTGCCGTTAGCCAGCTCCAGTGCCAGGCTAATTTGCTGATGGATAGCGTTGCGATTCGGCAGGCCCGTCACCGTGTCGGTATTGGCCATAACGCGTAAGCGCTCCTGCGCCCGACGCTCTTCTGTGATGTCGGTTCCGGAACAGATGAGGAAAATTTCATTTTTTCCGCTACCGCTGTGGACGAACTTATTACGAAACAGAAACAGTCGCTGACCTTTTCGGGTTTTAACCCAGCGCTCCACTTCGTAGGAGTTGCCGTCGCGAAAGAAGCCGGCAATGTTGCGGCGCGACGCCTGCGCTTCCTGTTTGGTCATAAACAGCTGAAACACATTGCGGCCAATCACTTCCTGCTCTTTCAGGCCGGTGTACTCTTCGCTCAGGCGGTTAAAACGCTGAATGTTGCCGCGCTGATCGAGGATGACGATCACCGAATTCGCTTCTGACACCACCTGTTCGGCGAAGGAGAGGCCAAGGGTTAAATCGCGCGCCACCGACGAGGTATCGCCCCAGGCGGATGCGGTACCGGCCCAGGTGGACTGATTCACTTTACGGCCGACAAAGTGCATCGGCACCGGCGAACCGTGCAGTGAAAGGGTCAGGTTGATGCTGGAAGTAATTACCGTCATGGCACGCAGCAGACTGGCCTGAGCCGGCGTCAGGGGCACCGCCATATTGGTATTGGCATTTTCATCTTCGGCAAAATGCAGCGCATCGCTATCTGAAGTTAAACGCCAATGAGGGCTGGTTGTGCCAAACAAGGTATATAGCAACGTTTGCCCTTGTTCATCGGTCATGGAAACTTCCTCCGGAGGAATGCGCAGCAGGGGTATCTCATTATTTTAGCAACAGTATTCAACCTCCTGCGCCAGCACAAGATGCAAACTGAATATATTTTTGTTTTTATTAAAGAATGGCACGAAAAAGCCCCGGATTCCGGGGCTGAAAGGTTAGCACGGGCACTTGCCGAGTTTGCCCGCCTGGCTGGGAAAACGCGCCTCCAGGCAGTAACGATGGAAGGCGCGCTCATCCATAGGGGTCTGTTCCGGATGTTTTTCGCGCATATGCTTCAGATAAGTTTGATAGTCGTGCACGCCCACCATTAACCGGAAGCTCTGCTGTAATCCCTGCCACAGACGCTGCCAGCGTGAGCACGGCGCGGCAGGGGCGCGGGCAGCGAGCGGTAAGCACTGCTGAATTTGCCAGCCCGCGTGCGGCTTTTTCCAGCGTAAAATGGCCTCAGACATTTCGCACCTCCGAACGCAGTGACACGTCCGACTCATGGGTGGTCGGCACCGAGCTGCGCAGCGCGCGCCGGATGACGAAGAACGCCGCAATCAGCATGGTTACCGCGACCAGCATGAAAAAGCCGCACAGCGCCGCGTTGATCTGGTTGCTGAACACGATGGTTTGCATGTCGGCCACGGTTTTCGCCGGTGCGATAATCACGCCCTCATCGAGACCTTTACGGAACTTACTGGCCTGCGCGAGGAAACCAATTGACGGTTTCTCATGGAAAATTTTCTGCCAGCCGGCGGTCATGGAGGTGATAAACAGCCAGGCGGTCGGCACAATCGTCACCCAGGCGTAACGCTGCTTTTTCATTTTGAACAGCACCACGGTACCGAGGATCAGCGCCATCGACGCCAGCATCTGGTTACCGATGCCAAACAGCGGCCACAGGGTATTGATGCCGCCGAGCGGATCGACCACGCCCTGATACACGAAGAAACCCCAGCCGGCCACCGCCACGGTGGTACCGGCCATGTTCCCTAGCCACGAGCGGTTGTTAGCCAGCGAAGGTATCACGGTCCCGACCAGATCCTGCACCATAAAACGGCAGGCGCGGGTACCGGCATCAACGGCGGTGAGGATAAACAGCGCCTCAAACAGAATGGCGAAGTGATACCAGAACGCCATCATTGCACGGCTGTTAAACACCTCGGTGATGATATGCGCCATCCCGACGGCAAACGTCGGTGCACCACCGGCGCGGGAGAGAATGGTGCTTTCGCCCACTTCGCCGGCAATACCGCTCAGCATCTCCGGCGTCACCACAAAGCCCCAGCCATTAATTACCTGAGACGCGTTCTCCACCGTGGTGCCAATCAGCGCCGCCGGTGAGTTCATGGCAAAGTAGACGCCCGGATCGAGCACCGAGGCACAAATCAGCGCCATGATCGCCACAAAGGACTCCATCAGCATGGCGCCATAGCCGATAAAGCGAATATGGCTTTCGCGCTCCACCAGTTTTGGCGTCGTACCGCTCGACACCAGCGCGTGGAAGCCGGAGATCGCGCCGCAGGCAATGGTGATAAACAGGAACGGGAACAGCGCGCCGGAGAACACCGGCCCCGTGCCGTCGATAAAGCGCGTCACCGCCGGCATCTTCAGTTCCGGCATGGCGAACAGAATGCCCACCGCCAGCCCGATGATCACGCCGATTTTCAGGAAGGTGGAGAGGTAATCACGCGGCGCCAGCAGCAGCCACACCGGCAGCGACGAGGCAACAAAACCGTAGATCACCAGCACCCACGTCAGCTCGGTGCCTTTCAGGGTAAAAATCGGTCCCCAGTACGGATCGGCCGCCACGTCACCGCCGTAAATGATCGCCGCCATCATCAGCACAAAGCCGATGATCGACACTTCGGCGATTTTACCCGGACGCAGAAAGCGCATATACACGCCCATGAACAGGGCAATCGGAATGGTGGCGGCGATGGTAAACAGCCCCCACGGACTGTTAGCCAGCGCTTTCACCACCACCAGCGCCAGCGCGGAGAGAATAATGATCATCACACCGAGCGCACCGAGCATGGTGACCACGCCGGCGAACGAGCCCAGTTCCTGGCGCGCCATCTCACCCAGCGAACGACCGTCGCGGCGCGTGGAGATAAACAGCACCAGAAAATCCTGCACCGCGCCGGCCAGCATCACGCCGACCAGAATCCAGATGGTGCCGGGCAGAAAACCCATCTGCGCCGCCAGGATCGGCCCGACCAGCGGACCGGCACCGGCGATGGCGGCAAAGTGGTGACCAAACAGCACCCATTTGTTGGTGGGAACATAGTCCAGCCCGTCATTAAAGCGCTCTGCCGGCGTGCGGCGCCGGTCGTCCAGCTCAAAAATGCGCCTGGCGATAAACAGGCTGTAGAAGCGATACGCGATGCTATAGCAGGCGACGGAGGCGATCACCAGCCAGACGGCATTAACGTGCTCGCCGCGACTGAGCGCCAGCATGGCGAACGCAGCCGCACCAATTAACGCCACCGCTAACCAGATCAATCCGGTTCTGACGTTGTTCATGAGTTAACTCCTTGTAGGGACCGGGAAAAAGGCGATCGGAATACAACAAGTTAAAAGTAATGTAATGAATTGTTAACGACAGGGAATCGAATCAGAAGTGTGAAGCGGGAAACAAATTTAACAACTGCTGGGGCGGGCGGGGAAAAATGCGGGATAACGGCTGTTATCCCGCACGATTTCATGCTCAGGCGGCCGGACGGGCCACCACGCTGCGTGTTTCCATGCGCACTTCGGCGATGGTCACATCAATCACATCGGTCACGCGGTAGGCCACTTCACCTTTGATCTGCACGGTGCCGCTCTCCTGCGAGCACACCAGTTCGTCACGTACGGCGTGAATGAACGGGGCAGGGATAAAGGCGACCGCACCGTTCTCCAGCAGGCGCACGCGCATGCCGCCGCGTGAAACGTCGATGATCTCCGCACTGAATTTACGATCAGTGCCGGCAAACGGCGCGAGGAAGCGCGCATACAGCCAGTCACCGACATCGCGCTCGGCCATGCGGTTGAGACGGCGACGCTCACTCATGATCAGGGTCACGTCATCCTGTGGCCGTGCAATGCTTTCGCCGCGCACGATGGCCTTCAGCAGACGATGGTTGATCATGTCGCCGAATTTACGAATCGGTGACGTCCAGGTCGCGTAGGCGTCGAGGCCGAGGCCAAAATGCGGGCCCGGTTCGGTGCTAATTTCGGCGAAACTCTGGAAACGACGAATGCGGCTGTCGAGATACTGGGTTGGCTGCGCATCAAGCTGACGACGCAACTGACGGAAGCCTTCCAGCGTGGTAATGGCCTGCGGATCAACCGTGATACCGTGACCAGCCAGTACGCCAGCCGCCTGTTCCGCGTTCGCCTGGTCGAAACCGGTGTGCAGGTTGTAGATACCGAAGCCAAGCTTCTCCTGCAGCACTTTAGCGGCGCAGACGTTGGCGAGGATCATCGCTTCTTCCACGATGCGGTTAGCGATGCGGCGCGGTTCCGCAATAATATCCAGCACTTCGCCTTTCTCACCCAGCACGAAGCGGTAGTCAGGGCGATCTTTGAACACCAGCGCGTGCGTCTGACGCCACTCGCCGCGCGCCAGGCACAGGCGATGCAGCAGGCGAATCTGCTGCGCGATGGTGTCATTTTCCGGCTGCCAGCTGCCGCTGTTCTCCAGCCAGTCCGACACTTCGTCGTACACCAGCTTGGCTTTGGATTCGATCCACGCGGCAAAGAAGTGGGCATCGTCAGCCAGGCTGCCATCCGGCAGTACAGTGACGCGACACACCAGCGCCGGACGCCTGACGTTAGGGCGCAGCGAGCAGACATCATCCGACAGTTCGCGCGGCAGCATCGGGATGTTAAAGCCCGGCAGATAGTTGGTGAAGGCGCGTCTGGAGGCCAGCTGGTCGAGTTCGCTGCCGGCGGCAACGTAAGCGGTCGGGTCGGCAATGGCGATGGTCAGCGCCAGCTTGCCTTCTGCCAGCTCTTCAACATACAGCGCATCGTCCATATCTTCGGTGCTGGCGCTGTCGATGGTGACAAAGTTCAGCGCGGTGAGATCTTCACGCTGCAGCTGTTCGTCCAGCATCTCGCCAAAGCCCACTTCCGGCGCTTCGCGCTCCAGATTGTGGCGCGACAGCGTGACCCACCACGGCGCGAGGTGATCGTCCGCGGTGACAACAAATTCGGTCAGTTCGGCATAGAATCCGCGATCGCCTTTCAGCGGATGACGGCGCATCTCTGCTACGGCCCAGTCACCGTTCTGGAAATCGTGGGTCAGGCCACGCACCGCACGGCACTGAATCGCGTCTTTCAGCAGCGGATGATCCGGCACGATAGACAGGCGGTCATCTTTTTTCTGCACGCGGCCGACAAAGCGCGTCAGGAACGGCTCAATCAGGGTTTCCGGCTCCGCGCTCTCGCGGTCTTTATCAGTGTGGATCACGGCGGAAATGCGGTCGCCGTGCATCACTTTCTTCATTTGCGGAGGGGGAATGAAGTAGCTTTTCTGAGCGTCAACTTCGAGGAAGCCAAAGCCTTTTTCCGTGCCTTTCACAACACCTTCGGCGCGCGGGGTCTGCGCGTGAAGCTTCTCTTTCAGCTGCGCGAGCAGCGGGTTATCCTGGAACATAATATATTTAGTTTCGTGGCCTAAGAGCGGTGGACAGTTTTACGCGAATCAGGTCCGCGCGGCAAGGCTAAAACAGGCGAAAAAGCCGCTTTACGCGGCTTTTTACTTTCTGGTAACGCGGAGAACTCAGGCGATACGCTGGGTGGGCGCGGCGGCGGTCAGCGCCAGCTTCACCGGTACCGATTTGGAGGTGGGCGTACCGCTGCCGTCACCGTAGCTGGAGAGCGGTACCAGCGGATTGGTCTCCGGATAGTAGGCGGCGAGGTTACCGCGCGGAATATTATACGGCACCAGCTTAAAGCCGCTGACGCGACGCGTCAGACCGTCATTCCACAGGGTTTCAATGTCAACCAGCTGCCCTTCGCTGAAACCGAGGGACACCATGTCGTCCGGGTGGATAAACACCACTTCACGCTGACCGTACACGCCGCGATAGCGGTCATCCAGGCCATAAATAGTGGTGTTGTACTGGTCATGCGAGCGCAGCGTCTGCAACGTGAACGGCACTTCAACGTCATTGCCCAGCTGCGGGAACAGCGAGGTCGGCAGTGCCGCCGCGCTGAATTCTGCCTGACGCGATGGCGTATTGAAACGCAGTTCTGCGGCAGCGTTACCGAGGTAAAAGCCGCCGGGAATATCACACTGACGGTTAAAATCAGCGAAGCCGGGGATGGTCGCCGCAATGTGATCGCGAATGACGTTGTAATCAGCGGCCATGCCGAGCCAGTCGATGTGGTCGCTGCCCAGCGTCGCGTGCGCGATACCGGCCACAATGGCTGTTTCCGAACGCTGCGTTTCCGCCAGCGGAATGCCGACACCTTCTGAGGCATGCACCATGCTAAACGAATCTTCTACGGTGATGAACTGGTTGCCGCTGGCCTGGCGATCGCGCTCGGTACGGCCCAGCGTCGGCAGAATCAGGCCTTCGTGGCCCGGTACCAGATGGCTGCGGTTCAGCTTGGTGCTGATGTGTACCGTCAGACCACAATGCTGCAGCGCTTCTTCGGTAACCGGTGAGTCCGGCGCCGCCGCGGCGAGGTTACCGCCCAGCGCAATCAGCACTTTGACTTCATCACGCAGCATGGCGTTGAGCGCTTCAACCGTGTTATGACCGTGCTCGCGCGGCGGTTCAAAAGCAAAATGCGCGCCCAGCGCATCGAGGAACGCTTTCGACGGTTTCTCGTCGATGCCCATGGTGCGGTTACCCTGCACGTTACTGTGGCCACGCACCGGGCACAGGCCCGCGCCTTGTTTGCCGAGCTGGCCAAACAGCAGCTGCAGGTTAACGATTTCCCGTACGGTATCGACCGAGTGTTTGTGCTGAGTAATGCCCATCGCCCAGGTGATGATCACCCGTTCGGCGCTCTGGTAAATGGCGGCGGCTTCGCGAATCTGCGCTTCGCTCAGGCCCGACTGCTGCACAATCTGCTCCCAGCGGGTCTCATCGACGGCCGCCAGATACTGCTCAACGCCCTGAGTGTTGGCGTCAATAAAGGCCTGATCGAAAATGCCTTTTTCACCGGCGGCCAGCCGTTTACGCTGCTCTTCCAGTAGCGCTTTGACCATGCCGCGCACCGCCGCCATATCACCGCCGAGGTTGGGCTGATAATAGGCAGAACTGATGTTACCGGCCATCGACGTCACCACTTCCAGCGGCTTCTGCGGATCGGCAAAACGTTCCAGGCCGCGCTCACGCAGGGTATTGAAGGTCACGATTCTGGCGCCGTGATCGGCGGCGTGACGCAGGCTGTGCAGCATGCGCGGATGGTTGGTGCCGGGGTTCTGGCCAAAGACAAAAATCGCATCAGCGTGGTCGAAATCGTCCAGGCGAATGGTGCCTTTACCGACGCCAATGCTGCGTTTCAGTCCGGTGCCGCTGGCTTCATGGCACATGTTGGAGCAGTCAGGGAAATTGTTGGTGCCCAGCACGCGACCAAACAGCTGGTACAGCCACGAGGCTTCATTGCTGGCGCGACCGGAGGTGTAAAGCTCCAGCTGATCCGGATGATCCATCGCCTGCAAATGCTGCGCGATCAGCGCGAAGGCGTCATCCCAGCTAATCGGTTCATAGTGATCGGTCGCGCTGTTGTAGCGCATCGGGTGGGTCAGGCGGCCCTGATACTCGAGGAAATAGTCGCTCTGCTGATACAGGGTGCTGACGCTGTGCTGGGCAAAAAATTCTGGCTCGACGACGCGGCGTGTCGCTTCCCAGGTCACGGCTTTCGCGCCGTTTTCGCAGAAGCTGAAGGTGCTCTTGTTATCATCGCCCCAGGCACAGCCCGGGCAGTCAAAGCCGCGCGCTTTGTTCATGCGCATCAGGTTACGCATGTTTTTCAGGGCAGCTTTACTGTCAAGGACAAAACGGGTGGTGGCTTCCAGCGAGC
>Ga0209371_1002209_pt1 | contig 11308 bp, 8 predicted proteins | sample AgamicAtAmrz_FD_187165 | JGI IMG/M metagenome (GOLD analysis project Ga0209371, IMG submission 187165) | Agave microbial communities from Guanajuato, Mexico - At.Am.rz (SPAdes) (version 2) | ecosystem: Host-associated > Plants > Roots > Rhizosphere | place: Guanajato, Mexico | collected 2012-06-07
GAAGTGATCTACTTCGGCGGTTATCATCCGGAAGCAGGTCTGCTGGCCCGCCAGCTGCACGACATCTCCGTCAAGGCGCAGATCATCGGCGGCGACGGCCTGTCCAACACCGAATATTGGGCGATCGCCAACGATTCCGCGGCCGGCACGCTCTTCACCAATGCGTCTGACGCGCTGAAGAACCCGGATTCGCAGAGCGCCGTTGCCGCCCTCAAGGCACGCAACATCCCGGCCGAAGCCTTCACGCTGAACGCCTATGCTGCCGTGCAGGTGCTGAAGGCCGGTATCGAAAAAGCCGGCAAGGCAGATGATGCCGAAGCCGTGGGCGCTGCGCTGAAGAAGGGCGAACCCGTCGACACTGCCATCGGCAAGGTCACCTACGGCGAAACCGGCGACCTGACCTCGCAGAGCTTCTCGCTCTACAAGTGGGAAGGCGGCAAGATCGTTTCGGCCGAATAAGCCGTTGCGTCATCGCTTCGAGATAGAGCCGGGCCACTTTCTGGCCCGGTTTTTTGTTGTCGATCCATAAGGTACTGCCACTCAGCAAACACTACGGAGACGCTCGATGCAGGTGGAAAGGACCTCCTCGCCCGGCCGCTTCCACCAATTATTCTGAGAGAAGATCTCGACCTCCTGCAAGCCAAAGAAACCGGCCTTCTCGATCTCCGCGCGAATACGCTTCAAGTCGATGACGCCATCGCCCATCATGCCGCGATCGAGCAGCAGATCCGTGGTTGGCACCAGCCAGTCGCAGATGTGATGCGCCAGGATGCGACCGCCGGCGCCGGCGCGCGCGATCTGCTGATAGAGCTTCGGGTCCCACCAGACATGGTAGACATCGATCGCGACACCGATGCCTTCGCCCAGGAGATCGCAGATGTCGAGCGCCTGTTCCAGCGTGTTCACGCAGGCGCGGTCGGCCGCATACATCGGATGCAGCGGCTCGATCGCCAGTGGTATGCCGGAGCTACGCGCATGCGGCAGGATCGCCGCGATACCGTCCGCCACCATCTCGCGGGCATGAGCGATATCCTTCGATCCCTCCGGCAGACCGCCAACGACGAGAACCAGGCAATCGGCATTCAGCGCCGCCGCTTCGTCGATCGCCCGCTTGTTGTCGTCGATTGCAGCCGCCCTACCCTCGGCGCTTGCCGCGGGAAACATGCCGCCGCGGCAAAGGCCAGTCACTTTGAGCTTGTTGTCGGCGACGATGCGAGCAGCCTCCGAAAGCCCGATCTTATGCACCTGATCGCGCCAGGGCGCGATCGCGACGATATCCTGCTTGAGGCAGGCTTCGACCGCTTGGCGCATGTCATATTGCTGGCGCACTGTTGCCAGATTGATGGACAGACCCTCTATAGCCATAATGATGATTCTCCCCCGATCTTGTCCGCTAGTCGATGCCGACGGTGGCAAGGATCGCCTTCATGCGATAGACCGCGAGATCGGGGTCACGCAGCACGCACGCCGCGTCCGCCAGACGGAAAAGCTCCGAAAGATGCTGGATCGATCGGGTGCTCTGCTGGCCGCCGAGCATCTGGAAATGGTCCTGGAACCCGTTGAGATAGGCGAGGAAGACGACGCCTGTCTTATAGAAGCGCGTCGGTGCCTTGAAGATATGGCGCGATAGCGGAACAGTCGGCGCCAGGATCGCATGGAAGGCGTCGAGGTCGTTTTGAGCAAGCTTTGCGAGAGCCGCGCTCGCCGCCGGTGCGATGGCATCGAAGATGCCGAGCAGGGCATGCGAATAGCTCTGCTCGTCACCGGCGATCAGTTCGGCATAGTTGAAATCGTCACCGGTATACATCTTGACCGACGGATCGAGCCGGCGGCGCATGACGATTTCCTTCTCCGCCGAAAGCAGCGAAATCTTCACGCCATCGACCTTGGCCGCATTCTGATTGATGATCGCTGTCGCGGTCTCCATGGCCAGCATGTCGTCGGCCGAGCCCCAATAGCCCGCCAGCGCCGGATCGAACATCGAGCCGAGCCAATGAATGATGACGGGCTCTTTGACCTGACCGAGGATGCGGTCGTAGACCCTGATATAGTCGTCCGGGCTCTTGGCGACTGCCGCCAGCGCCCGGCTCGCCATGAGAATGACGCGGCCGCCCTGCCCTTCCACATAGGCGACCTGTTCCTCATATGCGCGGATGACGTCATCGATCGTGACTTTGGGACCGGGCTGCAGGTGATCGGTCCCGGCGCCATAGGCGATCACGGCATCCGGCCGGCCGCGGGCGGCCGACTGCGCATGCGCGATCAGCTCCTTTGCGCCGGTCCAGTCAAGCCCCATGCCGCGCTGGGCGGTATCCATTGCTTCCGCGACGCCAAGGCCGAGTCCCCAGAGATACTCGCGGAAAGCGATCGTGCGCTCCCAGTCTATATTGCGGTCAAGCCAGGGATCGTTATCGGCAAGCGCATCGACCACGACATGCGCGGCAGCATAGGCCACGCGATTGAAATGATGACCGCCCGCCGGTTTCACAGGCGCCATCAACGGCTCATTGACGGGCGTGAAAGCGGCGATCGTACCATCCGCCCTTGGCAAGTGAAGGCTTCTCTCCATGAGATCAGCCTCCTAACGGGCCGAAAGGGAGGGAACGTCGACCCAGCGACGCTCGGCCCAGCTCTTCTGTGCCAGCTCTGCCAGCTGCACACCCTTAGCGCCCTCGCGCAGCGTGAACTTCCACGGCGCATCCTCGGCCACATGGCACAGGAACTGCTCCCATTGCGCCTTGAAGCCGTTGTCGAAGGCCTGCGTATCGGGCACCTCTTCCCAGGTATCGAAGAAATTGATCGGCTGCGGCTGATCCGGGTTCCAGACGGGCTTCGGCGTGTTGACCCGATGCTGCGTCCAGCAGCGCATCAGACCGCAGACGGCCGATCCATGGGTACCGTCGACCTGGAAGGTAACGAGATCGTCGCGGCGAACCCTGACCGCCCAAGAGGAGTTGATATGCGCGATAACGCCACCTTCGAGCTCGAAGGTTGCATAGGCGGCATCGTCGGCATCGGCAACATAGATGTTACCGTTCTCATCGACGCGGCTTGGAATATGCGTCGCGCCGAGGCAGCTGACCGACCTGACCTCACCAAAGAGATTATCGAGCACATAGCGCCAATGCGGCAGCATATCGAGGATCATGCCGCCGCCATCCTTTTTGCGGTAGTTCCAGGACGGACGCTGTGCCTTCACCCCCCAATCGCCTTCGAAGACCCAGTAACCGAATTCGCCCCGCACGGAGAGGATCTTGCCGAAGAAGCCGCTGTCGCGCAGCATGGCGATCTTGCGCAAGCCCGGCAGGAAGAGCTTGTCCTGGACGACGCCGTTCTTGACGCCGCGACGCTCGGCGGAAGCAGCAACCGAGAGCGCCTCCTCCAGCGTCTCGGAGATCGGCTTTTCGCAATAGACATGCTTGCCGGCGGCAATCGCCTTTTCGAGAAGCTCGACGCGCATCTGCGTCGAACCGGCATCGAAGAAGATCGTATTGTTGGGATCGGCAAGAGCGGCATCGAGATCGGTCGTGGTCTTCGAAAGACCATGCTTGCGGGCGATCGCCTCGATCTTCTCGGCATTGCGGCCGACAAGCAGCGGCTCCGGCATCAGCCGGTCGCCGTTCGACAGAAGAACGCCGCCCTGCTCGCGGATCGCCAGGATGGAACGCACGAGATGCTGGTTATAGCCCATGCGGCCGGTAATGCCGTGCATGATGATGCCGATCGGCTTCGTTGCCATGAGTTTCTTCCTCCCGTAAATAACTATATAGTTACATAACTGACACGGCGAGCCGATGCTGTCAACGGCCATCGTCAATGGCCGCGACGGCAATCATCTGCCGTTGCTGAGCTCGTGGCTCCGGGGATTTCAGGGACGCAGATAGGCGAAAATCACATCGACGATATGCTCGCCCCAGGCGTCGATCTCACTCTTGTCAGAGAGGTTCCGACGGAAGATCGTCGAGAGCGTCCAGCGGTTCGTGAGGAAGAACGAGCCGAGGGCCGCAATGCTCATATAGATCTTCACCGGATCGCAGCCGCTGCGGAATACGCCCGTCGCCACACCGCGATCAAGCAGGCCGGATATCTCCGACACCAGCGGCGAGTGCAGCTCGAAAATGCGCGCCGAACGCTTCAGGAAGCGGGCCTTATGCATGTTTTCCGTGCTGAGAATCCCCAGGAATTCCGGGTGATCCAGAAAATATTGCCAGGTGAAGACGACCAGCTCCCGCATGCCGTCGGCAGGCGAGCGATGCGAGAGATCGAGCCGTGCTTCCGCCGAACGGATCGCGATATAGCTACCTTCCAGAACGGCGACGTAGAGCGCATCCTTGCCGCCGAAATAGTGATAGAGCATCCGCTTGTTGATTTTCGCCCGTTCGGCGATGGCATCGACGCGAGCGCCGCCATAGCCGCGTTCGGCAAATTCCTTGGTCGCAGCCGCCAAAATCGCCTTGCTGGTGCGTTCCGCATCCCTGAGACGGGGCCGTTCCGAAGCTGCGCGCGAGGGTGTTTTCTCTGCATTCGCAAGGCCTGCATTCCTTGCGCTACGCTTCACGGTCTTGGCTTCTGACATCATGGCTCCCGGCGGCATTTCGTAAGGCTTATGCGGCCCACCCTCGCGCCGATAAGTAACCGATCATCGCATAAGTTGACAGCCCCCGGTGAATCGAAGGCAATAGTAACCATATGGTTATATCGATTTAAATGTGGATATGGCGAAGGATACCGAGAGGAAACGTGGGATTTCCGGCGCTGCCGTAACCCGTCTGAACAACAGTGAGATTGGACTCGGACGGCGACAATCTTGCGTTCGGCCCCTATCCGGCCTTAGACAACAATAGCAAGCGGCATCGGATGAGCATGACCAGAAACCAAATCGCAATCATTGGCGGCGGCCCTGCCGGGTTGATGGCGGCAGAGACCTTATCGCGGCTTGGCCATCGCATCGTGGTCTATGACAGCATGCCGACGGTTGCGCGCAAGTTTCTGCTGGCCGGAAAATCCGGTCTCAACATCACGCATTCGGAAGATTACGGTGTTTTTGCCACCCGCTTCGGCGCTGCTTCGTCCCGATTGCGCGCGGCGCTTGACGATTTCCAGCCTGATGAGATCAGAGCCTGGGCGAAAGGCCTGGGAACGGAAACCTTCATCGGCTCGTCCGGCCGCGTCTTCCCGAAAGTCATGAAGGCGTCGCCGCTGCTGCGTGCCTGGCTGGCGAGGCTGGAGACGCTAGGCGTCAGCATCATGACGCGGCACCGCTGGTGCGGCTTCGAGGACGACAGTCTAGTCTTCGAAACAGTAAACGGGCGCGAGCTCGTGCGTCATGACGCCGTTCTGCTCGCGCTCGGCGGGGCAAGCTATGCCCGGCTCGGATCGGACGCGGCATGGGTCAGCTGGCTTCGCGACAATGGGATCGACATAGCCACCTTCCAGCCGGCCAATTGCGGTTTCGACGTCACCTGGAGTGCGACCTTCAGCGAGCGCTTTGCCGGCGAACCCCTCAAGGCCGTCACGGCAACATCGGAAGCCGGGACTTTTCCCGGCGAATTCGTCATCTCGAAAACAGGGATCGAGGGCAGTCTGGTCTATGCGCATGCAGCCTCGTTACGCGACCGGTTGGCAAAAATGGGCGAGGCCTCGCTCATTGTCGACTTGGCGCCCGGACGCAATGAGGAGCGTTTGGCGCGCGATCTAGCGCGGCAGGATTCCAAGGCAAGCTTCTCCAATCGCCTGCGCAAGGGCGCCGGCATCGAGGGCGTCAAGGCGGGTCTTTTGCGCGAGCTTGCCGAACCCGCCGTTCTCTCGCATCCGGAAGCGCTTGCCGGCCTGATCAAGGCTTTGCCGATTCCGTTGCTGAGGCCGAGACTCATTGCCGAGGCCATCTCGTCTGCCGGCGGCATTCGTTGGGATGAGCTCGACGAAAGATACATGCTGAAGAAGCTCCCCGGCATGTTCGTCGCCGGAGAGATGATCGATTGGGAAGCGCCGACGGGCGGCTATCTTCTGACGGCCTGCTTTGCGACCGGGCATGCAGCGGCAAAAGGCATGGATTCCTGGCTCAAGGCCAGTTGATCCAAGCCGGAACGCCTGAGCTTTAGCCGATCCGGCCCTTCTCCATCAGCCAGGCAACCGCTTCCTGAACGGCCTGCAACGAGGTGTAGCGGGGCCGGTAGCCAAGCAGTCTTTCAGCCTTCGCAATCGAGCAATTCGGGCTTCTGGCAATGTGCTCCCAGGTCGCCTGCGCATCTTCCGCCGACTGGCTTTCGGCCCATGCCCCATAGGGCAGGAATTCCAACTTTGGCTCATGTCCGAACCAGCGCGACATGGCCTCTGCATAGCCTCTGAGCGTCAACGCACCGCCTGAAACCGCATGAAAAGCCTCTCCCGTCGAGACCCGCCAATTGGCAATAGCGCCCATGAACATTTGCGCGACATCATCGGCATGAACGTGGTGGACTGTCTCCAGGCCGAAATTCGGCAGAACGAAGGTTTCACCGCGCGCCAAGGTCGAAAACGCCGACAAGTTGAAATGCCCGGCGGGATTAAGAGGCTCCCAGCCTGGACCGACGATATGGCCGGGATGGATCAGGGTTGCGGGGAATCCCCTGCGGCGCGCCTCCTCAAGCAAATGCGCTTCGATCGCCGCCTTCTGAATGCCATAATCGCCGAAGGGCCGCTTCGGCGCCTCTTCCGGCGTCGGAACAACGGTCGAAAATCCATGCGTCCAGATCGTGCCCGTATGCAGGAAATGGCCGACATGATCGGTGAGCGCCTCCGTCAGATGCCTTGCGCTGTCGAGCGTGAAGCAGATCATGTCGATGACGATATCCGGTTTCAAGGCGCGAATGGCTGGACCGAAGCTGCCTTCCTTCTCCATGGCGGAGCGATCCATCGCCTGCATCTCCACATCATTCCACGCTTTGTTCGGCGAATAGGGTTTGGCCTGGCCGCGGCTGATCGCCACGACCTCATGCCCCGCTTCCACGAGCCGCGGCACGAGATAGGTGCCGATATGGCCCGTTGCACCGATAATCACCGTGCGCGTCATGATGTCCTCCCAAAGTCAAGATTGAAATCGGCGGCTGCCGATATGAAAGAAATGATCTGCTCCGTGAGAATAGGAGAGCGGACGGCTTTGTCATCCCTCTCATGGCTGAAAAAGTCATTCACCACCGTCTTCATTGCAGGAGGCGGTGACGGAGGCATCCGCGGCATCTTCCAGACCGCATCGGGGACTGAACCGCCACTTTTTCCATCATCCATACACGAACATGCGAATTCCTCGGCACTCGCTGTGGCATGAACGCAAGATCGGCCTTTGGCATCTTTGCCGCCTTGGCAACAAGGAACTGATTTATTCTGAATAGATACAATGGCTTGAATCATGATCGTCCGGCTGCGTCGCCTTATGGCATCGGTATTGCATGTCCGGCTTTCCAGACCATGCCGCCAGGATTCACCAATGCCGAACAAGACATCATCGCCATCAGTGCGACCGCTGATTTCATGACTCCCTCCACCAAACAAACCACTCAAACCAATTCGCCATCGTCCCGTGCCATGATTGCGACACCGCATTGGCAGGCCAGCGAAGCAGGCGCGAAAGTGCTCAGACGCGGCGGCAATGTGATTGAGGCACTGGTTGCGGCCGGAGCTGCTCTATCGGTCACCTATCCCCATTTCTGCGGGCTCGGCGGTGATGCTGTCTGGCTGGTGGCGGACGAGAAAGGTAATGCACAGACTTTCCTCGGCATCGGGCAGGCGACGGCAGACATTCCGCGTGGAGACATACCTTTGCGGGGCGCAGCCTCTACGCTGACGACGGCCTGCCTCGTGGATAGCTGGGAGAAAGTGCTTGCCTATTCCGCCGACGCATGGGGCGGCACGGAGCGATTGCCGACCCTTCTCGACGACGCCATCGCACTGGCAGATGCCGGCTTCGAAGTCAGCAGGTCGCAAGCCTTCTGGTACGAATTCCGGCGTGATGAGCTGAGGAGCTGGCCAGGCTTTACCGGGCTCTTCCGGTCCGGCGGCATCCAGCACCAGCCCGCCTTGGCGCAGACGCTCAAAGCCATTGCGCGTCACGGCCCCCGCGAATTTTATGAGGGAGCTCTCGCCCGTCGAATTGTGAACGGGCTTGCAGAGGCCGGCTCTCCTCTTTCGGCCGCAGATCTTGCTGCCACGCGGACCGATGCGGCGGCTCCTCTCCAGCAGGCGTATCGCGACGCGATACTTCTTGCTCCACCCCCACCGACACAAGGGATAACCACCCTCGGCATCATGGGTGTGCTCGACCATTTGCCGATGGCGAATTTCCGGCCCGAGGGTCCGGCCTATTATCATGCGCTGGTCGAAGCCGTGAAACAGGCGTTCCTCGATCGACATGCGATCGCCGATCCTCGTTTCGCCGAGGACGTCTCGAAACACCTCCTCGATCCGACGCGCCTTGCCGCCAAGGCTGCGGCGATCGATCCGGCACGAGCCCTGCCTTGGCCGCAAGACTATCGACATGGCGACACGGCGCTGCTTGCCGCCGTGGACGCCGATGGAAGATGTGCGTCGCTGCTGCAAAGCCTCTATTTCGATTGGGGCAGCGGCGTGGTGGTCGGCGACACCGGCCTCCTCTGGCAAAACAGGGGCGCAGCCTTCAGCACCGACCCAGCAAGCCCCAATTATATCCAGCCTGGAAAGCGTCCTTTCTATACCCTTAATCCAGGTCTTGCGCTGAAGAGCGGGCGTCCGCATCTGGTCTATGGGACGCAGGGCGCGGATGGCCAGCCGCAGACGCTGTCGCTGCTGCTCAGCCTGCTGATCGATCACGGCCTTGATCCCGCAGCAGCGCTCGCACGCCCGCGCTTTTTGCTCGGCCGAACATTCTCGGACAGCCGCGATAGCCTGAAGATCGAGGAAAATATTGGCGCCGAACTGGTTTCTGCCCTTGCCGCCATGGGACATGAGATCTCCACCATCGATGCGCTCAGTCCACTTGGGGGCCAAGCCGGTATTATCCGTATCGGCGAAGACGGGGCGATCGACGGCGCGCATGATCCGCGGAGCGACGGAGGCGCGATCCTGCTTTGAGCGCCAGCGATCAACAATTCGATCTCATCATCCGAAATGTCCGCATCGAGGAAGATGGCGATTTCGTCGACATTGGCGTGCGGGGTGACCGGATCGCAGCCATAGAACCTCGCATTCGGTGCGACGCGGTATCGGACGTCGACGGCGGGAAAAGCTTCGCCTTCGGCGGATTTGTCGATACTCACATTCATCTCGACAAGGCCTGCATTCTCGATCGCTGCACGATTTGCGAGGGCACGCTGACTGAGGCCGTGCGGGAAGTCGCCAAAGCCAAGGCCGGCTTTGAAGAAGCCGATGTTTATAAGCGCGCCGCACGCGTCGTAGAGCAAGCGATTTCGCACGGCACGACGAGGATGCGCACCTTCGTCGAAATCGATCCGCGCGCAGGCTTCCGCTCTTTTGAGGCAATCAAGCGCATCCGTGGGGATTATGCTTTCGCGGTCGACATCGAAATCTGTGCCTTTGCTCAGGACGGGCTCACGAACGAGCCCCAAACATACGACATGCTCGACGCAGCACTTGCCGATGGTGCGGATCTGGTGGGCGGCTGTCCTTATACGGATCCCTCTCCCGACCGGCATGTGGACATGATTTTTTCCCTTGCCGCAAAGCACAATGTTGCGGTCGACTTTCATCTCGATTTCAGTCTCGATCCGGATCGAACCGATCTGCCTAACGTGATCGATGCGACCCTCCGTCAGGGTTGGCAGGGTCACGTATCGATCGGCCACGTCACCAATCTGTCGGCCATGCCGCAGGCGCAGATTCTTGTCATCGCCGATGACTTGGCGAAAGCCGGCATAGCGCTGTCGGTGCTTCCGGCGACGGATCTGTTCCTGATGGGCCGCGGTCAAGACCGCTTGGTTCCGCGTGGTGTAGCGCCAGCCCATCTGCTCGCCGGGAAAGGGGTCGCCACATCAATCGCGACCAACAATATGCTCAATCCCTTCACACCCTATGGCGATGCCTCGCTCATTCGCATGGCCAATCTTTACGCCAATGTCGCCCAGCTTTCGCGTGACGAAGATATGAGCCTGGCTTTCGACATGGTGAGCGGAATGGCAGCGGGCCAACTCGACGGCGGCACACATCTGCAAGCCGGCGACGAAGCGACGATCGTACTCCTCGACAGCTCCGGTCCCGGTGCGGCGGTACGCGAGATTGCCCGAGTGATTGCCGGCTGGAAAAAGGGGCACAAGAGCTTCGACAACGGCCGCCCTACGCTCCACAAACCGATCTAGAACGATCGCGCCATTCCATCGGGGACCGAAGTGGTCGACGATGGAAGAAGCGAGGCGAGCAGCGCAATTGGATATCCCGTTACGGCAGAAAGATCAGTCATACCGCGTCAGGAATTCCGAGACCGTCTTCAGGCAAAGATCCTTCTCCTCGACATGCGGCATATGGCTGGAATTTTCAAAGAGCACCCACTCGCAGCCTCTGACGCGATCGACATAGGGCTTGACTACCAGCGGCGTCGCCTCGTCATATTTGCCCGAGATCAGCAAGGTAGGCGCCTCAATGAGCGGAAGCCTGTCTTCGATCGTCCAGTCCTTCATCGTGCCGATGACGTGAAACTCGGTCGGGCCGTTCATGTTGCGGTAAACGGTATTGTCCTCGTCCATGGTAGCGAAGGTGCGCGCAACTTCCTCCGGCCAAGGCACGACCCTGCAGACATGGCGATCGTAGAAGACGCGGGAGGCGATGATGTATTCCGGATCGGCGATCGTGCCGGCCTGTTCATGCTTCAGCAGCGCATCTTGAACATCCTGCGGCAGCTCCTCGCGAAGACGGTTCGCTTCCGCAACCCAGGTGTGCATGTTGGCCGGCGAATTGGCAATTACCAGCGCCTTCAGCCCCTTCGGTCGACGCACCGCATGTTCAGCGCCCAGCATGCCGCCCCAGGACTGTCCGAGAAAGGCGTAGCGATCCTGAATGCCGAGATGCTTTAGTAGCGTATCCAGCTCATCCAGGAAGAGCGCTGGCGTCCAGAAGTCGGGGCCCTTCTCCGGCAGTCGCGTGGACTTGCCGTTGCCGAGTTGATCGTAATGGATGACGGCGCGGCCATCGATTTCGGCAATCCCCTTGAAGCTGTCGACATAATCATGCGTGCAGCCCGGCCCACCATGGGCGACGACGAGCGGCAGCCTGACGGAATCGAGCGATCCGGTGATGCGGTACCATGTCCGGTATTCGCGAAAGGGCAGAAAGGCTTCCTGCGTCG
>Ga0209371_1002220_pt1 | contig 11264 bp, 13 predicted proteins | sample AgamicAtAmrz_FD_187165 | JGI IMG/M metagenome (GOLD analysis project Ga0209371, IMG submission 187165) | Agave microbial communities from Guanajuato, Mexico - At.Am.rz (SPAdes) (version 2) | ecosystem: Host-associated > Plants > Roots > Rhizosphere | place: Guanajato, Mexico | collected 2012-06-07
AAACCCGCACCATCACTGCTTACTCAGCGCCTCGGACTTCGCCATGCACTGCTGCATCGCGCCCATCACCGCAGCGCGGAAGCCTTTCTCTTCCAGCACCTTCACCGCTTCAATGGTGGTGCCGCCCGGAGAGCACACCATATCTTTCAGTTCGCCAGGATGTTTGCCGGTCTCCAGCACCATCTGGGCGGAACCTTTTACCGCCTGCGCCGCAAACTGATAAGCCTGCGCCCGCGGCATGCCGCCCAGCACGGCGGCATCAGCCATCGCTTCGATAAACATAAACACGTAAGCCGGTGCCGAGCCGCTGACACCCACCACGGCATGAATCAGATACTCGTTCACCACCGCCGCTTTGCCGAAGCTCTCAAAAATGGTCACCACCTCGTCCACTTCCTGCGGTTCCACCAGCACGTTCGGCGTAATAGAGGTCATGCCTTCATTGACCAGCGACGGCGTATTCGGCATCACGCGGATGATTTTACGGTCGTGGCCGAGTACCGCCGCCAGCGAATCCAGCGTCACACCTGCAGCAATCGACACCACCAGCGCATCTTTCTTCAGCTGGCCGGCCAGATCCTTGAGCACTTTGAGAATCACGTTGGGTTTCACCGCGCCAAACAGAATGTCCACTTCACGTGCCAGACTCTCGACGCTTTCCGCCGCCGTCACGCCATACTGCTGCGCCATCGCCTGGTTGGTGTCGGGTTTTCGATCGTGCACCCAGATATTGGCCGGGGCGATCTGCCCGCTGTTTACCAGGCCGCTGATGATGGCTTTCGCCATATTGCCGCAGCCGACAAACCCGATTTTCTTCTCCAGCATCGCTTTATCCTTTACGTGGTTCGGTTTTCCCAGTGGGTTAGCTTACGTCAGCGGCGGTGAATAACAAGTCGCGCACAAATAACATTTGCCATTCGCGGCCAGCGCGGCAAGATCGCAGGCATTGCCCGTTAATAAGGATTAAACATGTCGATTTGGGTGGATGCCGATGCGTGTCCCAATGTCATCAAAGAGGTGCTGTATCGCGCCGCTGAGCGCACCAAAGTCACCGTGACCTTCGTTGCTAACCAGCCGCTGCGCGTACCGCCGTCGCCGTTTCTGAAAACGCTGCAGGTAGCGGCCGGCTTTGATGTGGCCGATAACGAGATTGTGAAACGCGTGCAACCCGGCGAGCTGGTGATTACCGGCGATATTCCGCTGGCAGCAGAAGTGCTGGAGAAAGGGGCGGCAGCGCTGAATCCGCGCGGGGAGCGTTACAGCAGCGATACCATTCGCCAGCGTCTGACCATGCGCGATTTTATGGAAACGATGCGCGCCAGCGGCATTCAGAGCGGCGGCCCGTCGGCATTAAGCCCACGAGACCGCCAGCAGTTTGCTAACGAACTGGATAAATGGTTACGTCAGCGTTAATCAGACGAAGCTGTCGTCGTCGTCAAAATCACCGCCGCTGCCGAAATCGTTGAAATCATTGTTATCGGCAAAGCTGTTGTTGTCCCAGCCTGAATTGTCATTCAGGAAGGCATTGTTGCTGTCATTGCCGTTGAAGGTGTCCAGATTATCATCCACCTGCGGCAGCGCCGGTTCGTTGATGATATTGACGATCTCTTCCGGCGGCGAATGGTGGAACAGGCTGGTGAGCATGTCCGCCATCACCACACCGCCGGCCACGCCGACAGCCGTTTGCAGTGCGCCACCCAGGAAGCCGGTACCGCGCGCCGGTGCAGCATACTGCTGCTGAGGCGGTGCGGCATATTGTGGCTGTTGCGGTGCGCTGTTCCATGCCGGCTGTTGCGGCTGCGCCGGGCGTGAACCGCCGCCAAACAGGCTCGACAGGAAACCGCCGCTGCTTTGCTGCGGGGCCTGCTGCTGCGCCTGCGCCAGACGGCTCTCCAGCTCCGATACCTGCGCGTTGAGCTTTTTCATCGCCGCTTCCTGAATCAGGATCGCCTGCGCCATGTAGTAGGGCGCACCGGGCTGGCTCTGTAAATGCTGATTGATTAACTGTTCGGCACCGGCATCACGCGGGCCGCTCTGGCTTTCTGCCTGTTTCAGACGGCTGAACAGGCTTTCAATAAGTTGTTGTTCCTGGCTCTGCATGGTGAACCTCCGGTTAGGCATAGCGTGTTGTTCTTCAGGCGACCAACGGGACGTCCGTTGCCTGAACTATAAAGCGTATATGCGGGCTGCGTGACAGAAAGTAAATCAGCGGCCTGGTAAGCAAATGTTGCCCCGCGCTTACAAATCGCCTGATGCACGAAATGCGCATCGTTTTCCCGTTAAAAATCAAAACAATGGCATTGGCTATCGCTGAAATACGCGTAATTCGTGCTTCGCGGCTGGCTGATAAAATAAAATCCAGGTATCATGCGACGCATTATTGACCTGATGACGTTGCCCGCGCGGCAGACTACGGCGGAGGATGAGCCCGGATGTCATTACCCATCTATCTGATCGGCGCACGCGGTTGCGGTAAAACCACCATTGGCCAGGCGCTGTCGCAAGCGCTGGGCTATGCCTTTCGTGACACCGACCACCACCTGCAGCTCACCGCACAGCGCAGCGTGGCAGAGATTGTGGCGACGGAAGGCTGGGACAGCTTTCGCGCGCGTGAAAGTGAATCGCTGCGGGCGGTTACCGCGCCTGCCAGCGTAATCGCCACCGGCGGCGGCATGGTGCTGGCTGACGTCAATCGTCACTTCATGCGTGAGCATGGCCAGGTCATCTGGCTCAACGCACCCTCTGGCGTGCTGGCCGATCGGCTGGAGCGTCAGCCAGAAGCGGCACAGCGTCCGACCCTGACCGGCCGGCCCATCGCGGAAGAGATGGAAGATATCCTGCGTGAACGCGCGCAGCTCTATCGTCAGGCCGCGCACCATGAAGTCAACGCGATGCAGGCACCGGAGCAGGTGGTGGAACATATTCTGCAATCGCTGTCTCTCGCCCGCGCCAGCTAACTGCCTAAGAATTCTCCCTCTTTTTTACAGCGATCCTCGATTGTCTATACTGAATAGCAGGCAGAGGATCACCGCTGTCTGTGTGGAAACCTGACATAAGAGGGAAAACGATGCCAACCAGACCACCCTATCCGCGAGAAGCGCGCATTGTTGCCGTTGAAAAAGGGCAGGCGGGCAATACCGTCACCTGGTATGAATTACGGGCCGACCATCCACGTCCGGATACCTTAATTAGCGAACATAAATCGGAAGCGGAAGCGCAGGATGCCAAAGACCGCTATGAAGATGTGGAAAAAGAATAATCCCGGCGGGCAGGGATGCCCGCTTTAGCGTAATTACGTCCGGTCGCTAAATAGATTTTTTATTTTCCCTGATGCGCTAATTACGGCGATAAAAGCTGCCGTCTTTTCTGTTTAATCGCTTTCCTGCCTGATAACGTCTTTTTATTTTGCCTTTAGCCCTTATTTTCTGCTGCCTTAAATAGCCTGCGTTTTGTCCGGTGCAAAATTTGCGCTTGACCGATAAACCGTCGCGTTTTACTTTCGGGTTATCGATACAGGAACTCAGTTCCATATAGTGAAACCAGCGCCATGACCACACTCGAAAATGCCGCCGCCGTGCTTAAGCTGTTTCAGCGCTTTGGCGTGGCGCAGGGCCATCCCGGCCTGACCTTTACCGAGGTGGTGGAGGCGCTGGGGCTGCCGAAAAGTACCGTGTCGCGCCTGCTGGCGACCATGGAAAGTGAAGGCTTACTGGAGCGCGATCCCGACAGCCGCTGTTTTCAGATTGGCCGCGTGCTGTTGTCCGTTGCCGGGCACTATCTTTCGACACCGTTGATTGACAGCGCATCGGCGCCGATGGCGCGCATGGCGGCCAGCAGCGGCTGCATGGGCTATATCTCGGTGCTGGACGGTGACGATGTGCTGGTGATGCGCATGTACCACGGTCGCTTCTTTACCCAACTGGTGACGCCGCCTGGTACACGGGTGTCGGTTACCGGCACGTCGACCGGCCGCGTGCTGTTAGCGCAGCTGAGCGATGACGAGGTGCGTGCGCGCTTCAGCGATAACTGGCAAACCGCGTCGATCAATTCACCGCTGAATATCGATGCGCTGTGCAAAGAGCTGGCGCTGATTCGTCAGCAGGGCTGGGCACTGGCCCGCAATGAAACGCTGCCTGGCATTAGCTCGCTTGCCGTAGCGGTAACCAATAAACACCGCGGTGAAAGTGCCGCATTGTGTCTCTCATTTCTTTCGCAGGAAGCGGCCCCGGGTTATCCGGAAGCGCTGCTCAGCGAATTGCGCGCAACGGCTGCACTGATGGCCGAAAAATACGGCGCAGCGTCCTGAATAAAACAGGACAACCCTAATTTGATTTCAAGGCGTAATACTTCGCGCCACACCGGGGAAATAGCAGGTCTTCGGACCTGCTTATTTCAATAATCAGGGAACGATGAATAAAACGTTGAGGTTCCGCGTGTCGGGCACAATGTCATTGCGCGTTTTCTACAGGGTGAAAATACGGGGATAATATGCGTCTGGATAATCCAATAAAAAATATTGGCGTGGGCCTGATGCTGGTTCTGCTGTCAGTTGCAGGGGCCATCATTGGGGTACAGCTGATCACAACTATTGGGGTAACGCCCAATACTTCTATTATCGGCGCGCTATTTGCCATGCTGCTGGCGCGCATTCCACTGCAGTGGTTTCGCCGCTACCGTTCGGTTGAAGTGCAAAACCTTGCACAGACCGCTATCTCTTCCGCCACCTTCGGCGCTGCCAATAGCCTGCTGATGCCGATTGCCGTGCCGTGGGCGCTGGGTGAGCCGCAGCTGGTGCTGCCGCTGTTTGTCGGCGTCAGCGCGGCAATGCTGCTGGATGCGTGGCTGCTGTATCGTCTGTTCGACACGCGCGTGTTTCCGGCCAGCAATGCATGGCCACCGGGCGTGGCAGCGGCAGAAGCGATCAAAGCCGGTGATAAGGGCGGTCGCCAGGCGTGGCTGCTGGTGGCTGGAATCGTGGGTGGCGTCGCGGGCTCAATGCTGAAAATCCCGATGTCCGCTTTTGGTACGGCATTCATTGGCAATATCTGGGCGCTGACCATGCTCGGCATCGGCTTCCTGCTGCGTGCCTATGCGCAACCGGTTGCCGGTATCGATATTAACGCGCTGTACATTCCGCACGGCGTAATGGTCGGAGCCGGTCTGGTGGCGCTGATTCAGGTGGTGCAGGTGATTCGCAGCCGCCGTCACGACAACCTCAACGTTAGCCGCAGCGACAGCGAAGTCAAACGCGCGCTCGGCCTGGGGACTGTCGGCTATATCGTGATCTCGGCACTGCTGGCGCTGGGCGGCGGCCTGTGGAGCGAAATGGGCCTGCCGATGCTGCTGCTGTTTATTATCTACGCGGCCTTTGCCGCCTTTGTGCATGAGCTGATTGTCGGCATCGCCGCCATGCACTCGGGCTGGTTCCCGGCCTTCGCGGTGGCGCTGATCACCCTGATCCTCGGCATCCTGCTCGGCTTCCCGCCGCTGGCGCTGTGCCTGCTGTGCGGCTTCACCGCGGCCACCGGTCCGGCCTTCGCTGATATGGGCTATGACCTGAAGGCCGGCTTTATTCTGCGCGGTAACGGGGCCGATGTGCAGCAGGAGCTGTGGGGCCGCCGCATCCAGCTGATCGCCGCGATGATCGCTTTCGTCATCGCAATCCCGGTGGTGTGGTATGCGCATAACCTGTTCTTTGTCGACAACCTGCTGCCGCCGGTGGCGCGCGTTTACGCCAAAACCATTCAGGCCGGCGCGGAGCCGGGCATTGCCGGTAGCCTGCTGATGTGGGCGATTCCGGGGGCGATTATTCAGCTGATCGGCGGGCCTAAGCGCCAGCTCGGCGTGCTGTTAGCCACCGGTCTGTTAATCAACAATGCCGCCGCAGGCTGGGCGGTGCTGGTCGGGATTGCGTTACGTGTCCTGATCCTGCGCGTGTGGGGCGAGCGTGGACGTTCACCGATGGAGGTGATGGCCGCTGGATTCATTGCGGGCGACGCGCTGTACAGCTTCTTCCACTCACTTTTTGCCAGTAGCAGTAAGAAATAATCCAGGGATTTAGCGATGAGTTTACAGCAGACACTACAGGTTTTTGAGTTACTCGACAGCGCCTACGTGGATGGCCAGCAGGTGGTCGATCTGTTCGCCGCCTATCCTGGCGTGCAAGCCAGCTTTAAGCGCGTCAGCGGGCCTAAAGGGCGCACCGATTTTGTGCGCATCGACATTCCGGGCGCCCAGGGCAAAAGCCGGGGCGGCAGCGCGCCGACGCTGGGGATCATTGGCCGTCTCGGCGGCATCGGTGCGCGCCCGACGCGCATCGGCATGGTGTCCGACGCCGACGGTGCGGTTGCTGCGGTGAGCAGCGCGCTGAAGCTGGCACAGATGCAGACCAAAGGCGACGTGCTGGCCGGCGACGTGATCGTAACCACGCATATTTGTCCGGATGCGCCGACCCGGCCGCACGAGCCGGTGGACTTCATGGATTCGCCGTGCGACGACATCACCATGAATGACAACGAAGTGGTTGCGGGCGTCGACGCGATTCTCTCTATCGATACCACTAAAGGAAACCGCATCCTCAACCATAAGGGCTATGCGCTATCACCCACGGTGAAAGAGGGCTACATCCTGCGCGTGTCGGAAGATCTGCTGCGCATCATGGAGATGACCAGCGGTCAGCCTGCGGTGACGTTCCCGATCACCACGCAGGACATCACCCCTTACGGCAACGGCGTGTATCACCTCAACAGCATCCTGCAACCGTCCACCGCCACTGATGTGCCAGTGGTGGGCGTCGCGATTTGTGCGCAATCCGTGGTGCCTGGCTGCGGCACCGGCGCCAGCCATGAAGTGGACATCGCGGCGACCGTGCGCTTTGCGGTGGAAGTGGCCAAAGAGTTTGGCCGTGAGACCTGCCAGTTTTATGACCCGCAGGAGTACGCGCTGCTGCTATCTTTGTATGGTAGCCTCAGCCACCTGCGCAGCCGGAAAGCCTGATGATGAAACCGTCGCTTGTAACCTTAACCATTGGCCAGTCACCGCGTAGCGATATTTTGCCGCTGCTGCAGGAGCATTTGCCCGCCGACGCCGTCGCGCATGCCGGTCTGCTGGATGGCCTGACGCTGGCTGAAGTGGAGCAGTTATACGCTCCCGCGCCGGGCGATAAAGTGCTGGTTTCGCGCATGAGCAGCGGCGAACAGGTACGGCTGGCGGCGGCCACCGTCGAACAGGGACTGCAGCGTAAAATTACCGCGCTGGAGCAGCAGGGTTACGACACCATTCTGCTGCTGTGTACCGGTGAGTTCGGCACGCTAAAAACCACGTCGGCGCTGCTGCTGGAGCCGGATCGCATCATTCCGCCGCTGGTCAGCGCCATCGTACAGGCGCACAAAATCGGCATCGTGGTGCCGGTTGAGGAGCAGATCGCTGAGCAGGCCAGCAAATGGCGTAACCTGCAAAGCTCGCCCTGTTTTGCCGTTGCCAGCCCGTACCTGGCGCAGCAGAGCGAACTGATGGAAGCCGGACTGACCCTGCAGGAGCAGGGCGCTGATGTGGTGGTGCTCGACTGTATCGGTTATCACCAGAAACACCGCGATTTCCTGCAGAACATGCTGGGCATTCCGGTGCTGCTGTCGAATGTGCTGGTGGCGAAACTGGCGGCTGAACTGATCGTCTGATCGAGGCCGATCACAACTTGCGACGGGCGGCGCTAATTCGCGTGACAGATCAGCGAGTTCCCTTGTAATCTGCCGGTAACCCTAATGTGCTGTGAGGAAGTAACATGCTCAACGTAAGTGAGTATTTCGACGGAAAAGTGAAATCCATTGGTTTCGACAGCGTGACCATTGGCCGGGCCAGCGTTGGCGTGATGGCGGAAGGCGAATACACCTTTGGTACCGGCCAGCCGGAAGAGATGACGGTAGTGAGCGGCGCGCTGAAAGTGCTGCTGCCGGGCGAAGCCGAGTGGAAATGGTATGAAGCCGGATCGGTATTTAACGTGCCGGGCCACAGCGAATTCCACCTGCAGGTGGCGGAGCCAACGTCTTACCTGTGCCGCTATCTTTAAGCGTTAAAGCAGCATCTATTATCAACCGGTAATGCCTGTGCGGCGTTACCGGTTTTTTTATGCGCCAGCATGAGGTGTGGCCTGCGGTCAGCATAAATGCTGACCCTACAGCTATGAATCAGCATATTTGCAGGGGCGCCATTCATGGCGACCGTTAAACACACCGGTACTATCCTTTCTGCCGGCGATGCCCGCTTAACGCTGCGCTTCGCCGCCTAACGCTTCCACCAGATTGCTGATCAATGCCGCCAGCTCGCTGGTCATCAGAATGAAATCGGCATCAAAACGCTGGGCGAAATCATCGCGATCGATATCGTCATTCTGCTCGCGCAGCGTGTCGCTGAACTTCAGACGCTTCACCGACGCATCATCGGCGATCACCAGCTGAATACGCTCCTGCCAGTCAAGCGCCAGTTTGGTGACCACTTTACCGGCTTCGATGTGGGTGGCGATCTCGTCGGAAACCAGATCCTGCTTTTTACAGCGGATCACGCCGCCATCTTCCAGAATCGCCTTCAGCTCAGCCTCATCCATCAGGGTGAAACCCGCCGGCAATTCACCGGAGCGCACCCATTCGGTCAGCGTCAGCTCAATCGGATTTTCCAGCGTCAGCGGCACCACCGGTAGCGAGCCGAGGCTCTTACGCAGTAACGCCAGCGTATCTTCCGCTTTCTTCGCGCTGGCGCAGTCGACGATGATCAAATTATTGACCGTGTCGATCCACATAAAGGTCTGACTGAAACGGCTGAAGGCGCGCGGCAGCAGGCTGTGCAGCACTTCATCTTTCAGCGAATCCTTTTCGGTCTTTTTCAGCTTGCGGCTCTGTTCCGCTTCCAGCTTCTCAATTTTGGCTTCCAGCGCCTGCTTCACCACCGGAGACGGCAGAATTTTCTGCTCGGTGCGGGCGCAGATCACTATCTGACCGTTAATCACATGCGTCAGCGCTTCGCTGCGGTTGCCCATCGGCGAGACCCAGCCGGTTTTGGCCATGTCCTGGCTGCCGCACGGCGTGAAGGTGAAGGCGTCGAGCTGTTTTTCCAGATCGTCTGCGGACAGCGGGATGTCCCGATTCAGACGATAAACCATCATATTTTTAAACCACAACATCAGGATTCCTTACCGTGGGTGCGATCGGGCGCACAAGTCTAAAACAGTCAGCGCGCATGATAGCGAAACATCGGAGTGGTTTCATTGCCTTTCCCGATTCAGCCTTCTACTGTATCTGTCACCTGAACGAATAATGAGGAATAAATCGTGCGTATCGGTATTGATTTAGGCGGCACCAAAATAGAAGTGATTGCGCTGTCTGACCAGGGCGAGGAGCTGTTTCGCCACCGCGTGAATACCCCGCGTGACGACTACGCGGCCACGGTGCAGGCGATTGTCGATTTAGTCCTGCTGGCGGAAGCGCAGACCGGGCAGCAGGGAACGGTCGGCATCGGCATTCCCGGCACGATTTCTCCTTATACCCAGCGGGTAAAAAATGCTAACTCGACGTGGCTCAACGGCCAGCCGCTGGACAAAGATTTGGCGCGTGCGCTGAATCGTGACGTGCGCATCGCCAACGACGCGAATTGCCTGGCGGTTTCCGAAGCGGTTGATGGCGCAGGCGCAGGCCAGCCGCTGGTGTTTGCGGTGATCATTGGCACCGGTTCCGGCGCAGGCGTGGCCATCAACGGAGAATCACGCATTGGCGGTAACGGTAACGCAGGCGAGTGGGGGCACAATCCGCTGCCGTGGATGGATGAAGACGAACTGCGTTATCGCGCGGAAGTGCCGTGCTACTGCGGGCTGCAGGGCTGTATTGAGACGTTTGTCTCCGGCACCGGCTTCGCCATTGATTATCAGCGTCTCAGCGGACAGGCGCTGAAGGGCGCGGAGATCATCCGGCTGATCGAACAGCAGGATCCGGTAGCCGAGCTGGCGATGAGCCGTTATGAAACGCGGCTGGCCAAATCGCTGGCGCAGGTGGTTAACCTGCTCGATCCGGATGTGATCGTGCTCGGCGGCGGCATGAGCAACAATGATCGGCTGTACCAGACGGTGCCGACGCTGATGAAACAGTGGGTGTTCGGCCGCGAGTGCGAAACGCCGGTGCTGAAAGCGGTGCACGGTGACTCCAGCGGCGTGCGCGGTGCCGCCTGGCTGTGGCCGGTGAAAGGGTAGCGTAACGACGCTTTATGCGTGCTTAACCCCTCTTCCAGCGGAAGAGGGGGCCGAAGCGGGTCAGTGTTGGCTTAACTGACCGGCGTGACACACGATATCGTGCGCATGCAGCACGGCTGGCCGGTTTTCATTCAGTCGGATGGCGGCATAAATATCGATATGCAGTTTTTGCGCTTCATCGTCAGCCAGTGCGCGATAACACAATCCTTCCTGATGAAAGGTACATTTCGACTGCGGCATCAGGGCAAAGCCTTTTCCTCGGGCAATGTGTGTCAGCATAACCAGTGAATCATCGGGCTCTTTAACTCTTTTAAGCGGGGTGTGGAGCTGTGAAAACAAGCGTTCACATTTATCGTAGAATGACGGATTTGCGCTTCTGGCAAACCAGAACAGCGGTAAATCACCGATCGCTTCCAGCGAGACTTTTTCTTTCAGGCTGGCCGGATGTCTGGCCGGCATTGCTACCAGCAAAGGCTCACGACCGATCCACTGGTACTGCACGGTATCTTCGTGGCCGGTTGCCCTTTCGCCCGTCAGTACCAGGTCCAGGCGGTTTTTTGCCAGACACTGCAGCAACTGCGCAGACGTCAGATCGGGCGTTTCCACATCGTCGGCGGCGTCCAGTTTCAGCAGTTGCTGGTGAATGGGCGCAATCAGTGCAAAATTCAGCGTGCGGGTGAGGCCGATACGCAGGCGCTTTTCTGAAGAAAGCGAGCCAGGCTTGAGTTCATTCAGCGCCTGAAGGATCTTCTCCGCTTTGATTACCAGCGCCCGGCCAGCGTCCGTCAGACTGACGTCATGGGTGCTGCGGCTAAACAACGGCTGCTCCAGCACGGCTTCAAGGCGCTTAATCTGTCGGGTTAGCGGAGGCTGAGTCATTCTGAGCCGTTCGGCGGCCCGGCGAAAGTTCAGCTCGTGCGCAACCGCAAGAAAGCATTGAAGCTGTTTCACGCTGGGGAGATGGTTGCTGATCAGGTGCTCTGCCGTCGCCATAGAGTCCATCCGGGTAATCAAAGACGTTATTCTACCCCGC
>Ga0209371_1002221_pt1 | contig 11229 bp, 15 predicted proteins | sample AgamicAtAmrz_FD_187165 | JGI IMG/M metagenome (GOLD analysis project Ga0209371, IMG submission 187165) | Agave microbial communities from Guanajuato, Mexico - At.Am.rz (SPAdes) (version 2) | ecosystem: Host-associated > Plants > Roots > Rhizosphere | place: Guanajato, Mexico | collected 2012-06-07
CAATTTAAGTTTGATTTGCTTAAACCAGTTAAGCGGTGCTCATCTGTAAAACGTCATAATGAATGTCATTATGTGTCCACTCGTGAGGCTTGATATTTTTTAAGCCCGGAGGCTTTGATATCTGCTCTCGAGTGCCCACACAGATTGTCTGATAAATTGTTAAAGAGCGGTGCAGTCAGCGGCTTAGCCTGCTGCTGCGAGGTGGCGTATATTACGCTACTCTCCTTCGGAGTCAACCTCTTTTTTTCAGAGATTTCATCCGGCGGCTCAGCTTCCCGAGCCTTCTGAACACCGCCTTTCGTAAGCCGTTGTGCCGTGTCAGTGGAGGCGCATTATAGGGATCCGATTTAATTGCACAACCCTTTTTTCGATCTTTTTTTCCGTATGGTGATAAAACAATCTTATTGCAGAGATCTTCAACGATCGCAGGCCTTTTACGCTTGTCTGGCCCCGCGATCCGCTCCAGTCTGTAGGCAAATCTATAAGGAGAAAGCAGATGTCAGCTCTACGACGTTATAAAGAGAGTTATCCGCAGTGTGGGCAGCGCGTCATGATTGACGCCTCTAGCGTAGTGGTTGGCGACGTTGCACTGGGCGATGATGTCAGCATCTGGCCGCTGGTCGCGATACGCGGCGACGTGAATCAGGTACGCATTGGCGCGCGCACCAATATACAGGACGGTAGCGTGCTGCACGTGACCCATAAATCCGCCAGCAATCCGGAAGGGTTCCCTTTAACCATCGGCGCTGACGTCACCGTCGGGCATAAAGCGATGCTGCACGCCTGTACGATCGGCGATCGCGTACTGGTAGGAATGGGATCGATCGTGCTGGATGGCGCCATTATTGAAGATGACGTGATGATAGGCGCGGGCAGCCTGGTTCCGCCGGGCAAGCGTCTGGAGAGCGGCTACCTCTATCTCGGCAGCCCGGTCAGGCAGGTGCGTCCGCTGAGCGAACAGGAGATTGCTGGCTTGCTTTACTCCGCCAACAATTATGTTCGCTGGAAGGATGACTATCTCGCCGAGGCGAGCCAGACCCACTCCTGATCGTCGAACGCATCATTAGCGATGGCCGCTTCCGCTTCGTCCTCTATATCCCAGCGATGCGCGGTAAATAAGGCCATCGCCTCTCCCTGGCCGAAACGCTGTTCAAGGGCTTCGGCAGAGATGGCACAGGTCAGCATCATGCCGTTGACCAGCGCCGGAAAGCAGACGGCTTCTTTATCCGCGTCCCACTCTTCGCGCTCGGGAAACTGAATCGCCTGATTCATGGCTGCATTGCCTGTTTAAGCTGTGCGATGACGGGCGCTATCTCCGGCATGACGCCGTGCCAAAGCTCAAACGCGTGCGCCGCCTGCCCCACCAGCATCCCCAGACCATCCGCGCGCTGCTGTGCGCCCTGCTGCTCGCACCAGTGTAAAAAGGGCGTTGCGCCAGCCTGATAAAACATGTCGTAGCAGCGTACCTGACCATTGATCAGGGAAACAGGCAGCGGCGGTACCTCGCCGCTGACGCCGCTGGAGGTGGCGTTGATAACAAGATCGAAAGCTCGTTCCGCCAGCTGGTCAAAACGGCAGGCATCAATCTCGCCGCTCTGGCGAAAAAGCTGCGCCAGCTCCTCCGCGCGCCCCTGGGTTCGGTTAACGATCGTTACCGCGCAGCCAGCGGAAAGCAGCGGCAGGATGACGCCGCGCGCCGCGCCGCCTGCTCCCACCAGCAAAATGCGATCGCCCGGGCGGATTAGCGCCAGGCGTTCAAGATCGCTCAGCAGTCCGATACCGTCGGTATTGTCGCCCAGGATGCGGCCGTCGCTGCACTTTTTCAGGGTATTGACGGCACCGGAGAGCGCTGCTCGTTCGCTCAGCTCATCGGCAAACTCGCAGGCCTGCTGCTTAAAAGGCAGCGTAACGTTCGCGCCGCGTCCGCCCTGCGCGAAAAACGCCGCGACAGCGTCAGGAAAGGCTTCGAGCGGTGCGCATACCCGACCATAACGATGCGCAATGCCCGTCTGCTCGGCAAACGCCTGGTGAATTAAAGGCGATTTGCTGTGGCTGATGGGATTGCCGAATACCGCAAACTGATCCATGAACTAGCCCTGACGAATAAGGTTGCCGGTTAGCACATCGCGAATCTCTGACGGATTCTGCCGACCCCCGGTTTCGCCCGCCAGCACAGGAAAGGCGGCGCCGAATTGCGCTCTGACCGCCTCGACCGTGCGGCAAGGCGCTTCACCCGACAGGTTGGCGCTGGTCGATACCAGCGGCTTGCCGAAGGCGCGGCACAGCGCCTGGACATCAGGATGATCGCTGACGCGGATGGCCAGCGAATCAAAACGTCCTGTCAGCCAGCGCGGCGTTTGCGGCGTGGCAGGCACGACAAAGGTCACCGGGCCCGGCCAGTGAGCAAACATGCGTTCACGCTGCTCGACGGTGAGTTCACGGTCGGAGATATAGGGTTCCAGCTGAGCATAATCGGCGGCGATGAGGATCAATCCTTTCTCAACGGGACGCTGTTTTAATGTCAGCAGCGCCGCTACGGCGCGTTCGCTGTCCGGGTCGCAGCCCAGACCAAATACGGCTTCGGTTGGATAAGCAATAACGGCCTGCTGGCGCAGTTGCTCGAGGCACGCTTCCAGCGATCCAGAAAAAGTTTGGTTTTGCATGATGTTATCTTAATTCTCTGATGCGGCAGCCTTGCCGCAACTTTTACTGGCGCAAAAGCGTTTAACGCCCTGCGCGGTTTTCTTCTCTACCAGCAGCGGAAAAGCACAGTGCGGACATATGCCTGCGACTGGCGTTGCATTGACGGCGAACTGGCAGGCCGGATAGCGGTTGCAAGAGTGAAAGGTCTTGCCGTAACGCGAACGACGCTGCACCAGTTTACCTTCCAGGCACTGCGGGCAGGCGATAAGGGTTTCATCGGGTTTATCTATCGCTTCGCTATAGTCGCATTCAGGATAGTGGCTACAGCCGATGAACATGCCGTAGCGTCCCTGACGCAACGCTTTATCCGCGCCGCACTGCGGACAGGGGTGCCCTTCAAGCACCTTGACGATGTGGCCGTCAGCCTGACTTTTTAGCGGCCGAATATAGTCGCAAGCTGGATAGTTTGTGCAGCCTAAAAAGGCGCCGTGTTTGCCGCTGCGAATCACGAGATCTGCCCCGCATGCGGGGCAGGGATCCTGTTTACGCACGGTGAAGAGTGCTGATTTGCTCATAACGATGGCTGCATAACCAATAATTAATGCAGCATGCCTTCATTGACGTCGAATAACAGTTCTTCCATTTGCTGATAGGCGTTTTCGCATCCCGGAAGATTGAATAACACCATCAACACCACCCATTTGAGATCTTCCAGATCGAACTCGAGCGTATCGAGCGCCATGACTCGTTCGATGACCATTTCACGCGTTTCCATATTGAGCACCTGAATTTGCTCAAGGAACAGCAGGAAACCACGACATTCGGCATCTAAACGCTGGCCTTCTTCTTCCGTGTAGATGCGCATTGAAAGCGGATCGTTGGCTAACAGAATCGGGTCGACCAGGCCTTCCTGATAATCTGCGAGCTTTTCTAACCAGTTCAACGCATTGTAGATATCTTCACGATGAAAACCGGCATCGGTTAAGTCATCAGTCAATGTATCCTGATCAACCTGCATTTCTGCTTCGTTGTGGATATATGTCTCAAACAAGTACATTAGTACGTCGAACATGGCATGCCCTCCTCAATCGGACATAGCCGCCGGGTACAGCTGCGATCCATCCTGCTAACTCCAGTTCCAGCAGTTGAGCTGCAATCACTGGCACAGGTTGGCCGGCACGTTCAGCGACGACGTCAACAGGTGTAACCTCATCACCTACGTTAGCCAACACCTCAGCAAATGGCAATGCCGCATCACCGCTGTCCTCAGAATATATTCCTTCCGGCTGTGTAAAAGGCAGCCAGTTAAGCGCAGCGCGAAGATCGTCGACGATGTCGGTGGGATGGGCCACCAGCAACGCGCCTTGCTGAATCAGCCAGTGTGTCCCTTCGCTGCCGGGATTGCCCAGCGCGCCAGGCAAGGCGTAGACATTGCGATTTTGCTCCAGCGCATAGCGCGCGGTCACCAGCGAACCGCTTTTAAGGGTCGCCTCCACCACCAGCACGCCGCGGCTTAGTCCGCTGATAACACGGTTGCGGCGCGGAAAGTTAAGCGCATGCGGCGGCGTTGAGAGAGAGAACTCGGAAACCAGCGCGCCGCCTTTTTTCACTATCTCTTCCGCCAGCGCGCCGTGATTTTTAGGATAGAGATGCTGCAATCCGCTGCCCAGCACCGCCACGGTTTTTCCCTGCGCCTCCAGCGCAGCGCGGTGCGCGATACCATCTATACCGCGCGCCAGTCCGCTGGTAATGGTCAAATCGCTCAGCGCCAGCTGTCGGGAAAACCATTCACCCCACTGCCGACCATAGTGCGAACAGTTACGGCTGCCCACCACCGCCAGCTGCACAGAAGAGAGCAAGGCGGGCTCACCTTTTATATAGAGCAGCGGCGGAAAACGATGGATCTCGCGTAAAGCGGCAGGATAGCGTTCATCTAAGGCCGTTATCAGATGGTGGTTGTCGCTTGCCGCGAGCCACGTTTCGGTCGCTGCAATCTGACGCGATGAAAGATGAGTAAACTGATGAAGCTGCTGCTGATTCAGACCGGCCGATATCAACACCTGTGGCGTATCGTCTGCCTGGTTAAGCGCGCTGGCAATTTCCAGCCAGCGTTTTCCAGTCAGCCCTGTTACGGCTGAAAGCCGCAAATAGCGCTCGATATTTCCCATATGTGCTCCCTACTTTACGCGCCGCTTCCTGCGGGTGAATGCTGTCAATCAGGTCTCGAAAAGTCTACAATATGAAGTAATAATCTTTTTTTAATCGCATACAGATCTGGATATTTATGTCAGTTTTGCAGGTATTACATTTCCCTGACGATCGTCTCCGCAAAATCGCGGCGCCAGTGAAAGAAGTTAACGCTGACGTTCAGCGCATCGTCGACGATATGTTTGAAACCATGTACGCCGAAGAGGGTATTGGCCTGGCGGCGACGCAGGTGGATATTCACCAGCGCATCATCGTTATTGACGTGTCGGAAAATCGCGACGAACGTCTGGTTTTGATCAACCCGGAGCTGCTGGATAAAAGCGGCGAAACCGGTATTGAAGAGGGCTGCCTCTCTATTCCGGAGCAGCGCGCTTTCGTTCCACGCGCCGAACGCGTAAAAGTGCGTGCGCTGGATCGCGACGGCAAGCGTTTCGAACTGGAAACCGACGGCCTGCTCGCTATCTGCATTCAGCATGAGATCGATCACCTCGACGGCAAACTGTTTATTGATTATCTGTCGCCGCTCAAGCGTCAGCGCATTAAGCAAAAGCTGGAAAAACTGGCGCGTCAGAACGCGCGTCCTTCCTGACGTTGAAAGAAGAGATAACCGTGTCTGCTCCGCTGAAAATTATCTTTGCCGGCACACCTGATTTTGCAGCGCGTCATCTCGACGCGCTGCTCGCTTCTGAGCATCAGGTTGTCGGCGTCTTTACCCAACCCGATCGTCCCGCCGGCCGCGGCAATAAGCTGACGCCCAGCCCGGTGAAAACGCTGGCGCAATCTCACGATATTCCGGTATTTCAGCCGAAATCTCTGCGTCCTGCCGAGAACCAGCAGCTGGTCGCCGATTTAAAGGCGGATGTGATGGTAGTGGTCGCCTACGGACTTATCCTGCCGCAGGCGGTGCTGGCGATGCCGCGTCTCGGCTGCATCAACGTGCACGGCTCGCTGCTGCCGCGCTGGCGCGGCGCGGCGCCTATTCAGCGCGCGCTCTGGGCTGGCGACACTGAAACCGGCGTAACCATCATGCAGATGGATGTCGGCCTGGATACGGGCGATATGCTGCATAAGCTGAACTGCCCGATTACCGCGCAGGACACCAGTGCCACCCTGTACGACAAGCTGGCGCAGCTCGGTCCGCAAGGTCTGCTGGAAACGCTGTCGCAGCTGGCGGACGGTCGCGCACAGCCTGAGAAGCAGGATGACGCGCAGGCCAACTACGCCGAGAAGCTCAGTAAAGAGGAGGCCCGCCTTGACTGGCAGCTCCCCGCCGCCCAGCTTGAGCGCTGTATTCGCGCCTTTAACCCCTGGCCGGTCAGCTATTTCCTGATTGAGGATCAGCCAGTGAAGGTGTGGCAGGCCAGCGTGCTGCCGCACGTCGCGAAACAGCCGGGCGAAATTCTCGCAGCTGACAAGCACGGCATTCAGATTGCGACCGCTGAAGGCGTACTGAATCTTCAGCTGCTGCAGCCAGCGGGCAAAAAAGCCATGTCGGCGCAGGATCTGCTGAACTCGCGTCGCGAGTGGTTCACGTCAGGCCGCGTCTTAGCCTGACTCCAGCCCGGCACTGTCCGGGCTTTTTGTTTAATGACGTAACGCGAATGACTAAATCAACCAATCTGCGAAGCCTTGCCGCTCAACTTATTGAGCGTGTTATTGATAAGGGCGAATCGCTCAGCGCGGTGCTGCCTGCCGCGCAGAAAAAAGTAGGCGATAAAGATGGCGCGCTGTTGCAGGAGCTCTGCTTCGGCGTGCTGCGTACGCTGCCCCAGCTCGAAGCCCTCATCGGCAAACTGATGGCGCGCCCGTTAGGCGGCAAACAGCGCGTTCTGCACTATCTCATCATGGTCGGCATCTATCAGCTGCTCTATACGCGCGTGCCTGCTCACGCTGCGCTGGCGGAAACCGTCGCTGGCGCTGAAGTGCTGAAGCGCGCCAACCTTAAAGGCCTGATTAATGGTGTGCTGCGTCAGTTCCAGCGTCAGCAGGCAGAGCTAATCGCCGAGGTTGACCATGCGCCGCAGCGCTATCTGCATCCTGGCTGGCTGCTGCAGCGACTGCAAAAGGCCTGGCCGGAAAACTGGCAGCAGATAGTGGACGCCAATAACCAGCGTCCACCGATGTGGCTGCGCGTTAATCGCCAGCACCACAGCCGCGATAGCTGGCTGGCGCTGCTGACCGAAAGCGGAAAAGCGGCCGTGGCCGACGAGACGGCGCCTGACGCGCTGCGGCTTGAAGCCCCCGCGCCGGTTAACCAGCTGCCAGGCTTCGCAGACGGCTGGGTCACGGTTCAGGATCTTTCCGCCCAGCGCTGCGCCCTGCTGCTGGCGCCTGAAGATGGCGAGCAGATCCTCGATCTTTGCGCCGCGCCGGGCGGCAAAACCACGCATATTCTGGAAATAGCCTCTAAGGCGCAGGTCATGGCGGTCGATGTCGACGCTCAGCGCCTGACGCGTGTTAAAGAGAATCTGCAGCGTCTTAATCTGCAGGCAGAGGTAAAACAGGGCGACGGACGGACCCCGGCGGCGTGGTGCGGCGAGCGTCAGTTCGATCGTATTTTGCTGGACGCGCCCTGCTCCGCTACCGGCGTTATTCGCCGTCATCCCGACATCAAGTGGCTGCGTCGCGACCGGGATATCGCCGAGCTGGCTTTGCTGCAGCGCGAGATTCTTGACGCCATCTGGCCGCATCTGAAACCAGGCGGCACCCTGCTCTATGCGACCTGCTCTGTGCTGCCAGACGAGAATGAAGCACAGATCGCCGCCTTTCTGTCACGCCACGCTGACGCGCGCGCCGAAGCCTTGCCGGGCGGCAAAATCAGCGGGCTACAGGTCTTCCCGACCAACGATGGCGGAGACGGATTTTTCTACGCTAAGCTGATAAAAGCGCACTAACTAAAGAGCACGAGACGCAATGAAAATTATCATTCTGGGCGCCGGTCAGGTTGGCGGCACGCTGGCGGAAAACCTGGTTGGCGAGAACAACGACATAACGGTGGTTGATACCGATCCTGACCGCTTACGTCAGCTGCAGGATAAATTCGATTTGCGCGTCGTTCAGGGCCACGGGTCGCATCCGCGTATCTTACGCGAAGCGGGCGCGGAAGATGCCGATATGTTAGTGGCGGTGACCAGCTCCGATGAAACTAACATGGTGGCGTGTCAGATAGCCTATTCGCTGTTTAATACGCCTAACCGTATCGCCCGTATTCGCGCAGCGGATTATCTGCGCGATGCGGAGAAGCTATTTATTCCCGAAGCGGTGCCGATTGATCATCTGATTTCGCCCGAACAGCTGGTGATTGAAAATATCTATCGGCTGATCCAGTATCCCGGCGCGCTGCAGGTGGTGAATTTCGCAGAGGGCCTCGTCAGTCTTGCGGTGGTAAAAGCCTATTATGGCGGTCCGCTGGTGGGCAATCCGCTCTCTATTCTGCGCGAGCACATGCCGCATATCGATACCCGCGTCGCCGCCATTTTCCGCCAGGATCGCCCTATCCGCCCGCAAGGGTCAACGATTGTGGAAGCGGGCGACGAAGTCTTCTTTATCGCCGCGAGCCAGAATATCCGCGCGGTAATGAGCGAGATGCAGCGTCTGGAAAGGCCCTATAAGCGCATCATGCTGGTGGGCGGCGGCAATATCGGTTTCGGTCTCGCGCAGCGGCTGGAAAAAAATTACAGCGTGAAGCTGATCGAACGTAATCCGCGCCGCGCCGCCGAACTGGCAGAGCAACTGCAGGACACCATCGTCTTTTACGGCGATGCGTCGGATCAAGAGCTACTGGCGGAAGAACATGTCGATCAGGTCGATCTTTTTATTGCGGTCACCAACGACGACGAAGCCAACATTATGTCGGCGATGCTGGCGAAAAAGATGGGCGCAAAAAAGGTGATGGTGCTGATCCAGCGTCGGGCCTATGTGGATCTTGTTCAGGGCAGCGTGATCGATATCGCCATTTCGCCGCAGCAGGCGACGATCTCCGCACTGCTGGGACACGTTCGCAAAGCGGATATCGTGGGGGTCTCCTCTTTACGACGCGGCATTGCTGAGGCAATCGAAGCGATCGCCCACGGTGATGAAACCACCTCGCGTGTGGTCGGTCGCATGATCAACGACATTAAACTGCCGCCGGGGACGCTTATCGGCGCGGTGGTGCGCGGTGAGGACGTCCTTATCGCTAAAGATAATCTGCGTATCGAGCAAGGCGACCACGTCATTATGTTCCTGACCGATAAAAAGTTTGTGCCGGACGTTGAGCGCTTGTTCCAGCCGAGCCCCTTCTTCCTTTAAGCGCGGCGGCGGAGCAAGTCCAACAAATGCCGCCGCTTAGATGGCAATTGCCGTAAGGTTTGTTAGACTTTAGCCACTGGCAAGGGAAAGGAGATAAGTATGAGTTTTTTCAAAGAGTTTCGTGATTTTGCAATGCGCGGCAACGTAGTCGATCTCGCCGTCGGTGTGATTATCGGCGCTGCCTTTGGCAAAATCGTCTCTTCACTGGTAGCGAATATCATTATGCCGCCGCTGGGACTGCTGATCGGCGGAGTCGATTTTAAACAGTTCAAGTGGGTGCTGAAACCTGCAGAAGGCGCTACGCCGCCCGTCATTATGGAATATGGCGTGTTTATTCAGTCTGTATTCGACTTTATAATTGTGGCGTTCGCTATCTTCATCGCCATCAAGCTGATGAATAAACTGCACAAGAAGAAAGAAGTTGAAAAGCCTGTGGCAAAACCTTCTAACGAAGAGGTGCTGCTGAGCGAAATTCGTGATTTGCTGAAGCAGCAGAACGGCAAAATCTAAAAAATAGCCGCCCGCAAGGCGGCTTTTTTATGCCCATAATGCAGAAGGCCAGTGATAAGCACTTTTCTTATCACTGGCCTCCCAACCGCCACGTTTCGCATGTTTCTCTTTACGCCGATAGCTGCCTTTACCTTTTTGCTTCTCTTCGATGCGCTGGCGGAACAGCGGGTCATGTAATAAGGCATGGATTGCGTTGTCACGAATCTCGCCTTTGGTATGCTGATATTTACTCATCATCGTCTCCTCGTTGCGACCGCATTAATATAGGCTCTTTAGCGCAGAATTCAATCCCGCCGATGCGCGTGTTCCGGCCTGGGATCTGTTCCTTTCTCTAGCGCTTCCAGTATCGAACAGCAGTCGCTGCTGTGCGCGGCACCGCAGCAGGCGTCGGCTAAGCGCTGCAGCGAACGCTGCACATTTTGCAGTTCGCCGATTAGGGTATTCACTTCCTGTAAGCGCGCCTGAACTATCGCTTTCGACTCCTCGCAGGTATGGTGCGCCGGATCGACACGGATCGAGAGCAGATCGCGAATCGCATCCAGCCCAAACCCCATCTGCCGGCCGACGCGAATAAACTTCAGGCGTTGCAGGTCATTGTCGCTATAGAGGCGAAAGCCGCCTTCAGTGCGGATCTCATGCCCCATCATCTGCTGTTTTTCATAGAAGCGGATGGTGTCAACGGTAACGTTAGCCAGCTTTGCCAGTTGTCCGATACGGTACATTACTCCTCCTCTAACAGGCGTTCGCGAATCGCTTCGCCGTAGGCGCCCTGCAAAAAAGAGGTGCTCATACCCGCCTGGCGCAGCTTAAGCTCCAGCACAAGCAGGCGTTTGCTCTGCTCGCGATAGCGCTGATCGTCAGGATCGAGATTGCGCAGCAGATCGCTGATCTCCAGCGCTTCACGCCGCATTTCCAGCTCCGGCGGCAAAAAGCCGGCGTTTTTAAGCAGCCGATAACCGCTGCGTAATTCGGCCGGGACATTGCTGTCGTCATCGAGCTCAAGCGGCGCGCCTTCGCCCGGAAGATTGCTGAGCTCGCCCTTTTCCTGCGCTGCTCGAATATGCTGTTCAGCCAGCTGGTCGATTAACCACATGAACGCCTCCTGAGTTAGCCAGAGTTGTGAGCTTAACGGACGGGGTAAATTTCAGGCAATAAAAAACCCGCCGAAGCGGGTTTTTTACGATGCTGCAGATTACTCTGCGGCAGCTTCTGCTTGAGCTTCTGGACGATCAACCAGTTCGATGTATGCCATCGGAGCGTTGTCACCAGCACGGAAGCCACACTTCAGAATGCGAGTGTAACCACCGGCACGGCTCGCGAAACGCGGGCCCAGCTCGTTAAACAGTTTTGCCACGATCTCGTTATCACGAGTACGGGCGAATGCCAGACGACGATTAGCTACGCTGTCGGTCTTGGCAAGAGTAATCAGCGGCTCAACTACGCGGCGCAGCTCTTTGGCTTTCGGCAGAGTCGTTTTGATGATCTCATGACGAACCAGAGAACCGGCCATGTTGCGGAACATAGCCTGACGATGGCTGCTGTTGCGGTTCAGTTGACGACCACTCTTACGATGGCGCA
>Ga0209371_1002226_pt1 | contig 11212 bp, 14 predicted proteins | sample AgamicAtAmrz_FD_187165 | JGI IMG/M metagenome (GOLD analysis project Ga0209371, IMG submission 187165) | Agave microbial communities from Guanajuato, Mexico - At.Am.rz (SPAdes) (version 2) | ecosystem: Host-associated > Plants > Roots > Rhizosphere | place: Guanajato, Mexico | collected 2012-06-07
CGCCCCGTTGCCCGGATAGCTCAGTCGGTAGAGCAGGGGATTGAAAATCCCCGTGTCCGTGGTTCGATTCCGCGTCCGGGCACCAACATTCTGAAAACCCAGCCTTTATGGCTGGGTTTTTGCTTTTTAAAGGGCTGAAACAGCACGCGGCGGCGTTTACGGCTTGCTCCGCTAATGCCGTAATCTGCGCCCCTCTTCGCGCTTCTAACCATTCTACTTTTTTGCTGGCGCTGAACATGGCGGGCTGTCTGTCATTCTGAACATCGATGTGTTATTAAAGATCCGCTTGCCCACTCATTTTTTATTCAGTCACTTGGCTCAGGAATGAAGAGACAGGCCCATACTCCACCCTCAGGAAGGTAACGTTAATATGAATCATCCCGTTAAAAATCCAACCAAAGCAAACAAAACCTGGTTTGAAAAAACGGTCGAATATAATTTCGTTACCCAAGCAAAAGACGTCTGTAATATCGACTTTTTAGCCCCTTTGGATGGAAATTTGGAGCGAATTGGCGATACGGTGATGCTGGCTAATTGTGAGTATTACATTATAGAGTTTAAAAGGTCTCTTAATGATATGAGTGCTGAATATAAAAAATATAAAAATTCTTCTATAGGGTTTTTAAAAGCCCGGCATAATCTTATTAAGAAAAAGCAGCATGTTGCTCATTATCTCATAGGTGGTGAATTATCAGAAAACGAAACGCTGCAGCTAAAGATAATAGAATATTTCAATTTACCCCCTTCAACTGAAAAATTTGGAAAAGATTATAAAGAATTACGAGGGGACAAGTACGATGCAAAAAAGTTATCGGCTTTAATTGAGTGCATGAATAACGACTCTACTTTAAAAGCAGGCACCATTCATGCCTTTGCCAAAGGCTTCCAGCTAAACGCAGGAATGACTCAGGCAGAGCTGAGAGAATATACATTGGAGCTTACTTCACATCGCGTTTCAAAAAGTGACGATAAGGCAGGCGGTGATGGTGCCGTTCATACCTGCGTTATTGCTGTCCCTACCAGACCGAAAGCCGATGACACCGAACATAATGATAATATCCAACACAAACAGGTCGCCGCACAAATCGTTACGCTGGATTATTACCAGAAATACGTGTTCGATCCTAAACCTGCCAGGAAGCTCGGCTTCTCTGGAGGACGTTCCCTGAAATAAGATTCTGGTCGGCATACCGGGCAGCGCACACAGGCTTCTTGTACGAACAGAGCGAATGCCGGTGTGCGTCCACCCAGCCAACTCCCTCTACCCACACGCCGCTTTTCCTGCTAGTTTTCCTCGGCACTTTACGGGGATGCGCCCGTTTACCGATTGGAAACGTTGATGACCACACAGCCTAACAGCCCACTTCTCAGTATCGTTGTCACCGCGCATAACGCAGAGGCATGGCTCGACGCCTGTCTCGCGAGCGTGGTCAGCGCGGCAGAGGCGGTGATGCAGGTGTCGCAGATTGTCCTGATTGACGATGCGTCCGAAGACCGCACTTACGCCATCTGCCAGCGCTTTTCTCAGCAGTACACCAACGTTGATGTCCATCAGGTCGCGTTCCGCAACATCGGCAAAGTACGTAATTTTGCGCTGGCCCAGTGTACGGGCCAATACGTCACCATGATCGACGGTGATGACGAGATTATCCCCGGGGCATTTGAGCAGATTTTACCGCTGCTGCGCGCGCGCCAGCCGGATGCATTGCTCACGCGCCTGCACGAGGTCTATCCGTCGTCGCGCAAGCCCACAAGCCTGGACGCATTTGCCCCTGTGACGCTGACGCGCCATGAGGCCATCTGCAAATTTTTGGTACACCGTGAACTGCAGGCGCATTTTATCGGCCAATTTTTCCGGCGCGATCGGCTGGCTGGCCTGGCCTTTCCGGCGTTCCGCTGTTACGAAGATGCGTGGCTGTTTCCCGCGGTGCTGGCGCGGTGCAGCGCCATCCTGTTTGCCGCGTCGGGGCCGTATCTGTACTTCAAACGTGCGGACAGCCTTTCTACGCAGATCGATCCGGAAAAGGTCAACATGCTGATTCAGGCTACCGAGCAGATGAGCGTGGCCTTTGGCGAGCGTTATCGCAACTTAATCGCCTGCCACTGGATCACCATACTCAATCGTCATCAGCATGAGTTCAAAGACGAGGCGGATAACCAACGCGTTCAACAGGTACTGCGCGCGCTCCCGGCGCTGGATTTCTTGTGCGATCGCCACGTGCGCACCAGCTTCAAAAAGAAATATCTGGCGTTGCGTCTGCGCGGGGCATTTTGAGGGGCGAGCAGAGGAACACGCGCGACCGCTGACAGCGGCAGCGCGTGTCGAAAACTAACGCCGCGGCGCGTCTGCGTGGCGGGGTGCGGGTGTCATCAGGGCATAGCTGGCAAACAGCGCCAGGCACAGCATGGTGACAGACTGCGACTGAATCAGTACCGTATCGGTCAGACCGAACACCATCAGCGAAGCGGGCAGCACCGCAATGGCAGACGAACGGCGCCGTATCGGCACAATCAACAGCACACCATAAAACACCAGAATCGAGACGCCGCCCGCGATCCCCTGTAGCGACAGCGTTTCCAGCACGTCATCGTGCAAATGATACTTTACGTTTTTGTAGGCTTCAGGATTGCCGCGCTCGTGCTGCTGAATAAACGCCCGGGCTTTTTCGGTGCGGTCATCCGGGCTCTGACCCATCAGCGACCAGTGGATGCTGGCGTAACCGCCTTTCCAAATCGAGAAGCGAGCCCCAATCGAGGTGTCGTTATTGGTGTGATAGGTGTCGACCTCCGCCTGAATGCTCTCAAGACGTTGCCATACCGACTGCGGCATCAGTGCAAAGCCTACCGCCATGGCCACCACCAGCGGGATAAGGGCGTATTTAATATGCCGCGTATGCGACACGCAGAAAAAGGCCAAATACAACACCGGCAAGGTCAACACGCCCGCGCGGGATTCCGTCAGGATCAGGAGCAGGGTATTCAGTACAAAAATGCCAAAGAAGAGGCCCATTCGCACGCCGGTATGCGTGATGGCGCGGTAGCCCATAAACAGCGTGCTTAGCGCCAGCGCGGTCATCAGATAGGAAACGGTGCCGGCGGAGTCGGTCAGTAACTGTACGCGCAGACCGGTGGTAGCGTGCTCATGCAGCGCAAACCCAAGCGTCACCAGCAGACCTGCCAGCAGCACCCCCAGCGCTTTCATCGCTAACTGTTGAGTCACACAGTGTCGCCAGGCAATGATGAAGTAGGCCAGCAGCGCCGAGATCATAAACAGCTTACCGCCCAAACGATAATTGCCCACCACGTCACTGTACTGCGCGTGGGCAAACAGCGTGCCCCACGTAAAGCGCACGGCGCCCAAAAAAAGCAGCGCGCCCGCCACCGTCAACGCAGAGGCGTCATAGACGAAGGTTTTACGTTTGATGGCCACGACCATAAAAATGATGGCGGCATAGTTGGTGAAATACATCAATTTGCGCGGCCATGCGTCAACGAACAGTGACGTAGCCAGCGCGGTGCAGATCGCCAAAAGCAGCGCGGAATAGATGTGGCTAGTCGAGATCCCTGACCAGCGCTTCGCAAGCAGCATCTTATAAGTACCTCATCTGATAATAACGTATCCACCAATACACGCCGCTGCACAGCCGACGCGTGCGAAACAGAGATTTATACATTTTTTTGGCCTGCTGAGCCTCTGTTGGGCGGTCAAGCGGGTGGTCGGAGAAAGGCGAGCGCTGATAAACCGCGCGGTAGTGGCGACAGACAGACTGTTGATTCCACGTCTGCCAAGGCTTATCCGCGCCAGCGTAGTGAATAATGCAGGTGTCGGCCGGGACGTCTCGCTGATAGCCTTGCGCATCGTGAGCCAGCATCTCAATATAATTAAACCGCCGGTCAATATAGTTAACGCGGCCTTCAAGCACCGTATTCAACGCATCCTGATCGAGATACTGCAGGCGCTGCCCCTGCGCGGCGAGCACGGCCAGCGCCTGTTCGCTGATTGCCGCGCGGTTCCATCTGGCGATATCAATCAGCATCATGCCGGCATTGAAATAGGCGCTACCGCGTAGCCCGACAGTGGCGGCAAGCCTGGCTTGCAGCGGGTCGCTCTCCGCCACCACCAGCGCAATAGCCTCCTCGTCAAAAGGCAGCGACCACAGCGCATCGGGGTTGCTGATGCACACCATATCCGCATCCAGATACAGCACCTTACCGGCATTGGGTATCAGCTTGGGCGCCAGCAGCCGATAGTAAGTGGCGCGCGTAAAGAGCTGGGTCGTGGGCAGAGAGACAAAGAGATCGCTGCCCGCGTGATGCAGCGTGAGACCGTGCCGGGTGCCCGATAACACGGCCGTGAAGCGCGCGGCGTCCGCATCAGTAAGGTCTGAGGAGATCAGGTGAAAGTGAAAGGCGGACGCGCCGGCGTGCTCAGCAAGTGACATCAGGGTGATTAACGCGTGCGCAATGAATTTGTTATCCACGCCAAAAAATATGTGCTTGTCGGTGTCGGCGGCCAGGAGTGTCCTGGACCGGATGGCGTCTAGGTTAAGTTGATCCATATACGTCCATTGTTGGTTGAAATCACGCTATCTTGGGCTGCCATAAAGCCTTATGGAACAAGCATTATCAATCACAATGGGTAATTCAGAAACCTGTTAATTCTGATAACGCAGTTCTACAGAAAAAAACGGGCAAACCGCGCGGCCTGGACCGCAGGCAGCCGTGCCATTCTCCCGTATGCCCGGCTTCTGCGCAGGCGAAAATCACGCTGTCTTGCCGCGCGCCGTTAGCCAAGCCGTTTCCTGCAAACCGATTGTCGCCTGTATATAAAGGTTGAACCGAGTAGGGAGAACAAAGCGCACCTGGCGGAGACCCCGCAATTAACATGCAGGAGGAAATAACGCGATGAGGCAGGCTAATGGAAAAGGAGTGGGAAGGTCGTGACGTGGATAACAGGGATCTGCATGCGTCCTACCATGTAATAAATGCTCGCTTGTCAGCATGGAACTCTTCATCAGGAGGGATCGTCGGGTTAATATTGCCCCAGCCATAGGCTGGGGCATGTATAGCGCCAAAAAAAACTATTGAGATTCTGCGGTCACACTTTTTCCACGACGACTGACTTTACCGCCTTTACGACCCGCTTCAACGGCGCGGTCCGGGCAATTTTTGAAATTACCGCCGCTCGCTGCGCCGCCTTTTCTGCCCGCGTCGCGCGCGCGCTCCGAGTTTTCTGCAAAATTACCGGCACCGCCTCTACGTTGTGTCATAGGTCACCCCCAGCTAAATAGTGAAATCGTAGTAAATAAAAAAATGCTACCAGCAAAAAGATGGATGATATTGACAGGAAAGCAATATTGAATATGCATGTTTAAAAGCGAGGCGGTAAAGAAGATAAATATGAAGCCTCACGCTGCGCTTATAACCAAATAATTTAGCGAAAGAAAAATGAATATTTGTACAAGCTGCCTGATGTCGTATAAGTCTATATGTTTCTTTTTTTGTGATAACAGTCACGCCACCCAGAAGGAATGATTTGCTGTTATCGGCGCTTTTCGGTGGGGCAATGCCTGAATAAAAGGCTGGCTCAGGGTCAGTTGGTGAAATAATCGCCAGTGCCAGCGCGTTATTTTTCGTCTGCCGGAATAATAGAGATTTGCCCATTCACTTCCAGTATCGCGTATTTAATCTGATCGAGCCGCTCCAGGCCCTGCGACGCACGGGCCGATTCCAGCACGTCATCGATATTGACACCGGCCATCTTCATCCGCTGCATGAGTGCCTCACCGTGCTCGACCAGAATAACAGGGCCACCTTCGGTGAGCTGTTCCAGGCGTGGAAACCGATTTTTCATTTTGCCCAACACAATATCGATGGTAACCAGCGTAATAATGGTTAAGGCCGCGCCCGTTACCGAGAAGTCATCGCCCAGCAGGGCTTGCTGCGTGGCCTCGCTGATGATCAGCAATAAGATCAGATCGAACGACGTCATCTGAAGGAGCGTGCGTCTGCCTGCGATCTTAAACAGGACCATCAGCAAAAAATAGATGCTGGCTGCGCGCCATACCGTTTCCATTGCGCCTCCTGTCAGGGATATATCCACTGTGAAATGACCACGGGCTGCAAAGCATCGAGGCTCACTCGCAGGGTAATTTTGCCAGCGGATTGCGGCTGCACCCCCAGCCAAATCGCGTGTCCGGCGACGTCATGCGAAGAGAACAGCAGCGTGAGCTGATTGCCAGTACTCCAGGCCTCCAGCGGCTGCGGCTGGAGCGTCTGAATTTGCATCTCGTCCAGTGCATCGCTGGTGAGCGTCACGCTGAAACGAGGGTCCTTTACGACCGCGGTGTTGATCACCATGGCCATGTTGCTTTTTACTCGGCCAAAGCGTTCATATTTAACGCTAAAAGCGCCTTCCTTTGCCGTGATAATACGGTCGCTTAACCAGCCTTTGGAAAAGAGTCCGGCTGCACCCATAATCACCACCATGATAAGCAGATATTGTCCCAGCCGCTGGAGAGTGCTCTCTTTTTTCTGCCAGCGCATATCCTCTTTAACCGGATACGTTCGGCTGGTAAATTCATCGCGTTTCATAGGTGTGCTTCCCGTTTTTAACGCTATCAGTATAAGTCTGCGAGAAATAAAGCGCGTATTGCACCGGGCGATATATTGCGCGACCCCGAAAGCAGAAGGGGATTTAAGCGTTTTTACGGTGCGCTTATATTACGGTCGGAAGATTCAGGCTAATTTAATTCTATACTGCGTCGTAATGAAGCAATGATGCAGCGGGAAAAGCAATGGGAAATCAGGCTGGGGACGTGGATTGTCGCTTAGCTTATATTCTGGCCCGCTACGCTTTTTTCATTATTTAAGGCAATGAACAGGAGAGAATAATGCAACGTGAACTCAATGAGGTGGCCAGCCAGCTGGGCGCATTTTTACTGGAGCGGCAGCTCACGCTGACCACGGCAGAGTCCTGTACGGCAGGCTGGGTTGGGGAGGCGCTGGCTGCGGTAAGCAACAGCAGCCAGTTCTATAGCTGCGGGTTCATCACCTATACCTATGCGGCCAAACACCGCGTCTTGGGTGTTAGTGAGCAAACACTTACTAATCATACGGCCGTGAGCGAAGCGGCGGTAAGCGAAATGGCACGCGGTGCCAAAGCGTGCTCAGGGGACGCCGTCAGCATCGCGGTCAGTGGCTATGCGGGGCCGGACGGGGGCGAAGATGGCACCCCGGCCGGCACGGTGTGGTTCGCCTGGGGCCTGCCCGATGACAGTATCCGTACCTGCCACAAATGGTTCGATGGCGAAAGCCAGGAAGTCATGCACAAGGCCACGCACTATGCCGTGAGCGAGCTGTATAAAATATTAACGTCATAAATCACGCCTAAGGTATGAAATAAGCGAAACACGTCTATTCACTGCTTGATAAATAGGCAGTAAATAAGCGTAGCGGGTAAATTTTATATTAGCGAGGCGGTGTGATTTTTAAATAAAAATAGCCGCCACGCTTGCGAGAAAAGAGATCGCTATTACCCTTAAGTAGGTAACACGTGCATGACGTTAGTCAGCTGTCATGTTAATTCAATCTTTTAAGAGGAAATGAATATGACTGAGCATAGAGGCGGTTCAGGTAACTTCGCCGAGGACAAACAGAAAGCATCTGAAGCGGGCAAAAAAGGTGGCCAAAATAGCGGCGGTAATTTTAAAAACGACCGCGAAAAGGCATCTGAAGCTGGCAAAAAAGGCGGACAGAACAGCAATCGCGGTTCTTGATTTGCCCTTAAAGGAATAATTTCATTGGGCAGCGGACGCTCGCCACTTATTTATTACCTGTAATTTTTTAAAATGAACGCATCACCGCGTCCTGCGACGTGCTGTCTTTCATTTTAATTAACTGCACGTTTTCGCTAAGTCTATTTACGGAAAAATATCATGAAAGTAAAAACATTACTCGATCTCTTCATTCATGACCTGTCAGACGTATATAGCGCAGAGAAGCAAATCACACGTGCGCTGCCGAAAATGGCGCGGGCTGCGTCGGATGAAAGCCTTAAAAATGCGTTTCAGCAGCACCTTGAAGAGACGCGGGGCCAAATCGAACGTCTGGATCAAGTGGTAGAGAGCCATGACGAGCTGCGCATTATGCGCATGAAGTGCCATGCGCTGGAAGGCTTGGTCGAAGAGGCGCAGGAATTAATTGAATCCACCGAGGCCGGTGAGGTCCGCGATGCCGGACTGATCGGGGCCGCGCAAAAAGTGGAGCACTATGAAATTGCGACTTACGGCACGCTGGTCGCCATGGCGAAAAAGCTTAAGTTAAACGACGCGGCACGACTGCTGGCGGAGACGCTGGCGGAAGAAAAATCCACGGACGAAAAACTCACTGTTATTGCCGAGAAGCAATAAGGAGACAGCAATGTCGACGACCCCTGCAATGTCGCACTATCACGACTGGCTGCGCGATGCGCATGCGATGGAAAAACAGGCTGAAACCATGCTCGAACAGATGGCGAGCCGCCTGGAGAATTATCCGCAGCTCAAAGCGCGTATTGAGCAGCACATCCACGAGACGCGCGATCAGCAATCAAAGCTGGAAGTGATTCTCGATCGCCATGATATCTCGCACTCCAGCGTTAAAGACGTCATGGGCAAGATGGCGGCGATGGGCCAGGCGTTTGGTGGCGCGTTTGCTGAAGACGAGGTCATCAAAGGCGCGATTGCGGGCTATGTCTTCGAAAATTTCGAACTGGCCAGCTACACCAGCTTAATGAGCGCTGCCGAGCGTGCAGGCGATAGCGAAAGCGTCCCGGTGTTGAAGCAGATTTGTGAGCAGGAAAAAGAGATGGCGAAATGGATGCTTGAGCATCTGCCTGAACTGACCAGCCAATTCTTGTTGCGCAGCGAAGATCCTGACGCGCAGGCGAAACGCTAACGCGCCTTGCTGTGTAACAACGCATTTTTGAGGTGAGCAATGTTCCGACACGTAAAAAAATTGCAGTATACGGTGCGCGTGAGTGAACCGAACCCCGGCCTGGCGAACCTGCTGCTGGAGCAGTTTGGTGGCCCACAGGGCGAACTGGCAGCAGCCATGCGCTATTTTACCCAAGGCTTGGGCGATGAGGATATCGGTCGCCGCGACATGCTGATGGATATCGCGACCGAAGAGCTGAGCCACCTTGAGATCATCGGATCGCTGGTGGGCATGCTCAACAAAGGCGCCAAAGGCGAGCTGGCAGAGGGCACCGAGAAAGAAGGCGAGCTCTATCGCTCCATTACCGGTGCGGGCAATGATAGCCATCTGACCTCGATTCTCTACGGTGGCGGTCCGCCGCTGACCAATTCGGGCGGCGTGCCCTGGACTGCGGCGTATATCGACACCATCGGGGAAGTCACCGCGGATTTGCGTTCAAACGTGGCGGCGGAAGCGCGCGCCAAGATTATCTACGAGCGCTTAATCAACGTGACCGATGACGTGGGTGTCAAAGACGCGCTTGGCTTCCTGATGACGCGTGAAGCGGCGCACCAGCTCTCGTTTGAAAAGGCGCTGTATGCCATTCGCGACAATTTCCCACCCGGAAAACTGCCGCCTATCGAGCAGTATGCGCACACCTATTACAACATGTCGGAAGGTAACGAGGTTCGCGGCAGCTGGAATTCGGACGAAAACTTCGATTACGTCGCCGATCCGCAGCCAGCGGTGGACGGCGGTGATGGCTTAGCCAGTATTGTTCTGCCGGACGAGCAGCGGAAAAGCGTTGAGGCGCTGGCGGCCAGAACGGCCTCCGATCCGCAGATCGACCCGATCACCGGGGCCGAAGCTGGCAGCAAAAAATCGCATAAAAAAGCCTGATCGTACTTGTCTGTTAAAAACCCGTTTCTGTGTGGCAGCAACGGGTTTTTTATGCTTTGTTCAGCGACCTGAGACAGGGTGAACCGATAGCTAAATGGCGCGACTCTCTCTATGATGTTTTTCCCGCTCTTTTGGCGGGGGCGGAACAGCGACCAGGGAAAAAAAGCACGTCATGACTCTGTTAAACGATCTCGATTTACGCCAGCTGGAAGCGTTCTCGGCGGTGATTTCTGCGGGCAGCGTAACGGCGGCGGCGAAAGCGCTTAACCGTTCGCAACCGGCCGTATCACGCCTGATCCAGGACCTGGAACAGTCGCTGGGCTACCCGCTGTTTATCCGCAACGGGCCGCGTATTCATCCCTCGGAACAAGCCTTGCAGCTGCATCAATACGTGCAAAAGGCGCTGCTCTCTTTGCAGCAAATCCGTCTGCGCGCCCAGGAAATCGCCGATCAGCAGCACCGACCTTTGAGCATTGCAGCCACCCCGGCGCTGGCGGCGGGGTTACTGCCGCAGGCGTTGGCGCGGCTGAACCTGACCAATCGGGTGCAGATTCTTAGTGATTCTGCGGAGCAAACTGCGCATGCGGTGATCACCGCCGAAGCCGATCTCGGGCTCTGTAGTCTGCCGCTGGAACACCATGCGGTGGATGTGCACTGGATCGGGCAGTCACACTGCGTGGCGGCGTTGGCTGAGGACGATGCGCTCACGCAGCATGACACGCTGTCGCTGAGCCAACTGGCCGGGCGTCGGCTGATCGCCCCCTGGAGCCCGCAGCGGCTGCGCGGACGCTACGAGAAGGCGCTGAAAAAGGTCAAGGCGCCGCTGCTCGAGAGCATTGAGACCAACTCGTCCGCCAATATTTTAGGCTGCGTGCGCGCGGGACTCGGTGTGGCGATCCTTGAACCTGTCACCGCGTGGGGCATGCCGCTCGCGGGCGTGGCGATCCGTCCTTTGCAGGAGGCGATCCCCTATTTCTTCGGCGTGATCACCCCGCAGGGCCGCCAGCTCTCCCACGCCACGCATGCGCTTATCGACGCGCTGGCAACTGCAGCCGCGGATCTGCTGCCCGGCTTCATACTGTTGCCCGGCAGTGAGCATCACCGCGTCATGCGTTCGATCAATCAAGATTGAGCACCGTATACAGCGGGAGTCCGGCCCGCTATGCCGGTCTTTACTGAACCCTGAGCGGGTTCCGCCCGCTAACCCTGCGGGAGTTGCAGCCGCCCCGCTGCGGCGTACGGGCAAAGGGCCGAGGGCGCGGCCCTTTGCAATCCGCGCCCTGCGCCAGCCTCCGCTGTTCCCTCACTCCGCCGCAACGGCCTCACGGACCGCGCGGATTCGCCATCCCTGGCTCAT
>Ga0209371_1002229_pt1 | contig 11198 bp, 13 predicted proteins | sample AgamicAtAmrz_FD_187165 | JGI IMG/M metagenome (GOLD analysis project Ga0209371, IMG submission 187165) | Agave microbial communities from Guanajuato, Mexico - At.Am.rz (SPAdes) (version 2) | ecosystem: Host-associated > Plants > Roots > Rhizosphere | place: Guanajato, Mexico | collected 2012-06-07
CGCCGCAGCGGGGCATGCGGTCAGTTGGCGTTTTTCAGTTCGACGGGGCCTTCCGGGGTGCCCGTTGCCGCTTCCAGATGAACGATGTCGCCGAGCATGGGCACCACGCCGTTGATCACGTGCGCGTTGACGATGATCGTGCCGTTGCTGAACTTTTCGACGGAGTAGGTCGTTGTCATGCGGTCCACTTTCATCGATGCATTCACGTAGCGCAAACCCGTCAGCACAATGTTCCATTGAGGCTGGCCGCGATATTCGCCAATGGTCGCGAAGGCAGGCGTGTTGAAAATCGTCGGCCCGTACGAATGATTGATGACGGCGCGTTCGATCAGGTCCACTAGCTCGGCCCATCGGATGCCGTAGATCACGGTGCTTGCCCGTGCCGGCGGGTAGTCCCCGAAGCGCTCACGCGCGGCCTGCGCGGCGAGTTCGGGGACATCGGTTTCATAAAAATGCTTGTCGAGAAATTCGAATTCACTAGGCATGTCTTTCTCCCTGACGAGTGCCGGAATCAATGCGCATAGGCGCGGCTGGCCGGATGGCCGGTGTTCGTGCTACGCCGGTATGAACGCGTCGAAAGACGCTTTGTGAAGTCACGCCGCCACCGCCCCGCGTGCGGCATACTGTGCGCATAATCGTATGACGATTGATTCACGCAAGGCCGAATCGAACGTTCAACGTGTTCCGCCAGAAGAGCACGCCGGGGGCAACAAAAAGTGGAATCAACAGCACGCAATGCAACCGCAGATGCCGGCTTTTCCAGGACCGAAAACCGGCAAGCACTACTGAGGCAGTCGAAGCTTTTCCGCGACATGCCCGAGTCCCTGATCCATCACGTTGCATCGCATGTCGTGGAGCGACGTCTGGACGATGGCGAGGCGCTCTTTCTCAAACACGATCCCGACGACTTCGTTGCGCTCGTCGTCACGGGGCGTCTCTACACGCTGCTCTATGGCCCCGACGGTAGGGAGCTGATTACCGAGAGCGCCGAGCCTGGCGAGGTGGTCGGCGAAACGGCTCTTGTCGATGCGAGCCGCCGTCAGGCGGCAGCATTCGCGTGCGGACCGACGCGCGTGTTTCTACTATGGCGGCGCCACTTTCCTCAATTGACGAAAGAGCCGTTGTTCATTCAGCGCCTCCTGATGCTTCTGTGCGACAAGGTGCGCAAGGCCGCAGCGTTTATCGAATCGGTTTGCCTGTACCGGCTTGAATCTCGTCTCGCGCGCCATTTGATCTCGGCAATCGATCAATGCGGCCGGGCAGAACACGGCGGCATTGTGGTGCCGCTGCCGCCAAGCCAAAGCAATCTCGCAGCGATGGTGAACGTGAGCCGCCCGAAGCTGAATGCGCAATTGCAAGCCTGGCGGCGCGACGGAGTCATCAGCTGGACGCACGACACGCTGCTGATAGCCGACGTGGATCATTTGCGCTCGGTCGCGTACATCTCCATTACCTGAGCGCATGCCGCTCGCGGTATGCCGATCCGCTTGGCGGGGGCCACGCGCAGTGCCCGGCGCGGGCTCGCGCCTGTGCGTGGATGCGTGCAAACGACGCGTTGATCAAAGGGGAACGGCGAAGCAGGAGGGAACGACTCGCGCCGGAGAGCGTTGCGCTGCTCCGGCGCGTGGCAGCGCGTCAGATTGCGCTCGTGCTAGGCGGATTCAGCGCATTCAGGATGGTCAGAAGGCTCGTCAGGTTGTCGCTGACACCGGTCTGCGCGACCTTTTCGGTGGCGCCGGCCGCCGCCGTGGTGTCGAGCGTGTAGACCTGCATGACGCCCTGGTTGGCCGCTGCCTGCGACAGCGTGTTCTGCTGCTGCTGCGAGGACACGGAGTTCTGAAAGAGAATGCCCGTGGAATGCGCCATCGTCTGATACAGCGAGCCCATTGCCATTGCGGGCGCTTCTGCGACAACCTTGACGTTCGACTGCGTGACGGCATCGGTTATCTGATTGTTGACGGCTGTGGGAAAGGCCATTGCTATGCTCCTGAGTTCAAGGTAAAGACGGAAATCGAGCCGCTACGCTTGCGCGTGGCGGAACTGCCTGGCCTTATTGACGGCGGAAGGCGTTGAGCACTGTGAGCAGGCTCGTCAGGTTGTCGGCAACACCGGTCTGCGCGACCTTCTCCGTGGCGCCTGCGGCGGCCGTCGTATCGAGGCTGTAGATCTGCATGACGCCCTGGTTCGTGGCCGCCTGCGTCAGCGTGTTCTGTTGCTGCTGTGCGGATACTGCGTTCTCGAACAGAATGCCGGTCGAGTGGGCCATGGTTTGATAGATCGAGCCCATCGCCATGGCCGGCGCTTCGCCGACCACCTTGACGTTGGACTGGGTGACGGCGTCGGTGACCTGATCGTTGACGGAAGTGGGAAATGCCATTTCTAACTCCTTCGGTTTAGTGCGCGGCGGGTGTCGCGCTGGTTGCATGAACGTCCTCTGAGGGACTCTGTGAAGCGGGTGTCGGTGTCGCTGTCGCTGTCGATTCGATCGCTGTCGTCGCGGCCGCCGGAGCCGCGCTCGCTGCGTTGTCGAGTTGCGCGAGCGCGCTTGCCAGTTGCCGCTGCAACGGACCGAAGTAACGCTCGAAGCACTGCTCGACTTCCGTCTTGACCAGATTGGCGAGGCGGTCCGCAATCTGCGGCAACGCGAGTTGCGCGGCGGGCGGCAGGCCGCTCGCCGGCGTAACGAGCATGGACGGGCGCAGATCGTTGAGCGATTGCGCCGTTTCCACGATCTTCAGAATCGCCTGTTCCTCGCGTTCCTGTGCTTGCAGCGCTTGCGCTGCGCTCGCCTTCAGCTTCTGCAAGACCTCGCGGATCAGCGACTCGGAACGCTGCCTGCCTTCGTTGACCACTTGCGCCGCTTGCAACCTTGCGTGGACGGCCGGGTCGGAGGAGGAGGCCGCGCTCTGCCCCGGATGGTCCTTTGCCGTGGATTGCTGGAAGTGCTCCAACTCCGCGAGTTCTGCGGCGGTGAGCGGGCGTTGCAGCCAGGTGGTAGCGAGACGTCGAAGCGACGCCAATGCGTCTGGGTCGGAATTGCTCATCGGTATGCTCCTGATACTTTGGGATCCTGATCGACGAAGCCCGTGCAGGCGAGTCAGTCACCTGGGCGAACCAGGCCAACCAGGCAGCAGCCCAACGCGTTAGCCGGCTTTGCGGTTGGCGAGCGTCGCGCTGTAGCGTGCGATGCTCTGGTCGATCTTGTCGATGGCGAAGCTCGCGGACTCCGCTTCGATTGCACCAGCAGCCGCTGCCACCGCCGCGGCTGCGCCCATCAACAGGTCGGTTGCCAATGCGCCGAGCGCGTCTTCCGCGGCGGCGGCGAGCTTTTGCTCGGCGAGGTTCTCAGTCATCTTCTTGAGCAGCACCGCCTGGCTTGCGAGCGCGAGCTTGCTGACGCCGTCGAAATAGCTCGCTGCCGATTGCGCGACGAGACCGGATGCCTGGCTGATCATCATGTCCGGAGGCGTTGCCACTTGCGACGCCGCATAGCTCGCGGTCTCGGCGTTCGTGAGTTGCACTGCCTGCACGATCTGGCTGTTGAGCGCGCTCGTGGGCGGGCTGCTGTTGGCCGCCTGTTGCGATGTCGCGCGCTCGCGCATCTTCGACAAAGGTGTGGACCCGGGCGTAGACGCTGTCGTCGTACGAGCAGGGGCGGATTGTTCCGGTGAGTTCTGCCCGCCGGCTGCAAGTTGCGGCGTGTCGGCGGTGGTCGCCGCTTCGTTCTCAGCGGGCGTGCTTCCGGTTGCTTGCATCGTTGCTCCCGTTTCGTCGGTCACGTGCGAGGGCGGTGCGGTGGTCGGCTTCGCTGCGTCTGGAGCTGCGTGCGAAGTCGCGCCCGAAGTCGTGGCTGGAGCAGTGTCTCGAGCCGCGTCTGGAGTTGCAGCCGGTGCCGTGTTTGGTACCGCATGTGAAGCCTCGTCAGAGCCCGAGCCGGCAGGCGTCGACGCGGGCCGCGCGCGTTTGCTGAATAAGTCCCACAGAGCCATGAATGCCTTCTCCTTCCGTATGCGTGGTCGTCATGGCGACGATCAGGTGCTCTTCTCGCCAATGGCCATGATCAGCGCAACGGCTTTCGACACCACGGCCGTCGAGATCTGGTTCAGCGACTGTTGACCATGCACCGCGTTTTGCAGCGACAAGCCTGCCGAATGACTCGCGACCTGATACAGCGCTGCGATGGCCTGGGCAGGCGCCTCGGCGACGACCTTGACGTTGGTCTGCGTAACCGCATCGGTTATCTGTGCGTTGACTGCAGTTGAATCCGCCATGAACGGCTCCTTCAAGGGTGGGTTGAGTTCGACGAGCGACGCAGCTATGAACGAGTCAGACGCGTTGTCGTGAAGCGTTTTTTCCGGACGGGCGCGTGGCGTGCAGCGTCGCGCGCAGTCTTTTGCGCAGGAGTTCGATCCGCTTGCGCGCCAGCGCCTCGCTGATCTTCAACTCGCTCGCAATGGCCGCGTACGTCATCTCATGCTCGAACCTCATGGAGAAGAGAAGCTGCTGGGCGGGCGGCAGATTTGCGACTGCGTCGGCGATCTGCGCAAGACCTTCGTCGAGTTCGAAAAGATGCGTGGGCGATGCCGCCGCGACGGCTGTGGCGCTCAGGTAGTCCATATCGTCCGCGGAGCAGAAGTGCAGCACGCGCGCCTCGCGGCTCGCATGTCGCGCGCTGTCGAGAAAGACGTGATTGAGTACTGCGAACATGAAGCCTTCCGGGTTGAGAACCCGATGCGGCATGCGCCGCATATACAGCAGCGCCTTCAGCGCAGTATTGGCAAGCAGTTCGTCGGCGGCGACGAGATCGCCTCTGGCGAGCTTTCTCGCACGTCGTTCGAGAAACGGACGTACGTTCTTCCATGCGCTTTCGAAGCTCGCGTTGCCAGGCGCATCGAACTCGCACGGTTCATGCGCGATGGCTGCACAGTCGCTGGTGGTCTCGGTTGTCATTGCGCTCTCACTTGGGACGGTGCGCGCAAGCTTGGAGGGCCTGAAATAGCGGCGGCTGTTACCTAGGTGACAAGGTCGCAACGATGGGTGTATCGCCATGCCGCGTGCATTGGCAACGGGCAAGCGGGTAGTGCGCATGCGAGCTTGCGCGTGGAAGTCACTCGCGAGGGCAAGTGAAGGAAGTCACTCGCGAGGGCAAGTGAACTTTGACGCGACAACGGTGAAAGAGCTCAGGCTTTCCGCGGCGGTTGAAGAGAATGCACGGCGCTGGAACGGTGAGGTTCGGCAACTGGCCAGAACCGGTTGTTCCGGTCGTTCCGGTTGTTCGACGCGCGTTCGACGCGACGCCTCGAGAGTTCCTGGTCAGATCGCACGATCTTATTCATCGAATATGCAGGTGCGCTTCGAGCATCTCGACCAGCACGTGAACCTTCGGCGTCAACTGCCGCGCGACCGGCCAGAGCAGGCTGAGCGGCAAGCCATCTGTTGCCGCCTCGTCAAGGATAGTGACGAGGCGGCCGGCCTTCAGATCATCCCGCACCAGCCATGTCGCGAGTTGTGCGATGCCGAGTCCCGCCCGTACGAATGCGAGTTGTGCCTCAGCGTCGCCTGCCACGATGCGTGGACGCACGATGCATTGCCCGACTTGCCCGTCCGCCACAGCATAAGACCATGGTGACTGCTCGCCGTCGGGCCGTCCGTACACGACACACGCATGTTCCTCGAGATCGTCGATTGTTTGCGGCATGCCGTTTTTCTCGAGATAGGCCGGCGCTGCGCAGAAGATCAGCCGTTCGCGACCTAGAAAGCGCTGGCCAAGCGACGCCGGCAGAACGGACGGCCCTCCGATACGCACGGCGAGATCGACGCCGTCTTCGACCAGATCGACAAAGCGGTCCGTGAACAACAGCTGCGGCCGCACGTCCGGATACTGCGCGGAAAAGCGCACCAGCACCGGCACGACGCACAGACGGCCGAACGAGGCCGGCAGCGCGACGCGTACGGTGCCAACCGGCTCGCGCTTTTGCGCGGCGAGAATGGCCTCCGCCTCTGCAAGCTCCGCCAGGATGCGCGTGCAGGTTTCATAGAACGCGCGCCCGGCGTCCGTGAGAGAGAGACTGCGCGTCGTCCGTTCGAACAGTACGACGCCGAGCCGCCGTTCGAGCCGGGCGACACTCTTGCTCACCGCCGAACTGGTGAGGTTCAGCCGCTCGGCCGCAGCGGTGAAGCCGCCTGCGTCGGCAGCACAGACGAACGGGATGATGCCCTTCAGGCGTTCGGTCGGGAAAGTAGTCAATTGACGAAATGAATTCGCTGGAATGCGGAAATACTATCCCGAACGGGAAATGTGGTCTGAAGTATCCTTGTGTGTCGAACGCAAACTGGAGTTACGAATGAATCGTCGAGCACTGGTCGTGGGCGCCAGCGGCATCGTCGGGCGAGCCCTTGCGGACCGTCTGCTGTCGACCGGCTGGACCGTTTATGGACTATCGCGCGGACGTAGCGCTGGTGTGCCGGGGTGCCGGCCCATTGTCGCGGACCTCACGTCGGCTGAATCCGTCGCGGCTGCGACGAAGGACATCGACATAAGTCACGTTTTTTTCACCGCATGGGCGCGGCAGGCGAACGAGAAGGAGAACATCCGCGTCAATGGCGCGATGGTCCGCAACGTCCTCGATTCGCTGGGCCCGCGCGCGAAGCTCGAACATGCGGCGCTGGTGACCGGCCTGAAGCACTATCTCGGCCCGTTCGAGGCATACGCGTCGGGCGCCGTTCCAGATACGCCGTTTCGGGAATCGCAGGGGCGTCAGCCGGTCGAGAATTTCTATTACGAGCAGGAAGACCGGCTCTTCGACGCGGCGGCGCGCCACGGCTTTACGTGGAGCGTGCATCGCCCGCACACGGTGATCGGCTTTGCGCCTGGCAACGCAATGAACATGGGGCAGACGCTTGCCGTCTACGCGACGCTATGCCGGCATACCGGGCAGCCTTTCGTCTTTCCCGGGTCCGCTGCGCAGTGGAATGGTCTTACAGACATGACAGATGCACGCCTTCTTGCTCGACATCTCGAGTGGGCGTCGACGACCGAAGCAGCGCGAAACGAAGATTTCAATGTAGTGAACGGCGACGTGTTCCGCTGGAAAACGATGTGGGGCCAACTGGCCGATTATTTCGGCATTGAAGCGGCAACGTTCGATGGCACCGTGCGACCACTCGAAGACCGGATGCAGGACGCCGTGCATCAATGGCGCGATATTGCGGCAAAGCGCGGTCTAGCGGAGCCGGACATCGACCGGCTCGCTTCGTGGTGGCACACCGACGCCGACCTGGGCCGTCCGATGGAAGTCTTGACGGATATGACTAAAAGCCGCAAGGCAGGATTCCTCAATTATCAGAGTACGCCAGATGCGTTCTTCGATCTTTTCGAGCGACTGAAGGCAGAGCGTCTGATTCCCGGCTGAGGGGTAGCGAACGACCGCAATTCGGGCCGGTGGGGATCGGAGTGTCGGTAAGCCGCTCGCGGAGTTGAGGTGGCGGCTCGCACGGAGACAGTGCGCGCGCTTCGCCGTGCACGGAAAAAACCGAATCCCGAGGACGATGCGTTCGGGCGTGTCGCTATCGACACGTCATTTGAGGGCAGCGAGAGCCATCTCGATGAGTTGCTGCTGCCGTTCGGTGGCATCGCTACTCTGTTTGCGCAAAATCATAAAAAGAGAAAGCGGGTCTGGCGGGTTCAAAGCGATCCGATGGACCGTGCATCCTGTTTCCCTGGCTAACGGCGTCGCCAAAAAACTGGGAACAATGGCCCACGCTCCGTTCCTGAGCATCGGTGCCAGCATGTGTGCTTTCTCGACCCAATTTACGTGCCGTGAAAACCCGCGCCGAACGCGCCATAGATCGAACTGAGGCGACCAAGGCAGATGAATTTCTCTGGATGGATCGAGATCCGTCATATCGAGCGCTTCGGGCAACGGGGCCGAACCGGACGCAGCATAGACCACAAGCATCGCGTAGTCCCGGATCTTCTTTGAAAGAAGATCGACGTGTTCCGATGGGGTCAAGGTAAAGGCTACGTCCAGATGACCAGAAGCAACGCGGTTAGCGAGCTGGAAATAGCGCGAGCTTTCCATATGCAATCGGACGGGCGGTGTCTCGTCGCAGAGCGCGGCGACAAACGGGGGAAGGACGTTGATCGCAACGGCGTCCACCGCACCGACAGCAAGGTGCCGCACCTGATTCGCCTGAAGTTGCTCAGCCTCGATTTCGAGCATTTTCCAGCGCTCGGCAATGTCGAGGAAACGCTCACCTTCAGAGGTCAACGATATGCCCCGCGCTCCCCTCGAGCGCCGCAACAGCGGATGTCCGACCCGGCGCTCGAGAGACTGGATCCGATACGAGACCGTCGATTGCGTTGTCGATACGATCTCTGCAGCCTGAAGCAAACTGCCCGAGCGGACTACCGCCAGAAACGTGTTGATCTCCTCGCTGAATAACATATCGAACCCTTCGATATTTGGTGAATAAAATCCGACATTGACCGATATTGTGCCCGACCTTAGCCTAGCCGAATAGAAGAACAAATCCCGTCATCTGATTCGGCAACGTTTGGAGGCACATATGGCAAAGGCACTCGTCGGCATCGAAGATCTACCTGCAAGCCGCTTTCATAAGAAGATCGCCGTCGTGGCGGCAGGAGGGCCGTTCTGTGACGGCTACCTGCTGGGGATCATCGTTGTAGCGCTGCCGTTCATTGCAAAGGACCTCGCGCTGAGCGCGCTCCAGATCGGTCTGATCGGCGCGTCGAGCCTTATCGGCATGTTCGTCGGCGGCCTTGTTTTCGGCCCAATGACGGACCGCTTCGGGCGCCAGAAGATGTATGTGCTTAATCTCGCTGTATTCGTTATCTGTTCACTCGCGCACCTGTTCGTGCATGACGTGACGACGCTCTTTATCCTTCGTTTTGTCATGGGGGTTGCGTTGGGGGCGGACTATCCCATCGCGACTGCCCTCGCTGCTGAGTTCCTGCCTCGGAAGCTTCGCGGGCCCGTGCTCGCGAGCCTCGTGCTTTTGCTCTGGGTCGGATATACCTTGAGCCTCGCAACGGGCCTGATCGTTAGCGGCAGTGAAAGCGGTGTATGGCGCTACATTCTTGCGAGCGCTGCCATCCCTTCGGCAATTTTCCTATTGCTGCGCCTTAACATTCCGGAGTCGCCGCGCTGGTTGATTTCCGCAGGACGGGTAGAGGCGGCTCGTGACATCGTGGCCCAGCATCTTGGGCCGCAGGTCGACTTCGATGCGCTCGTTGCTGAAACCCGCGTCAGCACTTCCGGGCGTGGCCTCGGGTTGTCCAAAATCCGCGAGCTGCTTTCGCGAGGCTATGGACGCATGCTGGTGTTCTGCTCGATCTTCTGGATGTGTCAGATTGCGCCTTCATTCGCAATCAAGACGTTTCAACCGATGCTGTTGAAGTCGCTCGGTGTCACTCAGCCACTCGCCGGTTCGCTGCTGATCATTTCGTTTGCGATTGTCGGAACTGCGATCGGCATGGTCGTCGTCAACCGCGTCGGTCGGCGCACGCTTTGTCTGGCCTCGTTCGTTCTCGCGACGCTCGCGCTCTTTCTTCTCGCGACGCCTATGTCGAGCATTGCCGCGGTCGCGATCGGTCTGTTCATTCTCTTCACGGTGGCCGAGGCTGCCGGCTCCGGGCTGCAATTCATCTACCCGAACGAGATCTTCCCGACTGATCTTCGTGCCACCGGTATGGGACTCGCAATGTCTGCGAGCCGCATTGGAGCCGCGGCAGGAACGTTCCTCCTTCCCACAGTACTCGTCCATTCTGGAAGCGCCACGGGTCTGCTCATCGCGGGCGGGATCAGTCTGATCGGCCTGCTCGTATCGGCTCGCATGGCTCCAGAGACCCGTAACGTGTCGCTCGGCGCGGCGAACGCACCGGGCATGGAAGCTGGCGCCGGCAAACACGCTCTGCGGCGAAGAGAGGCTCGCAGCTGAGCGGCGCGAACAGTGAAGCCGTCGCCGACAGTGGTCAGCTATAGCAACCAGGACTCAAGAATCTAACCTTCGCAACACATCCTGCATCAATGCAAAGAGGCACTCCATGAATTCGGCACCTAAAGTTGTGATCATCGGCGCAGGCATTATCGGCACCACGCTCGCCTATGATTTCGCCAGACGCGGCGCGCGCGTCACCGTGCTCGACAAGAACGAAGTCGCGAAAGGCGCCACGTCAGGATCATTCGCGTGGATAACGAACCAGACGAAGTTTCGCAATGCGGACTCGCTTGGCGAAGCTGGCGCGCAGCATTACTTCAATCTGCATCGGCTGTCGCACCTGCGTTGGCGTTTCCTGCAAAGCGAAATCCACGGTCTGCCGATTCGCTGGTCGGGCTGCCTTCAAAGCGCCGAGCCCGGCACCGAGGAGGCACGCGAACTCGCAGCGGAACTGGACCGGCGCCTGCGCTGGGGCAGCCCGACGTACCGCGTCAGCGCCGCCGAGGCACGCGAGATTGAGCCGGGGTTTGAGCCGGGGGCCGAGACGGACATTTTCTACACGCCTGACGAAGGGATGATGTCTCCGGTGCAACTCACGTCAATGATGCTGGATGCGGCGGTGGCACGCGGGGCGCAGTACTCGCCACACGATGCGTATCAAGGCTTCGCGAAGACGGCGGGCAGCTACGAGATCCACAGCGCAAGCGGCAAGCGCGAAGCCGATCTTCTCATCTTCGCGGGCGGCATTGCGAACCCGGAACTCGTGGAAGGCACGGGGCTCAAGGCACCGCTCACCCACAGCACAGGGAGCGTCGTCCATCTTGCGCCGTTGCCACGGATCTTCGATTCGGTCATTCTTGGCGCGCACGTTCACGCGATCCAGCGCATCGACGGTCGTGTAGTCATCGCCAAGCACTTCTCCGGTTCGCCCGTTGGCGATCCAAGCACGCCCGACCCGCAGGAGCTTGTACGTGTCGCCGCGCGAGTGCTGCCGGGACTGAAGGACGCCGTAGTCGAGAAGGTCACAGAAACGCGTCGCGTGATTCCCGCCGATGGACTGCCGGTGGTGAGCCGCTCAGAGAAACTGCCGGGCGTGCTTTCCATTACAACGAATGCAGGCATTAGTCTCGCGGCCGGACTCTCGCAGTTGATCACCACCGAATTGCTTGACGGCGTGACGGTGAACCTATTGGACCCGTATCGTTCCGAGCGTTTCGCCGGTTAGGCGATGAGGTGAT
>Ga0209371_1002233_pt1 | contig 11185 bp, 12 predicted proteins | sample AgamicAtAmrz_FD_187165 | JGI IMG/M metagenome (GOLD analysis project Ga0209371, IMG submission 187165) | Agave microbial communities from Guanajuato, Mexico - At.Am.rz (SPAdes) (version 2) | ecosystem: Host-associated > Plants > Roots > Rhizosphere | place: Guanajato, Mexico | collected 2012-06-07
CTGCGGCTGCCGCGCTGGAAGCAGGCGTAAATCATCACGCCAGGCGCAGGCGGTCAGGACGACCGGACAGATCGCAAAGACGGCATAAACCGTCCCTGGGCCTCGGCCCGCGCCATCCATGGCGCGGGACGCTTTGCTCCTCTGCCCGGTCGTCCTGCCCTCAAAATGGCACGGTGCGTTTTGCCAGAAGCGCTCGCCTGCAAATCATTCATCAGCGTGTGAAACAAACAAAAACGGCACCCATTGGGTGCCGTTTCACGCAATCAGCGCGGTTTACTTCCTGATGCGGATAACCGGCGTTTCGCCCACGGTAACCTGACCGGAGAGTTTCACCAGGTCTTTGATCTCATCCATATTCGAGATCACGACCGGGGTCAGCGTGGATTTAGCTTTCTCTTCCAGCAGCGGCAGATCAAACTCGATCACCACATCGCCTTTTTTCACTTTCTGGCCTTCTTCAGCGATGCGTTTGAAGCCTTCACCTTTCAGTTCTACCGTGTCGATACCGAAGTGCACGAACAGTTCGATGCCGTTATCAGACTCGATAGAAAACGCGTGGTTGGTTTCGAAAATCTTGCCGATAGTACCATCCACTGGTGCAACCATTTTGTTGCCAGTAGGTTTGATGGCGATACCATCACCGACGATTTTCTCTGCGAATACCACATCAGGTACGTCTTCGATATTCACGATTTCGCCTGACAGAGGCGCAACGATATCGATAGTCCCTGACGCGCTCTCTGATTTATCGCCAAAAAGTTTAGAAAACAAACCCATGATCTTCTCCTAAGCAGTAATTTGGGGCCAGCGTCTCGTGGATCAGCAGAGCGTTTTTTCTTTGATGAACTTGTTCACCAGGTTCATCAAATCTTCCGCTGTGGGTTGAGCCAGAGCCTGCTCTGCCAGTGCCTTCGCATCTTCGAAATTGGTATTGCGAATGATCTTCTTGATGCTTGGGATTGAAATGGCACTCATGCTGAATTCGTCCAGCCCCATTCCCAGTAACAGTAGTGTAGCACGTTCATCACCAGCCAGCTCACCACACATGCCGGTCCATTTCCCTTCGGCATGTGATGCGTCGATCACTTGCTTAATGAGGCCCAGTACAGATGGCGTCATTGGGTTATAGAGGTGTGAAATCAAATCATTACCACGATCGACCGCCAGAGTATACTGCGTCAGGTCATTTGTCCCAATACTAAAGAAGTCGACTTCTTTCGCCAGATGGCGGGCAATCACTGCGGAAGCCGGGGTTTCCACCATGATGCCCACTTCAATGGACTCATCAAAGGCTTTACCTTCTTCACGCAGCTGTGCCTTCAGCATCTCCAGTTCAGCCTTCAGGAAGCGCACTTCTTCCACCGAGATGATCATCGGGAACATGATGCGCAGTTTGCCGAAGGAAGACGCACGCAGAATGGCGCGCAGCTGGGCATGCAGAATCTCTTTGCGGTCCATGGCGATACGAATCGCACGCCAGCCGAGGAACGGGTTCTCTTCTTTTGGCAGGTTCATGTACGGCAGATCTTTGTCGCCGCCGATGTCCATGGTACGCACGATCACGGCCTGGGAACCCATCGCTTCCGCCACGGCTTTGTAAGCCTGGAACTGCTCTTCTTCGCTTGGCAGCGAATCGCGGTCCATAAACAGGAATTCAGTACGGTACAGACCTACACCTTCCGCGCCGTTGCGCTCAGCACCGGCGACATCTCGCACGGTACCGATGTTGGCGCACACTTCAACCTGGTGGCCGTCCAGCGTAATCGCTGGCAGATCTTTCAGTTTCGCCAGCTCGTGCTTCTCAGACAGATACTGCGTCTGAATCGCTTTCAGCTCTTCCTGCACGTCGTCGGTCGGATTGACGTAAATCTTGTTGTTCACGCCATCGATAATCAGGAAATCACCGTTTTTCACGGTAGCGGTCACGTTACCGGTGCCGACAATCGCAGGCAGCTCCAGCGAACGCGCCATAATCGAGGTGTGTGAAGTACGACCACCCAGATCGGTAATAAAGCCCAGCACCTTTTTCAGGTTCAGCTGTGCGGTTTCGGATGGCGTCAGATCTTTCGCCACCAGAATGGATTCGTCAGCAATGGCGCTCAGGTCAACGATATGCAGACCCAGAATGTTCTGCAGCAGACGCTTGCCGATGTCACGTACGTCAGCCGCGCGCTCTTTCAGATATTCGTCGTCGAGCTCTTCCAGCGCTTTCGCCTGGCCTTCAACCACAGAGTGGGCGGCGGCGTCAGCAGTTACGTGATCTTTTTTAATCAGGTCGATGATTTCCTGCTCAAGCTCTTCGTCTTCGAGCAGCATGATGTGACCTTCAAAGATCGCCGCTTTCTCTTCACCGAAGGTTTCACCGGCTTTCACACGGATGGCTTCAAGCTGCCCGGCTGCTTTGCTGCGACCGTCGAGGAAGCGCTGAACTTCCTGCTCAACCTGGTCGTCAGTAATCTTTTTACGGCTGATGACGATCTCGTCTTCCTTCAGCAGCAGTGCTTTGCCGAAAGCGATACCCGGTGATGCTAAAATGCCTGAAATCATAACCCTACCTTTTAATCACGATGGCTCATTGACCCAATGCGTTGCCACTGTCGCGGAGCAGTACTCTAAGGAAGCAATAACGCGGACAGGTTGTCCGCGATCAACATAATTGCACTCAATGGGGCAAAGGAGTCGGTTTAATGGCTTGCCGGAGCGGAATTACTCCAGTTCAGCCATCAGTTTGACCAGATGCTCAACCGCCTGCTGCTCGTCTTCACCTTCTGCAGAAAGCGTAACAACCGTACCCTGAGTCAGACCCAGAGTCTGCAGTTTGAACAGGCTTTTCGCGCTGGCAGATTTGCCGTTAGAAGTAACGGTGATTTCAGACTGGAAAGCCTTTGCTTCTTTCACGAACTGAGCTGCAGGACGGGTATGGAGGCCGTTAGGTGCGGTAATGGTAACTTCTTGCTGGAACATTCTATTTCCCCAACTTTATCAGGTTTGGTGTTATGGATCTAAAGTCTAGCCTGGAGCCGTAACTTTAGCCTGTGTAGGTGCGCTGGTACGGCATCACGCTGACCAAAAAATGCGCTTGAATGAAAAAGTCATTTTTTCGATGACGGATCAAAACTGCTGCAATACGTCACTCTGCTGATTATGCCGTGATTCGCCGTTTCACCAAATCAGTAAATCGATTCAGCTTGATCCACTTCAAAGGCAGATTAATTTCAGGCACCGAAATAATTGGCTGCTTAAATACCAGAGCCGCATCACTGAAATCAATCTGCCCGGTGGTAAAAGTGAGATCTGCGCCACAAAAAAGCACCCATTTGGGTGCTTTTTTCATCATTTTCAGACTCTGTCGTTTACTGTTGCAGCTCTTTTTCGGTGAACAGATCGGCAAACAGTGCGGTACTGAGATAGCGTTCGCCGGAAGAGGGCAGAATCACCACAATATTTTTATTGGCGAAGGCTTCATCTTCCTGCAGCTTAAGGGCAGCCGCCACTGCTGCACCGGAAGAGATACCGGCCAGAATGCCTTCCTCTTCCATCAGCTGACGCGCGGTGCTGATCGCTTCTTCATTGGTGATGGCCACCACGCGGTCAATCAGTTTCAGGTCAAGGTTGCCCGGAATGAAACCGGCACCAATCCCCTGAATCTTGTGCGGGCCCGGTTTGATCTCTTCTCCCGCCAGCGCCTGCGCGATGACCGGGGAATCTGTTGGCTCAACGGCCACGGTGATCAAATCCTGCTTGCCTTTGGTGTTCTTGATGTAGCGGCTCACGCCGGTCAGCGTACCGCCGGTGCCCACGCCGGCAATGAAAACGTCTACGGCGCCGTCAGTGTCTTCCCAGATCTCCGGGCCAGTGGTCTTTTCGTGAATTTCCGGGTTGGCCGGGTTGCTGAATTGCTGCAGCAGCACATATTTGTCCGGATCGCTGGCAACAATCTCTTCTGCCTTGGCGATGGCGCCCTTCATGCCTTTTGGCCCTTCGGTCAGCACCAGATTGGCGCCCAGCGCTTTCAGCAGCTTGCGGCGTTCAATCGACATGGTCTCAGGCATGGTCAGCGTCAGCTTGTAGCCGCGCGCAGCGGCGACATAGGCCAGCGCAATGCCGGTGTTGCCGCTGGTTGGCTCTACCAGCTCAACGCCCGGTTTCAGAATACCGCGTTTTTCTGCGTCCCAAATCATATTGGCACCGATACGGCATTTAACGCTGAAGCTCGGGTTACGCGACTCGACCTTCGCCAGAATGCGTCCATTACCGATGCGGTTCAGTCGAACCAGCGGCGTATGACCAATTGTCAGAGAGTTGTCTTCATAGATCTTACTCATAGCCCGTCCTTAACTGTATGAAATATTGGGAACCCTCAGAGCATACCTGTTCTGACCCCCGGCGGAAGGAAAGAAATCGTATATCTATATAGCCTGCGACCATAAGCCTGATGCAAAAATGCATAAGGCTTTATGATGCATTATAGATGACGCGCATGCTGGCTGCGGTAGCGATCGACCCACATGGCGGTCGCGCCGCATACCGCGACCGGCATGATGGCGAGATTGAGGATCGGAATCATGGTGAACAGACTGACCAGCGCGCCAAACTGCATATTGGCGGTTTTATGCTGACGCAGCGCGTTACGCATCTGAGGAAAACTGACTTTGTGGTTGTCGAACGGATAGTCGCAATATTGTATTGATAGCATCCAGGCGCTAAACAGAAACCACAACACCGGCGCCACGGTCTGGCCAAAGCCGGGGATAAAATAGAGCAGCAGCAGGCCCAGTGCGCGCGGCAAATAGTAGCCGAGCTTCTGTAACTCGCGCTTCATGATGCGCGGGATGTCTTTCATCATGCCGAGCCAGCCACTGTCCGGCAGGGGTTTTCCGGTCAGACGTCCTTCCAGCTGCTCCGCCAGCAGGCCGCAAAACGGCGCGGCAATCCAGTTGGCGATGGTGGAGAAGAAATAGCTGAATACCAGCACAATCGAAATTACCGACAGCGGCCACAGCAGATAGCTCAGCCACTGCAGCCAGTCCGGCACGTGCGACATCAGCTGTGGAATCCACTGGCCGAGGCGCTGAAACAGCCAGATAAACGCACCGCCCAGCAGCACAATGTTTACCAGCAGCGGGATGATGACGTAGCGGCGGATACCGGGCAGACGCACCAGTTTCCAGCCCTGGGCAAAATAATGAATACCATTCATGGATGAGACCGAATTCTCAGCGGGCATAGCGAGCCTTTCTCCTTTATGTAGCGGCGCCAACATCATAACCTGGCTTTTTATCGGTGACAGGCGCACTTTGCGCGAAAAAACAGCAAAAAAGCGTGGGGCAGCTATCTTATTTGTCAGAAAATACTGCACAGACTTGCACTTGTGTAGCTGGGCAAATACAGTTAGAGGATAAAGTTTGCCGTGGTGGCAAGGTATTGGAACAACAGAGAATACAATGATGCAGGATTTGCGTCTGATATTAATCGTTGTTGGCGCGATCGCCATAATAGCGCTGCTTCTTCACGGACTGTGGACCAGCCGTAAAGAGCGCTCTTCCGTGTTTCGCGATCGCCCGCACAAACGTCTGAAACAGCGTGAAGAAGCGGATGACGATGATCTGCTGAACAGCGAAGACGATGGCGTCGGCGAAGTACGCGTGCGTCGTCAGCGTGATGCCGAAGACGAGCCGCAGTTCGATGCGCCGGTCACCAAACCTGCTGCTCCGCGTGCGCCGGAACCAGTGCGTCAGCCGTTCCCACGCCAGGAAACGCCGTTAAGCGGCGATCCGCTGCTGGACGATGAGCCGGTACGTCAGCCTGCACCTGCGCCACAACCGCAGGCGCCGGTGGCGCAGCCCGTGCCACAGCCACAACCGATTCAGGCCGATCCGCTGCTGGATAATGAACCGCTGTCCGCCACCCAGCCGGCTCCGGAGTTTACCGCCGCCGAGCCTGAGGTTAAACAACCTGAACCTGCGCCTGTGCAGGAAGCTGCACCGCAACCGCAGCCCGCTGCGCCGGGCAGTAAAAAAGAAGCGGTGCTGGTGTTGCACGTTGCCGCGCATGCCGGTGGCGCACTGAACGGTGAAGCGCTGCTGCAGGGCATTCTGCAGGCCGGCTTCCAGTTTGGTGAAATGAACATTTTCCATCGCCATCTCAGCCCGGCCGGCAGCGGTCCGGTGCTGTTCAGCCTGGCAAACATGGTCAAACCGGGTTCGTTCAATCCGGATGAAATGGGCGATTTCACTACGCCGGGCGTCTCGATCTTTATGATGGTGCCGTCCTACGGTGACGCCAATCAGAACTTTAAGCTGATGCTGCAATCGGCACAGCGCATCGCCGATGATGTCGGTGGCGTGGTGCTGGATGATGAGCGTCGCATGATGACACCACAAAAGCTGGAAACCTATAAAGCACGCATCCGCGAGGTTATTGGCTAAACGCCGCCAGCAGTATCACCCTTTAACTAAATAACCCCCGCTTGCCGGGGGTTTTTTATCGGACGAGAGAATATGACATCGGTTCAGGAGCAGATCACCGCGCTGCGCACCACGTTACGCCACCACGAATACCTCTATCACGTGATGGATACGCCGGAAATCCCGGATGCAGAATATGACCGATTGATGCGCGAACTGCGTGAGCTGGAGAGTGCACATCCCGATTTAATCACCCCGGATTCTCCCACCCAGCGCGTGGGCGCGGCACCGCTTGCCACCTTTGAACAGGTGCGCCACGAAGTGCCGATGCTGTCGCTCGATAACACCTTTGATGAAGCCGGATTTCTTGCCTTCAATAAGCGCGTGCAGGATCGCCTGAAAAGCACTGACGATCTCACCTATTGCTGCGAGCTGAAGCTGGATGGTCTGGCAGTAAGTTTACTGTATGAAAACGGCCTGCTGGTGCGTGCCGCCACGCGCGGCGATGGCACCACCGGCGAAAACATCACGGCGAACGTGCGCACCATTCACGCCATTCCGCTGCGCCTGCACGGCGACAATATTCCGGCGCGGGTAGAAGTGCGCGGCGAAGTGTTCATGACTGAAAGCGGCTTTGAGAAGCTGAATGAGGAAGCGCGACGCACCGGCGGCAAAGTGTTCGCCAACCCGCGTAATGCGGCAGCCGGCTCGCTGCGCCAGCTCGATCCGCGTATCACCGCGAAACGTCCGCTGACCTTCTTCTGCTACGGCTTTGGCCTGCTGGAGGGCGGTGAAATGCCTGCCAGCCACTGGCAGCGTCTGCAACAGTTTAAGGCCTGGGGATTACCGGTCAGCGACCGGATTCGTCTGGTGCACACCGCGGATGAAGTGCTGGCGTTTTATCGTCAGGTTGAGCAGGACCGTCCGTCACTCGGCTTTGATATTGACGGCGTGGTGATCAAAGTCGACTCGCAGGCGCTGCAGGAGCAGCTGGGCTTTGTGGCGCGCGCACCGCGCTGGGCGGTGGCATTCAAGTTCCCGGCGCAGGAGCAGATGACGGTGGTGCGCGACGTCGAGTTTCAGGTCGGACGTACCGGCGCGATTACGCCGGTGGCGCGCCTCGAACCGGTGCAGGTCGCGGGCGTGATAGTCAGTAATGCGACGCTGCACAACGCCGATGAAATCGCCCGGCTGGGGCTGCGTATCGGTGACAAAGTGGTGATTCGTCGCGCCGGTGACGTGATTCCGCAGGTGGTCAACGTGGTGGAATCCGAACGTCCGGCGGATGCGCGCGAGATTGTGTTTCCCAGCCACTGTCCGGTGTGCGGCTCTGACGTAGAGCGTGTGGAAGGCGAAGCCGTAACGCGCTGTACCGGCGGGCTGATTTGCGGCGCGCAGCGTAAAGAGGCGCTGAAGCACTTTGTCTCACGCCGTGCGATGGACGTGGACGGCATGGGCGATAAAATCATCGACCAGCTGGTGGAAAAAGAGTACGTCAAAACCCCGGCCGACCTGTTCCGTCTCACCGCCGGCAAGCTGACCGGACTGGACCGCATGGGGCCGAAATCGGCGCAAAACGTGGTGGACGCGCTGGAAAAAGCCAAATTCACCACGCTGCCGCGCTTCCTGTATGCGCTCGGCATCCGCGAAGTGGGCGAGGCGACGGCGGCCAACCTGGCGAACCACTTTGGCGAGCTGGAAAAGGTCATGAACGCCGATCTCGATGCGCTAATCGCGGTACAGGACGTCGGCAAAGTGGTGGCAGCGCACGTGCGCAACTTCATGGAAGAGGAGAGCAACCGTGAAGTGATCCGCCAGCTGACGGAGGAGGTGGGCGTGCACTGGCCGGCGGTGGTGGTGGTCAAAGCCGAAGAGATCGACAGCCCGTTCGCCGGAAAAACCGTGGTACTGACTGGCTCGCTGTCGCAGATGAACCGTGACGATGCCAAAGCGCGGCTGACGGCGCTGGGGGCCAAAGTCAGCGGCAGCGTATCGAAAAAAACCGATCTGCTGATCGCCGGTGAGGCTGCCGGTTCCAAGCTGGCAAAAGCGCAGGAGCTGGGGATTGCGGTGATCGATGAAGCCGAAATGATTCGGTTACTGGGCGCCTGAGATGGATAAGCAGCAGCTGGTTGAGATTGCCAATACCGCGATGCCGTTTGGCAAATACAAAGGGCGGATGCTGATCGATGTGCCGGAAGAGTATCTGCTGTGGTTTGCGCGTAAAAATGAGTTTCCCGCCGGCAAACTGGGTGAGCTGATGCAGCTGACGCTGGCGATCAAAATCGAAGGCTTACAGGGCTTAGTTAAACCGCTCAAGCGCAGTGAATAAGTGACAGGCCCGCAATTGCGGGCCTGATGTTTTATGATTTCTGCGCTTCAATCTGTTGCTTCGCCAGCTTCTTCTCATTACCGGCTTTATAGCGCTGGGCAATGAATGAGCACACCATCAGCTGGACCTGATGGAAGATCATCAGCGGCAGGACAATAATCCCCACTGCGCTGGCCGGGAACAGAATGTTAGCCATCGGCACGCCGTTTGCCAGGCTCTTTTTCGAGCCGCAAAACAGCACCACAATCTCATCCGCACGGCTAAAGCCAAACAGCCGGGAAGCGCCAAGGTTGATTGCCAGTGCGACGAACAGAATCAGCAGGCTGCCAGCCAGAATCCACAGCAGGGTATCAACGCCGACGCGATGCCAGATGCCGTTAACCACCGCTTCACTGAACGCCGAATAGACCACCAGCAGAATCGAGGTTTGATCGGTTTTGCCAATCAGGCTGCGATGCTTCTCCACCCAGCCACCAATCCAGCGGCGTGCCAGGTGGCCCAGCACAAAGGGCACCAGCAGCTGCAGCATGATTTTACCAATCTGCTCCAGACCGTTGCCCGGCGCATCGCTGTGCACATTCATCACCAGGTTAACCAGCAGCGGCGAAATAAAGACGCCCAGCAGACTGGAGGCGGAGGCAGCACACACCGCCGCGGCAACGTTACCGCCCGCCATGGAGGTGAAAGCAATCGCGGACTGCACCGTCGCCGGCAGGATACACAGGTAGAGGAAACCGGTGTAAATCTCCGCACCGACGTTAACCGGATGCCACCACACCAGCAGCAGGCCAAGGATCGGGAAAATCACGAAGGTACTGCACATAATCCACAGATGCAGCCGCCAGTGGCTGCTGCCGGCGATGATCTTCTCACGCGACAGTTTGGCACCGTGCATGAAGAACAGCAGGGCGATGGCCGCGGTGGTCAGGTATTCGAAGAAATCGACAAACCCGCCTTTGGCCGGGAAGAAGCTGGCCAGCAGCACGGTGATGATGAGTTTGACCATCATCGGGTCAAGTCGTAAAAAGCCCATTGTTACAATCCGGTTAAATGTAATAAATGATGCTGCTGATTGTGCGTCAGACGCGTTTAGAAATAAAATTGATTTATTGCATTAATCTATGAGCACAATCGATGAATTACACCTTACGACAGTTGCGCACCTTTGTGGCGGTGGCGCAGCACGGCAGTTTCAGCCAGGCAGGGCAGGCGATTGGGCTGAGCCAGTCGGCTGTCAGTCACAGTATTAAAGAGCTGGAAGCGGAGATGGGCGTACGGCTGCTGGATCGCACCACGCGAGAGGTGTTACTGAGCGAAGCCGGACAGCAACTGGCAACGCGGCTGGAACGACTGCTGGAGGAGCTCAATACCACCCTGCTCGATGTGCGCAGCTATGGCGAGCAGCGCAGCGGCACGGTGCGCGTGGCGGCCAGCCAGACGCCCTCGGCGCATCTGATGCCGCAATGTCTGGCCAGCAGCCAACTGCGCTACCCCGACATTCGGGTGATTCTGCACGACCGCGTGCAGCAGTGGGTATTGCAGAGCGTGCGCAATGCGGAAGTCGATTTTGGCATCGTCATCGGTCCGCTGCAGGATGCGGATTTCGATAGCGAGGAGATTCTGCAGGAGCCGTTTTTACTGTTGTGCCATCAGGATGATGCGCTGGCGCAGGTGCCGCAGGCCCAGTGGTCAATGCTGGCTGGTCGCGCTATGGTGCTGCAGGATTACGCGTCGGGCAGCCGATTGCTGGTCGATGCCGCATTGCAGCGGCTGGCGCTGAACGTGCAGGTGGTGCAGGAGATTGGCCATCCGGCCACGCTTTATCCGATGGTGGAAGCGGGCATTGGCATCAGTATCTTACCGGCACTGGCGCTGCCGCTGCCGTCCGGACGTAAGCTAACGGTGCGCCGGCTCTATCCGGAGATCAATCGCAGCCTGATGCTGATTAAACGCAAAAACCGGTCACTCACCCCGGCAGCGGAGGCTATCTGGCAGGAAGTGCGTCAGCAGGCGGCGCTGCTGACGCAGGATCGCGCGCTTAATCCGGCGTTTTAAACATAAACGTCAAGTTGGTTGCTGTCGGTTGGGCGGTTGATGCCATCCGCTTTCACTGCAGTAACCTCCTGTTTCTCCTGCTTCTGCTCCGCTTTCTCCTTTTCCTGCTTCTGCAACTGCTGGATTTGCGCCTGCAGCAGCTGAATCTGCGCGTTAATCGTCTCCTGCTTATCCTTTCTTTGCTTCTCGGTCAGGCTTTTGTCCTTCGCGATGTCTTTCAGTTCATCGTTCAGACTGGCGATTTGTTTGGTCAGGCTGGCGATTTTCGAGGCGCTATCGCTACTGCCGGATGCGCTTCCGGAGCCGGAAGTACTGCTGCTGCCAATATTGGTATTGGTCGAAATGGTGGTCATAACGTTCTCCTTGCAAATGTGCCCTTTCGTTATCGGAA
>Ga0209371_1002234_pt1 | contig 11174 bp, 15 predicted proteins | sample AgamicAtAmrz_FD_187165 | JGI IMG/M metagenome (GOLD analysis project Ga0209371, IMG submission 187165) | Agave microbial communities from Guanajuato, Mexico - At.Am.rz (SPAdes) (version 2) | ecosystem: Host-associated > Plants > Roots > Rhizosphere | place: Guanajato, Mexico | collected 2012-06-07
TTGCCAAGACCGACAGCGTAGCTAATCGTCGTCTGGCATTCGCCCGTACTCGTGATAACGAGATCGTGGCAAAACTGTTTAACGAGCTGGGCCCGCGTTTCGCGAGCCGTGCCGGTGGTTACACTCGTATTCTGAAGTGTGGCTTCCGCGCTGGTGACAACGCTCCGATGGCTTACATCGAGCTGGTTGATCGTCCAGAAGCTCAAGCAGAAGCTGCCGCAGAGTAATCTGTAGCATCGTAAAAAACCCGCTTCGGCGGGTTTTTTATTGCCTGAAATTTATCCCGTCCGTTAAGCTCAGTTATCTGCTAAATCAGGAGGTGCTTATGTGGTTACTTGACCAGCTGGCTGAACAGCATATCCGTGCAGCCCAGGAAAAAGGGGAGCTCAGCAACCTGCCCGGCGAGGGCTCTCCGCTTGAACTGGATGACGACAGCCACGTCCCCGCTGAGTTACGTAGCGGCTACCGGCTGCTGAAAAATGCGGGCTTTCTGCCACCTGAACTTGAGATGCGCCGCGAGGCTATGGAGATTAGCGATCTGCTGCGCAATCTGGATCCGGAGGATCAACGCTACCGCGAACAAAGTAAGCGGCTGCGCGTGCTGGAACTCCAGCTGCGACAGGCAGGCTTGAGCACCGAATTCTTGCAAGGCCGATATGGCGATGTTATCCGCACTCGTCTTCTAAAGGAGGAGTAATGTACCGCATCGGACAGCTGGCTAAGCTGGCGAATGTTACTGTCGACACTATTCGTTTCTATGAAAAACAGCAGATGATGGGCCATGAGATCCGTACAGAAGGTGGATTTCGATTGTATAGCAACAGTGATCTTCAGCGCCTGAAATTTATCCGCTTTGGCCGCCAGCTTGGATTTGGCCTTGATGCAATCCGCGATCTCCTGTCGATCCGCGTTGATCCCGCACATCACACCTGTCTCGAGTCGAAGGCGATCGTGCAGGCACGGCTGAATGAGGTTAACGCCCGAATCGAGGAATTGCAGAATATGCAGCGGTCATTACAAAAGCTATCTAATGCATGCTGCGGCGAAGCGCACAGCAGTGATTGCTGTTCAATACTCGAAGCGCTTGAGCAGGGCACCGATCCGCGACCAGAATATTCACACCATCAGCATTGAATTTTGGCGCAGTGAGATTATATTTATCGCACCTGAACGAGGAGACTGTAATGAGTAAATATCAACACACTAAGGGCGAGATACGCGACAATGCGATTCAGGCTCTCTTGCACGACCCGCTGTTTCGCCAGCGCATAGAGCAAAAGCAAAAAGGCAAAGGCAGCTATCGGCGTAAAGATAAACATGCAAAACGTGGCGGCTGGGAGGCCAGTGATAAGAAAGGCTCTTATCACTGGCCTTCTTCTTTATGGGCACAAAAAAGCCGCCTGACGGCGGCGCTTTTTTTTATATCTTGTTGTTCTGCTGCTTTAACAAATCACGAATTTCGCTGAGCAGCACCTCTTCGTTGGAAGGCTTCGGCGCGGGTTTTTCGACTTCTTTTTTCTTATGCAGTTTGTTCATCAGCTTAATAGCAATAAAGATGGCAAACGCCACGATGATGAAGTCGAACACGGTCTGAAGAAATACGCCATATTCCATCACGACTGCCGGTGTCGCATCTACAGCGGGTTTCAGTACCCATTTAAACTGTTTGAAGTCGACGCCACCGATCAGCAGTCCCAGCGGTGGCATAATAATATTTGCCACTAATGAAGAGACGATTTTGCCAAACGCAGCGCCAATGATCACACCAACAGCGAGATCAACTACGTTGCCGCGCATTGCAAAATCACGAAACTCTTTGAAAAAACTCATACTTATCTCCTTGCCCTGGCCAATTCCTAAAGTCTAACAAACCTTTGGGCAATTGCCATCCAAGCGGCAGTAATTGTCGGAATAGTCTGTCCGACGCTGCGCTTACAGGAAGAAGGGGCTCGGCTGAAATAGTCGTTCCACGTCCGGCACGAACTTTTTATCGGTCAGAAACATGATAACGTGGTCGCCTTGCTCAATACGCAAATTGTCCTTGGCGATTAACACGTCTTCACCTCGCACCACTGCGCCAATAAGCGTACCTGGCGGCAGTTTGATTTCATTAATCAGACGGCCAACTACACGCGATGTGGTTTCATCACCGTGTGCGATCGCTTCAATCGCTTCGGCAATGCCGCGTCGCAGGGAAGAGACGCCAACAATATCCGCTTTACGCACATGGCCAAGGAGCGCAGAAATTGTGGCCTGCTGGGGTGAGATTGCAATATCAATAACGCTGCCCTGAACCAAATCGACATAGGCGCGACGCTGGATCAGCACCATGACCTTTTTTGCGCCCATCTTTTTCGCCAGCATCGCTGACATGATGTTCGCTTCGTCATCGTTAGTGACGGCAATAAAGAGATCGACCTGATCCACATGTTCTTCTGCCAGCAGCTCCTGATCGGAGGCGTCACCGTAAAAGACAATAGTGTCCTGTAGGCGCTCAGCCAGTTCAGCCGCGCGGTGAGGATTACGTTCGATCAGCTTCACGCTGTAATTTTTTTCCAGCCGCTGTGCAAGACCAAAACCTATATTGCCACCGCCGACCAGCATGATGCGTTTATAAGGCTTCTCGAGCCGCTGCATTTCGCTCATAACCGCCCGAATATTCTGGCTGGCGGCAATAAAAAATACCTCATCGCCCGCTTCCACAATGGTTGAACCCTGCGGGCGAATAGGGCGATCCTGACGGAAAATCGCTGCGACGCGAGTATCAATATGCGGCATATGATCGCGCAGAATAGAGAGCGGATTGCCCACTAATGGACCACCATAATAGGCTTTTACTACGGCAAGGCTGACGAGGCCTTCCGCAAAGTTCACTACCTGCAACGCGCCAGGATACTGAATCAGCCGATAGATGTTTTCAATCACCAGCTGTTCCGGCGAGATAAGATGATCAATCGGCACAGCTTCGGGAATAAACAGCTTCTCAGCATCGCGCAAATAATCAGCCGCGCGAATACGTGCAATGCGGTTAGGCGTGTTAAAAAGCGAGTAGGCAATCTGGCACGCCACCATATTCGTTTCGTCGGAACTGGTAACCGCAACTAACATGTCCGCATCTTCCGCACCGGCTTCACGCAGAATGCGCGGATGCGATCCGTGCCCCTGAACGACGCGCAAATCGAATTTATCCTGCAGCTGACGCAAGCGGTCAGAGTCGGTATCAACCACCGTGATGTCATTGTTCTCACCGACCAGGTTTTCTGCCAGCGTTCCGCCAACCTGTCCAGCTCCCAGAATGATAATTTTCATTGCGTGTCGTGCTCTTTAGTTAGTGCGCTTTTACCAGCTTAGCGTAGAAGAAACCGTCACCGCCTTCGACAGCCGGGAAAACCTGTAGCCCGTCTGTTTTACCGTCCGGTAAGACTTCAGCGCGCGCATCCGCATGGCGCGTCAGGAAAGCATTAATCTGCGCTTCGTTCTCTTCCGGCAGGACAGAGCAGGTTGCATAAAGCAGCGTACCGCCTGGTTTCAGATGCGGCCAGACTGCTTCCAGAATATCACGCTGCAACGTTGCCAGTTCGGCGATATCCCGGTCGCGGCGCAGCCATTTAATATCGGGATGACGACGAATTACGCCGGTCGCAGAGCAGGGCGCATCCAGCAAAATACGATCGAACAGGCGGTCACCGCACCACTCTTGAGGTTTGCGTCCGTCACCCTGTTTGACTTCCGCCTGCAGATTGAGGCGCTGCAAATTCTCTTTTACGCGTATTAGCCGCTGAGCATCGACATCCACCGCCATCACCTGAGCTTCAGGAGCAATCTCAAGAATGTGTGTTGTCTTACCACCTGGTGCAGCACACAGATCGAGGATCTGCTCGCCATTTTCTGGTGCCAGCAGCAGGGCACAGCGCTGAGCAGAAAGATCCTGCACCGTTACCCAGCCATCGGCAAAGCCGGGGAGTTGGTTGACCGGCGCAGGCGACTCCAGCCGCAGTGCATCAGGTGCCTCGTTGGCAGTAAAGGCTGTCCTCTCATTTTCATTCAGCAGCGCCAGCCATGCGTCACGGCTGTGATGCTGGCGATTCACGCGCAGCCACATTGGAGGTCGCTGGTTATTTGCCTCTACAATTTGCTGCCAGTTTTCTGGCCAGGCTTTTTGCAGACGCTGTAACAGCCATGCCGGATGCAGATGTTTTTGCGGGCCCTGCTCGACCTCGGCTACCAGCTCCGCCTGCTGGCGTTGAAACTGGCGCAGCACGCCGTTGAGCAGCCCCTTAAGGTTGGCCCGCTTGAGCACCTCGGCACCGGCAACGGTTTCCGCCAGCGCGGCATGGGCAGGCACGCGCGTATAGAGCAGCTGATAAAGGCCGACCATAATCAGGTAATGCAGCACGCGCTGTTTGCCGGTTAACGGGCGAGCCATTAATTTGCCGATTAAGGCTTCAAGCTGTGGCAGCGTACGCAGTACGCCGAAGCAGAGTTCCTGCAACAGCGCACCATCTTTGTCAGCCAGTTTTTTCTGCGCGCCAGGCAAAATGGCGCTGAGGGATTCGCCTTTATCGATCACGCGCTCAATCAGTTGAGCAGACAGGCTTCGCAGATTCGTTGATTTAGTCATTCGGGTTACGTCATTAAACAAAAAGCCCGGACAGAGCCGGGCTGGAGTCAGGCTAAAACGCGGCCTGACGTGAACCACTCGCGACGCGAGTTAAGCAGATCTTGCGCCGACATCGCTTTTTTTCCAGCGGGTTGCAGCAGCTGAAGATTTAATACGCCCTCAACAGTGGCAACCTGAATACCATGCTTATCCGCTGCGATGATTTCGCCTGGCTGTTTCTCAACGTGTGGCAATACGCTTGCCTGCCACACTTTGACCGGCTGATCCTCAATCAGGAAATAGCTCACTGGCCAGGGATTAAAAGCGCGGATACAGCGTTCAAGCTGAGCGGCGGAGAGCTGCCAGTCGAGGCGCGCTTCTTCTTTGCTTAGCTTCTCGGCGTAACTGGACTGGGTATCATCCTGCTTTTCCGGCTGCGCACGGCCATCTGCCAGCTGCGACAGTGTTTCCAGCAGACCTTGCGGGCCAAGCTGCGCCAGCTTGTCATACAACGTGGCGCTGGTATCTTCCGCAGTGACAGGGCAGCTGAGCTTATACAGCATATCGCCGGTATCGAGGCCAACATCCATCTGCATAATGGTCACGCCGGTTTCACTGTCGCCCGCCCAGAGCGAGCGCTGAATCGGCGCGGCACCGCGCCAGCGCGGCAGCAGCGAACCATGAACGTTGATGCAGCCGAGACGCGGCATGGTCAGCACCGCCTGCGGCAGTATCAGACCATAGGCGACCACCACCATGACATCTGCCTGTAAATCGGCAACCAGCTGCTGGCTTTCCGCAGGACGCAGGGATTTCGGCTGAAACACCGGGATGTCATGAGAGAGCGCCAGCGTTTTCACGGGGCTGGGTGTCAGCTTATTGCCACGACCAGCCGGACGATCGGGTTGGGTAAAGACGCCAACAACCTGATGCTCAGAAGCAAACAGCGCGTCAAGGTGACGCGCTGCAAAATCAGGTGTGCCAGCAAAGATAATTTTTAGCGGAGCAGACACGGTGATCCCTTCTTTAGCCTTCAGTGCGCGCGTTCTGACGCGCCAGTTTTTCCAGCTTTTGCTTAATACGCTGACGCTTCAGCGGCGACAGGTAATCGATAAACAGCTTGCCGTCGAGGTGATCGATCTCATGCTGAATACAGATAGCCAGCAAGCCGTCAGTTTCCAGTTCAAAGCTATTGCCCTCGCGGTCTAGCGCGCGCACCTTCACGCGTTCGGCACGCGGAACAAAAGCGCGCTGCTCGGGAATAGAAAGGCAGCCTTCTTCAATACCGGTTTCGCCGCTTTTATCCAGCAGTTCCGGGTTGATCAGAACCAGACGTTCGTCGCGGTTTTCTGACACATCAATAACGATGATGCGCTGATGAATATCCACCTGCGTCGCCGCAAGGCCAATGCCTTCTTCGGCGTACATGGTTTCAAACATATCGTCGACGATGCGCTGAACTTCAGCGTTAACTGTTTTCACTGGCGCCGCGATTTTGCGAAGACGATCGTCAGGGAAATGTAATACCTGCAAAACTGACATAAATATCCAGATCTGTGTGCGATTAAGAAAAGATTATTACTTCATATTGTAGACTTTTTAAGGGCTGATTGACAGCATTCCCCCGCAGGAAGCGGCGCGTAAAGCAGGGAGCAAATATGGAAAATATCGAGCGCTATCTGCGGCTTTCAGCCGTAACCGGCATGACCGGAAAACGCTGGCTTGAGATGGCGATTGCACTTAATGAAACAGATGATGCGGCATCAATGCTTAAGTTGTCTGGACTAAGCGACGAGCAAATACAGCAGTTTCACCAGCTATCGTCACGCGAGATTGCTCGTACCGAAGCGTGGCTTGCTGAAAGTGACTCTCACCACCTGTTAACAGCATTAGATGACGGCTATCCTGCGGCACTACGCGAGATTCACCGTTTTCCGCCGCTACTTTATATAAAAGGCGAGCCCGCTTTACTCTCCTCTATGCAGCTGGCGGTTGTTGGTAGCCGTAGTTGTTCGCACTATGGAAGGCAATGGGGCGAGTGGTTTACTCAACAGCTGGCGCTAAGCGACCTGACGATCACCAGCGGCCTGGCGCGCGGGATAGATGGCGTCGCGCATCGCGCAGCGCTGGACGTGCAGGGAAAGACCGTTGCGGTACTGGGGAGTGGGCTGCAGCACCTCTACCCAAAAAATCATTACGCGCTGGCGGAAGAGATTATGGAAAAGGGCGGTGTGGTGGTTTCTGAGTTCCCTCTTGGTATGCCGCCCCATGCGCTTAATTTTCCGCGTCGCAATCGTATCATTAGCGGTTTAAGCCGAGGCGTACTGGTCGTAGAGGCAACCATTAAAAGCGGTTCGCTGGTCACTGCGCGTTATGCGCTTGAGCAAAATCGTAATGTTTATGCTTTACCTGGCGCGCTAGGTAATCCCGGCAGCGCAGGAACGCACTGGCTGATCCAGCAGGGCGCGTTGCTGGTGGCCCATCCTACCGATATTGTCGACGATCTTCGCGCCGCGCTTAACTGGCTGCCCTTTACACAGCCTGAAGGAATATATTCTGGGGCCAGCGATGATGTGCCATTGCCATTTGCTGAGGTGTTGGCTAACGTAGGTGATGAGGTTACACCTGTTGACGTCGTCGCTGAACGTGCCGGCCAACCTGTGCCAGTGATAACAGCCCAACTGCTGGAGCTGGAGTTAGCAGGATGGATCGCAGCTGTACCCGGCGGCTATGTCCGATTGAGGAGGGCATGCCATGTTCGACGTACTAATGTACTTGTTTGAGACGTATATCCACAACGAAGCAGAAATGCAGGTTGATCAGGATACATTGACTGATGACTTAACCGATGCCGGTTTTCATCGTGAAGATATCTACAATGCGTTGAACTGGTTAGAAAAGCTGGCAGATTATCAGGACGGCCTGGTCGATCCGATTCTGTTAGCCAACGATCCGCTTTCAATGCGCATCTACACGGAAGAAGAAGGCCAGCGTTTAGATGCCGAATGTCGTGGTTTCCTGCTATTCCTGGAGCAGATTCAGGTGCTCAATATGGAAACGCGCGAAATGGTCATCGAACGAGTCATGGCACTCGACACGCTCGAGTTTGATCTGGAAGATCTCAAATGGGTGGTGCTGATGGTGTTGTTTAATCTTCCGGGATGTGAGAACGCCTATCAGCAAATGGAAGAACTAATATTCGACGTCAATGAAGGCATGCTGCATTAATTACTCGTTATGCAGCCATCGTTATGAACAAATCAGCACTCTTCACCGTGCGTAAACACGATCCCTGCCCCGCCTGCGGGGCAGATTTAGTTATACGCAGCGGTAAACACGGAGCCTTTTTAGGCTGTACCAATTATCCCACTTGCGACTATATCCGCCCGCTAAAAAATCAGGCTGACGGCCACATCGTCAAAGTACTGGAAGGGCATGCCTGCCCGCAGTGTGGCGCAGATAAAGCCTTACGCCAGGGGCGTTACGGCATGTTTATTGGCTGTAGCCATTATCCTGAATGTGACTATAGCGAAGCCATTGATAAGCCGGATGAAACCCTGATAGCCTGTCCGCAATGTAGTGAAGGCAAGCTGGTGCAGCGCCGCTCGCGTTACGGTAAGACGTTTCACTCATGTAACCGTTATCCGGCCTGCCAGTTCGCCGTTAACGCTACGCCGGTCGCAGGTGAATGTCCGCACTGCCATTTCCCGTTACTGGTAGAGAAGAAAACCGCGCAGGGCGTGAAACGCTTTTGCGCCAGTAAAAGTTGCGGCAAGGCCGCCGCATCAGAGAATTAAGATCATACTATGCCAAATAACCACTTTTCCGGCTCACTGGATGCGTGCGTCGAACAACTGCGTCAGCAGGCCGTTATTGCCTATCCTACCGAAGCCGTTTTCGGTCTGGGCTGCGACCCTGATAGCGAAAGCGCGGTCATGGCGCTGCTGGCGTTAAAGCAGCGTCCCGTTGATAAGGGACTCATCCTTATTGCCGCTGACTACGCTCAGCTGGAGCCTTATATTTCCGATCGCGAACTGACCGTTGAGCAACGTGAACGGATGTTTGCTCACTGGCCCGGCCCGGTGACCTTTGTTGTGCCGGCTACGCCGCAAACGCCGCGCTGGCTAACGGGACGTTTTGATTCCCTGGCGATCCGTGTTAGCAATCATCCTGACGTACAGGCGCTGTGCCGCGCATTCGGCAAGCCACTGGTCTCGACCAGCGCAAATTTGTCCGGTGAAGAACCATGCCGAACGGTTAATGCGGTCAGAACGCAATTCGGCGAGGCATTTCCAGTGTTGGCAGGTGAAACCGGTGGACGACAAAATCCATCGGAAATTCGCGATGTGTTAACCGGCAATCTTATTCGTCAGGGATAATTCATGGATCAGTTTGCGGTATTCGGTAATCCCATCAGCCACAGTAAGTCGCCTTTAATTCACCAGGCCTTCGCTGAACAGACCGGCATTACGCATCATTACGGTCGTGTCTGTGCGCCGCCAGACGGTTTTCCGGAGACTATTGCTGCTTTCTTCGCGCAGGGCGGACGCGGCGCAAACGTGACTTTGCCCTTTAAACAGCAGGCCTGCGAATTTGCCGATGAGCTGAGCGAGCGAGCAGCGCTTTCGGGGGCAGTGAACACGCTAAAAAAATGTGGCGATGGACGCATTTTGGGTGACAACACCGATGGCATTGGCCTGATAAGCGATCTGGAGCGTCTGGCGCTGATTAAGTCTGGAGACCGCGTGTTGCTGGTGGGCGCAGGCGGTGCGGCGCGTGGTGTGATCCTGCCGCTGCTTTCCGCAGGCTGTGCGGTAACTATTGTTAACCGTACTCAAGCCCGGGCTGAAGAGCTGGCGCAGCTTTTCGGCCAGTACGGAACGATCGACGCCTGCCGTTTTGACCAGCTGGGGGCGCGCGCATTTGATCTGATTGTGAATGCAACTTCGAGTGGCGTAAGTGGCGAGGTTCCGCCGCTGCCCGTTTCATTGATCAATCCACAGGTACGCTGTTACGACATGTTTTATCAGGCTGGCGCAACGCCGTTTCTGCAATGGTGCAGAGATCATGGCGCGCAGCAATATGCGGATGGTTTGGGGATGCTGGTCGGTCAGGCCGCGCACGCTTTCTATTTATGGCACGGTATCATGCCAGATATTGCGCCCGTTATCGCTCAGCTTAAACGGGCAATGCAGTCATGAACCAGGCTATTCAGTTTCCGGATCGTGAAGAGTGGAACGCTGAAAAAGAAGCTGTCTGTTTTCCCGCGCTGGTCAATGGCATGCTATTGACCTGTGCTATCTCTGCCGAAGCCCTGCATCAGCGCTTCGGTCAGGGAGAGGCTATGACGTTATTCACTGCTCATCGCTGGGACATAGAAGAAGAAGCAGAGACAGCCATTCTTAATGAAGCATCCGACGCTCAGGATTGGGTCTGGCTTGCCTCGGCCAGATAATCATCTTTCCAGCTGACATAGTTATTAGCAGAGTAGAGCAGGCCCGCTATCTCTTGTTCGCTCAGCGGACGTACTTGTTTAATCGGGCTGCCGAGATAGAGATAGCCACTCTCCAGACGTTTACCCGGCGGCACCAGGCTGCCCGCGCCAATCATCACATCATCTTCAATAATCGCCCCATCCAGCACGATAGATCCCATACCTACCAGGACGCGATTACCAATGGTGCAGGCGTGCAGCATCGCTTTATGTCCAACAGTAACGTCGTCGCCAATAGTCAACGGAAATCCCAGCGGATTGCTGGCTGACTTGTGGGTAACGTGTAGAACACTGCCGTCCTGAATATTGGTACGTGCGCCAATGCGCACCTGATTCACATCGCCGCGAATCGCGACCAGCGGCCAGATGCTTACGTCATCTGCCAGAATCACATCTCCGACCACCACGCTTGATGCATCTACCATGACGCGCTGACCACATTGCGGGTAACTCTCTTTATAACGACGTAGGGCTGACATTGGCTTTCTCCTGTTAGTTTTCTCCACAGAGTGGGGCGGATTAGGGCGTCAGACAAGGGAATAACACCCGAGATCGTTGAAGATCTCCGCAATAAGTTTATTTTCTCACCACACGGAAAAAAGATCGCAAAAAAGGGTTGTGCTATTAAATCGGATCCCTATAATGCGCCTCCACTGACACGGCACAACGGCTTACGGAATGCGGTGTTCAGGAGATTCGGTTCGCTGAGTCGCCGGATAAAATCCCTGAAAAAAGGGGTTGACTCCGAAGGAGAGTAGCGTAATATACGCCACCTCGCAGCAGCAGGCTCGGCCGCTGACTGCACCGCTCTTTAACAATTTATCAGACAATCTGTGTGGGCACTCGGAAGCAGATATCAGAGCCTTCGGGCTTAAAAAATATCAAGCCTCACGAGTGGACACATAATGACATTCATTATGACGTTTTACAGATGAGCACCGCTTAACTTGTTTAAGCAAATCAAACTTAAATTGAAGAGTTTGATCATGGCTCAGATTGAACGCTGGCGGCAGGCCTAACACATGCAAGTCGAACGGCAGCACAGAAGAGCTTGCTCTTTGGGTGGCGAGTGGCGGACGG